>Ga0310786_10000752_pt1 | contig 51856 bp, 52 predicted proteins | sample AusTroGonzalo_MG_FD_203881 | JGI IMG/M metagenome (GOLD analysis project Ga0310786, IMG submission 203881) | Bovine rumen microbial communities from tropical cattle in Woodstock, Queensland, Australia - Gonzalo_03 (v2) (version 2) | ecosystem: Host-associated > Mammals > Digestive system >...
GCTGTTTGCGATACGTCAGGTTGGCCTTTTCAACATCCAGGTACTTCGTCCTCGGACGGTGGATCCCCAACTTCTGACTGGCCTCGCACATCAGACCATATCCTTTCTCCACACACTCCCACAACAGCTTCTGGTCGGTCGGATAGCGCATCTCGCTCTCATAGCAGGTCGCATCCGTGAACATCGTATCCAGGTTATTCATGCATGGCTTCCATGCCTCCGCCAGCAGGTTCTGCAATTCCTGGATTTTTAGCCCCCCAGCTAACTCTGCCGCAATGTCATCCAACATCTTGTAGTTCGTCAGTGGATGCGTCGGATCAATCAATATGTCACAGAACATCTGGTAGTGAATGTTCCCGTTCAACTCTTCCATCAACTTCGGGAAGCTCATCTGCGTCTTCATCTTCAGGAACATCAAAGCCACTTTCCCCTCCGGAGTGAAGTAACTCTTCCGACCTCGCTTGGGCATCATGCTCTTGCTCACCAGACCGAAGCTCTCTGCCATCTCATGCAGCGGAAGGATCTTCTTCATCCTGCCCAGTTCACTCTTTTCAAAGGCCTCCCGATAAAGCTCATAAAAATTGAACTCCGAAAACGGGAGATTTGGTGTAATCTCAGCAAAATTTCGTATTTTCGTCATCGTATTTTCGTGATACGATTCCCCCGATTAACACTTTTCCACGGTGATTGGGGGAATCTTTTTCCCTATATCAAAGATACGAAATTTCTAACACATTAACAATCAATTTGTTATAAATCTTTTAAATAATTTCCGACACTCCCTAGTATACGAAAGTCCGGCAAAGATGAATTTCAATCGATTGATGCTATAGAAACCATTGCATGATTAACAATGTTAAAACAATCGTGCCCTTACCTTCAACGGCAGTATATGATAGCAACAGCAAAAAAACATCCATAAAGGATAGATATTGGCTATTCTTCGAATCCAATCGTACTTGCCGATCTTGCGACGAATGGGATAGTAGCCTGAGCGTCTTAACTGCCCAATCATCTCCAAATTGGCTTTAATGGAAGAGAACCGGAACTTGTTCGTCAGAATATTGAACGTATCTATAACCTCTTTTTTTTGCATGGCCTCCAACAAGCCGGAAGACACTTTCCCTTCTTCTGCAAGTCGCTTACGGACTCGCGTCAAATAATTGAGATATAAGAGAATACAACCAATGTACGCCTCAGTATTATTAATCTTCCCTTCCAGATGCACCCAACTAGTGGGATGTTGCACATAGTAATATACATCCACATCTACTTTCAACAACTTACCAGAAGCCAGCATCAGCTGAAGGAAAAACAAATACTCTTCTCGGTTGACCATTTCAGGAACAAACTTCACGTTTTTCTCTTCCATGAAACAACGACGAATCAGAAACTGCCATGCTCCTCCACGGAAATGATGGGGTGGTTGCGACATATAAGCCATCCCGCTTTCGAACGACTTCACATTATCGAAATTCCTTTTCGGCTGAGAAGGATTTTCATTTTCTTCAAGCCTACGAGCGTTAAACAGCAAGATGTCCGCCGCCTCACTGGCAGCCAAATCACACAAACGACCCAACACATTCTCAGCCACGAAGTCATCACAGTCACAGAAGAACACATAGTCACCTTGGGCGATTGTCATACCATAATTCCTGGATGCTGCATGTTTCTGGTTTTTATGATGAAGATAGTGAATATGAGGATTATCATTCATATACTTCATCAGCGCCTCTATGCTATGGGTCGAGCCGTCATCAACCACAATAATCTCATACTCATCCGATAGCAAATCCTGTTTCAATAACGAGTCCAAACACTTGCCAATCCACTGCTCACCGTTGTAGTATGGGATGATTATACTAAGCTTCATTTACCTGTCCTATGAAAAATCACATGATTGCAGCCATCACTTCATGTCCCGGGCAAATAATTTTCCCTTCTGATAAACGCAAGATTCTGTCCGTGGACTTCGCCGCCATTTGCTTATCTCCTCCCGTCAACGTCGTTACCACCTTATTTCCGGGAATATATGCGTCGCCTGTGAATAAATATTCCCCCACTTCATAAGTCAAGCACGACGGATTATGTCCCGGAGTATAATAGACTTTAGCTCGCACCCCATCGAATAAATCAATCTCTGAGCCCTCATCACAAACGAGCACGTTTTCCGACTCATAGACGATTGGATCGTAGTGATACTTTGAAAAATTGAGCCGAGCATCGGCCAGAGCCACCTTCCCGAATTCGTTCGTATAAACCTTGATTCCCGGGAACAAGTCCGTCAGGCCGGGCAGCCCGTACAGGTGGTCGTAGTGCGCATGCGTCAGCAGCACACCCCTAACCATAAAAGACCTGCCCCCCAGTGAAAACAAGATGTCTGTCAAGGGAGGCAGGTCACCGCAGTCTACCAGCCAGAACTCCGCGAGCTTGTCATCCGTCAGAATATACGTCCGCGACGTGAACACGGAGTTGACCAGATAAGTTACGCGCAGCATCAATCTATGGCATTCTTGATGGTTTCTACGATATAACTTACATCCTTGTCGCTCACATAAGGGCCGGCGGGCAGGCACATGCCAATCTTGAAAATGGCTTCGCTGACGCCATTGACATAAGCAGGAGCGTTCCGGTACACCGGCTGTCTGTGCATGGGTTTCCACACCGGACGTGCCTCGATGCCGGCGGCATCCAGGTAGACACGGAGAGCCTCGACATTGTCGTTCGGTTGACAGTCCGTCGTGGCGGAGTCCGCCACATGGATCACGCCCGCAGCACCGCCAACCGCTCCTTTCACGATCGTCTTGTAGGCGTTCTCCTGGCCCTTCACGCGGACTGCGGGATCCAGGGTGAATGTGCAAAGCCAGTAATTCGAATCATATTCCCCGGTTGCGGGCTGGGAATGGACCTTCACGCCCGGGACATCAGCGAGCAGCTGTTCATACAACTTCTGAACATGCTTGTGGTGGGCGATGTGCTCATCCACGACCGTCATCTGACCACGGCCGATGCCAGCACAGATATTCGACATTCGGTAGTTGTACCCGATCTTTTCGTGCTGATAGTACGGATAACTCTCGCGATACTGAGTGGCATACATCATGATTTCGCGCCACTCGTCGTCGTTGGCAGTGACCAATGCGCCACCGCCAGACGTCGTGATCATCTTGTTGCCGTTGAAACTCAGCACACCATACTTGCCGAAAGTGCCCAGTACCTGGCCATTGAAGCGCGAACCGAAGCCCTCAGCCGCATCTTCCACGACAGGGATTCCGTAACGGTCAGCGATTTCCATAATCCGGTCAATTTTGTACGGCATACCGTACAACGCCACCGGAACGATTGCTTTGGGCTTTTTCCCCGTTTTCGCGATGCGGTCCTTGATGGCCTCTTCCAGCATGTCGGGATCCATGTTCCATGTATCCTTTTCGCTGTCAATGAAAACCGGCGTCGCGCCGAGATATGTAATAGGGTGCGAACTCGCGCAGAACGTGAAACTCTGCACCAGCACCTCGTCGCCCGGCCCAACGCCGCAACCGATCAGCGCAAGGTGCACCGCCGCCGTACCGGCGGACAGCGCCACGACACGCTTGTTAAGGTTTCCGCCATTCGCTTGCCTTCCGTCATTCCGGGCTTGACCCGGAATCTCATTCACAAACGCTTCAAGATCCTTCTCAAACCCGTTCACATTCGGCCCCAGCGGAACCACCCAGTTGGTATCAAACGCCTCCTGGATGAAGGCCTGCTCCTTGCCCGACATGTGCGCCAGACACAGGTAAATACGCTTCCTTTCTGACATTTTATACTCTTCTATAAAATTTTTCCTTTTTGAAGTTCCTTTTATTCATCGCCCCAACCTAACCTTCAATCGCAGATAATTGAACATCAGCATGATATAAGACTCTCCCGGATAAACAATCCGGTGCTTCCAGCGGTTCTTTAGGAATATCACCGCCTCGCATGCATAAAACTGCAGCGTACCCTTTCTGTGAGGATTGATTCCTGAAGGATTTGCAATGTCGGCCCAGATCATCTCGGCCGTCTCCCCTCCTTCTGGCGGAATCGGGCACACGACTGCCAGCCTCAGTTTCTCCCGTATCAACCAGGAAACCATTCCGGCAAAACGTGAGAGCCCGGCTTCTTCAAACAAAGTGGACACGCGTGCCCAGTCGACCTTGTCCGCGTCGTGATGCAGGAACAACACCCAATCGTACAACTGCCGGAGGGTAATACCCGATGCCACAAAGTGAGCGGACATGTGCCGCATCAGGAAAACGGCTTCCATCGTCGGGGTCATGCGATACGCATTCGGGGCGGAAAAGCCCTCCGCCTCAAACGGACAGGACCGCCCTTCCTTCTCCGCAAGCGACTTCAGCGCATTGTCGAGCTTCAAGTTGCAGCGATGGTTTTCACGGTCCAGAAAATCGTAGTGGTTTTCCAGCAGGATACCCTTCCACTCGGACTGGGTGTGGTGGTGATAGTATTCCGAACTCCCGATGCCGGCAGAAGCGAGCGCCTCAACGCCTTCCGCGGCCCGACCATACAGGTAATAGTCGATGTCGCTGAAGTGGCGGAGTGACGGCCACGGATAACGCTGCGACAAGGTCGCACCCTTCAGGAAAAGGACATCCAGCCCCTTAGACTGGAAGAGGGCGGCAAGGCACTGCATCACGTCCAAACGCGCACGATAGTCCCGCTCAATCATTTCTGAAGAAAAATACGCACGCATGATCCGTTTCCCCTTCGGTCGCTGTGGTTCAGGCAGCTGCTGACTCATACGGAAAAGTGGTCCCAGCATCCCTTGCCCCTCCGCAAATTCCAGCAGAGAAGCCCATTCCCCGTCACTTTCCGGAAACGCGGACGATCCGTCCGCAGGGAGGGAAAAGGCCTTGTTCAGTAACGATGCTACACGCATCAATTGTTCCATTGCTTCCATATAAATTCAATTGTGGCCGTTGAACGCTTCCCGCGTGGCCTGCCCTTCCTCGCTGATGCCCTCACGCTTGAACACCTTGAAAATCGTCAGGAAGAAGATTTTCGCGTCCAGCCAGAAGGTGAGATGGTCCACATAATAGACGTCGTATTCGAACTGTTTCGAGAAAGTGATGGTGTTTCGCCCGTTCACCTGCGCCCAGCCGCTGATGCCCGGCCGCACTTCATGGCGGCGCATCTGCTCAGGGGAATACAGTGGCAGGTATTTCACCGGCAGCGGACGCGGGCCGATGAACGACATGTCGCCCTTCAGGATATTGATGAGTTGAGGAAGTTCGTCGATGGACAGGCTGCGTACCGTCTTCCCCACTTTGGTCAGACGCTGCGCATCGGGAAGCAGTTTTCCTTCCCCATCCCGCTCATCCGTCATGGTCTTGAACTTGATAACCTTAAACGCTTTGCCGTTTTTCCCTACGCGTTCCTGAAGGAAGAACGCGCCTGCCCCCTTGTTGGCAAAATGAAGGAGCAGCCAGACGATTAGAATCAGCCAGCCGATAACGAAAAGAGCCAGCACAGCCCCGAAAACGCTGATGCAGCGCTTAAAAAAATGATTATACATAATGCTATAATACCACAGAAGGTGCTTCGCTCCAATTCATCATTGCATCAGCCTGTTCCAAACTCACGAAGCTCTCCAGCTCCAATAGTTTCATGAGTTTGTCAAAGGCTTTCTTTTTCCCGAGATTGGTCTTGATATAACGCATATAACGATTCTTGAGCGTTCCCGGCTCTTTGTAATAACGCTCATACTCGCCCTTGCCAGCCACGCCCGATGACTCGGGGACGAGATCGCCAATGTGGAAATATGTCATGTTATAGTCCGATTTTGACATTTCCCGCCTGATGTAGTTCAAGGGGAAGAACCGGAAATAACCGCCACCGGAATATGCCATTTCGTGGCCCAAAAGGGTCGTCGTGCAAATGGGAAACTCTTTGATAGCTACGTCGGAGGAAAAGACCATGGTCGGCACTTTTTTTCCAAATTGAGGAAAACCGCCAAAGTCTCTTTCTGCCGGGAAAATGGAAGCATCACGCATTATGCCACATTCGACAAGTGCCGTGAATGCCCATTTATTCTGGTTCCCGATAGAAAACGCCGGAGCGCGATAACTCAACACCTTTTTGCCAATGCACTGCTCCAGTGCGTCGACGGCAGTTCGGGTATCTTCCAGAACCTCTTTTTCAGTCATCTTATTCAGCCATACATGACGGAAAGAATGGCAACCAATCTCATGCCCACGTCCTTCAATCTTTCGGACTACTTCCGGAAAATCTGTCGCCATGCCGCCCACGCAAAAAAAAGTCGCCTTATACCCCTGTTTGTCAAGCTTATTCAACAGCAGGTCAAGATAGCGGTCATACTCTGCATATTTCTCCTTCTTGCCACCAAAATAGGCTTTCTGCAGATACCATTCCTCTATGTCAAATGTAAGTATATTCTTCTTGTGCCTTTTCTGTTCCCGTTTCATTTCATGGATTTTTGGATTCTGTCTACCAGCCCCGTCAACACATTGCCAGGTCCGCATTCAGCAAACTCCGTCATACCCGCCAAGATCATATTCATAACAGTCTGAGTCCATCGGACCGGAGCTGTAAGTTGTTTAAGAAGGTTATCCTTGATTTCCACAGGATCCGTGTGCGGCCGGGCATCCACATTTTGAAAAATCGGACATACTGGAGCCTTTATGGGGGCTTGCTCAATGGCCACGGCAAGTTCCTTGCGCGCAGGCTCCATAAGCGGAGAGTGGAAGGCACCACCGACAGGGAGCCGCAACGCTTTTTTTGCTCCCGCATCCTTCAATTGGGAACAAGCTTTTTTGATGGCATCCAAATGGCCAGAAATCACCACTTGTCCAGGGCTGTTGTAATTGGCTGGCACGACAATATTACCCTCCTCACTTATTTCAGCGCAAATCCGTTCAATCGTTTCATCGGGGAGAGCAATGATGGCCGCCATGGTAGATGGAGTCGTCTCACATGCTTTCTGCATCGCCATCGCACGGGCATACACCAGTTTGAGGCCATCCTCAAAAGACAAAGCCCCCGATGCTGTCAGTGCAGAAAACTCGCCCAAAGAATGCCCCGCGACCATATCTGGGTGAAAATCATCCAGGCAAAAGGCATAAATCACCGAATGCAAGAAAATAGCGGGTTGCGTAACCCTGGTCTGCCTCAAATCCTCATCAGTCCCGTCGAACATGATATCCGTAATGCGAAAACCAAGAATAGAATTTGCCCTTTCAAACAATTCCCTCGCTCTTTCGTGATTATCGTAAAGGTCCTTGCCCATTCCAACGAATTGGGCACCTTGACCGGAAAATAAATATGCTTTTGCCATACTACAAAAAAATGTCTATATCATTCTTTCTTTTGTTTCTCTCATTGAGATATCTTTTAAATTGCAATAGCCGAGGATGGCAATAATCAGCCAAAATTGCGATGCGAGCAAATCCCTAACTATAAATGCACTCCAGATTACTATGGTGAATACTACGGTCCTGGGACAAAAGTTTGTTTTCAGAAGTCCGAGAGTCAATAACACCATAAACAATACCCCCACGATTCCATAATTCAGAAAAAACTTTTTTATACCTGAGGAGTGATTGGTCCAATTTAAAGCGCCTGTTCCTACCTTATCTCCCATCCCAAAAATGATATCATCTGATTTTACGTACTGCGCAAAATGATCATCAAATATGGCATCAGATCTGTTATTTCCGGCTATGACTAAATCCTCATCATACTCCATGCGTGCAATAATCAAGGAGTATAGTGCATTATTTTCATTTTGGGCTTTAATGTTTAAAAAAGCAATACCCCCTACAATAACAGAAAAAACAAATACTCTTAATAATTTGTGTCTGGCCTCACCGACAAAACCATTCAGAAACATACCGAGTATTAATGTAATATAACCGGAAAGAGAGAAGGAAAGAATGACAGACAATAACAAGACCAAGTTTTTCCAATCCCTTATTTTGGCGCCTCGTGCAAAGAAAAGAAATACAAGAGGGGTAGCTAATTGTCCAGGCTCAATAAAGATACCACGGAAACGAGGAAAAAAAATAGTTGATTTATAACTATCATAGTATACATAGTGGTTCTCCAGATCATGCACATCATCTCCAAAGTCAACATGCTGAAAAACCGGAATGTCGAAACCCACTAAATGTAATATCCATCCGAACAAGGAAACTATGGAAATAATGACGAGCAAGTTTGTAATGAAATCCAGAAGATTTTTCTTATCTTCTTTAGCAAGCGCCAAAACAGATGCGATATTAAAAAAAGAACCAATTGTACCAACAGCCCGAAACAAACTCACTGTGGGATTCTTAAGAAAAATAAGAAGATAGACAATGACGACACAGATCAACATGCCGAGCAGATTGTTTGAAACTCGAGACTTATATATGCCAAAGAAAAATAAAGGAGGGAGCATATTCAACAACACTAACAATATATCAGGAATATTGTTGGTGTATAAGGTCCTGTTAGACACACACATCAACAAAAAAACCAGAGATGCATAACAATAAAAGAGCCTATTCTGCCTGTACATTGGTTCTACTATTATTCTACGATTAATGCCCAGTTGTGCGTTTTATATCTATATCTATAACACCAAGGGGAAATGCGATAGATGTCGCAACGCCATCTGGTTTGGGTTGTAAATTACTGAGCCAGACATTATTACATTTACATCTTACGGTAACAACCTTCCCCGCTTCTGTTGCCTTAATATTGTTGATTACTACATCATGAATGGAATCTTCCACATAATCTTTCCCACCATATATAAGGATGACAGTGTCATCCGGAGTTCGCAAAGACCCTTCCGGTTCTATAAAATTCTCAAAAACAATATCACTTATCTCGTGTCCAAAATTTGAAAGGATAAGTGCTCCTCGTCCATCGACATCAACTCTTTTACAAAGTACATTCTTTACGACAATATTATTGACATTGAATGCTTCTGCTGGTAAAGAAGGCCACATCCTGTATCCTCCTTCAATTGGATATAAATATCGTTTCTTAACAGGATATTTTGTCGCCGGATGCGCCCCGGAATTAATGGCTATGGAATCATCTCCGGTTTCAGCATAAATGTTTTCAATCAAAAAATCAAAACAGCCTGTCCTGATATCCACGCCGTCCAACTCTGCATCGACATTAACTGGGGAGTAAATGCTGATATCGTGGACATGGACTTTTTTACACAAATCAAAACAGATAGAATAACAATGCGCATCGCGAATCTCCAAATCCGCTATCTCTATATTGTCACAGTTCGTAAAAGCTATCGTCATGCCGCGCGACCCCCAGTCGTCGCCAATCATAGGTTCCTCCGCCCCATTAAAAGGATGGAAAGCGGACGGTACTTGTTTCGAAGCAAAGATCTTATGATTATTCCCAACTATTCTGATATTAGAAAGATGTTCAATGTTTTCAGGATATGAAATTGGGACATATGCACGAGAACTGATTGACAGGGTGGGAACTTGAGCGACTTCATTTTCATCAAACACGACATTTGCACTTCGAATCACATTATCAAATGTATTGTCCGCCTGGTATATGTCTGCTTCTAATTCCAAAGTAAAATCGGACGGGAGCAAAATGGCACGATCAACGGTAATATCTTCATCTATTATCAGTTTTTTATTATTAACCCTTGACAAATAACCAATGGCTATATCAATTACTTCCCAATCAGAAATACCATCTTGCTTGAAATCGGAAAAATACACAGTAGTGGGCAACTTACCCACATGCCCACCGCTCACAAATGTTTGGCTTGAAGAAGCTATAACAATGACGCTTAGGAACACAAAGGCTAGAAACCAGAGTTTGAGTGAATGCAGCATATTAGATGTTGAGTTTACTCAAAAAAAATTGCAAATATTTGTAGGAAAACTGATACTATCTACTAGAATAAATCAATGTCGCTTTATTTTCATCTTGTGCCTATATAGCAAAACATTAAGCCATAGGTTGGACCAAAAAGGCCGTGGATCATCTTTGCAGTACAGAACATCGCAGGTGTCTTTCCAGCTAAACCAGGACGGCTTGGCGCGGAAACGGTCCTTCGAATTCAGGAACCAGGCTAAATCAGTATCGAAATGACGGATATATATATCTTTACCTCGATAATACGGATACTTCGTCACTTCCTCGTCATATGTCATCTCCAACATCTGACGGGCGATATTGAAGCCACACATGAAAGCAATCTTAACGGTCGCAGGAATACGGCCATTAATCTCCAACAAACGGGGCGCTCCTGAATTCTTGTCTATCATAAAACAACCCGCAGCATAACCTTGCCAGTGTAACCCACGCAGTAAGCGTACATAATGGTTTTGAATATCCTCAGCCTGGGTGGTTTTGATCAGGATTGCCGACCCAGCGTCCGGAGGGAATTGCCTCAATACATCCGTATTGTATGATGTACATACATTCCCTTGCCTATCCATGAACACCAGCGTACCTATCCGATGCTCAAATTCCACAAATTCCTGAAGCACATAATCATCAATAACAATTGACGGATCTTTCAGCCATTCTCTCAGTTCATTTTCTGTCTCAAACTTGTGAAACCCGATCGAACCAACACCTTGCCTTGGCTTTATTATCAAAGGAAAACTGGCTTTACTGAGGTAATCCTCAATATCTTGTGTGCTATGCCTCGTATAAGGGCACGGAATTCCAAGTTCTATAGCCTTGTCAAAAGTATTCTGTTTATTAAATACTTGAATATAAGCATTCATGGGGGCACATGCCACCTTAATGATACTTCTGAACTTGTCTTCATGCTTGTTTACGATACTCGTACTTTTTTCTCCGATTGGCATAAGCACGTCATATCTCCCACTCTTGACTTCATCAAGCAAAAACCAATATGTCTTGTCCGTATCTACGAGGAGGGACTCGAACAAAATTTTATGATCCGGTAACTTTGATGTATATCCAGCATCGAGTTTAGATTGACATATCACTGTAACATGACAACCCAACTCTTTCAGGCCACGTATCATGGCCAATGCCTGCTTCCCGGCTTCCGGAACCAGTACTCTAATACCCGTAAAATCCATATGAAGAAGATTATAATTCAACACTCGCCCTTCTGGGTTCAAAACAACAGCAGGGTCTCAAAGCCACAATCCTCACCCCACTAGCCCTCTGGGGACCAATCTTAGCAAAAGTGGCCAACACACTATGCTTGCCACCCAATCCCAACGGGCCCACATTCGCTTCATTCACCTTTTCAGTGATACGTTTTTCAAAATCACTTTGTACACCAAAGTCACCTTTGGCCATGGCCTCCATCATCAAGCTGGTGGCCTCAAACTGACTGCGGCCGATACCTATTGCCAGCGTACAAGGTGAACACCCAAGCTGACTCACAGCCGGCTTTGCTCGGTTCACTATCTCCTCTATTATCACATCTACGCTATGTTTGTGGAATACACGTTGGGTGATACCACGGATAGCCGGTCCGCCACCAAGCATCAGTACGGTGAGACGTATTACGTCTTCATCCACCGGCTTAATTATTATCGGAGAAGCATCCAACGCCCCACTGTCTTCATTTAATCCTCCACTCTGGTCAATCCGGGAATAGTCATCTCCCTTGATGGCCATAGGACGGCCTGGAAGCTTGCGAAGTCCCTGACGTACACCTTCTTTAATTTGTTCGAGTATTTCGCCTGTCACCGAACGGTTCTTCCCTATTTCCAAGAACAAGTGAGGAATACCCGTATCATCACAAAGGGGACCACGTCTTTTCTCCGCAACAAGCGCATTATCCAGCACCTGTTTCATCGCCCAGCAAGAACTCTCAATTTGCTCATCAGCAATGGCCTTGCGATAAGCTTCCTTCTGGTCTTCACGGAAAGTAGATCCAGCACGTACCAGACAATCCGCGACTTTATCAACAATGCTATTCATAAATGCTCCTCCCCTTTGCTGCGGCAATGATTGCCTGATAGTTCGACACTTTGATTCTATAAAGGGCTTCCATGCCCAGCTCCGGCCATGCCACACATTCGCGTTCCAAAGTCTGGCTTTCCAAGAGCGCCGTCACGGGCGGAATGATGGCGAATACAGCATTATTCTCCGCCAGCATTTTCACAGTCTCCGGCTTGATAGCACCTTTGCCTAAATGCATCTTTATACCGCCTAGTTTAGAAAGCACTTCGAAACTGCCTTCTATCTCAAGTTTATTGCTCGAAGTAGGACCAACTCCAGCTGGACTAACTGCTGTATGGAAGATTACACCTCCCCGCAAATCAATTCCTCTATTCTCCCAAATGTCAGCTTCCAGTTCTTTGCAAATGCGTGGCAGAACCGCATCTCGGCCACAGAAGATATCGCCCGAAATGGAAACCACATCACCCACGTTCAACTGGCTGATGGCCTCTTCGCTAAAGGGCGTCGTTAATTCTATCATGATTACTTCTTAAGATTATCCATCAGTTCTCTCTTTACAGCCTTGTGGTCAATCCCCAACTTAGGCATATCGCTGCGAATACCTTGGCGCACATGCACATCAATAAAGAGCGGCATCTCACCAATTCTATAATTACGGATAATGCTCTGGAGCTCTAACTTAGCTTCAACAGCATGACCAGGAGTACGGTAGCCACATGCCTCTGCCACGCCAGTGAGATTCACCACATATCCAGCAGAGGGCTGACCACCGACCGATTCATTCACGCCATTATTCAGAATGATATGAATCATATTGCCAGCCTTATAACGGCAGTTGGTTGCTAAAGCGCCCATGTGCATCACTGCTGCAGAATCACCATCGAAAACCACAATCTTCTTATCTGGACAAGCCAGGGCCAAGCCCAGCCCGACGGAAGACACATGTCCCATAGAGCCTACATTCTGCCACTCATGGCCAACACCAATACCATGCGCCTTCAACTGTTCATGCACCTCACGGGTTGCACGGCCAGTCGTTCCAAGATAGATAGCATCACCACCAAGGACCTCCACCACAGCAGCTACCGCTTCCTCTCGGTTCATCAACTGGCTTGCGGCATACTCTTGTTTCTTCTCCTTTTGTGTAAGAATCGCTTTCTTGGCTATCAGGGCTACGGGAGAAGAAATTTCACGAGCTTTGTCGGCCGCCCAGCGGAACTTCTCAATCACGGTATTCTCATCGTCCAGTATCTCGTAAGGAATGTCCATATCCTTCATCAACACCGGGGTCAACGCGCCTTGCTTGCGGTGCTGTGCATGGTCGTTGATGGCAGGATCTCCACGCCAACCAATTACTAGCAGCATAGGAATACCATATACACAATCGTGTGTCAGCGAAAGAAGCGGATTGGTCGCATTTCCGATACCGGAGTTCTGCATATACACCAGAGGCAGCTTGCCGGTGGCCATATAGTGCCCAGCAGCAATAGCGATGGCATTACCCTCGTTGGCCGCCATCACATGCTGATGGGCATCCATATTATTGGTCATATAGAGGCAGAAATCATTCAACAATGAGTCCGGGACTCCAGTAAAGAAGTCTACCCCAATAGTATCTAATGCCTCAAACAATTCTTTTTGATTAACCATCTTTATAGATTTTTGATAAGATCCTCAACCTTTGTGTCAGGCTCGTTTACTCTCTTATAAACATCGTCAAATACGCTCTTCTCAACACCTCCGTATAACATCAAGTCGTCATAACGGCCGTGGAATTCTTCCTCGCTCAACGGATTTTCCGGTTCGCCTTTTGGGAAATCCACTTGTTCCGAGTATTGCTTCCCATTGGCCACTATGGTCATGACGGCAGACTGCTTATCAGGGAATAACTTGCTCAACTCATCATTAGCCTTAACTGCCACCTTCTTGGTCAAAGACTTCACAGTGGAGCAGTTTAACACCTCATCTCCAAACTCCTGCAAGCCGGCCTTGCCATAAATAAGAGCCACCGCGGTACTATACGGAGTGCTCATTTTGGCCGAATACGAGCCTTGGATATCTGTATGGTCGTGACCGGATACAGCCAGATTGTAGGTCTCAACGTTGATTGCCTCAACCGTTTCTGGGGTAATGCCATACTGGTTTCTCAGATGAATAGCTGCCTCCACAGGGGGATGTGTGTAACGACAAGACGCATACGGCTTGGTATAGCTTTTCATAATGGCGTAGGTACCATTAAGCAGTGTAGGCTTAATCTCTGTGTTCTCGTCACCTGACATCATCTTCAGGAAACCACGATAACCTCCAAGCGGGTCCGGGTGTCCTTTGAAACCAGCTTTGGCAAGTTGGAGGCTGGTCAGCGACAGCAATGCGGTCTTTGCCACATTATAAGGCTTCAACTCCGAGCCGTCATCAAGCACTTTCAACATGCCTGATGCTGCAACACATGCTGCGGCAAAGGCCTGATATCTTTCTTCATCAGAGAAACCCAGCATATATGCTGCTGCCAGTGTAGCTCCGAGCATTCCACATGTTCCCGTAGCATGGTATCCTAACGCCTTATGCTTAGGCTGGATAGAGACCGCCATTGTATATGATGCTTCGTATCCAATAACCGCGGCTTTCAGCATTTCATCCACACGTATACTATATCGTTGCGCCAAGGGTATCAAGAGGGAGAAGATCGGTGAACCAAGATGTATGATGCCGGAATTCGTTCCGTCATCAAAATCTAGTGCGTGAGCGTTGAGACCATTAAGAAAAACAGCCTCTTTCAACACAACTCTTTTCCTCGTCCCAATTACTGAGAAAACCCCAGGTTCTGATTGAGCGAAATCAAAGTAGCGTTTTATCTTTTCTTGCTGAAAATGCGCACCAGCACAGGTGACAGCTAGATAATCAAGTAAAGATCGTCGAGCCCTTGACATAACGTCTGCCAGCACTTCCCTCTTGGCAATCTCATCAATACGCTCAAAGTATGTTCGAGATATATTCATGTAGTGTTATCAGATAAACTTAAAGTATGCCGGACTGTCGGGTTTCGCAATTTCCCAAGCACCATCCATCGCATCGAGAATAGACTGCGGTAGTTCATCTTTCTTCGCGGCCTCCATATTCTGCTCCATCTGCGTAATCTTTGATGCGCCCAGTAAGATCCCGTCTCCCTTGGATGCATCCAAGCAGGAATGATTACAAAGCCAGCGATAAGCGGCTTCCACCATAGGAATGCCTTCCGCCTCACAAGCCTTACGGATTTCATCCACGGCATCAAAATAGCTCTGCTTCCAGTAGCGGTCACGGTAGCTTTTCAGGCGCGCAAAGCGTCCGGGCTCAGGAGCGTCTTCAAAGTGCTGGTGCTTGCCGGTAAGCATACCACCCGCAAGTGGATTGAAAGCATAGAAGCGCATACCCAAAGCACGGATGGCCGGGAACAATTCTGGCTCCACGTTGCGGCAGAGGGCGTTGTACATTCCTTGGTAAACGGTGGGTTTAGGGCATCCGTATTGCTCGCACTTGTGCCAGATGTCAACCACCTGCCATGCGGGATAGTTACTCAAGCCCAATTCCTTTACCTTGCCTTGATCATAGAGTTCAGCCACGGTTTCCAAAGCCTCATCAATAGGCGTCTTGCCATCCGGGAAATGGAAATAGAGCAAGTCCACCTTATCGCGATTCATTCGCTTTAGGGACTCGTTAAACTCCATCAATATGCACTCCCTATCCAACTTACCGGTAATACGCGGATGAACCTTAGTAGCCAGATAGTAGCCGTCCAAAACAGGCAGGATTTCGCCAAGATAACGCTCTGTATCGCCATTGTTATAGACGTAAGCCGTATCTAGTTCGTTAAAGCCCGTTTTCAGGAAGGATTGGGTCATTGTGCGGCTGGCTTCCAAGTCCAGCTGCGGACCGAAATTCATTGTCCCAAGGATAATCTTCATCGCTTTACTCATTATGCCCTAAAACAAGGCTTAAAACAGAATCTTCATTCTTCACAACCCCGTAAACTTCTGCACGCTTAACAATCTTCTCTGCCCAACGATGATGAGGGCCGATTTCATTCATCTTGCCACCACCCTCGCTCTTAATCACGCCACCCGAAGTGTTGAGGATCTGTACAGCATCATTGTACTCTTCTTCCACAACCGTAAACATGGCGTTCACGAACTTGGCGTGCGTGGGGTGGATGATGGTCTTACCCACGAAACCATTGGCACGGTCTATCATCACCTCCTTCAATAGTCCATCAATAGCAGGATTAACTATATCCTGGCCTTTGATAAGAGCACTGTGGAAATTGCGCTTGATCACATCATCGATGTCATCATCCTTATACGCGCGGAAGTACTCCCATACAGCGGCAGAAACGCAGTAGTCGCAATAGCGATTGAAGAAATTGATAATGTCGCTCAAAGCATCCCTTACCGGCATGATATCATAGACTGTGGAATTGATACCACGACGCACGCCGAAGAGAGATGACATATCAGTACCACCCACACGAACGTTCAAAATAAGATCCTTGTAGGGTTCCAGGATATTACGCAGCAACAATAATTCCTTGTTGCGTAACTCGCGGAATGCAACTTCCGGCCCCTCAAGAATGGGCATACCATAAAGGACCACTCCCAAGCGGCTGTTTACCTCAACCAAGGTGCGTAGCACACCAAGGGCGTTCTCGCTATTGAATTTCGGAAAATTGAAGCCTGTCAACACCGAAGCCTGCTTCTTTGTGATTCTTGCCGCAAAGCTCTTGAAATGCTCAGGATTCCTAACACGCACAAAAATCAAAGGAATATCATCATGGGTGAGTTTTCCTTCAGCAATCAGGTCCGCAAAATAATCCATGTGATCCAGGATATTCTGTTCGGCAGCCGGCAAGTCTTCCTCCTTAATGGCATCTTCACAGCACATCACAAAAGAGGTGACATCCAGTCTATGGTTGACAACCTTCTCCTTGATATCTTTCGTCCCCGGCATATAGAGCGTGGCGCCGAGGCAGTACTGCAGGGTATCACGGTCGGTGTATTTATTAAATTCACCTGGAGCCTTGACATACGCAAAGCCCGGATTATAAGCATGAAATCTCATAGGCAGAACTACTTGGGAGAAACAATGGCCTCGGGATAGTACGTGTCAATCATCCTCTTCACAAGGACAATCTGCTTAGCACGCTGACGGGCCTCCTTCTCAGTAGTGTCGTAGCTATGGTTGGCCGCTACGGAGCCACCGGTCTTAAGGTATACCGGAGCCGCAACACGAATGAAATCAGGCACTTCATAGTGACGGATGAAACCACCTGAAGACTTCGGGTTTTCAGTGTGAAGATCGATAGGGACATCGATGGCAGCACGCATCGAAGCCAGCATCTGAATCTGGATATCGCGGACTGGGTTGATGGAGTCAGCTCCCAATTGTTCCAACACATGGGCAGAACAAGGATTACCATGACCGGAATGTGCAGATACTTTGAAGTGGACATCTGCCGGAATATACCCTTTCTTACGAGCTTCGCCGAGAGCCCAGAGCAAACCTTCGTCATAGATAAGGAAAGCGCGTACGCCCAACTTTACGCCACGGCGAATTTCCTCAATACCACGTGCAATCTGCTCCTCACCACGAAGACGGTATCCCATGCGCTGACCTTCCTCGGTCTTCACTGAAGCAGAAGTATCAGTGGTTGCACGAGGGCCGCAAGCCAGCACAAGCTGTACCTTCCATTTCTTGGCATATTCCACCATCTGCGAGATTTCCTCATCTGTCAAGAACATAATACCCTTGGTCTGGGTCACACGGTGAATCTGGATGCCGAATTCGTCGAGGGCGTCCAGTAAAGCCTTCATAGGGCCGGGGCCCTGAATACCAGGAACCTCAAAACGGTACTGGCCACCATCAGGGAAACGTTTTTCTGACGTAGGGAGGTCATACAAATCGCCGCCAGGCATTCCGATACTCTCGAGGAATTCACGAGTATCTTTCATTGTGTAGTACTTCATAATAATAAGTCAAGCCTGCTAAACCTCAATCCCGCAACAATCGCGAGACGTGTGCACTTACAGGCATATTGGTTATCTTAATCAAAAAACGTATTTTCAAGGTATCTGACAAGCGTCATTAACCAGAAGATAAAAAAAGGCGGCATGTTTGTTTATCCAGTGCCGCAAGTTGTATGCAGTAGTGGCCATCAGCGAAATATTTATAATACAGCTCCTATATGTCAAATGAAAGAAAATTCATGCTTTCTGATTCTTTTCATTACAAAATGTCTCGTATAGTTTCTTTGCCAGTGCATCATCCACGCCCCTCACTTTGACTATACCATATCTTTCCTTAAAATGTTTCGAGTAAATACCGGCTTTTTCCACATATTCGTCAAAACTGCATATAAATTTAGCCGGAACGCCAGCATACACAGAGTTATCTGGGATATCTTTGATCACCAGACTATCCGAGCCAATGATGACATTGCTCCCGATACGGGTATTATAAAGAATTCTTGTACCCGAACCAATAAACACATTGTCCATAATTTCAATGCAACCAATACGCTCAATAAACTCATTTTCTAAATATTTATTATTAAGCATATTATGAATAATGTCGTGTGTCACAAAACCTACATTACTTGCAATATGCACATTATTATGAATATATACCAGATTTGAATATAATGGCAATTTTCTTTTCTGAATAGAGCAATTCTCTCCAATATTGCCATATAGATGGTATTTCTTAATAAGTGCTATTCTCTTGCCACAATTATTTGTCAGCATCAGTATTGCCGAGTAAAATAATCTTTTAAAGCGGTTCATATTTCAATGCACTATATATACATAAAATAATCAGTAAAAACGCTCATTCAGAAGACAATCCATCGATATCATTCTCAAAATCTCCAACCAAAAACCGGTGACGTTTATGGGCTTTTTTAAATGTTTTCGAAATATAATGAATCACGGTAGCCCTTTCAGAACTTTGCATTCCTATGAGAAAAGAGATAAGGATAATCCCAAACGATGACAATAATACGTATCCGCAAAATGAAAAAAAAGTGTCTTTAAACAAAAATGAAATGAAATAGGAGAAAGCACAAACCGGAATCATAACAAGAACAATTCTTGACACTACATTCTTCAAATAGTTCCCGATGGACATGCCATGTATATGTTTCATGAAGAACACCCGTACTGTTTGAGCTATCAAAGACATACAAACAGATACAATAAACACAACATACGGATCTCCACCCTTTTTTAACAAGATATACGAGACCGGGAGATTCAAGAGTAATATGGACCCCACTGTAATATGATACCATTTAATATGGCCGGTAGCACAAATAGCCGTTGTGGGAGGATGCCCCAATGCATCAATCATTGCAACCAAAATGACTAGCCGCATGAAGGTTGCTGTATATTGCGGTGTTTCGCCCAACCAGATTTGAAGAATGTAAGGCGTCTTTATCAGAAGAGGCATGGCAACAATGAGCAACAAAAAAAAACTAATTCGAGACGAGCTGAACATCAGACTCATCATCTGATTCTTTTCATCTCGTGCTGTATATTTGGTAATCTGAGGTCGGACGGCCTGATAAAAATTATTTGTGTATTGATTGATGACATTATTGACCTGATAGGCAATACCTCTGGCCGCATTAACCACGGGATTAAAGAATAGGTTTAAGAGGATGTTGATTCCTTGACTACGAACGACATTCGCAAGTGTCCAGAATAAAGACCATCCAGAATAAGAAACCAGTTCTCTAAGCATGTCTTTATCCCAAATAAAATGTAGGCGGACATCCTCTTTGAATTTATATCTGCAAAAAATAGCACAGAATAATGTATTGACAAAAGCAACAGTGAAAAGAAACGCAGCATACGCAATCAATCTATCACCTCCAAATGAACGCAGAAATAGAGCAGCACCAAGCGTCAATAATGAGTCAGTCAAACCAACGATAGCAAAAAAGGCGATTTTTTCATGTGCAACAATCATCGCGCCATAAGGAACGGACAACATTCTGACAATAAACGAAACTATTGCGAACTGGAACACCCAGTTCGCAGCGACCAACCTGTTTGAGGGAATAACTAACTTATAATTGACGAACCAATATCCAACAATTTCTATAATAATAAATAATAAAAAAATCAGTAGAAGATAACACTCAACAGTAGTGTTAAAATATTGATTCAGTTTTTTTTTGTTTCCAATTCCGATTTCGCAAGCAAAAAAACGTTGAGAGGCAGAAGACATCGTATCTGAAATAAATACAAACATCGTGACGATTCCACCAACAACATTTTTAATTCCATAATCCTCAGCGCCCAGAGCATGCAAAATGATACGGGTTGTGTATAAAGATACCACAATCCGAATCGCCATCTGCACATACAAAAATGCAGAATTTTTCGCTATTCTTCGGTTACTGCTGCCCATCAGATAGTTCAGGGGTTTTGAAATACTTCTGAAAATCGGCGTAATAATTCCGCTTACGTTCTTCTACAAACTTCTCAAATAGCAGTTGGTTGTGTTGCATGGTTTCCCGATTCAGCGGGGTAGCCAAATCATCTTGTGTCAGATGTTCCAGCGAAAAAACGAAGAAACCATACTCCTTTAAATACCGATAGACGACACTTTTTTCTGAAAGGACAAGTTTAATCCCTATCTGAAGACAGGTATAGATGTTGTCCAGCGCTTCCTGACGCCAAGACGGCAAAATCATCATCTTATACCGAAACTGGGATTCAAAATAAGTTTGTTTATCCATCAAGGTGTCAATAAAATGCACTTGTCCCCCATATCTTTTACGAAAATGGCGCCTCACTGCTTGAGTATATCTAGGCACTTTATTTGAATAGGACAGCGTCAAATAAAGCTGAGACTCTCCAATATCCAGACGATTCAGATATTTCAAGGCATATAAGTGATTATCAGAAATAGAGGCAGAATGCCCCAGCGATATATCATTCCCTTCCGTAAAGCGGCCATCAAATTTAAACGATGAACCATACGGATGTATCTGGATTAACCTGACTTTCTTTTTGATATCAGGTAACAAATCATACTCTGGCCGGATACAAGGGACAAATCCAGATAATCTATCAGCCATGAATCTATCTTGTTCATTTCGAATGCCTCGGTTTTGAAAAAATCTAAACAAATTAAGTAAGGGCATCGTCAACACACCTCCAAAACGATACTTGTCCGGGGGGGAGTAAAACACTTGATATCCTCTCTTCTCAAGATATCCTACATAAAAGTCCATACCATACGTCCACCATATAACGGGGATGCCAAATGGAACAAAGCGTTCGACAAATTGGCGCTTCTTCCCCGTCATAAAGGAAATGACGACACAGGTAATCTTGGAAAAATCAATCTGACGTGCAATTGCTGCCGCATTGTCATCGGTAACAATTTCATCTCCCTCAACGGAATATCCAAAATGATTATATACCAAAACGATATTCTGTCCCGGAAGCTCTTCTCTGAATATCTTCAGACATGTATTCGTAACATAATGATCTGATACCAGATGTAATATCATAGCAATAATCAGAAGACTATTTTTTTCGCAGGATTTCCCATGTACAATAAACCGTTTTGCGGTTTTGTTAACAAGACGCTACCAGCGCTGAGACTAATACCATGACCTATATGGACACCCTGAAGGACAATACTACCCACACCAAAGAAATTATCATCTCCTATATGGACCTTTCCTGAAACACGAACGGCCGGCATCAAGGAATTGAAGTTACCAAGTATCACATCATGGCCCAGGACATCAGAACCATTCAAAACATTAAAATCGCCTATTTTAACATCGCACGATGCATAACACCCTCCCTGAATAATATTACCTTTTCCTATTTGAAAAGTCAGAGGATCCACTGTTTTAAAATCAGGATGAATAATGTTAGGGAACGAGATGAGAGGGTTTAATATTCTATTTATAACACCTTTCATGGCTGAAGGATTGCCGATGGCAATTACAACAGCCAAATCATCGTTGACGGAATTTAATACATCTATGCCTCCAAGACAAGGGGCGTAGTGAGAAATCATTGAGCCTTTGAGGGAAACATCATCATCAAAAAAGCCTACCAATTTCCATTCAGATTCTCTTTCATTAATCTTGTGTATCAGACAGGCAACTTCCCGCCCAAAGCCGCCAGCACCGTATATAGCAATCTTTTTCATAATTTGTGCAAGTCAAATAAGAATTTGCTGTCCTTTCCCAGACATAAATATCCATGTATGGAATCAACACTCAAAATGGACCAACCTTTCCACATGCAAATCCAACGATGGCTCGAAGAATAGAGCGCCCCAAGCCAATCCGGTTCCGAATCCGCAGGCTACGACCTGCTTGCCCCTAATGCTTTCTTTCAACTTGTTGATGATAATCAACGGAATCGTCGTTGAGGATGAGTTGCCAAATTCAGCTATATTATATGGGCAATGTTCATCATCAATCCTGAGCCGTTTCTGGATGAGTTTGTTGATCATCTGGTTTGCCTGATGAATCAAGAAATAATCTATGCTCTCCTTCGATATTCCATAGTGATCGAGGAGACCTTTGATACATTTTGGAGCGGCATGCATGGCAAATGACAGGATATCCTCCCCTTCCATGTTGGCATTCAGACGGTTGCGAAGAGTCCCGTCCTTACATTCGCAGTACTCAAATGAGGCGGGAGTAACCGGATTCCGGTAGCCGCCATCAGGTATAATCAACGACTTATAGTTGCTGCCATCCGTGTGCATGCTGAACAGAAGTGGACTGGCGCCTTCTTGATACTCCAGAATCGTGGCAGTTCCAGCATCACCGGCTAACAGGTTTACATGGTCATACGGTGATTTGGCCTTCGTCGAAGTTTCGCCTACCAGCAAAAGGCCTTTCTTGATCATGCCGGCACTCAGGATAGAGGACATCACGGACAGTCCGTATATCCAACCCGGGCAACTCATGGTAATGTCAAAACTCATGCAGTCCGTTGGCAAGCCTAAACGATCCTGAAGAATACACGCAGTGGCGGGAAAGATATAGTCCGGAGTCTGAGTCACCATAATCAGGCATCCAATCTCCGACTTGTCAATGTCCATCTCCTCAATCAGTTTGTCAGCAGCCGCCTTGCACAAGTCAGAAGAACAGATACCATCCTCTGCAACGTAGCGACGTTCTACGCCTATCGTCTTGATATAGCGGTCCAATTCTGCCGGGTCGTCGAACAACTTAGAGTCTTTATTCTCTACCAATTTTGGCGGGACACAAGCTGCAATACCGCTTATCTTTACATTCTCAATCTTTAAAAATGCCATTTTACTTACCCAACGCTTTATAGTTAATCTTCCCCGATTCAAATCTGGGAATCGTCTCAATCTCTCTCACTTCAAAATACTTGGCCATCAAGTTGGTCTTCTCGGAAATCAGCTTCTTAACTTCGTCCTTTAGACCTTCCTGGGTGATGAAAATCAACATCTGGTTGTCATCTCCAGTGCAGGCACACTCTATATCGAAATGCTCGGAGATGATTTTTTCACTCTGGTCCAAGCTGACACGCAAACCGAAAAGTTTCAGAAAACGCTTCTTGCGGCCTACGATATAATAGAAGCCATCAGCATCTTTTTTCGCCAAGTCTCCGGTTTCATATACACCGCAGAAATCATCGCCTTTGGTCAGGTCTTCTACTGTCTCTCCATAACCCATCGTAACATTCGGCCCTTCATAGCGCAGTTCGCCTTCCACGTCTGCCTCCGTGATTTCGTCTCCGTTCTCATCCACCAAAAACATCTTGCCTTCAGGGATGGAATGGCCGATACTGCCGATATGCGTGGTGGCCTGTTCAGGAGGGAGAAAGGCCAGACGGGCCGACGTCTCAGTAGTTCCGAATGTGGCAAAGAAACGTTTGCCTTTTTCTTCGGCATTTTCTGAGAAGGATTTGAACAATGTATCTGAAAGCTTGCCGCCACCTTCTGCCAATGTAGTCAAGTACGGCAAATCCATTCGCCAGAAGCGCAACCGGTTCAGAATCTCGTAGCTGAACGGAACACCGGTGAAATTGGTTCCTTTCTGCTCCTTAATGAAGGCCCAATAATTGGGACTCATCAGGTTGGCCTCAATCAGCAATACCGTAGCTCCGGCAATAAGGTGGCTGTTGATAACATTCAATCCCATCGTGTATTGCATGGGCAGGTCGATGATGCCCCGATCTTCGGGCGTCCAGCCAAACACCTTTGCCACGTTCCTGGCATTGCTTTCGATGTTGCCGTATTTATGTCTTACAAGCTTGGGACTGCCTGTCGTGCCAGATGTCGTCATCAGCATGGAGAGGTCAGGATGCAATGACGGGGCCGTCTTTCCGGTATTACAAAGCACATAGCCCTTGTAGTCATACACCTTTTCATATCCGCTCTTCCAGGCCATTGCTTCAGGCATCCAGTAGTACGAAGGGCCATAGGTCTCATCCAAATCTTTGAGCAGCGCCTTGTCAATATGGGCGCTGAGCAACAGGCAGACATCCTTGCAGTCATACAGCGTCAGGAAACCAGCCAGTGCCCCTACCCGGTTCTCGCACAGGCAGAACACCAGTTCTCGTTGTGGCAATACGGCAGTCAGTTCACCACGCAGATTCACCAGATCGCCATATATCAACTGCCCGCCTGCATCATCGATGGCGGCCATCGATGATGCAGGTTTCTTATCTATATCAAACAGCATTAAAGATCTATGTTGTGGTTCTTCAAGATTTCCTTGCCAGCCTCAAATGAAGTAAACTGCATAACCTCATCTGGTTCGAATTCAAAGCCGAAGGCATCCTCAATGATGGCCACCAGGCTCATCTGGCCGATGCTATCCCACTTGTCCACGCTTTCCATGGTTGCGGCCTCCACTTCCTCCATCGGGAGTTCCAGTCCCTCGACGAATGCTTGTTTCAGTTTCTCAATGTTGTTCATTTTCAAATTAATAATTATTAAATTGTTACAAATCTTCTTTGATTCTTTTCACAATCTTATCGACAGAAAGACCATAATGATCCAATAATTCAGTATAAGATGCCGACTTCAAAAAAACATTAGGTAAACCTATCATAACCTGTGCTGGTTTCTCTTTATCATCTGCCAAAGCCTCAGCAACTGCACTGCCCAACCCACCAATAGTGATATGTTCCTCAACGGTTACAATCAATTTTTTACCTGCAAGGTTTTCTAGGAGTATATTCTTATCGAGAGGTTTAATCGTGTGCATATTGACGACAGAGCTACTTATACCTTCTTCAGCTAGTTTCTTTGCTGCTTGGAGTGAGTTGTGTACCATCGAACCGGTTGCAACGATAAGAATATCTCCACCATCTACAAGTTTTATTCCCTTTCCTATCTCAAACTCATAGTCCTGTTTGTAAACAGAGGGCATTCTTGTTACACCTGTTAAACGGATATACATCGGCCCGTCATAGTCGAGTGATGCTTGCACTGTCTTGAAAACTTCAAGGCAATCGGCAGGCTCAACAACTGTCATACCTGGAATACAACGCATGACGGCAGCATCTTCCAATCCGAAATGGGTGTTTCCTTGATAAGCGGCAGACACTCCACTAACTATACCCACCGCACGTACTTTATTGTGCATATAAGCAGCGTCTACTCTCAACTGCTCGTATGCTCGCATACTCATGAAAGTAGAGAAGGAAGATACAAATACGGTAGTACCTTCTTTAGCCATTCCAGATGCGATGCTAACAAGGTTCTGCTCTGCAATACCCGTATTAATGTATCTTTCTGGTAACTCTTCTGCAAAGCGTTTTAAACCAGAGGAAGTACCAACATCGGCTGACATGACAAAGAAATCATCTCTTTCTTTGGCCAACTCAAACAAAACTTGGCCATAGGTGGCCCTCTGGCCTAATGTAGACCAGACTATGATATTTTTCTTGCTTATTTCCATAGCTTAACTCCTTTCTACTTCGGCAATTGCCTGTTCATATTGTTCCTGGGTCATCTTGTGGTGATGCCATTCATGAACGCCCTCCATAAATGAAACGCCTTTACCCTTGATGGTATCAGCAATTACAATGGTAGGTTTTCCGTTCTTCTCAATGTTATCGAAAACATCAATGAGCTGGGCAATATCATGACCGTCTACACGCTTAGTGTTCCAGCCAAAGGCTTTCCACTTATCCTCTATGGGTTCCAAACTCAGAATATTTTCACTCTTGCCGTCACCCTGGTCTTTATTATAATCCAAAATAGCAACAAGATTTTCCAGATTGTGCATACCCGCAAACATGGCTGCTTCCCATACGGAACCTTCGTTGCACTCACCATTGCCGACAAGGACAAAAGCACGATAGTTTTTCCCGTTTCTCTTGGCTGCCAACAAACTACCTATAGCTAAACCAAGACCATGTCCCAAACTTCCGCTTGACGCCTCAATACCATGACTAGGATTCATCACAGCATGAGAATTGAAGGGGCTGTAGTTGGTCTGGTATGTATCCAGTTCCTCTTTTGTAATAAAGCCACACTCTTCAAGGGTCGTATAAAGGCCCAGCACACAGTGGCCTTTACTCAGAAAGAAGCGATCCCGTTCCTCCCATGTGGGATTGTTTACATCATAATGCAGTACATGCTTGTATAGCACAGCCATAATCTCTACCATTGACAGGCTTGGCCCATAATGGGAATGAAAGTCGCAAGGCATCGTCAAATCAAGGATTCTACGACGCATGCGCTTCGTCATTGCTTTAATTTCTTGAATATCTATTTCCATATATGATATAATTAAATTATCTTCCACCATCAACACGGATAATCTGACCATTAACAAACGAAGATTCGTCAGAAGCCAAGAACAATGCCACCTTAGCCACTTCTTCTGCTGTACCGATTCTGCGTTCACAAGCATCTGCGGCAAACTGACTAATCTGCTCGTCGGTGTAGTGCTTTATCATATCCGTATCAATTGTTCCAGGTGCCATTGCATTCACTCGAATATGGAACGGAGCCAATTCACGGGCCTGAGATTGTGTCATCCAGATTACCGCTGCCTTACTTCCACCGTATGCAGTGCGACCGGGGAGCGGCATCATACCTGCAATAGAAGCTATGTTAATGATTACGCCACATCTATTACGAATCATCTTCTTAGAAACCTTCTGTATCATAACCAACTGCGAGAAGAAATTGATATCGAATACTTTCCGAATGGAATCAATCGATACTTGGTTCAGTAAACCTTCTGCAGTTACACCAGCATTATTGACCAAGATGTTGATTGGGAGTTTCTCGTCAAAAATAATCTGAAGACCTTCTTTGATTGAGTCTTCCGTATCCAATTCAAAATATACAGGTTTAATCCAGACATGGCATTCTTCAGCCAAGGCTTTCATTTCTGCTTCAAACTGGTCATTTTGTTTACGGGCGCAAGCCCATACATTTGCACCATTACGGGCAAACTTCTCAACAATGGCTCTTCCAATACCACGGTTTGAGCCTGTCACAATAGCATTCTTTCCTGTAAGCATAATTATATTTTTATAATTTCTATAGAATATTTATCGTCAAAATTATATTCTTCCTCCTGTAAGCAAGGACAAACTTGCGGGGAGGTAACGTCTTAAGATCATATATAGCAAAACACATATAACTATCGTAATAGTTGGACAAATAAAATATAAAAAAAGCAAAGAATATGTGTTATCTGACAAATCTAATAATTTAAATAAAAGAATCCCAATGGAGGGCATAATAAGATAATGGAGAGCAAAGACAAAAAAACTACAATTTGTCAATGTCGTATTCATTTTTACCCCCCCCCCCTCAACAAGATATGTAGATATAATTACAACTGATACAATTCCTAAAAGAATCCCAATTTGATGAATGGCAAAATTGTAATCAGCATTTTTTGTAAATGTGTCTACCATTGCAATAAGAATGTAGAGGAATGGAATAAATTTAGTAATTTTAGCCCTACATAAGATTTTGCAAACATTTATCTCCTTTATGCTAAAATATGCTCCACATGAAAAGAAAAATGTTGCTTGAAAAAGCAAAATAGGATAGCCCTCAAATACTAAGATTCTAAAGTACCATAGCAGACCAAGAATAATTAGGCACCAATATCCAAGTTTTCTTATAAGCAAAAAGACTACTGGAGCAAATATTATCATTACCATTACATCACGCACATACCACAATGGTAAATCTATGGGAAAGGGAATCTTACTTATGGCTGTCAATGTTGTTTCATTAACAGCGGACGAAACGAAAATTCCCTGATCTTCAAAATTAGTAAAAAAGGTATGAAATAAACGTTCAGGTGATAGAATAAGGTTGTATGTATTCGAATATAAATTTTTAAACGCCTTTAGAAATATAGCAAGACTATTCCATAGAAAGAATGGCAAAAGAAGAGTTATTGTCCTTGATTTCAATTTCTGTTTATACACATTCTCATTAAACCCTTTACGATAGAAAAAAAGGAAACCTGATATTATGAAAAACAGAGGCATACCAATTCTAGGTAATACATCACTAAAAAAGATAATGATATGATAGTACCAATCAGGGGTATTCAATCCATATTTGACACCATGAACTAAGAATCCTTCTGCAATATTAAAATGAATAAAGACAACTCCTACAGTAAGGGGAAAACGTAAAAAAGAAATGGTCTTAGAGCACAAAACATCTTCATCTGCCATACATTATACTACATTAATGTTTTACCACCATCAATTATTAATGAATGACCTGTGACGTATGACGATGCATCTGATAGGAGATAGATGATGGCATGTGCAATCTCCTCTGGCTCTGCATAGCGCCTCAATGGGTAGGTCTGCATGTCCTTGGCAAGGTCTTCCTCTGAATAAGAGGTGTTGGCCTTGATAAGCGGTGTATTCACACGACTCGGATTGACACTGTTCACACGGATATTACGTGCAGCGAACTCCAAGGCAGCATTGCGCATAAAAGCATCCAATGCATTCTTGGAAACTGCATACATCACACCGCCCATCGATACCATACAAACACCACTGATGGAAACCGTGAAGACTATGGAGCCGCCCTTCTTAATCTTCTTTTTCTTAAAGAGCTTCTGAGTCAGATACATCGGAGCGAATGCGTTGATGCCCATAATCCGGTCCATGTCCTCGCGATTCACAAACTGTATGGGCAGCACCTTGCTGATACCGGCATTGCTAACCAGACCATCAAGTTCTGGAACGCTTTCCACAAGTTCTTTCTGCTTGACTTCGTCCGTCAAGTCGGCCACGAACATCTGATGCGCCTGAGCGTCATGGGTTTCAAGCAACGACAGAGTTTCCCGGAGGGAAGTCTCGTTGATGTCCGTCACACAGACATTGGCACCCATCCTGGCACACTCGACAGCAGTGGCACGTCCGATGCCGCCTCCGGCACCGGTAACCAATACGGTTTTGCCTGAAATGGAAAAAGGATTGTACATATTACTTACCTTGCTAATAAAACACCCCCATCAATGACAAGCGTCGTGCCCGTCGTCCACGATGATGCATCCGAGAGTAAATAAATGATTCCCCGAGCCACTTCAACGGGTTTGCCCCACCGGCCCAAAGGGAATTTCTTCTTGTTTTCCTCAATCTCAGCCGAAGACACTGCCCCTTGACGGAGGATATCTGTCTCTATCATCCCCGGATTGACACTGTTACAGCGTATCTTCTTGTCCGCCAAGTCCAAAGCGAGGTTCTTCATGAAACCGTTGATGGCACCTTTCGAAGCGGAATACATACTGTTTGCGGGAGACACGGAGAACACGCCGGCAAGAGCTGAAGTAAAAACGACAGATGCGCCGGCAGCGATTTTCTTCTTCTTCAACAACTTCTGAGTTAAAAAAATCGGGGCAAAGGTATTGATGCTGAATATCTTGTTGACATCTTCGCGGTTGATGAACTTCGGTGGAAGCAATTTGTTGATACCGGCGTTATTCACGAGGCCTGTCAGCACGGGCACTTCCTGCACCAACTCATCAAGCGCCTCGTCGCTAGTTAGGTCGCACACAAAAAACTGATGGTTCAGTTCCGGATTGGACAACATGGAAAGGGTTTCCTTGACAGTCTCAGAATCGATGTCGACCAAAACCATCGTCGCCCCCATCTTGGAGCACTCAATGGAAATGGCACGGCCTATTCCGGAACCTGCACCTGTGACCAGAATGATCTTGCCTTCAAGGCTAAATGGATTCTCAATTGTCATAAACTATAATTCTACCAGATCTGATAATACAATTCTTTCTGTCTCAAATGCCACAGTTCCCCAGGATAGACCAACACCAAAACCGCATCCGATGAACTTGGTGGGTCTGTTTTCAATCTTTCCCTTCAACTGGGTCGCAATAGTGATTGGTATCGATGCTGAAGAAGTGTTGCCGAAATATGGAAGCGACAACGGCATCTTCTCCGGTTCCACTTTGAGTTTTTTGATGATCTTGTTGAGCATGATCACATTTCCCTGATGAAACACGAAATAGTCCGCATCCTGATAATTGAAACCATATTGCTCGCCAAGTGACTTGATCGATCTCGGCGGGACAGTGATGGCGAATGAGAACACATCCATACCATCCATACGGGGCGTCAAGCGGTTGATCATCTTACCGTCAATCTCCTCCAAATCAAAAGAATGGAGCGTCGTCATGTTCCTTGCGCCACCATCAGGAATGAGAATGGACTTGTAGCCGTCACCGTCAGTTCCGAGATGGAATTTAAAACCCGGAGCGCCCTCAGCGAATTCAACGGCGGTAGCCGTACCGGAAAATCCCATCAGCGTGTCAAGCTCATACTCGGCACGCCGCTTCGCATCACCTGCAAGCAGAAGCGCCTTCTTTACTGTTCCAGCACTCATCAGACCGCTGATGGTGGAAAGGCCATAGACCCAGCCGGAACAGCCCAAGGCAATGTCTTCAGCATAACATTCCTTGCTCAAGCCTAGACGCGACTGAAGAATACAGGCAGTAGCAGGAAGGATATAGTCTGCATTTTGGGACACAAATACAAGGATTCCTATTTCCGATTTGTCCCAACCCAAATCTGCAATGAGTTTCTCGGCTGCTGCACAGCAGAGATCAGAAGTCGTGAAATCATTGGAATAGCGACGCTCGATAATACCCGTAGTCTCAATAAATGCAGCGGCGTCATAGTCGGCTGACAGATTCAAATCTTCGCTTCTGACTATATTCTTAGGAACACCAGCCGCTATACCAGATATCTTTAAATTCTTGAACTCAAAAAACATAAGTTAACGCATTAATTTACCTCCATCCACTATCAGACTCGTACCTGTTACCCAACTTGACGCATCGGAAAGCAGATAAATAAAGGCATAAGCAACGTCTTGGGGCGTTCCATATCTTTTTAGCGGATAAGTGGCCATATCCTTTGCCTTATCCTCCTCAGAGAGTGTACCTCCATTAATCAAGTCGGTCTGAATCATTCCAGGCAGCACGGCATTGACGCGGATCTTCTTGTCTGCAAGTTCGCACGCGCAACTCCTCATATAGGAGAGCAAAGCAGCTTTTGTAGCACCATACAAGGAGATGCCAGGCGTATTGAACAACGCTGAAATGGACGATGTGAAGACAAGGGATGCAGACTTATTGATCTTCTTTTTCCTCAACAAGGCTTTATTCAGCCGCATCGTAGCGAAAAGATTCGTCTCAAAGACACGATACAGGTCTTGATCCTTAATATAGGCAAGGGGAACGGTAATGCCGATACCGGCATTGTAAACAACCCCATCCAGTTCAGGCATAGAAGCCACCATCTGCTTGATATCATCCTGCGAGGTAAGGTCACCGATGATCAGGCTGTGACCCTCTCCTTCGAGTTCTGAAAGCGTCTGATTCAAACGTGCTTGGTTTCGCGCAGTAATGACAAGTCTGGCGCCCATTTTTGAGCACTCGATCGCTGTCGTTTTTCCTATACCCGATGACGCTCCCGTCACAAGAATCGTCTTGCCTTCCAGTGAGAAAGGATTGTAATCTAAACCCATGGCGAATCTCCCTCTGGTTCTTCTACCTCGACGAGGTCCGAAACAATAATATCGTTGGTCTCCATGGCCAACGTGCCCCATGAAAGGCCGACGCCAAAACCACAACAGATGAACTTGGTGGGCCGATGCTCAATCCTCCCCTTCAATTGTGTAACAATCGTCAAAGGAATGGAGGCAGAACTCGTGTTTCCGAAATGATACATACAAGAAGGAACCTTCCCTGGGTCAAGTTTCAACTTCTTGACAATGGTGTTGTTCATTTTCATATTGGCCTGATGGAAAACATAATAGTCGGCATCGAGGTAGTTAAACCCATATTGTTCTGCCAATTTCTTGATAGACTTTGGGGCCGTTGAGATGCCGAAGGCAAAAACGTCCATGCCTTTCATCCTGCCCTGGAGACGGTTGATTTCGCGGCCATCGATCATCTCCTTGTCAAAGGATTTCAAGTTGGTCTGATTACGACTTCCACCATCAGGTGTGATAATGGCATCATAGCCACTTCCATCGGTACCAAAATGAAACATGAATCCGTCTGCCCCTTCTGAATATTCTACCGCAGTCGCTGTCGCAGCATGGCCGAACAGAGGGTTTACCACACAGTGAAAACGGGGTTTGGCATCTCCGGCAATCAAAATTGCCTTCCTGATGGTCCCTGCACTCAACAAACCAGAGACATAACTCAATCCATATATCCATCCTGAACAGCCCAAAGCCACATCAGCAGCATAGCACTCTTTGCTCAAACCAAGTCTATCTTGCAGAATACAGGCAGTAGCCGGAAAAATATAATCAGCCGTTTGGGACACAAAAACAAGCGCCTCAATCTCTTTTTTATCCCAGCCAATATCTGCAATCAAGCGCTCAGCCGCCTCATAGCCCAAATCCGATGTGGTCAGTGTGTCTGAGATATGACGTTCCAATACACCTGTCGCCTCTACAAAGGCCTCCGGTGTATAATCATCAGATATGTTGTGGAGAGAATGGTCAAGATTACTGCCAATCTGTTTAGGAACGCCAGCTGCAAGGCCGGCGATCCTAGCATTTTTAAACTGCAGAAATGCCATTAGGCTTTTGCCTTTACAATGTTGAACAGGTCCTCAATGGTGACAGCCGAGCGCATTTCATCACCTTTGATCGTGATGTCATACTCCTCGTCAATCATTGCTATGACAGACAAAGCGATGAGAGAAGACCACTCGTCCAGATCGTGGAAAACAGTCTCTGCCTTGAACTCACTTGCGTCAGTTTCATCAAACTGATCCGCAAAATTTTGAATAAAATCTTTCAGTTCCATAAGATAATAGATGAAATTAATTATTAAATGGGTTATGATTGATCCCTACAGAATATCTTTAGCGGGAATACCAAATACTGTCTTCCCGTCACTTATGTTCTTCATTACGACACTGTTGATACCAACGACACAATTGTCGCCGACTCGCTTGTGAGGAATGACAGAAGATTTGGTATGCATTGTCGACTTATCGCCGACTTTTGCCCCACCCCCCAAGAAAACGTATGACTCTACTGAAACATAGTCTCCTATTACAACATCATGCCCGATATCATTGAAACATTGTAATATGGTATGTCGGCCAATAGTGACATTATCAGAAATAATAGAATACGCCCCCACATAGGAACCATCGCCAATCATTGCCGTAGGATTGATTCTTGCGGTCGGATTAATGACTGTAATGAACTCACCTCCCCTATTAGAGATAATCTCCACATAATGCTTTCTCCATTCGGGATCGCCCATGGCACAGAAAAAAACATCATCGGACGCAATCTGATAGGTTTCCACAGGGCCTAATATCGGAGGAAAATCTCCTTTCAGTCCATCAAGTGCATCAGCCTTATCATCTAAGAAACCCTTGATGTCGAATTCTCTATTATGATATGCCACCGTATTTCGAGCGGCAGCATACATTTCACGTCCCCAACCGCGAGCGCCAATTATGACTAAATGCTTCATTCGCGTACAATTCTTACTTTACAATTAGCTCTAATATCCGATTAAGGTCAGCATCACTCAATTCATGGTGCATAGGCAGGCAAATCACTTCATTGGCCAAACGAGTAGCAACAGGAAGATTCTCTACATTAGCGGACGGCAAACCACGGTAAGTGCTAAAAGTACTGATAAGCGGATAGAAATAGCGACGGCCAAGTACTCCCTGCTCACGCATCTTGAAGTAAAGTTCATCGCGGGATGTACCATACTCTGCTACATTCACAAATACAGGGAAATAACTGTAGTTATGACGGACGCCTGGCATATCTTCAAAGAATCTTAGTCCGGGAACATTACGAAGAGCCTCTCTATATTTCTGTGCCACTTTCTGTCGATTAGCAATGGCATTATCCACTTGTTTCAGATTCAACAAACCGTATGCACAACGGACTTCATCCACTTTACTATTGATACCAGGAGCAACGACCTCAGTTTCCCCTGCAAAACCAAAGTTCTTCAAATAGTCAATACGCTTTTTGGTTTGCTCATCATGCAAGATCAGAGCACCACCTTCAAGCGTGTTATAGACCTTCGTAGCATGAAAACTAAGAGTTGACATATCGCCAGCATTCAGAACACTCTCACCATCAACTTCCACGCCAAAGGCATGAGCCGCATCATAGATGACTTTCAACCCGTATTTATCTGCAATTTCCTGGATGCGTTTCATCTTGACAGGTTTGCCATAGCAATGTACAGGCATAATAGCCGTAGTCTTGGGAGTAATTGCTGCCTCAATCTTCTCAGGATCAATACCACAGGTCTCTTCCTCAATATCCACAAATACAGGCTTGCAGCCATTCCACCAAATGCTATGAGTTGTAGCTACAAAGCTATATGGGGTCGTTATTACCTCTCCTGTAATACGAAGTGCTTGTAAGGCTGTTAACAAGGGAAGAGTTCCATTAGTGAACAAACTAATGTAAGGAACCTTTAAATAATCACACAAAGCCTTCTCCAACCGAATATGGAACTGCCCCATATTTGTTACCCACTTACTTGCCCAGATTTCCTTCAACATCTCATTAAACTCGTCGAGGTTGGGCAGCAACGGCGAAGTGACAGTAATATTATTATCCATTATCTTATTGTAAAATTACTATTATTAATTTCCAACAATGAGTTTATTAACGAAGGAATTTAGCTTAGTTGCATATTTCTAATCGTACCCATGTAAAAACCATTTTTCTAACATCGCAATTCGTAACTAATCTATAGGGTTACATATCACGAAAATGATCAGTACCAATAGTGATATCCTTTCAATATCTGCTTAATGCTTTGTCACGAAAGAAGTTGGAGTTAGTGTCTTCCTTCATTTCATCAATCACTTTCAGGAGGTACTGACCGTACTGATTTTTCAGCATCGGTTTCGCGATTTCACGCATCTGTTTCTCTGTTATCCAGCCGTTTCGGTACGCGATGCCCTCAAGACATGCAATCTTCAAGCCTTGACGCTTTTCGATGACTTCCACGAAGTTAGATGCTTCAGACAAGCTGTCGTGAGTTCCCGTATCCAGCCACGCGAAGCCACGGCCGAACACTTGTACCTTCAATTCACCATCCTTCAGGAACTCCTGGTTCACGGTGGTAATCTCCAGTTCGCCTCGCGCACTCGGTTTGATGTGCTTGGCAACATCAACTACCTTGTTCGGATAGAAATAGAGGCCCACTACTGCATAATTGCTTTTGGGCTCTTTTGGTTTTTCTTCTATGCTCAAACAGTTGCCCTGCTTGTCGAATTCAGCGACGCCATAACGCTCGGGGTCCGACACCCAATATCCGAATACGGTGGCCTTTTTTTCTTCCTCCGCAGCCTTTACCGCCCGACGGAGCAATCCCGTGAAACCGCCACCGTAAAAAATATTGTCACCAAGAACCAAGCAGGCACTATCGTTACCGATGAACTTTTCCCCAATAATAAATGCCTGCGCAAGTCCATCCGGGCTCGGCTGTTCTGCATACTCGAAGTGAACGCCATAATCTGAACCATCGCCCAACAGGCGTTTGAAACCGGGAAGGTCATTAGGAGTGGAAATAATCAAGATATCCCTGATACCGGCCAGCATGAGCGCTGAGATAGGATAATATACCATCGGCTTATCATAGACTGGCAACAACTGCTTACTGACTCCTTTTGTGATGGGGTAAAGACGGGTACCAGATCCACCAGCGAGAACAATTCCTTTCATCTCTATATGTGTTATTCTGATTCTTTTAACTGTTATTTAAGCCGCGCGACTCATGCTATAATACTTCCACTTTTCCCTATCCTCTTAGGCGGTCGTCATGGTATATCTTCCGGAAGGGATACACCTTACACTCCCCGGCCCCGTGTAGCAGGCATAATGCCGGGTTGCAGCACGAAAATCGGATAAATCACAAGTTGCGGTTCCATGCTCTTTTCAAGTCACATTCCCGTACCTGACGTCACTGCGGCATACCAAAATGCATAAACGCAATATCGCAAATACAAAATTAGTAATTTTCTGGTGTTTTTACTAAAAAACGCCAAGAAATACAAAAATATTGAGCCAATAAATATAAGATCAGGTTTGGCGTTTATCTTAAAAATCTCTCTTAATCTGGGTATAGTAGAGTATCTTCGTCAAGAGATCATCTCGTTGGGCGGGAAAGTTTTTCTTAAGAAAAGTGTCAAAATCAACAAAGTCATTGGGCTTTTCCAAAATAATATACTCTATCATATCTGGCAGGATTGTTAAAGGAACTTGAACGGGGGCCTTTCCTTCATTTCGTTTACGAATATTCTCTAAATCCGTCTGATTTGTATACCGTTCAATGGAAGGTGTGCCAACAAATAACCGCCATTCTTTCTCATCATAAAATTTCTTCAAACGATACTTTCCTTCAGATTTATGGTACTGATAGCCAAGATGCTGTTTCAAATAGCACAAGAAAGGATTGTTCAATAAAACCGATATCGCGCCTTGCCCGCCAGGAAACATCTTTGTGTCTGAATGGACATAAAAAACAGGCGAGCCCCCCATCTCTCTAATTTTGGATCTCTTTAACCCTAAGGCATATGTCCCGTACCAGTCAACATGCTCAGAAATCATTGATAATGGAATGTTACAAAAACTGATTCCACGGACGAAATAAGCCAATTTCCCCTTAGGAAGTTTCTCGGCAAACATTCCGTATCTTATGCCCCCAGATAGAATACTTTTCAAGTTTTCCAAACTGGAAGTGAAATGAAATAAAGTTTGAGAGCTTAAAACAGACATATGTTTCTTCTTTTCAAATTTTATCAAATCAAATGTCGCGAAAATGGACATTTCGTTCTAGCAATTCCACCACATCGGCCGTGTGGATTCTCAAAGAAGATGTACGAAATCTCCGTCATCTTCATCCACGCCTTGAATATCCAGAAATGAGAGATGAAATCTGACTTCTGCCGGGCAATGAACGTGTTCCGATGATTGATTTGTCAGGTATTCTGTTATTATCGATTCAAGCAGCAGCGACTAATCACTGCTGTCTTGCCCTCATCTTCACCAGATGTCTCATCATCTCATTCGTAAGATCTTGATCCACCTTCATCTTTTGATTTTGCAGTGTCATCAACATCTGACTAATATTGTTGGCATAACTAGCTTCGTCAGCTGCCACATCACCCCCATCTGCAACCCCTGCCCCACCTTGTCCAAAATAGACCAACGGGAATACAATTCCTCAAACTATTCAAATATGTTGTTTGCCATTGTTCCTTCTGCATCTATAAGATCCCTTCATCCTTCATCACCATGGCCTTTTGAAACACCATTCCATCACCAGTAGAAACGATCCTGCCATCTAAGGCAATATAATCCAATAGATTCCTTACTCTGTCCTGGTCGTCTTTCTGCAACTCCTTACCTTCAAACAACGAGTTTTGCGCTATAGCAATCCGGCCATCCTCCACAGCCCATTAGCGGATAAAAGAGCATAAGCCCTAAAAGCTGAAATCTGACTTCTGCCAGTCAATGAACCCCTCAACCAAATTCCGCACTTCCGCCTCAGCGTAGTTGACTTGGACTGGATTATGAGTAGTATTCATTATTATACCGTTCCGATGATTATTTATTGAATTCGATTAAAGCAGTGTCTACTATTAAAATCACAACCTATTTCCGGAAAGCTGCTGATAAAGATACACGGCATATTTATCTGTCATACTTGAAACGAAATCAACAATCATCCTCCATCTACCATAGGAGCCCATTTTAACTATATCATACCCATATAACTCGGTATTAGTAAAGAATTTATACTCCTCCTCCGGAAATGAGTTTTCATGTACTGCTATCTCAAGTCTAGAGCGTGAAATCACACTCTTCACTTTATTCCGGTATTCATTGTCTTCACTAAATGCATACAGAGATAGCATTTCAAGAAGCCCATTCAAAACGGTTCTGCCGGTCATTTCTTCTGAACAGATCTCTTTCCTAGCGTAAATGTATTGCTGTGAGAATTCAAGTAAAGCCGCCGCAACACCATTCATATCATCATCAATCAATTCTTTATTGTATGTCCCTGCATCTACTTCTTTAATATGACATAAAAAATTATTTACAGCCAAATTTACCAGGTATTGAATCATGTTTACACGAAAATCCACAATAGCCTTTCTGTTGGCACCTTCTATTAGTTCGCCATCCTTAAATCCGCGACTATTATAATTAATAATCCGGAATACATCTTTTGAGGGTTCATTATTCTTACGTGCCTTATTCAAGATTCTATTCAATTCACGGTGCAAATCATCAAACGAAAGCCACTTCAAATTGTAGGCATCTTCAATATCCATTGTAAGATAAGCTATGGAATCGGAAGCCTCTACAATATATGACAATGGATGTCTTTTTATTTTGCCATCAGACATTCGCATATTACATGATTCTACAATTCTATTAAATAATGGCTCCTCAGAGAAGAACACGCCATGTTTTTTATTCCCAATGTAATCATCCTTTTTCTTCGGTCCTGTATTAGGATACTTCATAAATGCAGCCAAAGTAGCAAAAGTGAGATTCAACCCGTCGAGTGCACCAATATACTGTAGTCTGGATAATATACGAAGACCCTGTGCATTACCATCAAACTGGGTAAAATCGTATGACTTGCGTTCTATGTTCTTCTCATCATCTGTCGTAGCACAAAAATGATTCTGCTTCGATTTCTGGCGATTGAAAAACTCCTGAATAACCGTTTCGCCGAAATGTCCAAAAGGAGGATTCCCGACATCATGAACAAAAGCAGCTGAACGAACGATGGCTGTAAGTGCTGACACCAAGTCATACCTTTTATCAGGATCGGGATTTTCCTCAATAAACTGTTTCGAACGAGTATAATTTAAAATAAGCGATTCAGCAATATTCATCACCTGAATGGAATGGGTAAGCCGAGTAAGAATAGCATCACCATTTGTTAATGGAATCACTTGCGTTTTATCATGCATCCTTCGGATAGCAGAACTAAACAACACGCGCCCGTAATCACTCTCAAACGGAGAGCGACAATCGTTTATTGCTCCAACCTTATCGTGTTGTCGGGCTCTCTCGGCACTTAAATATTTGCTCCAATCCATAATTGTTCTAGCCTTAGGAAAAACGAATGAAAAACGCCTTCGGTAGCATGAGTATTAGAAATCGAGTACAAGTTGAATGGCACCAGCTTTTTTTTGAGACATATAAGTCCAAATACTATAATCTAACGTCCTCCTCGATTTTTCCATAATATCTGCGGCATACTCCACTACCTCTTTAATATCATAATAGTTTTCATACAAGATATCAGCTGCTTCCAAGAAATTCCTAACATGTCTGTCAACCGCGACGATATCAAATCCCAACAGTCGTTTCAAATAATCGCAGGTCTTATTACCAATACCTTTTATTTCCTTGAACTTTTCTATTCCTGAATCATCATTGAGGAACAATGTCAAATCCCGTGCTGTCTCAATGGCATGAATTGTACAGAATGATATCAAATCCTCCATTCGATGAATCTTTTCATCATTATTCCACAGAAGAACTTCCTTAATACCATAATGATTCAATACTTCGGAGAAAGAAGAAACAGTATTGGCTCTAGGGAAACGCTTCAACACAATCTCAACCCTTGGTCTGACGACACTCCTATAATTCACACCTGCCTGCAAGATTGAATCGGTAAACAATGCGCCTATATGGTCTTTATAGGGGCAAACCTCTGGATCAATAAAGCGAAAGCCTTCAATCCCACAAATATACTCTTTCAGGCGAAGAGCATTTGCCGTCATTGTCCTACACATGGTGTCCGGCTTCTTGTTCTATTAACTTCAATGCATTCAATCTGTCAACACAATTCGGGCAAGCACCACATGGAATCTCCGGAGAAGCTTGGCATGAAAAGGTCTTCCCGATAGGCGCTTTCAGATCAATGCCGAGTTTTGCCACATCATACTTTGTCATATTACGGAAAGGCATCTCAATCTTTACAGAGCCATATTCAGAAAGAAGACCTTCCAGCTTATTGAAGAACTCCGATGAACAATCTATTTCCTTAGCATGGTTGCTATTAATGAAAGCAGAGTAGACCTTATCAAGACCTAATGTTTGCGCAAAAGACGCTGCTATTGTAAGCAGAAGCACATTCCTATATGGGATATACAAGTCCTCGGCTTTCACTTCTTCGTGCCATAAATCAGCAGCTTTGATAAAGCGTGACTGTGAATACTTATATACAGATGATACATCCACTATTTCTATCTTTTCTGCATACTGTGGCGGTATAACCTCTCGCAGTGTTTCCAGTTCATGTTCAGCGCAATGCTGCCCATAATCAATAAACAGCGGAACAAAATCAACACCCTGATTCACAAACAGATACATTAGCGTGGTAGAGTCCATGCCCCCTGAAACCAAGATTACTCCCTTAAAGAGTTCCATTTTGATATTGTTTAGAATACTCAGTAAAAACTTTAGCTAAAATCTCATCTAAATTACTACTCACCAAAGTAGGCAGTTCTGTGAGCATACAGTTATCAGCTATTTTGTTGGGATCGTACACCAGTGTCGGTATGCCTCTTTGTGCCGCCAGTCCAATCTCAATCAATGTGCCCGGGTCATTATAGAGCAAAACAGCAATCAGCATATTGCACTCTCCAAATAGCTTCATATCAGAACAGAAGAGGTCAAGACGTTCTCTCTTATTAGCACCTTCTGACATTTGACCATTCTCTTTGATTGGCCTACGGGCCACAAAATGATGATAGTCTAAACAATCACAGAGAATATCTATTTGTTTTGAGTCAACATAACTAAAATCCGGGGCCGCAATATATATCTGACATTTTTCCCGTACATCCCAAGGAAGAATACAACCACCTTGTTCTTTTAAATCTGTGATTGGCGTTTTCAGTATAATCTTGACTGATTTTTTAAAGTTACCAGGGAATGTGGTCAGAGCATATTCCATGGACACCCATGATGCAAGAATCAGCTGATCATAATAACTGTCGCAAGGTGCTGTAATTGATACTACATCATAAACGTCTCCAACACCAACTGAATGGGTTATCGGTAAAGTTTGGGAAGGTATATGATATGTTTCACCCAATGCCGTTTCATATATTCTGCTACCACCCCTATTCTCTTTCAGCACAATTCTTTTGGCATGGGGTTTTAAAAGGTCACAAAAAGCGCTGAAAGTTGAGTATTGGTTTTTGAAGATATTGGATGATGTTGAAATGAAGATAGTTTCGAAGTATCTTCCCTGAGGAAGATCAGCGACTTCATTTACATTGTTTGCCACATCACAATGAAGTTTGCAATCATCTCCAATGAAACTAAGAATTGTGTTCATGTCGTAGTTCCCAGAGATAAACATCAAGTCGTCAAAGTCATTCAATTTCTTTATTGCATTGATGTTATAATCAATTGCAATATCATCATGATAAAGAAATTCATAGCCTTGGTTTCCTACCTCCTTTGCCTCTTGTATAAGCATGGTATAAGGGCAATTGGTGGCATTCCCCAATTTGATGATAGCCTTACAGTCGTGCTCTTTCAAGAACATTTCAATATGGCTATCCAAATAAGATGGTGCAAAATAGGCAACCGAATACTTTACATCCATGGCCCATAGAGCTCTGGCAGCATGGACAATGCCGCCAAGGCGCATTTTAAGTGGGTTATCGGCAGTGGCCAATGTCACATCGGTCAGTATGTCACCTACAAGGCAAATCATCCTTTGCTATGCTTTCTGTGGGGTTACAGCAATATAAACAGAGGGAACTGGTTTATCGAATGAGCCAGAGACCTCGCCTTCATACTGATAGCCGTCATTGAGGCATTCCATGAGGTAGTTGTACTCTGTAGGGAGATGACCTATTACATCACCATTCTCATCCATGGCTACCAGCCGTGTTTTGAGAGCAATTCTCACATAAGTCTCCTTTGCCGGCACATGTCCATTCTTCTTGAAATAGTCACAAGTTTCAACGTCTTCGAGAACTGTTGCTACAGCCCTGTCGCACTTGTTAATGAGGTCTTCGCCTCCTGTAACTCCTTTTACGGCACCTCTGAATCTTGTATAGTCAGATAGTCTGCCAGAACCCGTACTTCCCATAATAATTGCTATTTAGATGTTTGTTTCATTATCTCATTAAGAAATGTATCTATTCTTTCATCTCTTTGTTTTTCATAATAAGTCCATATCGCCTAAAATAGGTGTGACGAAAGAGATCTTGTCTTTCATATACGGCAATCCTTTCTCCATGATAATTCTACAAAGAGAGGGATTCAAGAACATAGATGGAAGCAGTGAGACACCCTCCATATCCAGAACGATCTTATCACAATTATCTTAATCGACTGATTATAATGCAAGTACTTGGTCTCGTAGGTTCCCTATAGATCCAACTAAATTTTCAATATTGACTCTGGCTGTCGTTTTCTTTTGCTTCATCGGATGTGCTCCTTTAGCTAGTAGGACCGGGTTCCCTTTGGCGGAATCCGGCAGTTGCGAAAAGATGGGAACAAACAACGATTTACCCATATTAATAGTCTTCATACCCGCATCAAGACTACCACCAGAATCACCTGCTTCCACCACAAACATCGCATCACTTAGTGCGATGATGGTATTATTTCGACGCATGGCGCGAGAGGCCTGCCAGCCTTCGTGAGGCATGAATTCACTAACCACAAGCACTCTTTCCCAATCCCAAACATCGAGTATTTCTTCCTTCACACGAAATGAATCTATTCCTTCCGGCAACACGACAATGGTAGAGCCGCCATTTTGCAAAGCTGCCTTGTGGGCAGCCATATCGACACCGCCTGCGTAACCAGAAACGATACATATACCCCGCTCAGACAACTGACTGGCACAGTCGTGTGTTATCCACAATCCTTTCTCAGATGCCTTCCGAGATCCGCAAATACCGACTTTTGGCATGTACAAGAGGCTCAAATTGCCCATGCAAGATAACACTGTCGGTGTATTTTGCTGCAGTAGGGCTATCAATGCCTTGGGATATTGAGGAGCCGGAACAGCCATATATTCCACATCGGGTTTGCGATGTCGCAATGGATAGTATCGGTCAAAATCTTGACGCTGTTCTTGCGTCAAACGAGTTCGAATACTCATCTCCAATTCGGCTGGTGTCGCGACATGGTTTTGAACGTCAAAGAGCATGCGGTTGGTTTGAACAGTTCCAATGCCTTTGACAGCGAGCAGTCTGAAGATAACTTCAACCGTTTCCCAACTTGTCCAGTCCATTATTATAGAATTTAATTTCCAAGCGATTTAACCAAAGCCATTCCGAATACTCTCTTCGCTCCTGATTCCTTCAAGCGCATAGCCATATATTGCATTGTAACTCCTGAATGATATAAATCATCCACCAAAAGCACCGTTTTTCCATTTAAATCCAAGCCCTTATCAATCCGCAGTTCCCAAGACTGTATCGTGACCAACTTTTCTTCTGCCGATGTTGCATCTTTCAAACTGCCAGCTTTGTTCTTCCATTGTACCCGCTGTGAAATATCTATAAAATCAAAGCTTTTCAATCTGCTGATTATTTGAGCCATAAATGGTTTGTTGCTCGGCACGGCGCAGATATAATCAGCACAATTAAAGTAAGGTAGTTCTTCCAATCGCCGTTGCATCTCAGCAACTAATGCATCAAAATCGGCAGAAACCTCATTATTCTCCGAACGATATTTCACGCGAAATTCATGCTCCCCCAATACCGTTCTTTTATCTGGCTCGGTCTCATGCATGGACAAGGCAATAGATAAATCTAATGTGTCGCGAAGAAATACTAAATCATTAAACTGATTAATGAACGTCTCGATTTGATGATACTCTTGCTCGGAAAAGATATTTCTGTAGTAATTTTTCCAAAACTTTGATGGGTACAATAACTTATTCATACCCATTACTTTACATGCAATAGCGTCAATAGTATCATCAAAAGGTAATATCAGCCTACCCACAACACCATTTTTACCATTCACTCGTCGAAGTGAATTCGCATGGTGGCTTGCAAAATTGATGCGCTTAGGACTTTTATCAGTTATAAAGTCATGGATCACTTCATAATCAGACATTTTGCACGGCACATTCACAAATCTCAAATCACAATCTCTCATATCTATCAAAATTAATATCTATTGCCGTACTTATTTCTTAGCCCGGACTTTTCCAGCCGGATTATCTTCGCCTATCGACTCCCAGGCAAGTCGCCACTCCATCCGTTGCCCATTATTGAATATCAGTACATTTCCGTCAAAGTGCCGCAACCTGATCGGGCCTGCAGGGCCTGGGAGGCAGGTGGGTTTGCGGCTAGGGCCGAAATCGGGCGGTGGCGCAGGGGCATCGCCGTCAGGGCGCGCTGGAAGGGGGTTCGCTTGCGCCTGGTTGGCGGAATCATCAGGTTAGCAACGCACAACGCCCCGGGGCCTACTCCCCCTCCTCCGCCAGCCGCAACAAGTACTGGCCGTACTGGTTCTTGCGCATGGGCTCGGCGAGGGCGCGGAGCTTGTCGGCGGTGATCCATCCCTTGCTGAAGGCGATGGCTTCGAGGCAGGCGATCTTCAGGCCGGTGCGCTTTTCGATGGTCTCGACGAAGATCGAGGCTTCGGCGAGGGAGTCGTGGGTGCCGGTGTCAAGCCAGGCGAAGCCGCGGCCCAGGGTCTGGACCTTCAGTTCGCCGTCGGCAAGGAAGGCCTGATTGACGGTGGTGATCTCCAGTTCGCCGCGGGCGCTGGGCTTGATATGTTTGGCGACCTCGACCACTTTGTTCGGGTAGAAGTACAGGCCCACGACGGCGTAGTTGCTCTTCGGGTGGGTCGGCTTCTCTTCAATGGAGAGGCAGTTGCCCTGACGGTCGAACTCGGCCACGCCGTAGCGTTCGGGGTCGGAGACCCAGTAGCCGAAGACGGTGGCCTTCCCTTGGGCTGCGTCGGCGACTGCCTGCTGGAGCATCGGGGTGAAGCCGCTGCCGTAAAAGATGTTATCGCCGAGGACGAGGCAGACGCTGTCGTTGCCGATGAACTGCTCCCCGATGAGGAACGCCTGCGCCAGGCCGTCGGGACTGGGCTGCTCGGCATATTCGAAGCGTACGCCGTAGTCGGAACCGTCGCCCAGCAGGCGGCGAAAGCCCGGCAGGTCGTGCGGCGTCGAGATGATCAGGATGTCGCGGATACCGGCCAGCATCAGCACGCTGATGGGATAATAGACCATCGGCTTGTCGTAGATGGGCAGCAACTGCTTGCTGACGCCTTTCGTAATCGGGTAGAGTCGGGTGCCAGAGCCCCCGGCCAGGACGATGCCTTTCATGTTATCCGTAATATGCTTTATACCATTGAGCAAATTTGCGAAGGCCTTCGCGGAGCGGGATCTTCGGGGTGAAGCCGAAATCGCGCTCGAGGGCCGATGCGTCGGCGTAGGTCGTGGGTACGTCGCCGGGCTGCATGGGGACGAGCTGCTTGTGCGCCTCGAAGTCGTAGTCTTTCGGCAGGACGCCCGCCGCGATGAGCTCCTCCTGCAGGATCTGCACGAAGTCCAGCAGGTTTTCGGGCTGGCCGCCGCCGATGTTGTAGATCGCGTAAGGGACAGATTCCGGGTCAAGCCCGGAATGACGGGTCTCCGGGGCCTTGCCCATCACCCGAACGATGCCTTCAACGATGTCGTCGACGTAGGTGAAGTCGCGGCGGCAGTTGCCATAGTTGAAGATCCTGATGGTCTTGCCGCGGACCAGCTTGTCGGTGAAGCCGAAATACGCCATATCGGGGCGGCCGGCGGGGCCGTAAACGGTGAAGAAGCGCAGACCGGTGGTCGGGATTCCGTAGAGCTTGCTGTAGCAATGTGCGAAGAGCTCGTTGCTCTTCTTGGTAGCTGCATACAGCGAGACGGGGTTGTCTACCCGGTCGTCGACGCTGAACGGGATCTTCTTGTTGCCGCCGTAGACGCTGGAGCTGCTGGCGTAGACGAGGTGCTGCACAGGATGATGTCGGCAGGCCTCGAGGATGTTGTAGAAGCCGAGGATGTTGCTCTGGATGTAGGCGTCGGGGTTGTCAATGCTGTAGCGGACGCCGGCTTGGGCCGCGAGGTTCACGACGATGTCGAAGTCATACTGCGCAAACAGTTTGTCGACCAGCTCCTTGTTCGCAATGTCACCCTTGAAGAACACATAGTCATGCTCCGGATGCGCAGCCGCCCTGGCCTCGATCTGCCGCAGGCGGTACTCTTTCAGCGACGGGTCGTAGTAGTCGTTGAGGTTGTCGAGGCCGACGATCCGGAGAGATGCCGGGTCAAGCCCGGCATGACGGGTGGTGTCAAGCCCGGGGCCGCCGCTTTCGAGCAGCCGCAATACCAGATTGGCTCCGATGAATCCGGCACTGCCGGTCACGAGGATCTTCATTTAGTCGCGTTTGAAAATGTCGCGGGTGTATACTTTGTCGGCCACGTCGTCGAGGACGGGGTCATAGCGGTTGGCAATGATGGCCTGGCTGCGGCGCTTGAACTCGGCCAGGTCGTTGACCACGAGCGAACCGAAGAAACGCGTGCCGTCGGGCAGCGCCGGCTCGTAGACGATGACCGTGGCGCCCTTGGCCTTGATGCGCTTCATGATGCCCTGGATGGCACTCTGGCGGAAGTTGTCGGAGTTGCTCTTCATGGTCAGGCGGAACACCCCGATCGTCACCTCGTGCTCAGCAGCGGCATTCCAGGTATTCTCCGCGGAATAACTGTAATAGCCCGCCTTTTCCAGCACCCGGTCCGCAATAAAATCTTTTCGCGTGCGGTTGCTCTCCACGATGGCCTGGATCAGATTTTCCGGCACGTCGTTGAAATTGGCCAGCAGTTGCTTCGTGTCCTTGGGCAGGCAGTAGCCGCCGTAGCCGAAGCTCGGGTTGTTGTAGTGGCTGCCGATGCGCGGGTCGAGGCAGATGCCGTCGATGATTGACTTCGTGTCGAGGCCCTTCATCTCCGCATAGGTGTCCAGCTCGTTGAAATAGCTCACGCGCAGCGCCAGGTAGGTGTTGGCGAAGAGCTTCACCGCCTCGGCCTCTTTCATGCCCATGAAGAGCGTCGGAATGTCCTGCTTGATGGCGCCTTCCTGCAGCAGCCGGGCAAAACTGTGCGCGCGCTCCTCCATGTCGTTGCTCACCACCTTCCGGATGGCGGCGTTTTCCTCTTCATAGCCCGGCATCATCTTGGGGTAGCCCACAATGATGCGGCTGGGGTACAGGTTGTCGTAGAGGGCCATGCTCTCGCGCAGGAACTCCGGGCTGAAGAGCAGGTTGAACTTGGGCACGCCCTTGTTGGCGTATTTCACGTAGAGGCTGCGGGTGTAGCCCACCGGGATCGTCGATTTGATGACCATCGTGGCGTCGGGGTTGACGCTGAGCACCAGGTCGATGACCTCCTCCACGTGGCTCGTGTCGAAGAAGTTTTTCTGCGGGTCGTAATTCGTGGGGGCCGCGATGATCACGAATTCGGCGTCTTTGTACGCCTCGGCCCCGTCGAGCGTCGCACGCAGGTTGAGCGGCTTTTCAGCCAGGTATTTCTCGATATATTCGTCCTGGATGGGACTCTCGCAGCGATTGATCTTCTCAACCTTCTCGGGGATGACGTCGACCGCCACCACTTCGTTGTGCTGGGCCAGCAGCGTGGCCATGCTCATGCCGACATATCCGGTGCCGGCGACTGCGATTTTCATAGTGTTATATTTTTTCCAAATATTGCGGATGAATGTTCGAGAGGGCGACGACCGCGACGCCCTTGATGGCCACCAGCACCTTGCGGGCGTGGCGGATGCGCTTCACATAGCCCTCCATGCCTTTGTAGAGGCCTTCCGTCACGCGCACGCGGTCGCCCGTGCAAAGCTTTTCCGTGTCGCTGCCCAAGTAGATGGCATCCGGATCAGTCTCGGCCAGGGAGGTGGCGACGCGGAAGTTGTCCATCTCCTTGTCGGGAATGCGCCCCGGCTTGCTACGGTCTTCCGAGGCCGGGTCGGTGTAGTAGAGCATCGCCGTGTCGTGGGTCTTCTTGTAGTGCCGCAGTTCATCTTCCGTGCAATGCACAAACAGCAGGGAACTGATGAGCGAGGTCAGGTAGCTGTCGTGACCCGCCTTGCGGAAATCTTCCTGTACTTGCGGAGCCCGGTTGTAGAAAACCTTCAAGGCAAACCAATATCGTTCGGCAGATGGCATAACTTTCACTCCCCAACCCCGGGCAGCGGGCACAAGGCCGGGTTGCTGCGCGAAAATCGGGCGAATCACAAGGTACGGTTCCGTGCTCTTTTCAAGTCACATTCCCGTCCCTGACGCCTCTGCGAGCCCCCTCGGAACAGTAAGGGCGCAGAAACGCAACGCAAAAATAATAAATTTTACGGATTTTTACTAAAAAACCAACAGAAAATACAAATAATTATCGCGCGCGAGGTGCGAAAACTACCGAACCGTAAGCAAACAAGTTCAAAACCAGCCTTCCGCCACGCTGCACGCGGCCCTGCTCGTCGACGCGAACGCCGAAATCCATGAAGGGCTGCGGCGCGAAAAAGTCGGGCCGGACCCAGTCTTTGTGGCCGCCTTCGAAGACCACATCGAGGCCGAAAATCGGCTCGAAAATACGGTCGGGATCAGCCACCAGGCCACCGCTCCAGAAGCTTCCGGTAGTTAAGATAAATTGATCTGCCTCAATGGCTTTATCGCCTCTACCTTCAGTAAAGATTCGGTCGAGGATTTCACCCTCGTTGGTGCGCGAAAATTCGCCGCGCAGGACGCGGTCTTCGAGCCAGACGCCGCCCAAATCTTCGAAGCGGTGGCGCTCCACTTCCTGCGACCATTCGCGGTCGCGGAAGCGGCGCGAACTCTCGCCGCTGCTGAGGATGAGACATTGCTGGCCGCGCTTCTGAAGGGCGATGCCTTGCTGCAGGCCGCTGTGGCCGCCGCCGATGATGATCGTATCGAAGGTCATAGTTTTTCCTCTTTATACATCCACTGGGCGAGCTGGGCTTCGCGCATGGCCTCGCCCCAGGCCACGGGATAGATGCCTTTCCAGCGCTCGTTGATGAAGCCGCGTACGTCGGGCTCGGGCAGCATCTGGGCGGCGCGTAGGGCGCAGAGCTGGCCCTGGCAGGAGCCCATGCCCACGCGCGTGCGGCGGCGCAGGTCGAGCAGCGTGCGGGCGCCCAGCTGGTCGATGGCGTAGCGGATCTCATCTTCCCGCACGTTCTCGCAATCGCAGATCACGCGGCCGCTGAAACGCTCGGGACGTGCGATCGCCTCGGGCAGCGGGGTTTCGGCCGTGGTGCAGGCCACTTCCCTCCCCAATTTCTTACAGATTAAGTCGACGGTGCGTTCGGCCATGAGGCGGTAGGTCATCATCTTGCCGCCGGCGATGGTCACGAGGCCGGGCACGTCGTCGCGGCTTTCGTGGTCGAAGAGCACGAAGCTGCGGCTGATGTGCCGGCCGCCTTCTTCGGCCCCGTCGAGGGCGATGAGCGGGCGGATGCCGCTATAGGCGCGCAGGATGTGCGTCTGGAGCAGTTTCGGGGCAAGCTTGGTGCCTTCCGACATCAGCAGGTCGACCTCTTCGGGTGTAGGCCTTGCACCGGGAATCTCTTTGGGTTCGAGGCGTTGCGACGTGGTGCCGAGGATGGTCGTCACGCCGCTGGGAACGAGGATGTCGGCGTCGGACGAGGGGCGGCAGCGGTTGAGGACCAGCTGGTTGATGCGGGTGCCGAAGACCAGGAGCGTGCCCTTGTCGGGGTACATGGTGATGCGGGCGCCGGCCATGGCGGCCACCTGGCCCGCCCATGTGCCGGCGGCGTTGACGACGACGGGGGCTTCGAGGTGTTTCTCCTGTTTGGCGCGCACGTCCCAGACGTCGATGCCGGTGACGCGGCGGCCGTCGCGACGCAGGCCGCGGACTTCGTGGTAGCTGAGGATCTCGGCGCCGCGGGCAGCGGCGTCGAGGGCGTTGGCGAAGACCAGACGGAACGGGTCGACGGAGGCGTCGGGCACGAGCACGGCGCCGACGAGCTCGGGGTTGACGGAGGGCTCGATGCGGCGGGCTTCGGCGGGATCGATCGCGGCAGCGTCGATCCCGGCGGCCAGGCAGGCGTCGATGAAGCGCTGCTGGTAGCCGAGGTCGTCTTCGGGCAGTGTCACGAAGAGGCCGTCACAGGCGTCGATGCAGTGCGGGGCGATCTGTTTGAGGATGCGGTTCTCGGCAATGCATTCGCGGGCCGATTCGGGGTCGCCCATGGCGTAGCGTGCGCCGCTGTGGAGCAGGCCGTGGTTGCGGCCGCTGGCGCCGACCGTCAGGTCGTCGCGCTCCACGAGCACGGCCTTCAGGCCGCGCAGCGCGCAGTCGCGTGCCACGCCCACGCCAGTAATACCGCCACCGATGATAATTACATCATACTGAAGGACTTTGCGGGCGCGGATCTCCGTCGAGGAGATATTGTGCTGCGGCGCATCTTTAAAGAATTTTACGCCTTTGACGCCGGGCCGAGCATTGAAGGCATCCACATAGGGTTGCGCGTCAGTGCCGGGCCGCGGGTAGACCCAGATTTCGAATTCGCGGAGGAGTTCGTCGGCTTTGTGCCATTGCGACAGGGATGCGATATTGTCGCCGCCCATCACCAGCACGAATTCTTTATCAGGTTCGGTGCTCCGGAGATGGCGGAGGGTGTCGATGGTATAGCGGGGCTCCGGGAGATCGAATTCGACGTCGGAGACTGCGACGGGCAGGCCGGCCTGCGTGACGGCGGCGCGGGCGGCGGCGAGCCGCTCGTGCGCGTTGTCGAGCAGGCCCCGGCCCTGTTTGAAGGGGCTCTGGGGCGAGACCACGAGGCGCAGTTCATCGGCCAGGCGGTGCTGCGCCAGGTAGCGCAGGATGGCCAGGTGACCTTCGTGGAGGGGATTGAACGAACCGAAGAGCAGCGCTACTTTCGGCTTGGCAGCGTCGGGTTTCAGCATATCAGGCTTTCAGGAATTCCCCGACCACGCGCTCGGCTTCGGCCAGGCAGGTGGGCAGGTCGTCGTTGACGAGCACATAGTCGAATCTGGGCTGGTACATCATTTCGATGCGGGCTTTGCGGACGCGTTCGTCGATGAATGCGGGCGAATCGGTCGCGCGCAGCTCGAGCCGGCGGCGGAGTTCCCGGATGGAGGGCGCCTTGACGAAGACCGACAGGGCGTCGTCGCCGAAGAAGCGCTTGAGGTTGACACCACCCTTGACGTCGACGTCGAAGAGGATGACTTTGTCCATCGCCCAGATGCGTTCTACCTCTGACTTGAGCGTGCCGTAGAAGACGCCCTGGTACACTTCCTCGTATTCCACGAAGTCACCCGCGGCGACGCGGCG
>Ga0310786_10000753_pt1 | contig 51852 bp, 46 predicted proteins | sample AusTroGonzalo_MG_FD_203881 | JGI IMG/M metagenome (GOLD analysis project Ga0310786, IMG submission 203881) | Bovine rumen microbial communities from tropical cattle in Woodstock, Queensland, Australia - Gonzalo_03 (v2) (version 2) | ecosystem: Host-associated > Mammals > Digestive system >...
GCTGAAAAACCAGCCTTATTGATTAATTTGATATTAACAATGCTACGGAAGACACTTGCTTTCTTCGGTGGCACAAGCGCCACGATTTTTTCTTTGGCGTTTTCTATTTTGGTAATGATATCAGTAATATCATCCTCTGGTTCCACATAAATCACGTCTTTATTCATATACAAAATATATCACATTTTTATAAGCTTGTGTTAAAATTATGGTAATGAGTCTTTTTAATCGCGACAAAAATCCAGTAAATTCAGTCCCGCCCGTATCGATGCCGGTCGAAAATTTGGCCGAGCTTGCTCTCCGTACGATTAAAGACGGTATCATCATTACGGATAATAATGGTATTATCAAATTCATCAACCCAGCTGCAGTTTTCATGACCGGTTGCGGTGCAGCCGAGAATGTTACAAATCTTGATTGGGGCATTGTTCTCAAAATGGAAGATATGAATGGCGCCATGCTCCAGGGCGAGCAAAATCCAGTCATGGTTGCCATCGCGAAAGAAACAGTGGTAGATGCTTTTGTTTGTAAAATTGTAGACCCTACAGGTAAGCGCACCGCGGTTTTAATTTCCGTTTTACCTGTCGAGGGAGACGGTGGTAGTCATATCATTACCTTCAGGAATGTTGAAAAAGAAATTGCCGAAGACAATGAAAAATCCGAATTTATTTCCACCGCTTCGCACGAGATGCGCACTCCAGTGGCGTCCATCGAAGGGTATTTATCATTAGCTCTCAACCCGCAGACAGCAACGATTGATGAGCGTGCTAAAGGTTATCTCGAGTCGGCTCATGCTGCCTCTCAACACCTCGGCCACCTTTTTCGTGATCTTCTCGATACGACCAAGCTGGAAGATGGTCGCATTCGCCCGAACTTTGCTCCAATTGAAGTAGTCTCTGTTCTCCAGCAAATCGCTGGTGATTATGCAGTTCGCGCAAAAGAGGCTGGCATAGATTTGTCTTTTGGTACCGGCAATGGTGTTACTGGTACAACTAAACTCTCGCAAGTAATATATGGTTTTGTGGACCCAGACTTTTTCCGCGAAATTATAGATAATCTTATCGATAATGCTATCAAATATTCCCCAAACGGTGGTTCTGTAAATGTTCGTATTCAGGCAGATATGAATAATATGACAATTGCTGTTTCTGACACCGGTATTGGCATCTCGGCTGATGATTTGCAGCATATTTTCCAAAAGTTTTATCGCGCAGACAATTCCGATACTCGCACGATTGGCGGTACTGGCCTCGGCCTTTACCTCACCAAACAGCGCGTCGAAGCGATGAATGGTCGCATCTGGGCCGAGTCTATTATTGGGCAAGGCACCACATTTTATGTTTCATTCCCTCGGCTGTCGAGCGCCGAATACGAAAAACGTATGATTGCAATTAATAATAATATGAATGGAGGAAATCAACAATGAAAGTAATGGTAGTAGAAGACGACGCCGCGCTTCGTGAAATCTACAGTATCCGTATTGCCGCAGAGGGCTATGAAGTCGTTTCGGCTGGCGATGGCGAGGAGGCACTCGCTGTCGCCGTTCGCGAAAAGCCAGATCTCATCCTTTCTGACGTGATGATGCCAAAAATCTCTGGTTTTGATATGCTAGATATCCTCCGCAATACTCCAGAAACCGCCAAAATTAAAGTAATAATGATGACGGCTCTCTCTAGTGATGATCAGCGTGAGCGTGGCGAGCGTCTCGGCGCAGATCGCTATCTTGTCAAATCCCAGGTTGGCATCGAAGATGTTGTAAATACAATTCATGAAGTTATCGGCGACCGTGCTGCTGCTCCAGCCGAAGCCGCTTCCCCTGCCCAGGGTGCTACTACCTCCGCCACTGCCCAGGCTCCTACTTCACAGCCTCAGCCAATGATCGTCCAGCCAAAGGTTCCATATGGACCAAATCAGGCTCAATAAATTTCTTGCAGAGCGTCTCGGTCTATCGCGCCGCGAAGCCGACGACGCTATCGCCTCCGGGCGCGTTACTATAGATGGCAAAAAGGCTGAGCTTGGAAGCCGCCTAGACCTCTCTATTGACAAAAAGCCAAAAGTGTGCTATAATAATAGTATAGTTCCGTTTAAGACGGATTTTTTATATCTTGCATTTAATAAACCCGTTGGGTATGTTTGTTCTCGCCGTGCTCAGGGCTCGGCGCCAACACTCTATGAAATCCTGCCAAAAGAATATCAAAAATTAAAGACCGTGGGGCGCCTAGACAAAGATTCTTCTGGGCTAATCCTGCTTACGAATGACGGTGATTTTGCTTTCAAAATGACCCACCCGAAGTTCCAAAAAGAAAAGACTTACGAGGTCTCACTCGACCGTTCTCTAGAGCCTCTCCACCAGCAAATGATTTCCGACTACGGCGTCATGCTTGATGACGGCCCTTCCCGCTTCACCGTTATTAAAGATAGTCAGGAAATCCCTTCTGAGGACCGTATTCTTGGCCGAGCGGCCTTGAGCGTGTCCGAAGAAGGGATTTCTGACTATCTTGTGATACTCCGCGAGGGGAGAAATCGTCAAATCCGCCGCACCTTTGCGGCTCTCGGCTATCGCGTGACGCGACTCCATCGCACTACCTTTGGGCCTTTTTCCTTGTCCGGTCTCGAGTCTGGCAAATATGTCGAAATCCCATCTTCTCAAATCAAGAAAATAATGTGATATAATAAAGCCATGAGCACAATACTTGGCTTAGATATTGGGACAGAGTATGTGAAGGTCGTTTTGGCGCGTCCAAATAAAAACGGCCAGCTTGAAGTTGTTGGTGCTGCCCGTGCTAAGCAAAAGGAAGGCAGTATGTATGCCGGTGCTATTGCCGATATTACTGCCGTAGTTGCTACTTGTGAAGATGCTTTGATTGAAGCCGAGGAGCAGGCTGGTGAGCGTGCTGATACTACTGTGGTCGGCGTGGCTGGCGAGCTAATCAAAGGAAATACTACCACTGTCCGTTATAAACGTCAGAATCCAAACACCCCAATTTCTGAAGCTGAGATGAGTGAGATTATTAAGAAGGTTCAGCAAAAATCTGGCGAAGTTGCCCGCGAAGCTGTCGCAATTGAGACTGGTAATAGTAGTGTCGAAGTTCGTTTAATTAACTCTGCGATTATTTCTCTCACGATTGATGGCTACAAAATCAGCAATCCAATCGGCTTCAAGGGCTCTGATGTGATGATTCAGTTCTATACAGCTTTTGCGCCACTTATCCATGTGGCCGCCATCGAGAAGGTCTGCGCTGAACTTAATCTAGATTTACTCACTGTGGCCGTTGAGCCATTTGCAGTTTGCCGCGCCTGTCTTGGTGATGATGCCGACTCTACCTTCTCGAGTGTCGTGATGGATATTGGCGGTGGTACTACTGATATTGCCGTGGTTGATGATGGTTGCGTTGAAGGTACCAAGATGTTTTCTATTGGTGGCCGTAGCTTTACTCATCAAATCGAGGAAGCCCTCGATGTAGACTTCGAATCTGCTGAAAAATTAAAGTTGGCTTACGATAACGGTTCGCTCGACGATCGTCTCCGTTCTAAAATCGAAGCAGCCCTCTCTCGTAATATGTCCGTCTGGCTTGCTGGTATAGAGGTCGCGCTTGAAGAGTTCCAATCCGTCGGCAGCCTCCCAAAAAATATCCTACTTTGTGGCGGTGGCGCTAGCCTTTCTTTGCTCCAGGAGCAGCTCGCCGTCTCTAGTTGGTATGTCGATTTGCCATTTCCGCGTCGCCCAGTCATCCAGTTGCTCGAAGTCACAGACTTTCCTGGTTTCGTGTTTGGTCAAAAGTCCAAAATCGACCATTCTTTTGCCACTGCACTTGGTCTTGCTCGCGTCGGCCTAGATACTATTGCCGGCTCACCAGAAGAAAATAAGCTCAAAAAGAAAATCAGCAAAATTCTACAAAACTAATGCTTGAACTAGTATTATTTTTGTTATATAATCTATAAATCTTCGGATAAAAAATCTATATAAGAAGGAGGGGCAACTTATGTATTTATTCGTTGACCTATCAGATGTTTTGATCCATGGTATGTATGACATGGACGACGTGGTACACTACAGGTTTGGTAGTGAGATTGCTCAGAAGTTTAGGGAGCGCCATGAGGATCCCGAGGTATGGAATACACTCCAGGACCTCTTCCGTGGCAGAATGACGGAAGAAGAATACTGGAAGTATTTCATCGGCAATGAGTATTGGCCGGAATATGTAACGCCTAAAATTTTCGAGTTTGCACTTGAAAGCAACTTGAAAAAGCGTGTTACTGGTACAGCTGACATTCTAAGTAATATCAAGGGTTACACAATGAATGGCGTGGTAACGAATTCGATTCCTATCATGGTCTTAGTTTCAGACCATATCAAGGAAAGAATTCCGGAAATCATGCGAAATCACCCTGATATTCTCGGGTTGTTTGACTACACCTACTGGTCTTGTGACCTTGGGATGATCAAGCAGGATCCGGATTATTTCAACCATATTTGCAATCTCGTGGATACTCGCCCTTGCGAAGTCACTTACATTGATGACTGCGAAGGTAATCTCGAGGCGGCAAAAATGGCTGGTATTAAGGATACAATCCTCTTCCAGAACCCGGCTCGTCTTCAGACGGCACTCGAGTCGCGTGGATTTATCTTTGCAAATGCTAAGCAGCAGCAGAACAAAGACTTAAAATTCGCAACGGCTTAAAGCCAAACCAAAAACTATTTTAATTACGCGCTCTTGGCCTATCAAGGGCGCTTAATTTATTTTTACGGTGTTTTATGGTATAATTTTCCCTATGAATGCGAATGAAATTAGACAAAAATTCTTAGAATTTCAAGAAAAACGTGGCCACAAAGTGATTCAGCCGGCCCCGCTTGTTCTTGAGGGCGACCCAACTACCCTCTTTACGGGCTCTGGTATGCAGCCGCTGCTTCCATATCTTCTCGGTAAACCGCACAAAGACGGCACCCGTCTAACCGATTCGCAACCTTCCCTCCGTCTTCAGGATATCGAGGACGTCGGCGACCCACGCCATACTACTGTTTTTGAGATGCTTGGTAACTGGTCCCTTGGTGATTATTTCAAAAAAGAGCAAATCGAGAGTTTCTTTGAGTTCCTTACGACCGTTGTCGGTCTAGATCCAAACAAAATCTACGTCACGTGTTTCATTGGCAACGAAAAATACGGCATTCCAAAAGATGACGAAGCTGCTCAGATTTGGCAGGAAGTCTTTAAAAAGGCTGGCGTCGAGGCCAAGATTGCCGAAATCGGCTCAGCTGAGAACGGCGACAAGCGCGGCATCAAGCCAGGCGAGCATATTTTCTTCTACGATGACCACGAGAACTGGTGGAGCCGTGGCGGTGGCATCGAAACTACTCCACTAGGTGACCCATGTGGCCCAGACTCCGAGGTCTTTTATGACTTCGGCGAGGACAAGCAGGATGTCGAGAAATACGGCCTTGCCCACCCAGCCTCAGATGGTGCTCGTTTCATGGAAATCGGCAATCAAGTCTTCATGCAGTACAAGCGAAACGACGACGGTACTTTCTCTGAGCTTGAGAAAAAGAATGTCGATTTCGGTGGCGGTCTCGAGCGTATTTCTGCCGCCGCGATCGATAGCTTTGATGTATTTAGGATTTCTCTCCTTCGTCCAATCATCGACAAACTCGAAGAGATTTCCGGCAAGAATTACGAGAACAATACTGATGAGATGCGTGTAATTGCTGACCATATCCGCGGTGCCTATCTCCTAGCTGCACAAGGCCTTACCCCGTCCAACAAGACACAGGGCTATGCAATGCGCCGCCTTATCCGTCGTGCTATTCTCCGCGCTCTCGACCTTGGTATTTCCAACGATTTCCTCTCCGAGGTCGTGCCAATTATCGCCGAGAATTACAAGGAACTTCCAGATTCAATTTTGACTCATCGCGAGCTCGCACTCGAAGTGCTTTTGAAAGAAGAGCGTGCCTTCCGCACCACCCTGAACAAAGGCCTCAAAGAGCTTAAAAAGATGGCCGCAAAAACCGGTGAGCTTACTGGCTATGATTTGTTTAAGCTCCAGGATACCTACGGTTTCCCATTCGAGATTTCCGTCGAGGAGACTTATCATGAAAATATTAAACTTTCCGAGAATTATAAGGCCGAGTTTGATGCCGCTCTAAAAGAACAACGCGAGCGTTCCCAGACTGCCTCGAAAGGTATGTTTAAGGGTGGTCTTGAAGACCATGGCGAGCAGACAGTGAAGTATCATACTGCAACTCACCTCCTTCTTGCCGCTCTCCAGAAGCACGTGAGCTCTGATGCTTGCCAGAAAGGTAGCAATATCACGGCCGACCGTGTCCGTTTCGACTTTAATTGCGATCATAAGTTGACCGACGAGGAAATTAAGACTGTCGAGGACCAGGTCAATGAATGGATTGCCGCTGACCTCCCAGTCGTGTTTGACGAATATGACAAGACCTACGCGCGCGACACACTTCATGCTCACGGCCAGTTCTGGGATAAGTATCCAGACATCCTCAAAGTTTACACAATTGGTGATTTTGATAATCCAATCTCCCGCGAAGTCTGTGGCGGTCCACACGTAGAACATACTGGCGTCCTTGGCCACTTTAAGATTGCAAAGGAAGAGTCTAGCTCTGCTGGTGTTCGTCGCATAAAAGCGATTTTGGAGTAGACAAAATAATCTGCTTATGCTATTATATATATAGTTAACCATAAAGGAAAAATATGGCACAAGCAAAGAAAAAAACATCAACTAAAACTGCGAAAAAAGGAACTGCAAACAAAGCCAAGTCTACTGCATGCAAGAAGACTTGTAGCCGCAAGGCTGGCATGAGCAACCGTGAGCGCATGCATGTTTATATTGTAACTGCGCTTTCCATGATCACTGCAATCATCCTTTGCGCTGATGCAGCCATGATGCTTCTCAGCTAATAGTTGAAGAAAAACTGCCTGATGAAGGCAGTTTTTTGTTACTTAATAATTCCGCCACCTAGACAGATTTCGCCATCGTAAAATACGACAGACTGCCCGCTGGCTGGTCGTTTGATTTCGTTTTCAAAAATCACCTTCGTGCCGTCAAAAGTTGCCGGAACAAGTGGCGCACGGTGACGCAACCTCACGCTAATTTTCTCTGGGATTTCATCACGCAACATGATATCGGTGAGTTCGAGCTCCTTAGTCCAAATCGCAGCGTGATTCAAATTCTTCGAGACGTAGACAATGTTTTTCTCTAAGTCTTTGTCTACTACATAGTACGGCATGCCGTCATTCTTCTCGCCAGCCACACCGGAGAGATAAAGTCCATGCCTCTGTCCAATGGTATAGAAAATTGCGCCCTCGTGATAGCCGAGCACCTTTTCGCTTTCAATCTCGCGAATCTCGCCCGGCTTGATATCGATATATTCTTTAAGAAAATCTTTCATTCCGACTTCACCAACGAAGCACACACCCATCGACTCCTTTTTATAAGCATTGTGGAGCCCATGCTCGGCAGCAAGCTTCTTCACGTCCGGCTTCAACATTTCCCCAATCGGGAAAAGCGTGTGTTTAAGCGCTTCTTTGGAAATGCGATAAAGGAAATACGTCTGATCCTTATTCTCATCGGTTGCTCTTGCAAGAGAAATGCCGTTTTCGCAAACGTTGCGACCAACGGGGAGCTTCGACGAAGTGCCCCCCGTAACGACGGGCGGGCACGAGGAGGTTTGCGAAAATGGTATTACTCTTGCATAGTGGCCGGTAGCTATAAAGTCGGCACCTTTTTCTAAAGCCTTTTCAAAGAAGAGCTTAAACTTGATTTCTTGGTTGCACATAATGTCAGGATTTGGTGTGTTGCCTTTCTTGAACTCTGCTAGCATGTACTCCACGACTTTTTCGCGGTAGGCGTCTTCAAAGTCCCAGACTTCAAACGGAATACCGAGCTTCACTGCCACGCGCTTCGCGTCGGCAAGATCCTCAGCCCAAGGGCATTTCATGCCAGGAAGATCCCTGGACCAGTTTTTCATGTAAACACCGGTTACGTCGTAGCCTTGCTGTACAAGAAGCATAGCCGCTACGGATGAGTCGACACCGCCGCTCATTCCCACAAAAACTTTAGCCATGGGTTCTTTCCCTTTCGGTCTTAACGACCTCGTTGATAATCCGAGCCGCCTCGTGGATTTGCTCTTCAGTATTGGTTTCGCCAAGCGTCAAACGAAGCGAGCCGTTAATCTCGGATTCGCTAAGACCTAGCGCGGTGAGTACGTGCGAGCGTACACCCTTAGAAGCGGCGCATGCTGCGCCAGTAGAGACGTAAACACCTCTGTCTTCCAGAAGATAGATTAACCTCTCTGCATCTAAACCATTATAGCATAAAACAACGAAATTGTCAAGCGTATGCGTTTTGTTGATTAATTCATAGTCTTCGAGTTCTTGGAGCAAAATTTTCTTAAATCTAGCATATTTTTTGCGGTTACCATTGAGATGTTCATGTGCGAGCTCTACGGCCTTCGCAAAACCAATCACACCTGGTACATTTTCCGTACCAGCGCGGAGACCTCTTTCCTGCCCGCCGCCGTAAGTCGCTGGCTTCAGCTTCACTTCGTGTGACACATAGAGCGCACCCACGCCCTTTGGCCCGTAAACCTTCGCCGCGTTTAAAGTCATTAAATCAACGCCAAGCCTCGCCACATTGATATCGAGCAAATTCAGAGCTTGTGAAGCATCGGAATGGAGATAAATCGGTGTGCGTACGCCGCGACTCAAGCGATCGAACCTCACCTCGCGAATAAAAGCAGACACTTCCGCGAGCGGCTGAATCACGCCAATTTCATTATTAGCGAGTGCAATAGATATTATCACTACATCGTCAGTCATTTTCTCACGCAAATCAGCCATATCAATTAGGCCATTCGGCAGCACGTTAATAGAAACACCATTATGATTCTCGGCCACTTTTCTCACTGAATCATGCTCAGTTACAAGATACAAGATTCGTCCATTATCCCAGGACTCGGCGATGCTAAGCGCGAGATTATTGGCCTCAGTTGCGCCAGCCGTAATTACGAGATCAGTTGCCTTCGCACCAATTGTGTGGGCGATTATGCCTTTGGCTTCTTCGTATTCGTGCGCAACTTTTTTAGCTGGTAGATATGCTGCGCTTGGGTTGAAAAAATCCGTCAAAAAATACGGCTTCATAGCCTCTAAGACTTTTTCATTCATCGGTGTAGCCGCAGCATGATCTAGATAAATCATTTCTATATTATAACATATTTTCGCTAAAAAATCTCATAGCGAAACAAAGCAAAAGTCTATTCAGGCATATAATATATATGCTAAAATAAAACCATAAATGGGATGGTTTATGCATAAAAAGTCTTTTTTGCCATTGGGCTTGTTGCTCATGGCCACAATTATTTCAGGTAAATTATTAATAACTAGCGTTTCATATGCCGAAGTCGAACAAGCCGATGCGACGGTGACGGTCTCTTCTGCTTGTACTATGTTTCGTGAATCTACCACCCCACACGTAGCAAGTGCAAATATTAGTAGCTATACCGAAAATATCGGCACCACCAGACTCAAAACCATCTGTAACGACAAAGACGGCTACGCCATTTATGCTATCGGCTATTCCAATAATGAAGATGGCAACACCAACATGTACGGTGAAGAATTTGGCGAAATCATCCCGACTGGTACCATTAATGGCAACGTGTCCAACTGGTCCATGAAGCTTACTAAAGATCTCGAGAGCTACAATCCGCAGAATCTCACCATTACTACCGGTTTTGAAAACTATCACGAAGTCCCAGCTGTCCAGACTAAGGTAGTTTCCTATGAGGGTGCTACCGACACGACCGAAGGCTCCGTGGTCACTACTACTTATGCCGCTCGTGTGTCTTCTTCTCAAATAGCCGATACTTACACGGGCCAGGTCAAATATACTATGGTTCACCCTGGCGACGGCATCGCGCCGGATGGCCCACGCATTTACATTCAAGACATTACACCGGCCAACTGTCCAAAAGAAAGAACTCTCGTCTACGACAAACGTGACGAAGAACCGTATTATATTCAGGAAATCACCGCAAACGGTGAGACGCTTTGTTGGATGACCTCAAATCTCAACATTGCCGGCGGCACCAAACTCACTTCAGAGCTTACAAATATGAGGCCGGGCGAAGAGTATATTCTCCCAGAGTCAAACAATGTTGGATTCTCTGATTATACAGTGCCGCAACTATACAATAGTGGCAATGATGATTGCTCTACTACGCCATGCGCTAGCTATTATAATTACATAGTTGCAACATTTAACAAAAGTGTGCCAGCCGATGATACGGCAGAGTATGACATTTGTCCTAAAGGCTGGAGATTGCCAGTCCATACCGAGTTTAATAATCTCGTAGCAGATTACGGCAATTCGTTAACATCCGCACCGTGGTACTCATCGAGCGCTGGGATGTATACTGGTGGAAATCCTAACGTAAACGCCGGTGGCTCAACTGGTTTCTATTGGGCCGGCGACACGAATATGTCCTCAGGCTCCTACCCATATGCGTTATTTGCTTCGTCAACCGCATCCGGCGGCTCAATGTCGAGCTTCTCAGGATTCTCTATCCGGTGTGTAGCTAAGGCGCCAGTGCCTGAAGGCAAGATTTATATCCAAGATGTAACGCTTGCGACTTGCCCATCGGAAAGAACTTTGGTCTACGATAAGCGCGACGAGAAACCATACTATATTCAAAAAATTACTGCCGACAATACTAGCCTTTGTTGGATGACCACAAACCTTGATATTGCTGGTGGTACCAAACTTACGTCGACTTTGACAAATCTCCAACCTGGCAGCACCCATACTCTTCCAGCATCAAGCCCGAATGGATTTGATACAGACTTCCCAGACGAATATGTCTATAATAGCGGCAACACAGATTGTATTGATAATAGTCATCCATGCTATAGTTATTATTCTCATCAAGCTGCAGCCCCAGATATTTATATCAATTCTGGTGACGTACAATATGATATCTGTCCGGCTGGCTGGAGGCTACCAAAACGGGATGAATATGTCGGTCTCATGAATACGTATGACACCAGCGAGGCGCTAATCAGCTCCCCATGGTACGGAGTCTATTCTGGACAAAACTATGAGGGCAGCTTCCTTAATGTTGGTGGCCTTGGTAGATATTGGACTTCGGAGATCAGAAATAGTGGGCAGGGTGCATACACATTCCTATTTATGACTAGCTCTTCAATGACGATGTCTGGCCTAAGTAGAGGTAGAGGTGCAGCAATAAGATGTGTATCGAAGGATGCTGAAGATAGCAGGATTTATATCCAAGATATTACCAAGGCCACTTGTCCTACCGAGAGCACAGTTGTCTATGATAAGCGCGACATGCAGACTTACACCATTCAAATGTATGAAGGTAATTGTTGGATGACAACAAATATGAACCTTGCTGGTGGCACTCCGCTATATACAGAAACATCCAATGTCCCAGATGGCTATACTGAGACTGCAGGCACGCCATACTTTACCCTTCCACAGTCTAGCCTATCCGGATTTGATAATGAAACGCCAGGTACAGCTTTGCCATACGTCTATAATAGTGAAAGCACAAACTGTGGCAACGATTCCCCATGCTATAGTTACTATTCATATCCGGCCGCGACCGCCGGGAGCAATCCAAACACTGGTAGTTCCACCTATGATATTTGTCCGAAGGGCTGGAGGTTGCCAAATAGAGACGATGTCGATGACGAAATGATATGGCCAAACAAAGTCGACACAGATCTTGTGTCTGGCGCATGGCATGGGGTATATTCTGGGCAGATTTCTCAGGGTGTACACAATCAAAGCTCCTACGCATATTATTGGCTATCAGCCAATACTGGTGATTACACGGCATATGTACTGTTCTATGGCAACTCATATGCGTCTACTATGAGTTCTTACACCAAGTTCCTTGGTGCTGCGGTTCGCTGCGTGGCCAAGGATGGAGAGCCAGAAAAAATGTATCTCCAGGATATCACTTTGACCGGCTGTCCTACCACTCCAACTACAGTTTACGATAGACGCGATAATGAAGAATACACTATCCAGAAACTAGCAGACGGCAACTGTTGGATGCTCGATAACCTGCGCCTAGAAGGTGGCGTACTCACTACGGCTAGTACAAACTTGTCACATGACGTGCCGTTTGGCGCTATGACTAGCAAGAGTAGTAACTTTAATAGCTACACCGAGCCGTACAAGAATGCAGATAGCAAAAATGTAGAACTTTCTTACGGCGATGGCACCGGGAAAGTCGGTGTCTACTATAATTACTGTGCAGCTACGGCTGGCACAATTTGTGATGAGCTTGACACTACTAGCGATGGCGTAGACGCGAATTATGACATCTGTCCGAAGGGTTGGCGCATGCCAACTGGCGGCAGTAATGGTGAATTTGCAGCATTATATGCTGCCTACGATTCCAACAATACTACCTTTAAAAATGCACTTCATCTCGTACCTTCAGGCTACTATCTTGATAGTAGCGCTGGCGACCAAGGCACGTCTGGCGCAATCTGGTCTTCATCAACCACTGGCACGAATGATGGTAGATGGGGATTATATTATGGAGGCTCATTCGTCGTCAATACTTGGGGTTCTTATCGCAATGTGGGCCGATCTGTCCGCTGTATTGCTAAAAATGGTACTGAGACGGTAATTCCTCATGATATTCAGGATGTCACCTTGAGTAATTGTCCTACTACTCCAACCACGGTTTACGATACGCGTGATGGCAACGGATATGTTATCCAGAAGCTAAAGGATGGCAATTGCTGGATGCTCGACAACCTCAATCTTGGCAGAAGTACAGTCAAAGTTCTCACTCCAGATGATACTAATGTTACCGAAGACTTCATACTCCCTGGTGGTATTAGCACTGGTTTCAGTAGCTATGTCTTGCCACAGATTAATATTGATAGCCGCAACGATACGGCAAGCTATGGTGAAGGCTATGAGAATGAAATTGGTGTCTATTATAACTATTGTGCAGCTACGGCCGGCACCTACTGCGATGCGAGCGGTGAAGCTACAGGTGACGCCTATGAGGATATCTGTCCGAAGGGCTGGAGGCTTCCAACTGGTGGTGAAACCGGCGAGTACCAGACGCTTATCTCTAGCTACGATGATGCAGATAGTCTCAAGATTGCACTCCGTGCACCACTTTCCGGCTATTTCAAATATAGTTCTACTGGTCACATTGGTCGCACCGGCTCGGCTTGGACTTCTACTGGCAATAATAATGACCACATCTATAGCCTAGATGTTCGCACAAACAGAGTCCAGCAGGACTACAGCAGTGACCGTAACGCTGGTATCTCCATCCGCTGCATTGTGAAAAATGGCACAGAGCCAACACCACCATTGCCAACTCTGCAGGGCATGACGCTTAATAAATGTCCGACCGACTCATCAATGATAGCACGCGATAGCCGTGACGATGAGGAATATAGAATCCAGAAACTTGCTGATGGTAAATGCTGGCTTCTCGACAACCTGAAACTAAGATCAACTGGGAGTAATACGATTACGGCTACGTCGGCCGACACAAATATAGCACAAAACGCCTCATTTATAGTGCCAACTAGCTCGGCTAGTGGTATTACTGGCAGTAATAGTAGTGAAAATGCGATGCTAAATGCGGACTACATAGATACGGATTCTTTATTAATGGATAGTACTAAGGTTAAGACAGGCGTATTCTATAACTATTGTGCAGCTAGCGCTGGGACGATTTGTTCGACGGCGTATGAAGGGGATGCACAGTATGACATCTGTCCTAAAAACTGGCATATGCCTTCCGGTGGATCTTCTGGAGAATATGGCAACTTGCGGTCCAACTATAATAGTAATGCCGAGCTAATTGAGGCACTTCAATTTGCGATGACCGGCAGTAGTTTTCGTGGTGACACAAGATGGAATCCGGATACAAATGGTGGGATGTGGACATCGACTGCCTATATCGCAGATCGTATGTATACAGTAACGAGAAACGAGGGGACTATCAATATGACTGAAAGATATACGACTCGCGACTATGCTTTCCCTATCCGTTGTGTCATGGACTAAATTGCCGCTGTGCTATAATTAATCTATGCTTATAGATTCTCATTGTCATCTACATGATCGCGAATTCTTCTCTGCAACGGAAGCGGAGAACGAGCTCGAGCATGCCAAAAACCGTGGCGTGGAGAAAATCGTCTGCATTGGCACCTCGCATGAGGATTCTTTGAAAGCGCGTGAGTTTGCCTTGAATCATAAAAACGTTTTCTGGACCTACGGCATCCATCCAGAGTCAGCTGGGTGCGACACGTCTATCGAGAGTTTAAATGGTATGAAGGACAGGCTCGTCGCTATTGGCGAAGTTGGCCTGGATTATCATTACGAAGGCTACGATAGAGACGCTCAGATTAAGCTCCTAGAGCAGATGCTCCAGCTAGCAAAGGACAGCAACCTCCCCCTTTCCTTCCATGTGCGCGAAGCCTTTGACGATTTCTTTGGTGTAATCAAAAACTTCCCAGATGTCCGCGGTGTAGTGCACAGTTTTACAGATAGCAAGAAGAATCTAAACTATATCTTAGAGCAGACGCCATTCTATATTGGTGTAAACGGCCTCGCTACGTATTCCACTTTGCCTACACCACCACTAGACCGCATTTTGTTAGAAACTGATGCCCCATTTTTGGCACCAGTTCCCCACCGTGGCGAGACCAATACTCCGGCCTTCATTCCAGACATTGCGATGTGGCTCGCGGCAAAGCTCGGCACCACCTGGGCCGACGTTGCCGAGAAAACCACGACCAACACTGAGGCTCTCTTTCGCATCTAGCGATTTGATATTAGCCCAAATTAATTATTTTCGAAAGGCTCCCTAAGGAGCCTTTGTTTTGTTATAATAAGCTTATGGAACTTGAGATAAATGGCGACGACGTCAAAGTAGTAGAAGCTAAAGAGGCGGAGCCTACTAAGAAGCACGCTGAGGAACCTGACGTCAAATCCGCAGGTGAGCCAATCGATGTGCCCAAGAAAAGGCGTCTGCCGCTAATTGTTCTAATTATTGGAACACTGACTCTTATTGGCGGTGGCACCTTCTTTGCTCCAAAATTCATCATGAAATCTGCCACGCGTGACGCGGATTTTCTAGTTGAGATTGGCGAGTGGTCACGCGAAGGCGCAGAGGGTGTAATTTGGAATTTTACCGAAATCGGCAAAGGCACTCTCACTACCAATGATCATATGAATGACTACGAATTCCTCTGGGCCATTGATGATGATAAGCTCAAAATCGAGACCAAGTGGCTCTATGATTTGAACGACGAATATACCTACAAAATCCAGCAAAACAATAAAACACTTACATTGTCAAGTGATGATGGTGATATAACTTTTCGCGCAGTCGAGCGCGAAGAAACCGAACCAGAACCTGAAGTAGAACCAGAATCTTAAGCGCGGTTCTCGCGTTTTCTCTTGGTTGGATCTAGTTGACGCTTGCGAAGGCGAAGTGTTTTTGGCGTCACTTCAAGAAGTTCGTCATCTAGAAGGAAGTCTAGACACTGCTCCAAAGAGAGCTGGGTGTATGGAGTAAGCTGGATTGCTCCATCGGATGCGTGAGTACGCATGTTGGTGAGCTGCTTCTCACGGCAAATATTAATATCGATATCTTCCTTCTTGTTAGAAAGACCCACAATCATACCCTGATAGACTGGCACCTGTGGTGGAATAAATAGTACGCCACGAGCCTGAGCTGCATCAAGTGCGTAGGCGGTAGAAGTACCATTTTCAAACGCAATTAAAGCACCGTTTCTTTCTGGCTTGTACTTGCTTTCGAGCGGGCGGTAACCAGATGGAATACTGGACATAATCACGGTACCCTTTGTAGCGGTGAGCAAGTTGTTGCGAAGACCGATAAGTGCTGCGGTAGAGATTTCATAAACAAAGCGGGTAGCACCAGTGGATGTGAGATCCTGAGACTTAAGGTCAGCCTTGCGCACGCCAAGCTCCTGGCTAACGGCGCCGACATACTCTGGAGAAACCTCAATTGTGAGGCTTTCTATTGGTTCGCACTTTACGCCGTCAATATCTTTATAAACCACTTCAGGGCGGCCGGCTTCTAGCTCATAGCCTTCACGGCGCATCGTCTCAATCAAAACAGAAAGGTGGAGCTCACCGCGACCAGAGACCTTATAACCCAGGCCATCTGGTTGAATCTTAAGAGCGATATTAGTCTCAAGCTCGCGTTCAAGCCTCTCAGCAATCTGACGAGAAGTCGTAAACTCACCTTCACGACCCTTAAGCGGTGAAGTGTTTGGGCCAATATAGATAGAAAGTGTTGGTGCCTCGAGCTCAATCGTAGGAAGAGCTTCCGGGTTGTCGCCAGATGCAATCGTATCGCCGATGCTAGCCTCGGTTAGACCAGTAAGGGCCACGATGTCGCCTGCAATTGCTTCGGTTACTTCCTCGCGGCCAAGACCTTTGTAGATAAATAGCTGATCAATCTTTGCGGAAACAGACTTCTTTTCCCCGTTTCTGTCCTGAAGGATTTTTACGCTCTGGCCTTTTTTAAGTTTGCCACGGAAAATCTTACCAATGCAGTATTTGCCAAGGTAATTGTCTGCAGCGAGCGCTGCAACTAGAAGTTGTGCGTTTGGATTTTCGGTATCCACAGATGGAGCTGGGATATCATTAATAATTGAATCAAAGATAACATGGAGATCATCGTCGAGCTCTGGAGTTTTGCCAGCGCGACCATCACGAGCTACTGCGTAGTAGACTGGATAGTTGAGTTGAGATTCATCGGTAGCAAGCTCCAAAAAGAGGCTTTCTACCTCGCCAAGCACTTCGTCGATGCGAGCCGCTGGTTTATCAATCTTGTTGATAATCACGACAGGCTTAAGTTTCAAATCGAGAGCTTTAGACAATACAAACTTTGTCTGTGGCATTGGGCCTTCCTGGGCATCCACGATTAGAAGCACACCATCGGCCATGTTGAGCGTACGCTCAACCTCACCAGAGAAATCGGCGTGGCCTGGGGTATCGATAATATTAATCTTGTAGCCGTTGTAGTAAACGCAGGTTTGTTTAGCGGTAATCGTAATACCGCGCTCGTGCTCCTGGTCCATTGAGTCCATGATAAGGGTCTGACTCATTTCGGCCTGGTTGTCACGAAAAGTGTGGGACTGCTTAAGAAGCGCATCCACAAGCGTAGTTTTTCCATGGTCAACGTGAGCGATGATTGCCACGTTGCGAATCATATCTTTGTTCAAAGTCATGACAAATATTATAGCACTTATGGCGCCCGCTGTCTAGGGGTGAAATTGACTTTTTTGTCATTTTGTGCTATAATAAAAGTATAGACTATTTGATAATTCCGGTGTCTGGCACTCCAGGCACTTTTTGTTTGATAATAATTTCCTTTTCCTCGCCCTTCATAATGTCAGAAAGCGGTGTCAAAACCACTCGGTTCTCGATAGTTCTATCTAGGTCCGTAACCATCACTTCGTTACTAGTTAAAATTCCAAGCCAGGCATCATTCATAGACACTAGCACCCTCACGCCGGTGTTTTCGAAGTGTATTTTTACAGAGTCTCCAAAATCCTCCACTTTCGTGATGGTTAGCTCTGGCGTAGTAGCCATACTTCCGTATCCGAAAATATCCGCTTCCTCGACCCTAGGCAAGCTGTCGCTTCGCGCCATAATCTGGTCGGTGAGAAGGCTGAGATTATCGTCAATCGTCACGGCTCTGCCACCAGTCTCTGCAGCCAAATCCGTGTAATACTCGACGACATCAGCGTTAGTAATCACATAAATGTTCACCGGATCAATTATTTTGCTTAGTCTTACCACATCACTAAAACTCACCCCATCTCGGTCCGGCGAAAGGTAGAGTGCATCAGTTAAGACTACCAAAGATTTAGTATGCCCCACCTTCCAGTTAAGCTCACACATAACGTGATATGCTGCTGAGAGGAGCGATTCCGGTGTGTCTCCGCCGCCATCCACGGTAATTATGCTCAGTGCCTGGGTAAATTTTTCCAAAGTACAGTTCTCAAAATCGCAGTGCGCCACTGGCTCGTACGGGTCATCTAGGTCACGATAATCATAAAGCGCCACACGGCCATTATTTTCCAAAGTTTCTCGTGCTAGCCTCAAAGCCTCGTCTTTATATTGGTCTATCATCCCCGCCATCGAGCCGGTCGAGTCAATCAAAATCGCCGTGTCATGCGGCACGAAAAACTGGTTTTCTATTCCGTAATAGTCCGTAATTTTTTCAAAAATCCTCCTCGAGGCATCTTCATATAAATCATCTGCCGCATAAGACGTGTGTGCACTGATACTCAGATACGGTGAGCACATTATATCGTGCCTGTTGCACCAAGTCCCGAGCTTATCAATGTATTCTGTAGTCTGGTATGGCTTCACGGCGCCCAGCTTACCGCTCGAAGCAAAACAATCCGGCACATACATCCGATAATTGGACAGATTTTTACCATAGCAGGCTGCCGGCGTCGGTCCATAGCCTTCTGGTAGGTATAATTTTGGGTCACCAAAAGTCGCCGCATAGAGAATCCGGTCAGAGTCTACTTCGCCCAGCGTTTTTATTACTACCATCGCGCCCTGCGAATAACCGCCAAACACAAATCTAGTATTAGAACACCCAGAATTTACAATGCGCGCCATCTCTGCTACGCCTTTGTTTACACTTTCACCAAATTGATACGCCTCGCCGCCGCTAATTATCGCTCCAGCTGTCACGGAAAAGTCCAGCCCCACTGCCGGATAATCCAAATCTACGAACTCGTAGGATAGTCTCGTGGTCCTTAGTTTTTCATCTAGTGAGTCGCGGAAGGCAAGGTAGTCTTGACTTGTCCATCTTTCCCCACCAGACCCACGCGCAAATATTGAAACGACGTCCGGGCAGCTCCTTGCGCCTACAATCATCGTCCCGCCTATGCTAAAAACCGCCACTATTGCCGCCACTAAAATTATTTTGATTTTTGTATACATTACACTCCTTTCTTTTAGACGGGGTATTCTAGCCACAACCCTAAGAAAAATTCAACCCCCCACCTAAAAATCGTGCTATAATAGGGGTTAATTGGAGGAAATATGGACGAAAAACAACGTGCATGGGACGAATATTTCATGCAAATTGCCGAAACGGTTGCGCTAAAAAGTAAGGACCCATCATCCAAAATGGGCTGTGTAATCGTGGACAAAAACAAGCGCGTAGTTTCATTAGGCTACAATGGTTTGGTGCAAGGCGCAGACGAAACAAAATTAACCTTAAGCGAGCGCCCGATGAAGTACCATTTCGCAACTCATTCCGAAATGAATGCGATTCTTTTTGCGCATCAGGACCTCACTGGCTGCACGATTTACAACCGCGTCGCCACATGTGACAACTGCCTTAAATATTGTCTCCAGGCCGGCATTAAGCGCTTCGTCTATAAGGAACTCCGTGTCCATTCTCACGCTACCGACCCGTCCAAATCTATGACCAACGTCGAGACCGACGAGGCTATTATCCGTCTACTCGCCTCCATGCCGCAGATTAAAACTTTGAATCTTCTAAACGGCAAAACTTACGTCGAGGATATTCTCGATTCTTACGACAAAAACTCCGAGGAATATGCTCGCCTCGTTCAGTGGCTTTAGTCACCACTTGATTTCTTCAAGACCATTCGCCTTCAAAAAGGCGTTGGTTTTGCTAAAATGATGATTCCCAAAGAATCCACTATAGGCCGAAAGTGGTGACGGATGTGGTGATTCCAAAATCAAGTGTCGGCTACCGTCGATCAAAGATTTTTTATTTCTGGCATCACGTCCCCAGAGTATAAATACAAGGTGTGGGCGAGTTTTATTTAGATATTCAATTGTAGCAGTCGTAAAGGTTTCCCAGCCCTTACCACGATGCGAACCAGCCTTGTGGGCCTCTACGGTAAGTACCGTATTTAGAAGCAGAACTCCCTGTTTCTGCCAGTTTCTCAAACTGCCGGTCGGGTTCTCATGGTGACCGATATCACTATCAATCTCCTTGTATATATTAATTAGAGACGGTGGGATTGGTTGTGAATTTGGCACTGAAAAAGCTAAGCCCTCTGCTGCGCCTGGCGTATGATACGGGTCCTGACCTAGTATCACTACCTTCACATCATTTAAGTCAGTCGCAAACGCCGAAAACACCAAAGATTTCTTCGGATAAATTGTTTTCTTCTCGTATTCTTCATGAAGAAAAGCAGAAAGCTCCTTAAAGTAAGGCTTCTCAAACTCCGCTTGCAAAAACTCCTTCCAACTCTCATGCATATCTATATTATATGGTATAATCTATTAAAAGTGGAGTAAAAATGGCAAAACTGTATTTCAGATATGGTGCGATGGGGTGTGGCAAAACTATGCAGCTTCTGCAGGTTGCGTTCAATTATGAGGAGCGTGGCCAGAAAGTATGCGTCATCAAGCCAAAAACCGATACGAAAAACGGCACAAAACTTTTAACTCGCATCGGCCCAGAACGTGACACGGACTTTTGTTTTGACCGTAATGCAAATATCTTTGAAAAGGTTAAAAAAGAATTTAAAAATGTGGATTGTATCCTGGTAGATGAGGCACAATTCCTAACTCCAGCTCAGGCAGACCAGCTCATGCAGATCGTCGTTGAGCTAAATATTCCAGTCATGGCCTTTGGCCTTAGGCTCAACTTCCGCCAGCAAGATAGTGGCTTTGAAGGTGCCACGAGATTACTCCAAATCTCTCATGAGCTCGAAGAAATCAAAACCATCTGTGATTGCGGCCGTAAAGCTATCTTGAATGCTAGATTTTTAAACGGCAAGCTCGTCCCAGATGGTCCAGACATTTTGATTGATGACGGTACAAACAAAATCGAGTACCGCGCACTTTGCCCGCATTGTTATAAAAAATACCTAGAGGAGGTTAAATAATGTATATCGTAGTAGAAGGCCAAGATGGCACCGGCAAAGATACCCAGGCGCAGAAACTCGTAGAGTATTTCAAGGCCCAGGGCAAAGAAGTGACTTATTATGCCGAGTCCGGTACCGGCAGTGAAGACCCATTTGTTAAGGAAATTGCTAGATTAAACTACGGCTCCAATCAAGATATTGACCATCGCACCAGGGTGATGCTTTATCTCGTCAATCGCTATGAGCAGTGGCGCAAAATCGCCGAGCCAGTCTTAAAGGCTGGCGGCATTGTGATTACCGCACGTAGCTGGCTCTCGACCTTGGTCTATGAAGGCTACGGTGCTGGCGTTAGCCGTTCCGTCATCGTAAAAGCCCATAAAGCCATCATGCCAGAGCGTTATTTCCACCCAGACAAGCTCATCCTCCTCACTCTCCCGGAAGAAGTCCAGGCTAAGCGCCTCGGTACCCAGACTGATAAAAACTGGGATAGGAAGAAAGAAGTTTGGAAATCTAAAGGCGTAGAATTCCAACAGAAACTCAATCGCGGCTACCTCAAGATTGCCGAAGAATACAAAATCGACACCGTCGACGCCTCCGGCACCATCGACGAAGTCTTCGAAGCTGTACTAAACAAAATTAAAGAAAATTAGTTTTAGTTTTCTTTAAATTGTGAGTTATATAGCTCCGCATAGAAGCCGTTCTTCTTTAGGAGCGATTCGTGGTTCCCTTGTTCCACGATATTTCCATCTCTCATCACAAGAATGAGGTCCGAATTTCTAATCGTAGAAAGCCTATGCGCAATCACGAATGAGGTGCGCTTGCTGGTGAGTTTCTCAAATGATTCTTGGATTAGCTGTTCTGTGCGCGTATCTACATTTGAGGTTGCTTCGTCTAGAATCATCATCGGCGGGTTGGCGACCATAGCGCGCGCGATGGTGATAAGCTGCTTTTCGCCAGCTGAGATATTATCGGAATCCTCTGAAATTTGCGATTGATAAGCCTTAGGAAGTGCCTCAATCACGTGGTAGGCGTTGCTAGCCTTCGAGGCCTTCACGACTTCATCGAGCGAAGCAGACTGCTTGCCGTAGCGGAGGTTTTCTTCCACAGTGCCAGAGAACAGCCAAGTGTCCTGAAGCACCATACCAAATAAGCTTCTTACATCAGATCTCTTCATTTCACGAATCGGCACACCATCAATCGTGACATATCCAGAATCCGGCTCGTAGAAACGCATAAGGAGATTAATAATAGTGGTTTTACCAGCGCCAGTCGGACCTACGATTGCGACTTTCATGCCGGGCTCTACCTTTACGGAGAAGTTCTTAATTACCTGCTTGTCTTTGAGATAACCAAAGCAAACATCATGGAATTCCACCGCGCCCTTCACCTCGTCGATAGTCTGGGCGTCGGCAATATCTGGTTCCTCTTCCTCTTCGCCTAAGAAGTCGAAAATTCTCTCAGATGAAGCAAGCAAAGCCTGTACGGTAGCGATAGACGAAGCAATCTCTGTAATCGGTCGGTTGAAGCGCGACACATATTGGATAAATGCCTGAATCCCACCAATCGTAATCTGTCCGCCGACTACGAAGAAACCACCAAGTATACAAACCACTACATATCCAATCTGCGTGAAGACGTGCGTAGCTGGCATCGAGAGTGACGAGAAGATTTGCGCTTTCGCCGTCACTTTGGTTAGTTCTTCGTTGATAGTGTCAAACTTTTCATTGGCCGTATCTTCGTAGGAGTTAATCTTAATAATGGTTTGCCCAGCATAATCCTCTTCTACGCGTGAGCTGAGTGAGCCAAGTACCTTCTGCCTTTCTTGGAAGAATTTCTGCGCATACTTCATAATCCTACCGACTACCACAACGGAAAGCGCAACCACGACAAATGAGATCAGTGAGAGCGGTGCCGAGATGGTGATCATGATAATAATTACACCAACAAGTGTAGTGAGGCTGAGCGTGATGTCGGCAATCTCCTGTGACAAAGACGTAGTGAGAACGTCGATATCATTCGTCATGCGCGACAAGACATCACCATATTTATGTGTGTCGAAATACGAAATCGGCAGTCTAGAAATTTTATCAATAATCTTCTCACGAAGGTCTCTAGTATATTTAGCGGTAACTACGGCTAGAATAAAGGCCTGCCCGTAATTCAAAGCTGCCGATAGTAGGAACAATACAACTACGGTAATAGCCTTGCCCTGAACGGCGGCAAAATCAATTCCTGCCTCATAGGTTTCGACCGCAATATTTGTCATATCGCCAAGAATTTTTGGAATGAAAATCCCGAGTGCTGCCGAGCCTACAGAAAGAAGAATCGAAACAATAATCCAGAAGAGGTACTTTTTAAGCGACCTTACAAAAAGCCTGAACACCTTCTTGGAGTCCCTGGCCTTACCTTCGCCATGAATATTCTCATGCATGGGCCACCTCCAACTCTTTCTTGAATTCCTTATCGGAAAGCTGAGATTTCACAATTGACTTATAGACATCGCAATTCTTGATCAAATCATAGTGTTTGCCCTTCCCTACAATTCGGCCGTTATCTAAGACTACAATCTGGTCTGCATCCTTAATCGTACTTACGCGTTGCGCTACGATTAGCACCACGGCTTCCTTTGTGATTGGCTTCAAGGCCTCACGCAGTTTGGCGTCGGTCTTCATATCGAGCGCCGAGAACGAATCATCAAAGATGAACACGTCAGGGTTTTTGCAGACCGCGCGTGCAATTGAGAGTCTCTGCTTCTGTCCACCAGAAACATTTGAACCGCCCTGGGCAATATGCGCATTATACTCACCAGGCATCTTCTTAATAAAATCATCCGCCTGCGCTACTTTGGCTGCTGCTTCTACTTGTGCGTCCGTGGCATTTGGTGCGCCAAACTTGATATTTGATTTTACAGTACCAGAGAAAAGCACGCCACGCTGTGGTACGAGACCGATTTTATTCATCAAATCGTTTTTCTCATAATCTTTTACATTAATACCGTTCATAATCACTTCGCCGTCCGTTGGTTCATAAAACCTTGGTACTAGATTGATAAGCGTAGATTTGCCAGAGCCAGTCGAGCCGATAAATGCCGTAGTTTCTCCAGCCTTTGCGACGAATGATATATTATATAGTACGTTTTCGCCCGCATCGCCATAGCGGAAATTGACATTCTTAAATTCTACGGACGGGATTTTGTCTGGAATACCCTTGGTCTTATTGGCCCACTTAGTCTTGGACTCAGTTTTCAAAATCTCGTTAATCCTCTCTGCTGAGACGTTCGCACGTGGGAGCATCACAAAGAAGAGCGAAAGCATGAGGAACGAAAGCATCACGTGCGTCACATACTGCGCAAAGGCAGACATATTACCAAGATATGAGAAATCTTTGCTAAGCAGTGTAATCCCCACATAAGTGCACATCAAAGTGAGCCCGTTAAATGTAATATTGATGAGTGGGTTTTGTAGCTCCAACACTCTATCAATATAAATCAAAAGTTTAGTTAATTTATCATTATTCTTTTTAAATTTCCTCTGCTCTAATTTTTCATTATTGAAAGCACGAATCACCTTGAGACCGGTTAAATTCTCACGCGTGAGTAAGGTTACGCGGTCGATGAGCTTCTGGAAAATCTTAAATTTCGGCATCACGAGCACTAAAATCAATACCACCGAGCCCATCGTCGCCACTACGCCAATCGCAATAATATAGCTCATATCCGGCGCAGTCTGGATGGCCATGATGAGTGAAATAATACAAAACATCGGCGCAAGCAGCATGATAGAAAGCATCATCATAATAATCTGCTGAACCTGGCTTGTATCATTTGTAGTACGGTTAATGAGCGATGCGGTGCTGTAATTCTTGATATTGGTCGCATCAAGAGAAAGTACTCTTCTAAATAGATCCGCTCTAATGTCTCTTGCAAAATACGCCCCTACTTTAGCGGATACGAAGCTGGAGACAAACGAACAAGCCGCCGCGAAAACAGCGAGCAAAATCATCCTGATCCCAACTTCCCAAATATAATCCGTATTGCCAGTCACGATGCCGTCATTAATGATTTGCGCCATCAATGCTGGGAGCCTCAAGGTAGCATAAACTTGCCCGGCTGTCGCTGCAAGCAAAATAAGAACCTGCCACCAGTATGGCTTGAGATACCTAAGAAGTTTAAACATGCTTGCCTCGTTTGTTCTCCAGGTACATCTTTAGATAGATGAGCGGCCCCACCATAATATATATATAGTATGAGAAGAGACGCCAGAAGAGCATGGCCCAGAAAACATAGCCAGTCGAAAGTGCCGAAAAGACCACATAGAAGGTACCCTCGGCCGCACCAGAGTTGCCTGGTGTTGGGATAAAGTAGACGGCAGACTCCACGGCAACGGTCAGGATGAGGCAGGAGCCAAACCCGACATTGCCGCCAAAGGCGGTTAACACAAAGAATGGTACGAAAGAAATCAAGAGATTAGAAATAATAGACATTACAATAACACCGCCAAACATCTTGCCTGATTTCAAAATCATCCTAGTGTAGCGCACGTATTCGCTAATCTCGGTCTCGATTTTGTCTAGTGCCGCATCGCGGTTTTTGACAATCTTGAGCTTAGCTAGGAGTTTTACAAAGGATTTAATAAGCTTTGTAGTTGGCTTTGGTAAGAACGTAGCAGAAGCGACCATTAATGGCCAAAAGGCATAGAACAAAAGCCCAAACCATGCCGTCACGAGCAGGAGCGAATTCTCGCCGCTAAACCCACCAATAATAAAGCATGGAATTGCGATTAAGAGAAACGCGATTTGTCCAGAAATCATCCCAAACACTGGAATAGCAGAAGCCATACCACGAGAAACCATGCCAGATTTTCTCATATGGTAAATCTGAAATGGCTGTCCACCAACGGCGGCCGGAGTCACGCGGTCGTAATATCTACCAAGCATCACGGTGCGCCAAGCTAGTTTCCAGGCGGCCGGCCTCTTGATATCGGTCCTGTCTGCAGTTTTTACGATCATCAAAACATACTTAGCGACCTCGAGCAGAATCATCCCGATGAAACAGAGTGCTGCCGGCAGCAAATACCACCAGTTAATGCTAATCTCAGAAAATTCCGATGCGTCCTTAGAATTGCCAAACTCATTTGATGCAGTCATTACAATCACGGCTACGTTAATTGCAATGAAAATCAAAGTTAAAATCAACTTACGAATTCTCTTAGCTCTCTTTTTCTTGTCTGACATTTTATTCTTATCTATTTACGGGCTGCTTTAATATTTGGATATTCATCGACGAGCACACGGATACACCCAGCAATTGGCACCGCGATGATAGCACCAATGAGGCCAAACATGTACATACCAATAGTAATAGCGACGAGCACCATTACGGCTGGAAGATTCAACGCGTTTCCCTGAATCTTCGGCGCAATGAGATTGTTTTCAAACTGTGCATAGATGATGTAAATTATTGCAAATATCACAGCGGCCAGCGGGCTGGAAAATAGCAAAATTACCGTCACGAGCGTACCGCCGATGAATTGGCCAAACATTGGAATGAGGTAGAAAAGCATTGTAATCATACCCATCGGGATAGCTAGGCTAGATGAAATGCCGGCAAATAGCGATAACAAGAATACGATTAGCCCAGAAACGAGACCATCAATCGCAGCCACGATTACCTGGCGAGAGAAGTAAGTAGAGACGACGTTTGCCATCTTCGCACAAATCCGCTTCGCGACAGTCACAGGCTCCTTATCTTCTTCACCCGTGCTAATAGTGGCCCAAAAAGTATCCATCAAGGAAGGACCTTCGAGCAGGAACAAAAGTGTCAAAACTAAAGTGAGCATGATTTTCATGATAATATCTGCAATGCTGCTGACATTTGCAATGAGATTATTACCAAGGGCACCGAGAAGATTGTCGGAAATTCCGCTCACGGCAGTGGTAATCTCGCCTTGTAAATCATTAATACCGATTGATCTACCAAAGTTATTGATTCCCTCCCAACCACCAAAGTTCTGCTCGAATGTCTCTGGGAAATGCTGGACGAATTTAGATGTCTCGTTTACTACCACTGGCCCGACGACCAAGATAATACCGCCAATAATCAAGACAACGATAAGGTAAGCCAAGATTGCCGAAGAAGTACGATGTTTTTTCTCAATGCCAAAGCGCTTAGAAAAGAAATTATTGACTCTATTAACTAGTGGCCTCAAGGCGAGCGCCAGGAAGATTGAAATACCTACAATCATGAGCCCAGTCACTGCGGAATACAAAAACAAGCCCACAAGCCCAAGCCCTACAGGCACTAACCAAAAACGCAAAAACGTCCTTGTATCTGTCTCAATCGTTTTTGACATATACCTCCTCTTATAGACTTATTTTAGCACAAATGATATAATAATGTAAATGCAAAAAGTATTGATGCATACATGCTGCGCTCCGTGCAGCGTTTATTGTATTGACTCCCTCCGCGCCGAAGGTATCGAGCCGGTTATTTTTTGGTATAACCCAAACATTCATCCATATACCGAATATAAGGCTCGCCGTGATTGCCTTAAAGAGTATGCCGCAAAAGTCGGTGCCGAAGCGATTTTTAAAGAAGATTATGGCCTCGATGAGTTTTGCAAGAATGTATCTGGTGATATTAGTAATCGCTGTGCTAACTACTGCTATCCAAAGCGTTTAGGTGAGGCTGCCCGCTACGCTGCCGAGAATGGCTACGAAGCCTTTACGACCACACTTCTAGTTTCTCCATATCAGAAGCATGAGATTATCAAAGAAGTTGGCGAGATGTTAGCCGAAAAGTATGGTATTAAGTTTTTGTATCGTGATTTCCGCGTTGGTTTCCGCGATGGTCAAGCCAAAGCTCGCGAAGCTGGTCTCTATATGCAGAAATACTGTGGCTGTATTTTTTCCGAGGAAGAACGTTATCAGAAACAAATTGAAAAGGATTTAAAAAATGCTAGTATCTGATTTTAACTATGATTTACCAGAAGAACGCATCGCTAAGTTCCCACCAGAGGAACGTGGTTCTACACGTCTGCTCGTTATCAATCGTAAAACTGGCGAGCTTAAAGATTCTTATTACAGAAATCTAGATGAGTTTTTGAATCCTGGCGACGTTTTGATTATTAACGATACCAAGGTTATGAAATCGCGTCTCTTTGCTACCCTTCCGGATGGTCGTGAGCGTGAGCTTGTGGTGCTCGAGCGCCACAATGGTGACCTTCACCGCGTTATGTATCGTGGCAAGCTCCATGACGGCGATGTGCTTCATGTTGACGATGTAGTTGTAACTGTTAAACAGATTCTAGGCAATGGTATTGCGGAAGTCGAATGTGCCGAAGATCTTGCCGATCTTGCCGATAAATATGGCAACGTGCCACTTCCACCGTATCTTCATCGCGATGCAACAGAAGAAGATGTTAAGCGCTATCAAACAGTTTGGGCCAAAAACACTGGCTCTGCCGCTGCACCAACCGCCAGTCTCAATATGACCGACGATCTCCTCGAGCGTTTACAGAAAAAAGGTGTTATTGTTAAGAGACTTACTCTCCATGTCGGCCTCGGCACTTTTTTACCAATCCGCTCAGACAACGTCGAAGACCACAAGATGCACTCCGAGTGGTTCTCCATTCCAGAAGATACTTTAAAGGCTATTAAAAACGCCAAGAGGGTTGTGGCGCTTGGCACCACAGTTGCTCGTACTCTGGAATACTATGCTAGGACTGGCAAGACCGAGGGCGAGGACGATATCTTTATTTATCCTGGCTTTGAATTCAAAATTGTTGATGCACTTTTGACGAATTTTCATGCACCAAAATCTACTGTTCTCATGCTTGCCGCCGCTTTTGCTGGTTGGGATCACCTTCATAAGGCCTACGACCACGCCGTCGCAGAAAAATACGATTTCCTAAGCTACGGAGACTCTACCTTTATATGTTAAAGTTTGATATCGAAAAGAAAAAAGGTTTGATGCGCGCGGGCGTTATCCATACGCCACATGGCGATATCAAGACTCCAGCTTTTGTTGGTGCGGCCACTCGTGCTACGGTCAAAGCACTCACAATGAAAGAAATGCGTGAGCTAGGAAGCCAGGCAATTCTCGCAAACACTTACCACTTGCTGCTTGCTCCTGGTACTGAGCTTATTAAAGAAGCTGGCGGCCTTGCTAATTTCTGTAGCTGGCACGGCCCAACCTTTACTGATTCTGGTGGTTTCCAAATCTTTTCCCTTCCGGACGTCAAGATTACTAATAATGGCGCAAAGTTCAAGTCTCATATCAATGGTGACAAATTTGAAATGACACCAGAATCTTCTATGCAGGCACAATGGGCAATCGGCGCTGACATTCATATGGCATTCGACCACCTCGCAAAGTCGGAGAGCCATGGCGACATGGAGCGCGCCATGCACCGCACTCACGACTGGCTCGACCGCTGCGTTGAAGAACATGAAAGAATAAAAGACTGCTTGTTAGTGGGTGACGCCGCTTGGGGGGCCCCCGACGGAGCCCCTGCGACGGCGGGGGAAAATGCGGCGGCAGGACCCGCCAAGGAGCAGTATCTTTACGCTGTTGTTCAAGGCGGCACTTTTCCGGATCTCCGTGCCGAGTCTGCGCGCTACTGCGCTAGCAAGAATGTCGATGGCTTCGGTATCGGTGGTGTCTTTGTGGCTAAGGGTATGGATGAGATGCTTCAGAATGTGAATTCTATCTTGCCGGAAAACAAGCCTCGCCATCTCCTTGGTATGGGCCAGGAGCCGATTGATATCTTTGTCGGTGCGGAGTTTGGCTGCGATACTTTTGACTGTGTTGGTCCTACTCGTATGGCCAGAAATGGTTCTCTCTACACGCTAGACGGCCGCATTAATATTAAGAATGCCAAATATCGCAATGACTTCACTCCGCTCATGCCAGAATGTGATTGTGAATGTTGTAAGAATTACAACAGAGCGTATTTACATCATCTCTTCAAAACCGATGAAATCACTGCTAAAGTCCTAGCTAGTATCCATAACGAGCACTTCGTTGTGACTGTCACCGACAAAATCCGTGAGTCTATTTTGAACGATACATTCGAAGACTACAAAAAAGAATTCCTAGATAGATATTATAAGTAATTATTTATACTGCCAAATTGAACCGTCTTTGGTATCTTTTACCTCGATACCATTTTCACCGAGCTCATCGCGGATTTTATCAGACCACTCAAAGTCTTTATTAATGCGAGCTTCTTCGCGCTCACGAATCAAATTATAAAGCTTCTCAGGAATATTCGGTGTAGTCTCAATCAAGCGAAGTCCAAATAGCTCGTCTACCTTCTGCCAGTCTTCAAATGAAAGTACTGAATTATCAATCACGGCACAGGCCTCAGCAGAGTTGAGATTCTCATTCATTGCCGCGAGAATCTTATCAAAGGCACCATCGCTCTCGATATCCTGCTGGTAACAAAGCGCAATACGATTTCTCCAGTTGAGACGGCGATTTTTGGCGGCCTCCAGGCTCTCAAAAGTGAAGTTCCTCGTGCCCTGGTAGTGGCCCTGCAAAATCCAAAGTTTGTAATCCATTGGGTCAAAACCACGCTCGGCAAGATCCGCAATCGAATAGGTATTGCCGAGTGACTTTGAAATGCGTTCACCATCAATCGTGATGAAATTACAATGTAGCCAATATTTTGCGAGCTCACGGCCGGAAATGGCGTAGGTCTGCGCGATCTCGTTTGTGTGGTGAATCGGAATATGATCAATACCACCAGTATGAATGTCAATTGGTTCGCCAAGTTCCTTCTCGATAATCGTGGAGCATTCTAGGTGCCAACCTGGGTAACCAGGACGGCCAAGGTAATCCCAACGCATCTCATGTTTTTCGTCTGGTTGGATAAACTTCCAAACGGCAAAATCAGAAACGTTCCGCTTTTCATCGGAGAATTCCACTCTAGCACCCGCCTTCAAACCTTCAAGGTCTAATCCAGCAAATTCAGCGTAGCGATCAAACTTGGATGTATCATAATAGACACCATCGGTTGTCTCGTAGGTAAAGCCCTTCCTGGTCATTTCGTCAACGGCAGCCTTATCTTCCTCGATATAATCCGTCGCACGGGCGTAAACATCTGGCTCGGTTAGATTAAGTAGAGCAAAGTCACGCTTATAAGCATTAATATACATCTCGGCAACTTCAAAAGCCGACTTCCCTTCACGGCGAGCACCTTTCTCGAGTTTATCTTCACCGTCATCACCATCGGAAGTGAGGTGCCCGACATCGGTAAAGTTAAGCACGCGCTTTACTTTATACCCATTTGCCTTCAAAGTGCGGACAAGCAGGTCCCAGTAAATATAGGAAGCAAAATTCCCGATGTGCGCATAGTTATAAACCGTTGGCCCACAGGTGTAAATCTTTACCACGTCACCAAGCGGCTTAAATTCTTCCAATTTCTTGTCTGCTGTATTATACAGTTTCATTGATGATTCCCTCTAGGATATTTAGAACTTTAGTATATTTTTCGTGTGAAATGCTATGTCCGCAAGGAGTACAACAGATATCAATATTTGGATTAACCTTAGCAACGGCTACGATGTTGTGTGGCGCAATAAATGTATCCTCTTCGCCGTAAATCATTACAGTTGGCTTAGAAATTTTCTCAAAGAAACCATAGTTATTCTTATTTAGCACAATATTGTCAATCGCATTAGTGAAATACTTTGCTTTTAATGTGTCAGCACTCTTCTGCTTTACGTAAGCAAAGAAACCTTCCATCGCCTGCTTGAATGCAGGGTGCTCAATTTCTTCTTTGCGGTAAATCGGTGGTGAAAGTAAAATTACCTTCTTGATCCCGCGTTTGTGGTTTGCAAGATATCTAGCTAGAATCATCGTGCCCATCGAGTGTCCAACTAGGACTACCGGCGTCTTCAAATCAAGTTTTTTGATGGATGATTCGAGCGCGGATAATTGTTCCGAAAAATTATACTCGAGCTTGTCGGAAGTAAGGGATTTACCAGCGCCAAGTAGGTCAAAAGCTATAAAACGCACATCTTTCATGGAGGTAGTCCCCTCTAGGTAGGTGAGTGCTTTTGAATAGCTAGAAGAATCGGTTGCAATACCGTGAATCATAATCACAGTTAGCTTGGCTTCGCCGCTCGCGCAAAAATCATGTGCCTTGTAGAGTTCCATCTTTTTATCCTTTTTAATAAGTCCCTTTTTCAAAATCATCTTATCTATAATATACCATTATTCCATCTTAAAATCCAGGTAGACGTAGGTATCCATATTATAGGCAAAATTTTTTTCGATCGCATTTTTAGCAATCTTACAAATCCTAGACGTCCGCTCACCTTTAACCAGTGGGTCGATATATCTTACCTTCACCTTTTCATGTACGGAATAAACGCCTGCCGGCTTCTCTTTCGAAACGTGCACCTTCTTTGCCTTCTGCCAAGCCTCAAAAGCTTCGCGATACTTAGAATTCTTAATAATTTCAATCACTTCGGATTCCTTAATATCATACAGATCTTCAACCTTGATGAGTCCGTCATCTTTAAGCCCCTTTAAAACATCCGCAATGAACTGCATTGAAAATCTAGTTTCGTCGTTTCGATAAAGAATAGATAACTTCGAAGTTAGTCTTACAAACTTCCTTGCGATAGCCTTAGTTCTGAACCCAAGCTCAATCTCACCGAATTCATTCTGCTGAATCTCTAAGTCATCATAAAACTCCTTTGTCTCCTCGATCGTCGAGAGTTTATAAACAAAGAGCGCGTTTGATAGCGAGTATTCTAGTCTATCCGCCGAGAGCTTTGGGATATCGTTATCGGCAATTGGATAAATATGATAATCATTGATTTCTTCGACATTAATTCCGTCGCGCTTCAAAAGTTTTAAGACATCATCGGAACGCTTAATGAAAGTCGTCGTTAACTCCTCGGTAGATTCTTGTTTTAAATAATCACCATTCATGAAATCTACGCAGTGCTTAAAAGCTGGTGTTGAGATGTCATGGAAAAGTCCAGCTAAGGTCTGCTTTTTGTCATGCGTAAAATGCCAAATAATCAGCGCTACAGCAATCGAATGATCGAGGCTGGAATAATAATCCATCCCACTAAAAAGATTCGTATAAATCTTGCCACAAGTCACACTAATATGTTTTTGCGTCTGGAGCTCGTGCGTATTAATATATTCATCAAGCCACTCCGGATAATCCTCGCTCAGGATTTTGTAAAACTCAGACGTATCTGCCTTTTTCATGATTACTCCTGATTGAGGAGTTTTGGCATCAAACCTACAATATCACGCACTGTTTCTTCGTAAGTCGTGTCGTAAGTACGGAAACCAGCTGCATAAGGGTGACCACCGCCACCAAAGTAAGCTGCGATATCTTCCGCAATTGGTGCACTGTTAGCACAGCGAATCTTACCAGTCACTTTGCCGTCCGGGTAGGTCTTAATCGCTACAGCCACTAAGACACCTTCTACTAGGCGGAGTTCTTCAAGAATTAATACATTTGGATTATATTCATCAGAAAATTCCTGGATATCATCCCAAGGAATATGCACGGTCGCAAGTGTGCCGTCTAGCGAGTACTCGACGCGTTTAATAAGGTCTGCCTTGTAGTCCAAGATCCTCGGGGATTTCTTCATCATCTCGCGGCGGCGTTCTTCGAGGTCACCCACATTCGCACCAAGCTCTACAAGCTTTGCTGCAATCTCAAACGTCCTAGACGTCACTGTCATACTGGTGAAGCCAAGAGTGTCGGATGCAATAGCCTGGTAAATCGCCTCGGCTGCTTCCTTTCCGATATCCATCTTGAGCTCGGTTGCAATCTCAAAAATCACTTCAGCACAGGCTGGCCTAGTCTCGATAATACTTTCGTGTGGAAAATCCAAATCATCTTCAGTTTCGTGATGATCAATCACGAACACCGGCGTAGAATACAAACGGTTTTTAATTGCGGTATCATCAAGAAGTTTCGAAAGCAAAATTGCGGCCGCGGTATCTACGATAATATATCCGTCTGCACGGTAATCAAACTCATTCGTTACCCTAGACCAGTCGCCAAAGTATCTGAGATACTTTGGAATATCTACTGGGCAGTAAAGAGAAACCTCTTTCCCTTCCAGGAGATAATCAAGTGCAATTGCGGACCCTAAAGAATCACCATCTGGGTTCTCAGCTTGAATAATACAAATCTTTTGTTTCCCCTCAAGGAACTCTTGAAACTTCTGATACATGTATATATTATACCGCATTTTATGTTATTATATTAATATGCTACATGCAGACAAAAAGTTTGAAAGATTTGAAGAAATTACCCCTGAACTACTAAAGAAAGAGAACGTCAAACTCCTTCTCTGTGATTTTGATAATACGCTTCGTCTCCACTCTGAAAAAGAGCCAGCCGATGAATTGGCTGATTGGATTGAAGATTGTAAGGCTGCCGGCACGATGATTGTTGTCGTCTCTAATAATGGCCGCAAAAAGATGATGCAAAAGTTCTGTGAACCAATCAATGTCCCATGTGTATGGTGGGCTAAAAAACCGCTCTCGACCAAGCTTACAAAGGCTCGTGAGGAATATGGTTTCAAGAATAAAGAAACCGTCATGCTTGGCGATAAATGGTCTACAGATGTTCTAGCCGCCAAATTTGCCAAGGTTCGCGCTTGGAAAGTTGATCACCGCCGCAACGTTGTCTAAATAAATAGATAAATAATAAAGATAATTGAACCAGCAACAGTAGTAGAATCTACTCTGTCTAGGAACCCACCGTGCCCAGAAGAACCGCCCATCAAGGCCTCAATTTTAGCAAAGAACTTATTTTTGATTATTATTTCATTAGAGTCTTTAATTATAGAGCGGCGTTTGAGCCAGCTTTCGAATAGGTCTCCGATAAGAGCTAGAGGTGCGGATAATAGAAATACCCAGTCAGATGAGAAACTATTGGTCGCTAGCATATAGATTACAACTAATAAAGTTGCAGTGAACAATCCTAGGAAGGTTCCCTCCCAGGTTTTGTTCTTAGAGATTCGTGGAAATGGTCGGGATTTTTTAAAAAGCTTTCCGCCGAATGCCTTGCCAAAAAGATAGGCAAAAATATCGTATCCGCAAATACCAAGAACAATATACCAAAGGCCATGCACATTTAAAGAATAAACGAAGAATAGGCTTCCAATCAAAAGGGCGAACTGAATCAAAGCTAGTGTCCAGTTGAGTGGTTTGAAACTACGCCAAAAGAAACTAAAGAGTTCAATCGTGCCCATTAGAACAATGAAAGTAAAAATCACCTTAAAAGGAATACTATCAAACGCGTAAAAACTAATAGTAGACACCAAGAATAAACAAATGCTAACAATTAAACGCACCTTGAAATTCTTGTCCATAACTATAGCATATTATAAATTAGTGCGATTTTCAAGAGCAGCACTAAGTGTAATTTGGTCGGCATAAGAAAGATCTACGCCTAGTGGCAAACCGCGTGCAAGACGCGTGATTTTGAGCTCGGCGTTAGAATCATGAAGCATCTTTTCAAGTAGTAATGCTGTAGACTCGCCTTCAACCGAAGGATTGGTAGCGATAATTACTTCAGAAACTTCATCATCACTAACGCGTGAAATTAACTCTTTAATATGTAGCTGGTCTGGTGTGATCCCATCGATTGGTGAAATCGCACCGCCAAGCACATGGTAGGTACCTTTATAGGCATGCGTCTGCTCAATCGCGTAAATATCAAGCGGCTCTTCGACTACCATTACGGTCTTCTTATCGCGAGATGAATCGGCGTATAGTGGTGAAACATCCTCATCTGCATCAATCAATGCGAAGGTTTTTGGACAAAATTTCATTCCACTATGTAGTCTACTCACGGCCTCGGCGATATTATCTGAAATTTTTTCATTAGACTTAAAAAGATAATAGGCGTATCTTTCAGCCGTGCGTGGCCCCACGCCTGGTAAAAGTCCAAGCGCATCAATTACATCCGTCAGAGCCTGCGGAAGCATTTTTTACATTCCAAGACCGGAGAGTCCGCCCATCAAAGGCTTCATCTTGTCGGTAGCAATTTCCTGTGCCTTTGCAAAGCCGTCGCGCATACAGTTCTCGATCCAGCGTTCAAGCTCGTGAATATCATCAAGATCAACTCTTTCAGGATCGATAGTGACCTTCTTGACCTTTAGTTCGCCAGTAATTTGGACCACAACAGCGCCATCACCCGCTTCTACTTCTACGATCTCATTCTTAAGTTCTTTTTGTGCCTTGCGAAGCTGGTTAATAAGCTTCATTTGGTCCATCGTTTGACCCATATTATTCTCCTTTTGCTGTATATATGTATATTATATCAGATTCTTCGGTCATCGGCGAGGTAATAATCTTGGAAAGAGTATACTTGTCAGAGTCGTCCTGTCCATGCAAAATGGCTAGCTTTTCATAAGACAATCTATCGGTGTCTGGGATAACAGTAATATCGGTAGATCTCTCCAAAATTTTATAGAAATCATAGTTCTCACGCACAAGCAAAGTCTCATCGGTTAGATTCTCGCGGATAATATTCAAATCATAACTAAATTGAGTAGCAACGCTAGGACTGTAACGGTATCCATAAACATACTGCAACAAGCTCGGGATGATGATGAGGGCAAACAGCGCCGTGAGCGGAAGAATAGCCGCAATGCGGGCGTACGGATTCTCCGGGAATAGGCCGTACCATTTCTCTAAGATATACTTCAAGCCATGTGCAGTTAAGATTGAAAGTGGGAGGATAATAAATACCGCTGCGTCAGGGTTGAACCCTGTAATGACGGCCGTAAAGAGTAGGAGTACAGAGGCAATTGAATTGCGTGAAGCAAAGAACCCTCTCGTAGTAGAAAATAGACCAATCAATACTAGCGCAAATGCTGGCAAGCTCACGAGTGGGGTGAGGAGTACGCCCTCAAAGGTACTACCCCATGCAAAGAGTGGTGAAAAACCATCAATCAAATTCTGCCAAAATGTGGAAATATTATAGCCTTTAACAAATAGGAGCTCCATAATAGTGTCTGGGTGACTCACGATATTCATGCCAAGTGCGACAAAGGCGCCAAGAATTACAATCCCAACCAAGATAAGTGGTAGTCTTGGTAGGTTCTTCACGACGAAACGTAAGTGTGGTTGGAAAATGACAAATAGTACGCAGAAAATAGCAAAATATATCATATATGGTGTAAATACGGCAAAAATCAATGCCAGTGCAAACAGGAGCGAATAAGACGGCTTTGGTCGTTTTTCACCTTGAATTTTAGAACCCAACCAGAGTAGAAGTGTTGGCCAGAAAACAATCATGATAAGTGGCGTACCGGAACCGGCCAGGAACAAAAACGGCGTCGAAAGAATAATTAGTGTCGAGGCGAGAAGTGAAACATTGCTTTTAAACCAGCGGTTGAGAAGTAGAATTAGAAGAAGGCCTAGTAGTAATCCAATAATAATACTAGGAAGCTTAATTGCGTATGGGGTCAAACCAAAGATTGAAATTGAAAGCTTTTGTAAAGCCTTGTAAGGAAGATTTACTAGATCACCGCTAAGCGGAGAAGTTGCGCTGAGCGCATAGGAATTTGTGGTGGATTCCATCTCTGCAGCCGATAAACCATGCTGTGAAAAGGCAGGCAGAACCAAAAGAAGTGCTATAAAGGCCGCACCCAGTAGAACATAGCCAATGATAAATCTATAGCGATACAAGAAAAGCTTAGAAATAACAATTTTCTTCACTTTTTTATTATACTATTCCTCTCGCGTTTTATCAAGCGACATGAAACGTAGTAACTCTGGATGGAAGTAAAGCTCAATCTTGCCCACGGCGCCATGGCGGTGCTTAGCTACGAGCAGCTCGGTAATGTGAGTTTCTTCATAATTATCATCATTCTGACGGTAATAGTCAGGGCGGTGGAGGAACATCACAAGGTCGGCATCCTGCTCGATAGAACCAGACTCACGAAGGTCGGACAAAACTGGGCGCGGATCATCACGGCCAGTCACACTACGAGAAAGCTGTGCCAATGCGATTACTGGGATTTCAAGCTCACGGGCGAGAATCTTAAGGCCACGCGAGATCTCCGTCACCTCTTGCACACGGTTACCCTTGTAACGGTCGGAACCCTGAATGAGCTGCAAGTAGTCCACGATCACAATGCCAATGTCGTGATCGTGCAAGGCGCGGCGCGCCTTGTTTCTGAGTTCAACAATCGTCATGGAGCTGGTATCATCGATGTAAATTGGGATTTCATCCATTTCGCCAAGCGCATCACCAATGCGTGAGAACTCTTCATCGGTCAAATTACCGGTGCGCATCTTCCAGTTATCAACGCCAGATACATCAGAAATCATACGGTCGATAATTTCGTTCGCCGCCATCTCCATCGAGAAGAAGAGCACACCCTTCTTATTAATACTGGCAATATTATAAGCCAAGTTTTGCGCGAAAGTCGTTTTACCCATAGCCGGGCGTGCGCCGATAATTACGAGATCACCTTTCTGGAAACCAGCCGTCTTTTTATCAAGGTCACGGAAGCCAGTCTTTAGACCGCGGAGTGCACCTTTATTCTTATGTAGTTCCTCAATTCTATCAAATGCATCGGCAAGAAGCTCGCCCATTGCTTGATAATCACTTTTGACAATCTTATTCGATACTTCAAAAAGCTGCTTCTCGGCGACACCGATTAGTTCCCCAGCCTCAGCATCATCCTCATAGGCCTTGTTTGCAATCTCGGTACCCGCGCGGATGAGTTTGCGGCGGGTAGACATTTTCTCGATGATGTCGGCATAGGCCTTCGCGTGGGATGCTACGGGTACGAAGTTGGAAAGCTCGGTCAGATAAACCGCGCCACCTACATCCTTCAACTTCTTAGTCTGTTTCAATTCATTTGTAAGCGTTAAAAGGTCCACTGGCTTGTGCTGGTCATAGAGATTAACCATCGCAGCGAAAATAATACGGTGCCTTTCCTCATAGAAATCGTCAGGACGAATGATAGTCAAAATTTCTGGCAACACAGCGTCAGAAATAATAACTGCACCAAGTAGCGACTTTTCTGCCACTAAATCTTGTGGCTGAATGCGGCCGCTCTTATCTTTAGAATGGGTTTCCTCCTTGTCCATCGTTTTCTACCTTACCACCCATTATATCAGATATTTTCGAGAGTAGCTCGTCTTTTGGTTGAGTTTCAGAGGCGCCACCAACCTCTCCGATTGTAATTTTTACACCTCCACCAGCATCAATCAAAATCTTTTTGTTACCATCTTTCGACAAAATAATCTTCGAGATATTTTTGTCTGGATAAATCGTGAGTGTGGAGCCATCGAAATTGTAGCTGCACTTCCCCGCAGTCATCGCAACGGCATCGTTCATTCCTTTCACACGAGCGAGGAAATCTTCCCAATTAAAATCTCCGCTTGCGACAGGTGTTGGCTTGGGTGCTGGTGTTGGCTGGGCTACTGGCTCTGGTGTTGGTTCTGGAGTAGGTGTTTTTGCTGTAGCCAATACCACGGGTTTTCTAACAACTGGAGCCACAGGCGCCACCGGAGCGACCGGAGCAACTGGAGCTGCGGTATTGCCAAGACAGAGTGCCGTAAGTAGTTTTGCTTCCGCAAACGGCGCCCGCACTTCTGGGAGTTTGCTAAGGAGCGGCAAATATTCCGGACGCGGCTCAGCAATAATTTCGTTAATCATTCCTTCAGCTAGAGTCTCTGGCTTAATCCCGGTCGTCAGGATATCTTTTAAAAGATTACTCGTAGTAGTAATATCGCCAGAAACGGCAGACTGAAGTAGAGACTTAATGCTCTCGTCTTCAGGTAGTCCAAGCGCAGATACTACCAACTCTTTTGTAATCTTGTCGCAAGACAAAGTCGAAATCTGATCAAGCAGCGACAAAGAATCTCGGAACGAACCACCGCCACGCTTTACGATAATAGAAAGCGCATCGTCATCAATTTTGATTCCCTCTTTCTCGGCAATACTTTTAAGGTGAGCAAGCATTGTGTCATAGTCAGCGAGTTTAAAAGTATAAGTCTGCGCGCGCGAAACAATAGTCACAGGCACTTTATAAAAATCTGTTGTTGCCATGATAAATATTGCGTGCTCAGGTGGCTCCTCCAAAGTTTTGAGGAGCGCATTAAAGGCCTCTTTCGTCAGCATGTGGACTTCATCAATGATATAGACCTTGTACTTGCCGGTAGTTGGCGCAATCATCACTTTCTCGCGAAGTTCACGAATATTATCAATACCGCGGTTTGAAGCGCCATCGATCTCGATGATATCTACATAGTCATCCTCAATCTCATATTTAAAGCCATTTACCTCGTGCGCAAAAATCCTAGCTACAGACGTCTTGCCGCAACCCCTCGGGCCCACAAATAGATATGCATGCCCAATCTTCCCAGCTTTTAAAGAATCGCCGAGAACCTTTGTCACTTGTTCCTGTCCAACAACTTCACCAAGACTGGTTGGACGATATTTACGATATAATGCCTTCACTATAGAGCGGCCTCTACTGCGGCCCAAGTTGCATCTTCATTCTTTGCTGGAATAGTCACAGAAACCTGTGAACCTTCGCGAAGTCTAAAATAAGTCACGGATGCGTAAAGAATCTGGTATTCCTGACCACTAACCTCAACAAAGTACTTATCATCATGATGAGTTAGCGTGCCAATCACGGTTTTGCGTTCAACTGGGCCAATTTGCTTATATAGGAACTTACCTTCATCGGTAATGGTAAGCTTCAAGATATCGCCCTCAACGAGCTTGGACTTTGAAGCATAGTTAGCTGGAACTGGATAGTTCTTGCCATCAGGACCAATCATAATCTGGCCATCAAAGATACCTTCGATGATCTTGCCTTCTGGACCAGAGACAACGGTATCTCTAGGTGCAGTAATAGTTTCACCATCGCCAAGAATGGAAACTAATAACTCTTTGGCGGCAGCCAAATTAGTCTCGGCCTCATCGATAAGGCCACGTAAACGCTTTATTTGTTTTTCTGGTATTTCAGACATAACCTCGCATCCTGTCTAAATATAGTATTAATATTATATTATACCCACCAGCTGTTAAAGTCAACGTTTTTATTATAAAGTTTTCCACCAATTTAACAGCGCTAGAACGAAAAACGTTGTAAAAAATACATGTAAATAATTAGTCTTTTTTGTAGAGTCCGGTGTGCTTGCCGCCGTTATAAATCATCGTAGGGATACCCTTTACGCGGAGCTCATTCTCTACAATGTTGCGGTTTTCGCTCATCTTCTGGGTAATTTCATCAGACTCGGCCTTCGCACGAATAATCTTGATATCATCCTTCTTTACGCCAGCCTGCTTTAGCCATGATTCTAGGTGACTCACAGCCTCTTCTTTGGTGTAGTATTCGTTAAATAATGTTTGATACGGAATATCTTTACTGTTATGTCCAGTGAAGATATGGTCTAAGAGCTCGACAGCAAGTCCGGCCTTAAATTCCTCAGCAGCGAGCATATAGCGTACAGCAATCTCGGAATTCTTAAATTTATAGCTATCATCCGCTGCTTGGATACCAAACGGTACAAGACGCACATTATAATCATCAAAGAATCCAGAGTTCTTCTGGTTGACATATGAGCTCAAGCACACAGAACAGCCTGGGTCGAAGATATCGACAGCTAGCGGCTTGTCCTCGCCAACTTTAGGATTCGCAAGTACATAATTATAATTGTAATCCTCGGCTTTATATTCCTTGAACTTGTCCGGAATTGCCTCAAAGATCTCGCCCCATTCGGTAAACCATCTACCAGTTGCCTCGAAGATATTCTTTGGCTCTTCCTCATCAATTGAACAAACCTCGGCCCCAAGTGAGCAGGCAGAAGGCTTAGTCACATTGCAGGAGCCGAGCGCCCAGAGTGCGAGTAGAGATTTGATAGCAGTAAGTAGAGACCAAACAGCAATTGCCACAATTACTACCGACAATACTTCAATCACTACAGACAGAGGTTTTACCCACTTTGGGTGTTTCATAATTACGCGGCTAAGCAGAGTATTTTTAACGTCATCCTTAAAGCCGGTCTCGCATTTCTGTAGACGCACCTTTTTCCAGAGGCATCCCCAAGCTTTTTTAAACATCTTGAGATAAGCTTTGCCTACTTTTGGTTTAAAGATTGAGACAACGGCCACAAAAATTCCGATGATGGCCAAAATAATAAACGCAGCAATACACACCATAATAGATTAATTATATCACCTTTTTTAGAGATTCTTTAATCTTGGTTATGTCTTCCGCTCTAGTGTGAAGACCAATTGAGAAACGCACTAGTGGTGGTAGACCGAGCACATGATCAAGATAATAGTGGGCGCAGAAATAACCAGTACGTGCCATAATTCCCTCGCGCGAGAGTGCCTCGCCGAGAAGATGCGAATCTAAGCCTTCGACATAGAAAGACATGGTTGGGTTAGCTTCGTGATTCACCATGTGAACCTTTGGTGAACTACTTAGGAAATCATATAGTTCCTCGGCATACTTGTGCAGGTTTTCCCAATCACTCTTCTTTACGGTCTTGTCGAGCCAATCTAGAGCTGCGCCAAGTGCTACAATCTCGCCCCAAGCCTGGAGACCAGATTCAAATCTAGTATAGCGATGCTCTTTTCCCTCCGCGGAAGCAACGTACTTCTCGAGCTCCACATCGTCCACCATGCCGCCACCTACGAAGCCGTAATTCATTTTATCAAGTAAATCATCGCGCCAAACAATCGCGCCAAGAGACGGTGCATAGAGTTTGTGGGCAGAGAAACAAATCGCATCAACCTCGACACCGCGGAGCACATCCACAGAATGTGCCATCGCTTGCGCTGCGTCGATAATGATAATACCGCCGGCCTTATGAATAGTCTTGGTGAGCTCCTCGATGTTTAGTAGTTTCCTGCCATCAAAGTTTGCAGCGGCATTCACGACTACTACTGCATTGGTGAAATCTACGCCATCGGTCGGGATAGAACCATCCTCATTTCTTTTAACCACCTCACGTGGTAAGCCGGTTCTTTCAGAAAAAGCCATTGTAGATAGGAATGGTGAGTTGTGCTCAATCTCGCTCGTGATCACCTTATCAAAACATTCCGCCTTGAGTTGAGACAAAATCAAATTAATACCGTAGGTCGTATTGAGTGTGAAAGAAACAGTATATTTCTTTGGCTTCAAACCTACATATTTTAGAACCTTCTCACGCGTAGCTTCGACCTTGTCGTCGGTCACGCGGCCCCATTTATATTTTACGCGTTCACCGCAAGAGTTGTGTTCTGTATAGTACGCATTTAACGCGTCAATTACCGGACGAGGCCTGAGGCTCTGGCATGCTGCGTCTAGGTAGATATCGTTTGCACCTAAATAATCAAAATCTCCCATAATATATATATTATACACTAAAAAACGAGACAAAGTCGCCTTTGCCTCGTTTTTATAATACAATTAGCTAATCTTTTGTTATTAAGCGAGTTCGACAGTAGCGCCAGCTTCCTCGAGAGCTTTCTTCATAGCTTCTGCGTCAGCCTTAGCGACCTTCTCTTTTACGGTAGCAGGAGCACCGTCTACGATAGCCTTAGCTTCGCCAAGACCTAGACCAGTAGCTTCCTTAACAGCCTTGATGACTGCGATCTTCTGTGCACCAGCGTCTTTCAAGACGACGTCATATTCAGACTTCTCGTCAGCGCCAGCTGCATCACCAGCACCACCAGCAACAGCTACAACAGCTGCAGCAGGCTCAATGCCATATTCGTCCTTGAGGACGGTTTTGAGTTCGTTAACCTCGAGCACGGTCATATTGACAAGCTCTTCGGCCAACTTCTTAATATCAGTTGCCATAATGTAATAATTCCTTTCGGTTGTAATAAATTAAGCGGTTGCTTTTTCTTCTGCGTGCTTCTCGAGACCAGAAACAATACCATTGACGCCAGAGAGGAGGGTGTCCACCACCTGTGCGATGAGTTCGTTCTTGGTTGGAAGATTACCAAGCGTAGTAACTTCTTCTTTAGAAAGGGTTGCACCCTCTGCGTTGAAGCCACCAATGAGTTCCATTTTGTCGTGAGTTTTGGCAAATTTTGTCAAAATCTTAGCGGCATCGAAATCTTCATCGGTACCAAGCGCATAAAGAAGCTGGCCGGTAAGAGTAGAAGCGTCGGTGTCTTTGTAGGCTGCAATTTCTTTCATCGCAACTTTGACGAGACGGTTCTTTACGACCTTGATTTTTACGCCGGATTCGCGAGCGAGCTTACGAAGCTCTTCCATTTCCTTGACGGTAAGGCCTTGATATTTCGCATAGACCACCATCTTGGAATCGCTGAGAAGAGCGGTAAGGTCAGCAACCAATGTGTTCTTTTTATCCTTTGAAATTGCCATAAAAAGTTCCTTTGGTTATAGTTTGTTGGATTAGCTAATTGTTAAATAGCGTCACCAAAATCTTACAAGAATTGTCCTCGGTGGCATGATTAAGTGCTTTCAATTCTGCACCGCCACTGTCTTTGGTAACTTCTGACATTATACCACACCTAGGAGAAAAATACAAGGATTATCGCTAATTAATAAGATTTAATACAACGGATTGATTGCCCTCTATTGCGACTATAATGATCTATAGGGCTTACTCCAGAAGAGCCAAGAGAGAGATAATACATATGATTATCACTGTAATTAGTAGAAGACCAGTAGACGCCCCATGTACCAACACTTTCTACGTTGGATCCACTATAAAGACCAGATTTAACTAGTTGCAGCACGACCTGCAAAGTGGCAGAATTACCATTATAAGAAGTGAAGAGGGTCTCATATTCGCCGCCATCTCCACCAGTCGGAAGACGCCAGCCCTTCGGACAAATATCCTCAGTAGCATTGCCAGAACCGGACCCTTCCGGTAAGCAATATGTTCCAGCAGAAGCAGCACAATAATTATAATAGTTACCAATTCTTTGATAGATATATACATTAGTGCTGCTGTCCTCGGTTTTCTCCATAATGTTCTTTCTGCTGGAATTTAGCTGAGCAATATTATAACTATTAAATCCTGTAGATACACTAGCTGGCAAAGTGTAACTTAAACTAATATTTGTGTCGTCTGGAGTGAGGTTAATTGTCGACGCTCCCCCTAGGCGCAAGTTTTCGGCTATCCACATATTGCCATCGGCAAGGCGAGTAACTGGATATTTTTCGCCATCGCGCTCATCAGATAACGTGATAGTGAATTCTTTACTTAGATAGAAGATATAATCATAAAAGTCGTTAGCGGTGATAGCATCTGGTATTATCACGCTGAGCAAATCTGGAGTTGCATCCTGCAATGAAATATCTAATACACAACGAACATGCATACCATTCATTTTTCCAGAATAGCCTACGTATGTCTCGTAGGCTGAATTCTGAATAGAAGAGGAGAGTGCGTATGATTGCGTTGCGTCATGAGCTGTAGCTGTCATGAAACTGCCATAAAGATCCGCAAAACTGGCCTGATTTCTATATTGGCCATTGCTGAATTCTCCACTATAGACACCCCTCCACGCCGTAGAGGTTAGATCTGTTTCGAAATAAGAACCACCTCCAATCATCGACCAGTATTCGTGTTCCACTGGCAATCTCCAACCCTTTGGGCAAATATCATAGCGGGCATCGCCTTCACTAGGGTTAGTTCCTGCTGTAGCGGATAGATAATTATAATAACTGTAGCACGGAGAGTTATTCCCACAATTTGTACTTCCGGTATTATAAACATTCGCGACCGTGTTGTCGTTAAATCCATTTACACTAGAAGCTGGGAGAGTATAGAAAGATACACCGCCACTGGTCGGATAACCGTCTGGGACATTGGACGTGTCAGAGTATAACGGCGTACTGCCAGCAAGTTCTAGGCTTTTCGTCATCCAGACTGTTCCGCCGTCGAGCTTTGTGATTGTATACTGTTGATTATCACGAGCGTCCTGAACTGAATACTGTCGTCCAATATCAAAGCTTTCTAGCATATTTTTTTGCTGAATTGGAGTGAGATTATCAAACTCTTGCATTGTTGAAAGATTGTCGATAGTGGTATTGTCCAAGACGCAGCGAATGGCTCGCCCAACGCTTTTATAGTAAATAGCTTCGCTTACACCAGATGTGGAAAATAGGAAACGGTATGCCATATTGGCATTATATGCAGTCGACGACCAATAGCTACCAGAATCTTTAGCAAAACTACTATTAAGGAAGTCGCCACTGTGTATGCCAGACCAGGAGCCGCCAATCAAATCTGCGTCGGTACCATAGATTGATAGTAATCCATTGTATTCTTCATTTGATGGTAATCTCCAGCCTTTCGGACAGATATCATACTTTACCTCACCTTCGCTCGGGTTGGTTCCAGCAGCGGCAGCTACAAATGAGTAATAACTATAACAAGATATAGTATCAATACACGCTGTTCGTCCAGTATTATAAACATATGCGGTTGCATTATCGCTAAACCCAGACGAACTGGAAGCTGGCAGGGTGTAGTTACTAGAGACATTCGATGTGGCAGGCGTCAATGTGGTACCACCAGCGATATCGAGGTTCTCGGTCATCCATACAGTGCCGTCAGACATCTTTGCTACTGTATACATTTTATTATCGCGCACATCTTTCAAGTCATATTGAAAATCCGTCCTCATAGAATCAATCGCGTCCTGTCTATCATCAGAGCCTAAACTCGAAAAACCTTGCATGGTTGCTATATCGGAAATTGAACCTTTTTGTACGCATCGAACAGGGTCACCGAAGAGCTTACTAGTTAAGTATTCCGAGCCAATAAGCCCACCCTCTGTGGCGTAAGCAGTATAAGCAACATACTCCCCAGAGGCTGTTGAGGTCCAGTAATTTAAATCTTCACCTCCATATTCATGCCCCTCGCTCCACATTTCGCCACCTAAGTTTCCGGACCAAGGCGCAGAAGTGAGAGCCCCCAAAGTTGTATAAATGCCGAATAATCTTAAATACTCATTTCTCGTAGGCAGCCTCCAGCCTTTTGGACAAATATCGTATTCCGCATCACCTGAATTAGGGTTTGATCCCGCCGTGGCCGCAACATAATTATAGTAGCTATAGCAAGGTGAGTTTTCACCACAAACCGTACTATTACTATTGTAAACAAAAGGTTCAGTATTGTCATTGAACCCGTTATAGCTCGATTCCGGAAGCGTATAATCGGTTGCTACGTTCGAGTCTGCCGAGGTGAGAGTGGTCCCGCCAGCCAAATCCAAATCTGATGTCATCCAAATCCTACCATCTGGGATAGCGCCTACTGTATATGTTTTGCCGTCACGGGTATCAGAAAGCTTGGTTGTTCCACCAACTGTGTGGTCGGTAAATGCAAGGACATCGTCGCTGTTGGACTCTTGCATGGTATTCCTAGCGATACAACGAACGCTAAATCCGTGCCTAACAAAATTTTGGTGAGATGAATATACCTGGCTTGGGTTTACTCCTAAATTGAATGAGCCGTCCACCAGAGTCCCGTTATCGTTGTGTTGATCTGAGGAATATGTACTTGTCCAATAGTAACTCGATTCTCTTTGACCTATATATTTTGTTCCCTCAATGCGTCTACCATCAATTCTTCCCGCACGTACAATCCATAACGGTTCTGACCTAAACTTATCCAATCCACCATCATTAAAGACGATGTACTGGCCAGAAGCATTTGTGTGTCCATCTATCACATCGTTTTGGTTCAATAGGTAATCGAAATCAGCCCATCCACCCCAGCCCGTATTACCATACGGTAATCTCCAGCCAGCTGGACAAACTGAATCAGTAGCATTTTCAAAAGTTGAATACGACGGAGTAGCGTTACTTGCAATTGCTGCCGTCCAGTTATAGTAGACACCTGCACTATAATGAGCGCATTCCTCGGACGAATGACCGGCACCAACGCACGCCCCCATTGAATCGTATAATATGTCATTATCTTGCGATGCGGACGTGTAATAATACTTATCACCATCAAAATATGAATATAAAGATGTATTATCGTCTTGCCAATCATCAATATCAGTGACTGTAGACCGAAGCGGTGTCCAGCTTGTAGAAACATCTGAATCGATAGGCGTTAATGTGGTATTAGAATCTAGATTATAACTAAGGTTTTGCGTCATCCAAATCTGATAAGCCTTACCCGTGGTAGTATCAACCTCTGCGCGTGGATTTGCTAAATCGGTCTCTTCTTTAGTAACCCAGTAAACTTTTCCGTCACGCCTATCCACGGCTTGGACAGAGTCGCCAATAGCAAGGTTATGGCCCCAAATTGCTACATCTTGCATGTAGTAGTTTGGTTGCCACAAAGCATAGAGCGTAATGTTGGTGTTGTCAATCGTTTGATCGATCCCATAACTAGTACCTGGCTGGAAAGTATGGCCACCAGAAGGACAAGTATTGATAGAATCTTTCCTGTCGCACCATCCAGCAAAGGTGTAATTATCCCTAGAAGGGGTGGTGTTTGGAATTGTGATACTTGTTGCGGACGTGCTGCTACCTAAGCCAGTAGGCATATTAGCAACGGTGTCTGCTGTATTTTGGTTAAAGGTTACATTGTAAGGTGTAGGGTTGGCAAGAGCTATGAGCGTAAAGGTGTTTGAATATGCACCGGAAGGCGTAGTATAATCCACGCGCACGCCCAGCGCCAAAGTGTATTCGTTGTCAATGGCGTTAGCTACGGAAGTCTTATCTAGAGTAATTGGCGTAGTGGTCGGCGCCGGGAGAAAAACTTGGTTTACCCCAGTATTATCAATAACGGTGTTATTACTGACATATTTACTAGGTGCAAATCCCCATTTATTATTGAGAGAGCCAGTAGTAGCAAAGTCTGAAGTGCTAGTAATAGAAGTAATAGAAGAAATTGAATCTGGCGTTTCCTCACCGACCGTAGCAGTAGTTAAATCACCAGTATCATCACTACCCACAATACTTAATTCGTAACCAGTATAATTATTTGTGTTTACCGCGAATGCTGCTACATCATTTGAATCCGAAGAAACAAAAGTGCCGGAGCCATTCACTGCTGTAGCCGTTACACTGGCAGTACTGTGACCTGAAGAAAGTGAAAGTGAGGTTAAAGATGGGTTTGAAACACCAGCAGTAGCATCAACGGGATCGACGCTGCGTGTAATAGGAAAAATTGTAAGCGAAGAAATAGTAAGGAACAACAGAACAGAAACCGATGCCGCTAGACAAAAGCGTCGAGAATCTCGAATATGGGTCCCTAAATTGCCCATACGCCTCCAAATAAACACGTGTCTATAAACAAATACATATGTATGACCTCTTGTTACTAACAATTATAGCACAAGTATTATAAATGCAAGCACTTTTTATTTAAAAATTATCTGTGATGGGTTGTTCTAAATTGAACAATTGCACCAAGAGCACTAATGCCAATAATCATTGGCCAGTAAAAAACTGCGCCGTCAATTTGTGGGAAAAGAGTAAGAAGTGCCACGGTTACGCCATAACCACCAGCGAGCGCCGTAGCTACAATGATAGCCGGTTTTATCATCGCTACCGCAACCATTGCGAGGATAACGCCGATGACGGCGCCGATTGCAAGAACCTGTAATTCTGTCCCAAAATAATGTAAAGTAATAACCATAGTGAGACCGAATACAATCCCAGCCACGCACAGTTTTTCAATCGTAAAACCAAGGAATCCAAGTAGCAAACCGCCAGCTACCGGTAGTAAAACCTGCCAAAGCTGGTTAGTTGCAATTTCTGGCACAAGATTATTAAGAGTCGGCATCAAGTAGCCCATTAGCCTAAAGCCAATCAAAAACCAAACAACAAAAAAGCCGATTTTTTTAATTTTGTATCCTGCAAATAATACGGCTAGACCTGCAAGTAGAAACACCCACAGTTGCCAGTACTCCAAACTCTGTATATCCATAAGCTCATTATAGCACAAAAAAGCCAGAAACAATTTCTGGCTTTTTTATTCTAAATTAGTTATAAAGATTCTCTACGGAGATAGAAGGACCCATCGTGGTAGTCACGAACACGGTCTTTACGTAAGTACCCTTGAGAGAAGCTGGTTTCTGGCTCTTAAGCGAGTCAAAGAAAGCGTTTGCATTCTCGAGGAGCTTATCGGTACCGAAGGAAACCTTACCAAGGCCGATGTGGACGATAGACTGCTTGTCTACGCGGTATTCAACCTTACCAGCCTTAGCTTCCTTGACAGCCTTCTCGACATCCATAGTAACGGTGCCAGCCTTTGGATTTGGCATGAGACCCTTAGGACCAAGCACGCGAGCGTACTTGCCAAGCTTTGGCATGTACTGTGGGGTAGAAATAAGGATATCAAAGTTGATTTCGCCCTTATCGAGCTGTTTCAAGAATTCTTCATCCTCAGCGATGTCAGCACCAGCAGCTTTAGCGGCCTTGCAAACATCAAGTGGAGCAAATACAGCTACGCGAACAGTCTTACCGTTACCATTTGGAAGAACCAAGGTGGTGCGGATGTTCTGATCGGCCTGGCGTGGATCTACACCAAGACGTACGTGAGCTTCAAGAGCAGCATCAAATTTAACTGGGCTGGTCTTGATAGCAAGCTCGATAGCTTCCTTCAAAGTGTAAACCTTACCCTTCTCAATCATCTTGAAAGATTCCTGGTACTTCTTGCCACGGCGTTCAATGCGTGGGCGAGTAACAGGCTTTGCGCCCTTTGGCTTCTCGACAGCGTCAGCTGCAGCACGCTCGAGTTTGCGAGCCTGGCGTTCTTCCTCAGCCTTCACCTCTTCGATGTGTTTCTTTGATTTCTTACCAGATTTTGCAAAAGTTTCTTCTGCTTCTGGTGCGGTCGTCTCAGCAGGAACTTCAACGATCTCTTCAGTAGTTTTGACCTCTTCTTCGGCCATAATTCCCTTTCTGTGGTGCTAGCGAGCTTTTGCTCTCCCACGGTTAAATTAACTTCAATAATTATACAAAAATTCTCGAGTTTAGTCAAGAGAAAAGCGCTCGTTATTTACGAGCGCCAAACAGGCCAAAAAACCAGCCTTTTTTCTTCGTTTCGGGTTTTACTGGACGATAGCCATTAGGAAAAGTAAACTCTGCCTTTCCTCTCAAGTAATCAATCATTTTTTCATATGAGACTTGCTTGAAAGCGACTAAGCTCTGCTCCATTTTGAATTGGCCGATATGCTCTTTTTGATAATCAAGTGGCATATCAGTGAATTCTGTGGAAATTTCCCTACTCCGGTTACTCAGAGCATCTACAATCTTCTTTAGCTCTGAAATGGTTTGCCCATTCAGGATCTCGAAATCCGGAATATAATCCTGGGCCATCAGCCACTCAACATTCTCCGGCTCCTCGAACCTTAAAGAGAACTTTAAAGAGTCTATTCCACCGTTTATGAAGAACATATCTCTTCCGCTGAAAAGCTCATCTATAAAGCTTCCGGGAAATGCTCCTACCTCATAGATTAGAAAAGCGACATCGGTTTTTTGGAGATAAACAGCGTCTCCAATCTTCAGTTTCATAAAAAATCACCTCTTCTCTAGAATAATCGTGCCAGCAAATAAAAGTACCTAGCTGTCTACCCTGTTATTATAACATTTTTCCGGGCCATGGAAAAGGGAGCCGATGTTCTGGCTCCCTTGACCGAAAAAGGTTTAGTTGTTTAAGGGACAACGGTGTGAGCCGTTATGAAACGTTAGTACATAGCCGCCGAGCGACTATAATCGTTCACTCTGCTTTTAAAAGCAATGGGTTTTACGGGCTTCCAAAATGAGTGCATCTTTCCGGGCTTCTGATAGTCAGAAAGGTGATCGAAAAGGTCGCCTTTGTAACTCTCGTCAATCCGGCTCCTCTTTAATATCTGCCTGAAATCGTAATTCCACGAATTCAGTGATGTGTATGAAAAATCATAACACACCCAATTCTTCGTGAAACTGATTTCGCAAAATAATGCTCCGTCGGATA
>Ga0310786_10000754_pt1 | contig 51844 bp, 78 predicted proteins | sample AusTroGonzalo_MG_FD_203881 | JGI IMG/M metagenome (GOLD analysis project Ga0310786, IMG submission 203881) | Bovine rumen microbial communities from tropical cattle in Woodstock, Queensland, Australia - Gonzalo_03 (v2) (version 2) | ecosystem: Host-associated > Mammals > Digestive system >...
CGCGCTATGCGGATGTCCTCGCCGCCACCGCCGCAAACGCGAATACCAGCGTCGGCGTCATGGGCGAGACCTTCAAGTATGCTGCGCCGGTCGCGGGTGCGCTGGGCTACTCCATCGAGGACGTGAGCACGGCGATCGGCCTCATGGCCAACGCGGGCATCAAGGGCTCCAACGCCGGTACCGCGCTGCGCAATACGTTCAACGGGCTCCTGGAGGGCGTGACCCTGACGGGCGACGCCTTTGGAGAGTACACGCTTTCGGCGGTCAAGGCGGACGGCACCATGGCCGACTTCTCCGAGACCATCGACGAGCTGCGCGGCTACTTCGACCAAATGACCGAAGCGGAGCGCGTCAACAATGCCATGACCATCGCGGGGCAGCGCGGCTATGCCGGTCTGCTGTCTATCCTGAACGCTTCCGAAGAAGATTACGCCAAGCTGACCGCAAGCATCAACAGCAGCACCGGCGCAGCGCAGCGCATGGCCGACATCAAGATGGATAACATGGTCGGCCAGCTCACGCTGCTCAACAGCGCGTCCGAGGCTGTCAAGACCACCATCGGCGAACAGTTCACGCCCATGCTGGCCGATCTCTACGGCTGGGGTGCGAAGGTGCTCTCGGAAATCAACAGCTTCCTCCAGCAGCATCCCGGACTGATCAAAGCGGCAACTGCCTTTATCGGCATCGTTGGCGCCGCGACGGCTGCGCTTACGGCTTACGCTGCAATCGCAAAGATCGTAAAGGTATTGAGCCTTGGCACCTTGTTTGCTGGTCCCGCAGGCTGGGTCATTGCCGGTGTCGCCGGTGTAGCTGCCATTACGGCAGCGGTGGTTGCCTATACCGAAGCGCAGCGCGCCGCGGAAAGCGAAGCGGCTACCCTGACCGCCACTTCCCGCGAGCAGTATTACCAGCTGCAGGAGCTCCGGGAGGAATACGACGCGGTCTGCGCTGCCCAGGGCGAGTATTCCGCCGATGCACAGCTCTTGAAGCGCCGTCTAGATGAAGAGACCCAGGCTTTTGAAGAATCCAAAATGACGGCGGAGGAATTCGCCCAGGCGCACAATGATCTCATGGAATCCCATCGAAAGCTGATGGATTCCTACTCGGAACAGACCAGGGATATTGACCGGAACGCTGAGAGCAACGTCAACCTGATGAACAAGCTCCTGGAGCTGGTCAATGCCGAGGAGCAGACGGCGGCCCAGAAGCAGCAGATCCTCACGCTGGTGGATATGCTCAACGAGAGCTTGCCGGAGCTGGCCCTCTCCTATGACGCCAACGCCAACGCCCTCAACCTGACCGCCGACGCGATCCAGGCCGTGATCCGGGCCGAGGTCGAGCGGGAGCGCAAGTCCGTGGACCGGGAGCAGCTGAAAAACCTGATTTCGAAAGAGACAGAACTCTATGAAGATCAGGAGGCAGCGATTGCCGAGCGGAACGCCAGGGAGGCCGAATATGCCCGCACCGTCGCAGCCCTGGAAGCCAAGAAGGCCGAGCTTGACGCCGAAGGCATCACGGGCGGCACGCAGGCCCAGGAGCGCCGCCGCGCTTCCGCCCTGAACAGCTACTATATCGCGCTCCAGAATGCGAAGATCGCGTGGGACGAGGCCAGCGTTGCGGCGGATGCTGCCACCGCTGCCTATGGTGAGAACCAGGCGGCAATCGCCGATCTCTCCCAGGGCCTTGCAGTTTATACCGAGGAGCAAACGCAGGCATCCAGGGGCAGCGCCGAAGTGTCGGAGGCTATCGCTCTCACCACGGAGAAGGTCCGCCTCCTGACGGAAGAGTACAACGCCGCATACGAGGCGGCCTATTCCAGCATCACCGGCCAGTACGACCTTTGGGATGAGGCCGAGAAGGTGACCGCCATGAAGGTGGCGGACATCAACAAGGCGCTGGAATCCCAGGTCGAGCACTGGAATGCCTATAATCAGAACCTTGCCGCCCTCCGGGAGCGGGCCGGGGAGATCGAAGGCCTGAGCGACGTGATCTCCTCCTTTGCTGACGGCTCCAATGATTCCGTCGCCGCGATCGCGGGCATGGCCACCGCTTCCGACGAAGACCTGAAGCGGATGGTCAAGGACTGGCAGGAGCTGCAGAAGGCCCAGGGCGAAACCTCCGATACCATTGCGGAGTTCAAGACCGATTTCACGGAGCAGATGCAGGCCCTGGCCGACGATCTGGCCCAGCAGATCCGGGACCTTGATCTCAGCGACGACGCCGCAGCCAGCGGCCGGGCCACCATCCAGGGCTTCATCGACGCAGCCGAACTAGAGGCGGAGCGGGTGCAGACCGCTTATGCCAGGCTCGGCATCGCGGCGGTCATGGCCATGCGGGAGGCCTCCGGTTCTCCCGGCGGCGTCAACACCCACGGCTGGTATTACAACAACCACTACGCCGCCGGGACTGACAACGCGGCTCCCGGTCTCGCCCTGGTGGGCGAGGAAGGGCCGGAGCTGGTAATGATGCGCGGCGGAGAGCGGGTGCTGAATGCCCAGCGGACCGAGGCGATCTACAATCCCCGGGCCGGGGAAATCGGCGGCGGCTACACCGTCAGCTTCTCCCCGATCTACACCATCAACGGCAGCATGAATCCGGAGGAGCTGGAAGAAGTCCTCCGGGAGCATGACGAAAACCTCCGCGCCCAGCTGGAAGAACTGCTCGAAGAGCTTGCGGCAGACAGAGCAAGGAGGGCCTACAAATGACCTATACCACCAAGCAGGGCGACACCTGGGACAGCATTGCCTATTCCCAGATGGGCGACTGCTCCTATACCAAAGACATCATGTGGATCAACCAGGAACACCTGGGCTATTACACCTTCCCCGCCGGCGTCGTGCTGACGCTCCCGGAGGCCGTGATCCCTGTTGACAGCTCCGCTCCGCCCTGGAAGCAGGTGAAGAAATGAGCGACAAAAACCTGGCCAGGCGGGTGGAGCTGGGAATCAAAATCAACGGCGCCGACGTCACCGCCGACATGAAGCGCTATAACCTGTCCCTGACCTACACGGACAAGGACGAGGACGAGACGGACGATCTGCAGATCAAGCTCCAGGACGCGAGCGGCATCTGGCGGGATAGCTGGCTCACGGAGATCGTGAACGCGGCGGCGGCCAAGGAGAGCGAAAACCTTTCCATCCAGGCTACCATTACCCGCCTGAACTGGAACGGCGACGGCAAAGATGATCTGCTCGATACGGGGATCTTTGAGCTTGACAGCGTGATCTGCGACGGGCCACCTTCCACGGTCACGATCAAGGCAACGAGCCTCCCGTTCTCCGCTGCCATCCGGCAGACGCTGAAAAGCCGTGCCTGGGAGGAATATGATCTCAAGGGTATTGCCTCGGAGCTTGCCTCCGTCAACGGCATGAGCTGCATGTTCCTCTCGGCCCAGAATCCCTTTTATCGCCGGATGGAGCAGTTCCAGGTGTCCGACATCAGCTTCCTGCAGCAGCTCTGCCATGATGCCGGGTGCAGCCTCAAGGCTACAGACAAGAAGCTCGTGATCTTCGACCAGGCGGACTATGAGGCGAAGGATCCGATCATCACCGTCAAGCTCAACGGCGGCCTCTACACCAGGTACAAGCTCTCCATGAGCGCCCCCGATGCGCAGTATTCCTCCTGCCGCGTCTACTACAACGACCCGGCCACCGGCAAGTGCATCGAGGGCGTCGCGGTCAGCGAAGACTATGACAGCAGCAAGGACGCCCAGCAGCTGGTCCTTTACCGGAAGGTCGGGAGCATCGGAGAAGCGCAGGCTCTGGCCGAAAAGAACCTCCGGCTCCACAACAAATTCTGCCGGACCGTGCAGTTTACGCTGATCGGGGACACGCGGCTCCTTGCCGGTACGAATATCCTTCTGGAAGACTTCGGCGCGTGGGATGGGAAATACCACATCACGCAGGCCAAGCACGCGACAGGCAACGGCGGATATACAGTTACCGTCAACGCCCGCCAGGTCATGGCCGACGCTCCGGAGGAGGAAGAAGCGGAGGCACAGGAGGAATACAACGTGGGGGACGTCGTGGAGTTCCACGGCGGCTATCACTATGTAAGCAGCGACGCATCATCCCCGGTCGGCGGTGTCCGGACGCCGGGAAAGGCGAAGGTCTTTGCCAAGAATCCCGGCGCTGCGCATCCGTACAGCCTGATCGGCGGCGCATACAACGAACTCGGCGGCACCTGCAACGTCTACGGCTGGGTGGATCTCGGAACTTTCAGCTGAGGAGGGCACTATGGATTATGAGAGGATCCTGTCCGGCCTGGTGAGAGTCGGGACCGTGACAGACGTGGACAACGTCAAGCATTTGGCCCGCGTCAAATTCCAGGGCGAGAACTTCACTTCCGGCTGGCTGTATGTGCTGCAGCGTCCCGGAGGAGGCGTTGACGTCCCGTTCGCCGGAAGCCACAACCACGGGCAAACAGTTTCGTCGATCGGAAACCACAGTCACGGCGGCCAGGTCTCGGCAGACGGGTCGCATACGCACACCATCACGACGCAGCCGGATCACACGCACCTCGGAACGACGACCACCAGCTGGATGCCGGTGATCAACGCGACGGTGCTTGTGGTCTTTCTGCCTGTGTGGAATGCCGACGGCTTTATCTTAGGGGGGATCGGATAAATGGTACTCGGCGCACTGGGGGACATCACCTTCGAGGTCTCGGACGAAGTGGTGCAGACCCTCAACAATCTGAGCTGGGGAGGCTCGGCGCGGTACGCCACCCACCAGCGGCACGGCTACCATGCCATGTCCGAGTTCACCGGCATGGGTGCCGATACCCTCAGCTTTGACATTACCCTTTCCGCGTATCTTGGGGTGAATCCCATGACGGCCATCGGCCAGCTCTGGACCTATGAGCGGACCGGAACGACGCTCCCCATGGTCCTTGGGAACAAGGCCTATGGGAAGTATCGCTGGGTGATCCTCAAACACAACGTAAAAGCGCAGTATTTCGATGCAGCTGGCGACATGACCCAATGCAAAGTGACCGTCAGCCTGCAAGAATACATCTACTGGTAAGGAGGCGGCTGTATGTCCTATACCGTTTCTGCCTCCCGGAGAAAAGGGATCGTGCTCAATGAGCCTGACCGCGTGGAGAGCATCTTGCAGAACATTTCCCTTCTGCTGCAGACCTGGCAGGGCGACGTCCCGCTGTACCGGGAATTCGGATTGCCGATGCAGTTTGTGGACAGGCCCATGAACGCGGCGGCACCTGTGATGATCGTGGAGATCAGAGAGGCCATCCAGCGCTTTGAGCCGAGGGCCGAGCTGGTCTCTGTCAGATTCAAACAGGACGCCTCCGGTGTCCTGACCCCGGAAGTGGAGGTGAACATCATCAATGAGTAGAAACACGGAATACGAATTCATCCCGACCGACACCACGGAGCTGGTGAATCAGATGGTCGCGGACTATGAGGCCATGACGGGCGAAACGGTCCATCCCGCTAGCCCGGAAATGCTGATGATCCGGTGGGTCGCCTCCATCATCCTGGCCGAGCGGGTGAAGGGCAACTACGCGGCCAATCAGAACCTTCCTTCCAGAGCGGAGGGGGAAAACCTGGACGCGCTGGCGGAGCTGTTCTACGCCCAGGAGCGGACGCCCGCGAAGCCCGCCGTCTGCACGGTGCGCTTCTATATCTCGGCCGCCCAGGGCTCGGCGATCCTCGTTCCGGAAGGGACGCGGGTCACGGACGGCTCGCAGAAACTCTACTGGGCCACCCTTGAGGACGCCTGGGTGGAGATCGGCGACACCTACGTTGACGCGCTGGTACAGTGCCAGACGCCGGGCATCGTCGGAAACGGATGGATCCCCGGCAGCATCAACACCGCCGTGGATGTGTATGACTATTATTCCGCCTGCGCATCGACGACCACAAGTGACGGCGGCTCGGAGGAGCTTTCGGACGATGAATTCTACGAAATCCTCCGGGCGTCCCTGGATGGGATGTCCACGGCCGGGGCCAGAGGTAATTACCTTTACCATGCAAAGGCGACGTCCTCGCAGATCTCCGATGTGGTGGTCAACTCCCCGGCAGCCGGTGAAATCCGCATCTACGTCCTGGACGTGGACGGCCAGACCTGGACCAATCCGGGCGACTCCGGCGACGTGAGGAAGTTTCCTGGCAAAGCCGGATCCACGCTCAAAGCGCTGGTCCTGGCTGCCTGCAACGATGATTCGGTCCGTCCCCTGACGGACAAGGTGCTCATGTCCGATCCTACGGAATATGCCTACAACGTCAACCTGACCTACTACATTTCCAGCCAGGCGACGCAGACGGCCACCATCGACCAGGAAGTGAAGGACACCGTAAACGCCTATATCACTTGGCAGCAGGGGAAGCTCGGCAGGGATATCAACCCGTCGAAGCTGATCTCCATGCTCATGGCGATTCCCGGCATCAAGCGTGTGGACGTTACCGCTCCTGCATACCACGCCCTGCAGGACGGCGATCTGAGCCTCTATGAGACCGATCCCATTATTCTGGCCGACACCATCCCGCAGATCGGGAAGATCGGCACCATCACCCTTACGAATGGGGGCCCGGAGGATGAATGATCACGGCTACACCGCCACAAATTTCCTTGCACAGCTCCCGAAGGTCCTTGCCAATGATTCCAGGATGAACGCTCTGGCGACCGCCATTGCCAACGCCCTTGTGACGCACCTGGGAGATTTGGAGGAGGAGAAGATCTACACCCGTATCGACGAGCTGCCCGAAGACGTCCTGGATATCCTCGCCCATGACTTCAAGATCGACTGGTATGATTACGATTACCCGATCACGGCGAAAAGGAACCTGATCAAGACCAACTACTATGTGCATAGGCACCTTGGGACCGTCGGCGCCGTGCAGGAGGCCGTGCAGGCCATTTATCCGAACAGCGCCGTGGAGGAATGGTTTGATTACTCCGGATCCCCTTATCATTTCCGGCTGGCGCTGGAAAGCGCCCTGCCCGTGATCCCCTTCTCCGTCGAAGCGCTCTTGACGGCGGTATATCGGTACAAATCGCTCCGGAGCCACCTGGACGAAATCATTTTCCGCTGCACCCTCATCGTCGGGATCAGCGTCAAAACGGGGTATGTGCCCTACTGGGGGCGCATCACCGGCACCTATCCGGCAAGGGCAGTGCAGGGCGACATGCACCTGGCGGAGCTGGAAGTGAACACGACCACCACGGATTCCCTCACATACGGCGTCCGGATGTGCGGGACCGTTCCGGGCGGACTATTTTGAGAAAGGTGGGATATGAATGCTCGACCCCTACGGGCTGGCAGATTACCGCGACTTCACCAAGAAGCGGATCGCTTATGCCAGGTATCGCGTCGGAAGCACCTATACCAAGGTGTACCTCAGCAGCGTCGATGTTCTCAGCAATGGCGTCGTGAGGGCGGCGCTGAACATCAATTCGGACGGTGAGGCCATGACGGTCAACCGTGTGGAGCTATTCAACCAGGACGGAAACCTGTTTGCGCATGAGGACTGCTCCATTACCATCGCGGCGGGCCAGACGGGAATCCTGTACTGGTTCGATTTCAAGATCACGGAGGTGGCATCGTAAATGTATGACTGGACTCAGTGGCTGGATCACGTAACCAATCCGTCCAATGTGTTCCTCATGGAAGACCTCGGCGGCGGCATGGTCAAGCTCACCATGGCCGGGACCGTGATGCAGCAGGGCACGCCCCAGGATCAGACGCACTTCAACAACATCGAGGACGGGATCATTGACGCCCATTCCGCGCTGGCTTTGCTGGCAAACTACGCCCGGCAGCAGGCCTGGGAGGTGGAGCGGGGCAGCGTCACCCTGACGAACGGCGACAGATTCCCCTTCAACAACTCCCAGCAGACCGTCGCCCTCTCTCTGGTGAAGGAAAGCACGGACTATCTCGTGATGGTCGAAGTCGCCGACTACCAGGAGAACGCCGGATGCGTGGGCGATATCGTGATCTCGGATAAACTTATCAACGGCTTCAAGATGGCCTTCACCGGCTCCACAAGCTCGGTGACGGTAAACTATGTTGTGATCGGAGGGTACATGAAGTGATCGTAATCGAAAAGAACGAAGGGCCGAAAATCCCCTATGAGGTCATGGGGAAGAAGATCTGCTTCGACGATGATCTGACCATCAACCTGTCGAAGCGGCAGCGGGACGATGAGGAGCATATCGACGTGTGCTTCGACCGCGACGGCGAGCTGGTGATCGGAGCAGCCGCCGGGCGGGCCTACGTCGCAGAGATCGACATCCCGCCGAAGCAGTATTCGGAGCCGGAAAACGAGGGGGATCCCCGTGAGGCTCTCCCGCTGGATATGGACACCGTCACGCTCACTCTGTGGGCCATTGTCTGAGGAGGTGCAATATGTACGACGAACTCGCCCTTTCTGTTGCCTGCTTCGCCCCCGGAAATGAAGTTCTGTTCGACGATACCGGGAAGCCCAGCGTCATGGTGAAAATCCCCAAACAGACCTTTGCGCAGCTGGGCCTCGGCACCAGCACCGCCACCTTCCCCGCCTTCATCGTGAACGGCCAGGAGGTTGACGAAATCTACATCAGCAAATACATGAACATCGTCAAGAACAGCCGCGCATATTCCCTCCCCGGCCAGGACTATGCAAACAACATGGCCTTCGACACCGCGCGGGACTACTGCGAAGCCAAGGGCGCCGGCTGGCACCTTATGACCGCCTTTGAATGGGGCGCTCTGATCCTCTGGTGCGAGAACAATGGCTTCATCCCGCTCGGCAACTGTGCGTATGGCAAATACCATACGGAGGCCAACTATAAGGCGATCCCCATGACCAAAGACGGCAGCGGGAACATCCTGCATACCGCTGGCGGCACCGGCCCCCTGACCTGGTATCACGATCAGACGCCCTCCGGTATCGCCGATCTCTGCGGCAACGGCTGGGAATGGACCGGCGGCATCCGTCTGGTCAAGGGTGAAGTCCAGGTCCTTGTGAACAACAACGCCGCCGACAGCGCCAACTCCCAGGCGGCGGACGCTGCGACGTGGAAAGCAATCAAGGCCTCCGACGGTTCCCTGATCACCCCGAACGGCAGCGGCACGACCTCCGGCTCCGTGAAGATGGACTTCGTCAGCAGCAAGATCCAGTACAATACCACCATCAGCAACCAAGCCGATTCTCAGGTCTACTGTCTGTTCAAGGACATCAACTGCCATTCCAACATCAGCTCCGCTGCGCAGACCGTCCTCCAGTCCCTGGGGCTGCTGCCGAAGACCGGCTCCCTGATCACCGCCTACAGCCGCTGCTATATGAACAACGGCGCCGACGAGCGCGCTTTCTTCCGTGGCGGCTACTATAACTCGTCCAACGCCTTCGGCTTCGCGTCATTCGGCTGCAGCTACCCGCGTTCGAACCAGGGCACGAACATCGGCTTCCGCGCCGCTTTTGTAAAACTGCCCACTGCCTGACTGTGACCTGAATGCCCCGCGATAGCGGGGCATCGTCTCCTACCGCGCGAAGCGCGGTCGCGCAAAATTTCAAAATAACGGATTCCGTTATTTCTCACCGAAATTCCCCTTGTCCCGCTCCCGGAGAGTATAATCAGGACTACCTTTTCGGGAGCGGGGGCGGCGGCATGGCGGAGGATTTGAAAATCCAGCAGAAGATCTATGACATGATGCTGTATGCCTACCCCATCACGGCTCAGTTCCCGAAAAGCGAAAAGTTCACCCTGGTGGCCGACATCAAGAAACAGATGGACATCCTCTTGGAGCGGTGCATCGAGGCGAAGAAGAAATACTTCAAGAAATCCACCTTGCAGGAAATGGACGTAGCCAACGAAAAGCTCATGGTCTACATCCGCCTCTCCTGTGATCTGCACTATATCTCCGTCCACACATACGGGGTATGGGCGGACAAGCTGGTGGAGATCGGCAAGATGATCGGGGGCTGGCTGAAAGCTGTCAACGGCCAGAAACCTTCGTCATAGGGAACGGACCGTTTGCGCGCTTTCTACCGTGGCGGCAACTATAACTCGTCCAACGCCAACGGCTTCGCGTCATTCAACTGCAACAACCCGCGTTCGAACCAGAACACGAACATCGGCTTCCGCGCCGCTTCATCGTCCAGCCGGATGCGTCATACTCACGGGTATGCGCCAGCGCAACGATGTTAAAGGGGTCCGCTTCCTCGGTCAGCAATGGCAGAAAAATGAAAAGCCGCGACACCGGCGTTCCGGCCATCCGGCACGGCGCCTGTTAGGTACGGCCTTCGGGGAGGCTGGACGGAATGGAAAAGCACTCGCATGTTTTTCAGCAGTTCGTTTCCTATGAGAACATGTACGACGGCTACCTCCTGGCCCGCCGCAACAAGCGGTACAAGGGGGCAGTGCTGGAATATTCCGCCCACCTCGAAGAAAACCTGATCGACGCGATCAACCGGCTCCAATGGAAGATGTACGAGCCGGGCCCGCTCCACCCGTTTTACGAATACTACCCCAAGCTGCGCCTCATTCATTCGCTGCCCTTTTATGATCGGGTGGTCAACTGCGCGGCCTACAAGGTCCTCTGGCCAATCTACTCTCGGAGCTTCTATGAGCACTCCTACGGGAGCATTCCGGGGAAGGGCGCTCTGGCCGCCGTGAAGCAGCTGCAGCACTGGATGAAGATGGTCAAGCGGAAGGGCTGGTACATCGGGAAAATGGACGTGGCCAAATTCTTCTTCCGCGTCCCCGTAGAAGTCCAGCTCCGGGAGCTTGGCCGCCCGCTGGATGATCCCGACATGATGTGGTTTCTGGAAAAGGCCATCCGCTGTGACGGCAGGCCCTTCGGCCTCCCGATCCACTGCACCGACGTCACCACCGCCGAGCGGGTGGCCGGGATCGGCATGCAGGTCGGGAGCCTGATCAGCCAGACCACGGCAAACGTGGTCTTGACGCCCCTGGACCATTTCATTAAGCGCGAGCTGCACGCCCCATTCTATATCCGCTACATGGACGATATGATTCTCCTGTGCCCGTCCAAGGCGCAGACGTGGGACACGATCGGGGCCGTGGATGATTATCTTAATGAAAACCTCGGCTTGCAGCTCAACGACAAAACCGCAATCATCCCTGTTGGGAATCGCGTGGAATTCGTCGGCAGGATCGTAACGCCGGACCGCATCGAGATCCGGAAAAGCACCGCCCTGCAGATGAAGCGACACCTAGCCTTTATCATGCAGCACTACTCTACCGGGGAGCTGCCCCTGGAATACTGTCAGCAGGTCATAACCTCATACCTCGGTCTGATGAAGCATGCCGACTGTGAGGAGCTGCGGCGAAAGGTGCTGGAAGATTTCGTCCTGGTCCGGCACAGCGAAAACTGAACAGCAATCATCACCTGAAGGAGCTGCGGAAGCGCAGCTCCCATTTTTATGCCTTGAAGAAGGGAGAAATGTCTATGACTGTCCTGGAATTCCTCTCCGCCGTCGCGCTGGCCCTCATTGCCGGCGGTGGACTCGGCGTTGCCGTCGTGAACGGTATCAATGAGCGCAAGATGCACAAGCTCAAGCGCGAGGACGATAAGGAGGACAAGGCCGCGCTCGAAACGGAAAAGCGAGTGAAGGCCGTCGAGGAGAAGGTCGATGCTCTGATCGATGCGAATAAGTACATCCTGTATGACCGGATCCGTTACCTCGGCCAGAAATACATCTGCGCCGGGGTGATCGACATTGACGATCGGCGCATCTTGAACGGCATGCATACCTCCTACCACGACGGCCTCGGTGGAAACGGCGACCTGGACAAGCTAATGGAGGCTGTCAATGACCTCCCGCTGAAAACCCGATAACGAGAAAGGAGATCACCATGAACGAAGTCATTACCCAGGCTGTGGCCTATCTGATCAAAGCTCTGTTCCTCCTGCTGACCGGCGTCCTGACCTACTGCGTCAAGACGAAGATCATCCCCTGGCTGGAAGATCGGCAGCTCTACACCACGGTGAAGCGGTACGTACAGGCCGCCGAAAAGCTGGCCAGCAACGGGGAGCTCACCACGAGCCAGGCCAAGAAGGATTATGTGATTAGGCTATTGCAGGCAAAAGGGATCGTGTGCAGCTCGGAGGTAAATGCGCTGATCGAATCGGCGGTTGAAGAGCTGGACCAGGCAGCCTCTGCGGTCGTGTCCTCATTTATCGACGGGGGCACCTCCGAAACCATGTCGGAGCTGACGAACGGGAAAGGTCTGGATGAATCATGAGCAACAGCCCGCTCGTCACCTACACCCAGCTCTCCCCGTGCAATTCCGGGAAGCGGACGGCAGCCATTGATCGCATCACCCCTCATTGCGTCGTGGGTCAGTGTACCGCCGAAGCTCTGGGAGATTGGTTTGCCACGCCCTCCCGGAAAGCCTCATGCAATTACGGCATTGACCGGGATGGCCGCGTCTGCCTGATCGTGGAGGAGGACAGCCGATCCTGGTGCAGCTCCTCCAATTCCAACGACAACCGGGCCGTCACGATCGAGTGCGCCAGCGATGCCAAAGCGCCCTATGCGTTCCGGGATGCCGTGTATCAGTCGCTGATCCGGCTCTGCATCGACATCTGCCAGCGGAACGGCAAGACCAAACTGCTGTGGATCGCCGCCAAGGACTTGGCCCTGGCATACAAGCCCGCTCCCGAAGAAATGCTCCTGACCGTGCACACCTGGTTCGCAAACAAGGAATGCCCCGGAGAATGGCTGCTCGCTCGCATGAGCGATCTGGCCTATACCGTCACGGAGGCATTGAAGCCCGCTCCGGCTCCCGCGCCTGCCCCGGCTCCTGCGGAGGATGCCGAATATGCCGCTTTCAAAAAGAACTGGCGGCGGCTGCGGAAGGAGCTCCAGGACAATGACGCCAGCTCCTACAGCAAGGATGCCCGCGAATGGGCCGTTGCCCAGGGCATCATCAACGGCGGCAGCTCCGAGGAGTTCAACGGAATGTGGGAGGATCTGCTGACCAGGGAGCAGACGGTCACGATGCTTTACCGTTACGATCACAAAACATGACTCACAGCCACAGAGAAGCCCCCATGTAGGACCTCAATCCTGCATGGGGGCTTTTTCGCGTTTTGCGGGCCTCTCCGTGCCCGCAGCGCTGGCCATGTTTCTATATTACTGCTGCACCTGGAGGCTCAGAGAGAGGACAGGAGCGGGCAATGCGTGGGCTTTTTCGTCTACTCCCGCTCCGGTAACGGTTTGGAGTAGAATTCCTCTTTCAGCCGCGTCACGATGTAGAAGTGCTCCCCGTAATCCTCAATGCTGTCCTCCGTGCGGGTCATACCGTTTTCAGCGGCGACGCGGATCACGGCCTCCAGGAGCACCCGGCGGCGCACAAAGTAATCCCGGACGGAAACAGGGATACTATACTTCGGAAGAAAAATCACTTCCGGGATGTCACTCAGGAAGCCGTTGAGGTCGAATTCCACGTCGGTCACGCCCTCGACCTGCAGCAGCTCCCTTTGCAGTTTCGTCACCCGCTCGGTGAAGCCGTACAGGTCAGCGGTGTGGAGATCTCTTTCAGTCAGCATGATTTGCTCCTTTCTTCGATCAGGATATCGTGGATGACATACTCCTCACGGCAAGGCGTCTGATAAAGCATCGGCGTGACCTTCACGGGATTGTCTGGCCGGCGCTCGATCTCACGCTGTGCAGCTGCAAGGGAGGTGTATCCCTCCTGCGAAATGTGGCCGGCCTCCTGCACGATCTCGCCGTTCTCGCCCCACCCCCAAAGCCGATACTCGATGATGTAGACCCTCATGCCCGCCCTCCCAAGGGGATGAGCGGGAGCTTGGCAATCGCCCAGTCTTTCAGGGGGAGGACTACCCCGGCGAAATCCCGCATGGCCTCGTCCGTGCCGCAGGCGTCGCAGATGTAAACATTGGCGTGACGGCTCCAGGCGTTGGTGACCTTGCGATCCTTGACCGTCATGCGCCCACAGCGGGGGCAGAAGTGGTCTCCGTCCGCCTGGACCTTGGCAAAGGCTTCAATCTTCTGCTTGGCTTCCTGCTCCGCGATCTCCGCGGTGAACTCCTCATAGCTCATTTCTCCGGCCTCCTTCATGGCCGCGCTCGCGGCCTGCAGTTCTTCGGGTGTCCAATCTCTGCTCATGGTCTGATCCTCCTCGATTACCTGAATCATGCTGATTGACACAGCCGTGGTATCAGTGAATTTCGCGGACTTGTCGATCATAAGAGCTCCGTTATAGTCAACATCGACCACATTATAGACGGCACCGTCATACATGACCTTTTTCCCGATCCACTTCTTGCGCTGGGCTTCGTTGTATTCTCGGTATGTCATCTTCCGTTCCTTTCTCCCGGTCTTTTGCCCGGCCGGGAGGGCGTTTTGCTTACCCGTGAAAGCGTTCTTTCCCGGCAATCTCCGCCTCGACCGTTGCTTCCACTACAATGAGGTTGTCATATGCTGCTTCCAGTTCATGCAGTAACGGATGGAGGGCGGACAGGTAGTACCCGGCATTTGCGCAATCGCTCTTAACGGAAGTCTGAATGTGCTGCACAAGGTCGCGTACCTTTTTCTCAGCCGCGACACGGCGCGGATCGTTCGCAAAGGTGAGGTTCTGTTCGTCGTTAAACCGCATCGGCATTTTCAATCCTCTCTCCCCGTCAAGCCGATAGGTCAGCTTCCGTGTCAGAATACGGCTTTTGCTTCAGCCAGCGTATCGTACTGCTTCAGTTCCATACGGGATTTGTTGACATTCGGAACGACCAACCACTTTTCGCCATCGTGATTCGGGTCGGTGGTGGAAAGCACCCCGGCGTCGACCAGGTCCTTGGCCTTTCCAATCAGGGCCACCACCTTGAGCCTCCCGCCGTTCTCGCCGATCTGCACGACCTTGCGGATCTCCGTATCCTTGATCCTGTAAAACTTGACCATCTTACTGTGCCACCTCCTCGAAGCTCCCATCGGTGCTGTGATCCCATTCGATGGTGCCGTCGATATATTGCAGGATCCCTTTGGCGAGGAACGTCCAGCCGCTCTTAATATTCTGCATCCACGCGGATGCGTTACTGAAGCCGCCGGCGGCGTTGTAGAACATGGGACCGGCGCTGGAAGGCCGGACGCAGCGGAAGCGCCCGCCGCCTCGGTTGGTGTAGATTTCTCCGACGACGGGCTCCATACGCTGCCCCTTGTCGAGAGCCCAAATCTTTTCGTTGGTGCCGTCAGGGTGGAAGATAACCTCCCGATCTTCGGCGTCAGCGTAATGCGCCACAACTGAGACATTCTTGCCGGTTTCCGCCGCCCGTGCCTTGGCTCCGCTGACGGCCTGCTCAATGATGGGCGTGCTGAAAATCTCCTCGCCATCCTGCGTGATTGTGAAGTGGGTTCGTGTCATGTGATGTCTCCCTTTCATTCGGCGGCGGACTCAATGCTGCTGATCGCGTCCTCAAGGCTGCTGACGGCTTCCTCCATGCTGTCGCAGGCTTCCTCCGCCCGCTCATACCGTTCACCGCTCTGGAAGTTTTCGGGCGTGTTGTCCCGATAATCCTCTTCTTCCTCTTTGAGATCTTCCAGGCGGGATTTCAATTCCTCCAGCTGGTCGATGATCTCCTGCAAGGACTTTCTGCGGATGTTGTTCATGTCTATTCCTTTCTGCCCTCGTAACCTCCGGGGCGGGATTCTTTCACATACCACAAACTTCGTCGCGGATGTCCAGGTCGGTGTCGAATACGACTTCCATGTTTGCTCCGAGCCGCTCCAGCTCCTTGATCAGTGCCACGGATTCACCGTTATCATATCCCTGAGTGTAGTACCGGCGGGCGGCTTCCTTGAACTGCTCGAAGGTGTGCTCGATGGCGTTGATCCTGATCTGCTCCATGATGGCCTCGGACTTCATCATCAATCCCTGAATCGTGAACATTGATCATTCCTCCTTAGTTGATCGTGATGGTCAGGTACCCGGTGCCGGTCTGCCAGACCTTGATTTCTTTCCGTCCGTCCGAGGCGTTGAGCTTCTTGAGGGTATCGGTCCAGCCGTTGACGAACCTCTTTCCGAAGTACCACACCGTCAGGCTCTTGGCGGTTTCGGCGCCGTTGGTCTTGTAGGTGAATTTCATTTCCAATTCTCCTTGACTTTTATCCTGATCGGCTTTATCCTTGGGAGGAAGGGGGCGGCGGTTTCCCACCGCCCCAGCCGATTCACTTCTTCGGTTTTTCGGCTCCCTGCTTGATCTTGCTGGGCTTAATCGTGATCGTGATCCGGTCTGCCAACTCTGGATGATCTGCGATAAGCTTCAGGAGTTCCCGCAGGGCTTTTTCTATCTCGCTCAATTTTATCACCCCCTCTCGTCTCTTTCTGTGTCCTATTATAAAGGAAATCCTTTCATTTGTCAAGCATTTTCTTAAAGTTTTTCCTTGATTCTTAAAAATTTTTCTTGACTATTGAAAAGATTTCGTTTATATTCATAGCACAGAGAAGGAGGCGTAAAATGGATATTGCAAAGAAGATCAAAATGGCCGAAGCATACGCCGAAATCAAAGAGGCGGAGCTATCCCGTAGGCTCGGAACATCCTCGCAGGCATTCGGGCAAAGAGTCAAAACCGGCAAGTTTACAATCGCGGAACTGGATGCAATCGCCGCCGCCCTCGGCTGCGAGTTTATATGCAAATTTCGTTTCCCGGATGGCACGGAGATTTGATCACTGGGTTCTTCTCACTTGTCCAATCGTTTGTAAAACCAGAAAAGGCCCTGGGCGGGATGGACGCCCAGGGCCTTCAAGGAGCCTCTCTCTATGATTTATCCGCGCCGGTGCGGTTCTTTGTCCGGGTCTCCTGATTTGGGACTCGGACAACGATTTCCGAAAGCTCACAGTTCAGTGCCTCGCAAATCAAATCCAGATGCTCCAGATTGACGCGCTCTGCTATGTCGTGGTACAGGTCATTGATTGTGCTGGGCCTGATGCCGGTGGCGCGGGCGAGATCGGCCTGCGTCCAGCGCAGCTCGCCAAGCTTGCGGGACAGTAAAATCCTTATCATAGCCTTTTGCTCCTTTGCGTTATATTCTACAAAATACTGTAGAATTGCGCAGGAGTTTGGGAGAAAATAACGATTTCTGTTACAGAAATAAGCAAAAGCTATTGCCTCGACAGCAGTGCCGAAGCAATAGCTTTTTCATTTTTCAGTATCTTTCCATTGAATAGGAGAAGACGAACACACCGCCAACCATTGAAATGGAGGCCCCTGTGTTCGTCTGGCTCCTCTTTGGTGCCTCAAGGTGTACTTTATACGAACAGTCAGGGGGTTCGTTATTTTCAGCCTCTTCCGGCAATTCTTCCAGCGGAATTCTGACCGTATGCTTGTTCCCCGTAAAAGAGAACTCGATCTTCATTTCCGAATCAAACAGGTAAACGGCGACCAGGAAGGTGTCAAAAAGCTGCGCCTGGAACTTCTTTTCGTGGACATCTCCGCCTTTGAAGACAGACAGGCCAGAAATGACCTGCTCCCTGGTGACCAGGACGATGTCTGCACGGGCTGCCGCGATCTTACCCTCGATTTTCGCCTGCTCCGCTTCCAACTCCTGCAGCCGGTCCCTGGTACTGGGGGTAACTACCCCCTGCTCGATGGCGTTCAGGATGTTCTTTATACCCCGTTTTGTCGTGGCGAGCTGTTCTTCCAGCATCCCGACGCGACTCTCCACTTCTTTTCGGTCATTGTAGGCGACGGTCTGATCGGCGATCCACGCGATCACATCATCCTGAATGGCGGTATCCATGATGGCCTGGGCAACCTGAAGCTCTATTTCGTCCCGGCGGACATTCTTCTTTTTGCAGGTCTTCTCCAAGCGGCGCTTCTGGCATACATAGTAGTAATGCAGGGTGCCGCCTTTGCTGGTGCCGGAATATCCTGTCATTGGAGCCCCGCACATCCCACAGAACAACTTGCCGGTCAGCAGATAATCTCCATTGACGCGGTGCCTGCCTCTCGGATTCTTTTTCGTCCTGATCACCTCCTGGACCTTAAAGAAAAGCTCGTCGCTTATGATACGGGGGATGCCGCCCTCGATGCGGATATCGTCATAGATGTAAATGCCCCGGTATCGCTCGTTGCTGAGGATCTTGTTGAAGCTCGTTCTCCCCCATGGCTTCCCGTAGGCAGTGGTGATACCTCGTGCGTTCAGGCTGGCAAAGATGTCCACAAAGGGTTCACCGTCGGCCACTCGTTTGAAGATTTCCCGGATCACCTCAGCCTTGGGCTCGTCAATGGCATAGTGCAGGGTTTCATCTGATTTGTACCCGTATGGGAGCTGCCCGTTTGTCACCATGCAATTCCGGGCATTGTCCGACAAGCCCCGCCGGATATCCTCCGCCATGTTCTCAGAATAGAACTGGTTGACGTTCATCATGGAGCGGGCGGCGAAGCGCCCCGCTGCCGTGTCGTCAAAGTCTTCCTCCACATAGAGGATGCGGACACCCATATCCTGCAGCCGGGCCTCATTCACCAGGGCTTCCAGCATGTTCCGGCCGATGCGGTTTGACTTCCAGGAGATCACATAGCGGAATTGCCGGGAAGCAGCGTCCTTCATCATGCGCTGAAAGTCCGTCCGCTTGTCCGTCCGCCCGGACACGGCGCGGTCGGCATAGGTGTCAATGATGTGGATGTTGAACTCTCTGGCCAATGCCTGGCACCATTCGACCTGTTGCTCTATGGAGGCTTCTTTCTGGTTGTGACTGCTGTACCGGGCATAGATCACGCCGGGCTGGTCAAGCTTCTCCCCGCGCTTCGGCTTCGCCGGGTGCTTCCCGGATGTCGTCTTTTTCGGCATGCAGTCACCTCTTTTGCTGAAACTCAAAAATGCACTAGGGATCCGTATTCATTGAGATCATGACATGTTGCTATAATCGCCTTCTGAGTATTTACAGAACTCAAACACTTCTGCAACGGTTTTCTCGCTAGAAACACCATCAGAAGTAGAGACGAATTGCCCCGTTTCGAGATTCGAGGATTTCCACCATTTGAGTGCGTCAACGTCGCCGTTTTTATAGAAAACAGCGGTGATTGAATATTCGGAAAGTTCAATGTGATACTTGTCGAGATCCTCTTTCAGCTTAATAACGGTTGGCTCCATGTTAAGCGCCAGTGAATAGTCTGTAACTGTCGGATCAACTCGCACGGATACTTTAAGCTTGCCTTCTTCCTCTGACACAAGAACCCGAACATCATCAATGGCAGATGCCTTCAGATCGTCTTCGATAGTTTTCTTTACGCCCGAAGAAATGGAAGACATAGTTTGATTGCGAGCAGAGGCGGGCATAGGAGTCTTTATCGGCTGGTCGTTTGAATTGCATGCACATAGGCAGAACATTGCAATGAAAAGCGTCACGATGAATCCCTTTTTCATATCAAGCCCTCCTTTTCTGACCCTTTTCTAACGTAAAACGATATATTTCAACAGCATTGTGCTTTTTCGGCATATTCCGACTTCAATATGCTATAATTTGGAGGCGCAATATCGCTGAGGCGCCGAGGCAGAAAGGACAGTTTCGATGGACGAGAAAGAAGAATTCATGCGTCTGATGGAGAGTCACCCGGAGCTTCGGGAATTGGTTCTCCAGATCTTAGCACGGCCATCGCCGCCCGACGAAGCTCAGGAGACGCCTGATCCCACGCCCTAGACCACTCCAACTTTTCTTCAGACAGCCCATCCCCGGAAACGGGGGTGGGCTTTTTTTCATTTTCGCCTCTCAAAAGGTAGTCCGCAGAACACTCCAGAACCTCTCCAATTTTCAAAAGCGTTTCATAATCCATCTCTCTTTTTCCGGTTTCGTATTGAGAGATGGCACTTTCAGAAACACCCACCAGTTTTCCAAGTTCTTTCATCGTAAGACCTTTTGCTTTTCGCGCGATACGCATCATGAGCATTCCATACGCCCCCTTTTCGTAGGTATTATAAACTTTACATTCTGTCAAGTAAAGGGCAAGAGCCAGAACTTCACAAATTGAGCAGAAATAGCTTGACAACTCGTGAAGCTTGTAGTAGTGTATAGACGAAACTTGTCATTATGTGAAGATTGGAGGTGAGGCACGATGCGTGAATGGTTGGAACAAGCCCGTAAAAACCGTGGCCTTACTATGAAAAAGGCTGGTGCAGAACTTGGCATATCGGAAAGTTACTATTCAATGATCGAGCGTGGGGAACGACAGCAGAACCTTGATATCACTCTCGCCGCAAAGATTTCCTGTGTCTTCAATGTGTCCCTTGAATACATTGTCGAACAGGAACAAATGCGGGTTCAGTCCAGCGCATAAATACGGGCAGGCAAAAGCAACCGAAGGGAAGTGACAAAATGGCAATCCAGTGCATCAACCCCGCAGACATCCCGCCGGTCGTTGATAAGGACCAGATCCACATCGACGTGAACCTGATCCCGGAGTGGACCAGAGACCGCCTTTGCGCGGCGACGCTGGACTTCATCAAGGGTATCCTGCGGCAACCCGGCGGAAAGGAAATGCTGGACGCAGAAACCGCCAGGCGGCACGCCGCCCAAGCAGCGGAAAAAGAGAATAAAAAAGGCCCCGCCGGGTGTTGCGACCACCCGACAGGGCTGTGAACGACCTAAGCACACTAGGCCGAGCACGAGGTTATTATAGCGTACCTCCTGCCGGCTTGCAAGCACAGGAGGAATTTGTTTTATGGAAAAGACCCTTACCCTCGCAGAAATCCGGGACAAGCTGGCCGCTCACTACCGGGTCATCTTCGACAGGTGGTATCTCCTGATGGACGAAGCCAAGGTCTCTAATCTGGACGGCGACGAAGACGCTTACCGGGCCATCACCCGGAGAGCGGACAAGCTCTCGGACAACATGGACGGCATCAAAATCGCCGTCGGGGTGCTGGGAATCGACCTGGCCGATTTCCAAAGCTCCGTCAACGCCGACAGGTAGGAGGGCGGCGAGCATGGCGAGATCGGTACGGTTCCGCAAGGAGAGCCAGACGGAATTCGTCAAGACCTTCGGTTATCTCGCTGACCGACACAGCTCGTGGCAAGCCTGGGCGGATTTCGTGGTCCTCTCTGCCGTGGCCATCGCCAACCGCTTTGGAGACCCCAACGACGAGCGCCACCAGCAGCGTGAGGAAGAATACCGCAGCATCATGGAGCGGTATAACCCGCAGGAGCGGGAGATCTTCCCCCGGCTCTTTGCCCTGACCGTCGAAGCTCTGGACGCGAACCCGCACCAGGATTACCTCGGCGAAATGTTCATGACGCTGGAACTCGGCAATCACTGGAAAGGGCAGTTCTTCACGCCCTATCACGTCTGTCAGCTCATGGCCGACATTTCCATGGAGGACGCGGAAGCGAGGATCGAACGGCAAGGATGGCTCGGCATCATGGACTGCGCATGCGGCGCCGGGGCGCTGCTGATCGCCGCCAGGAACCGCCTTTACCTCGCAAACCCGCCCATCGGGTATCTCCCCCCGCATCTGCACGCGCTCTTTGTGTGCCAGGACATTGACCGGGTGGCCGCGCTCATGTGTTACATCCAGCTATCCCTTTTGGGATGCTCCGGCTATGTGGTCGTCGGCAACTCCCTCACCAATCCGGCGGTCAGTCTGTTCAACAACCCCGTTCTTCCCGTTGAGAAAGAGGGACAGGAGATCTGGTGTATGCCGATGTTCCATGATCGGGTGTGGGTCTTCCGGCAGATGATCGCGCAGCTCTCCGGCTTGGAACGTCCCGCAGCGGAAGCAGAGGTGTCCGAAGCTGTACGAGAAATTCCCGCAACTCAGCCGGATTTGCCCGTTAAATCCGAAAAATGCCCGGATTTGTACGAAAAATGCCCAACAACTCAATCTGAGCCGGAGCCGGAGCAGTTCACAGAAACGGAAACCGGACAGCTCACTTTCTTCTGACAGGTGGTGATGAATTGAAGCATGGCAAGCGCCTTTCCCGGGACCAAAAGATCATGTTGACCGAGGCCGGGAAAAACCCCGCGGATTACCTGATCGTGAAGGACCTGCCGGACGAAATGACACTCCTGAACAGGAAGACCGGCATCCTGGAATCCCTACCCAAAATCGAAAGGAGGAAAAGAAAGTGATTCTCAAAGTATGCCCGCTGTGTGGCGCAAACCTCGACCCCGGAGAAACGTGCGACTGTGAGAGCGCGGAAAAGGGCCGCCCCGCTGCCACGGGAACGGCCCATCCGAGAAAAGAGCTACCATCCGCAGTGTATCAGGCCATGGGGAAAAAGTCAATCTGCGGAGGGTATTCAAATTTTCATCTGAAAGGAGCGCTTACATGAAAATCAAAACCCTTCGCCTCGACAACTTCCAGGGCATCCCCCACGCGGAATTCGACTTTGACGGTCTGAGTGCCAGTATCTACGGGGACAACGCCACCGGGAAAACCACCGTGTTCAACGCGGTCTGCTGGCTGCTGTTCGATAAGTCGAGCACGGGAGCGAAGAACTTCACCCCGAAGACACAGGGCCCCGACGGTGAGCTTCATAACCTGGACCACAGCGCCGAAGCCTCGTTCATCATGCCCACGGGCGAGATCGCCACCTTCAAGAAGGTCTATCACGAGGTTTGGAAGAAGAAGCGGGGCAGCACCGCCGCCGAGTTCGACGGTCACACCATCGACTACTTCATCGACGGAGTTCCCGTGAAAGAGAAGCAGTACACCGGGACCCTGCAGAACTACTGCGGCGGCATCGAGCGGATGAAGATCCTCACCATGCCGGACTACTTCTCAGAGGTCATGCCCTGGGACGAACGCCGGAAAACCCTCATTGAGCTGTGCGGCGACGTCACCGACGCCGACGTGATCCGGTCCAGCCCGGAGCTCACGGACCTTGAAGAATTTCTCCGCAAGCCGGGGACCGCGAATCAGAGCTATTCCGTGGAGGAATACAAGCGGATCGCGTCCGCGCGGAAAAGCGAGATCAATAAGCAGCTGCAGAACCTTCCGGGACGGATCGACGAGGCCCGCCGGGCTATGCCGGAGGCCGACGTCAACATCATCCAGCTTGAGGCGGATATTTACCAGCGCCAGGATCTCCGCAAGGAATTCATGGAACGCCGGGCGGCGCTGGTCGCCGGCGGCGGCGCCGTAGCGGAGGCCAGACGCCGGACGGCGGATGCGGAAACCGCTCTCTCCCTTGCCAAAAGCGCCTATCTCTCCCGGGCGGGCGAGGCCAACACCGAAACCCTGAGCGAGATCGGGAAGCAGACGATGATGCTGGGCAAGGCCAGAGACACAACCGCCGATTTTCGGCTGGAAGCGAAGCGGCTCCGGCGAGATGCAGAGCGCATGACTGCCCAGCGGCAGGAGCTGATCCGGGAGTATGGCGAGGTCCAGGCCCGGACCTGGGACGAAGCGCAGGAAACCTGCCCCACTTGCGGCCAGCGCCTCCCGGAAGATCAGATCGACTCCATGAAAGCGGCCTTCAACAAGCGCCGCAGCGAGCAGCTCACGGCCATCAATGAAAAGGGCAAGGCAGAATGCAGCGTCCAGATGATCGAAAACACCGCAGCCCAAGCGGAGGACGCGGAGCGGCAAGCCGCCGCTTCCGATATGGACGCGAACCTCATTCAGCAGCGCATCGACACCCTCCAGACGAAGCTCACGCAGCCCCCCGCCTTTGAGACCACCCCTGAGTATTTCGACCTGTCCGGCAAGCTCTCCGCCTGCAGGGCCGCCGAGCGAGAGGCAGAAAAGGCCAGCGCCCCGGACACATCCTCCCTGGACGCGGAGTTGCGGCAGGTGGAAGCGGAGCTGGCCGAGCTTCAGCGCAAGAAAGCGCAGATCGAGCAGGCCGAAGCCCAAAAGGTCCGCATCGCGGAGCTGGAGGCCCAGGAAAAGCAGATGGGCGCCGAATACGAAAATCTGGAACGAGGCGTCTGGCTCTGCGACGAGTTCACCAAGGCCAAGGTGAGGATGCTCACCAACCGCATTGACAGCAGATTCCACAACGTCCGCTTCCGCCTGTTCCAAGAGCAGTTGAATGGCGGCGTTAAGGATGATTGCGAGGTCCTGATCCCCGGCGAGGGCGGGCGGATGGTGCCCTACTCCTTCGCCAACAACGCGGCCAGGATCAACGCCGGCCTGGAGATCATCGGCATCCTGGCGGACCACTGGAACATGGAAATGCCCGTCTTCATCGACAACGCGGAAAGCGTGACGCACCTCGCCCGGGCGTGGACGCAGACCATTCGGCTGGTCGTGTCCGAGCAGGACAAGCAGCTCCGGCTTGCGCTGGACTAACTCATTTTTAGGAGGAAAAGATCATGGCTACCAATCCCGAAGTGAAAAGCACCGATATGACCACCACCAACTCGGCGCCTCCGGCGGCGGCGCCGCAGCAGATGAACGCAAGCGAGCGCTTCACCGCCAAAGTGCTCAAGGAATTCGGCTCCACCGTAACCGGCCCCATGGAGGTAACGGAATTCCAGAAAAAGCTCATTCAGGGCTATTTCATCGCCGTGGACCGTGCGCTGAAGACCGCCGAGGATGAACGCCTCCGGAAGAACGATAAGAACCGGGATCACAAGTATGACAACGATTTGCCCGTGACCTGGGAAAACGTCAACCTCACCGACCTGGCGCTGGACGCCGTGCATTATGCCCGCATGGGCCTGGACATGATGCAGGATAACCACCTGTTCCCCATCCCCTACAAGAACAACAAGACCCGCAAATACGACATGACGCTCATGGTCGGCTACAACGGCATCCGCTATATCGCGGAGAAGTACGCTCTGGAGCCGCCGATCGCCGTCACTACGGAGCTGGTCTACTCCACGGACGAATTCACCCCCATCAAGAAAAGCATCCAGAACCGGGTGGAGAGCTACCTGTTCGAGATCAAGCAGCCCTTTGACCGGGGCGAGATCGTGGGCGGCTTCGGCTACATCGAATATGCCGATGCCTCCCGGAACGAGCTGATCATCATGCCGCTTTCCGCCATCCTGAAGCGGAAGCCCAAGTACGCCTCCCCCAACTTCTGGGGCGGGACCGTGAACAACGAGAAGGTGGAGGGCTGGTTTGACGAAATGTGCCTCAAGACCCTGATCCGGGAGGTCTACAGCGCAAAGCACATCCCGCGCGATCCTCAGAAGATCGACGAGAGCTATCAGTATATGAAGCTCAGGGAGGCGCAGATCGCGGAAATGCAAGCGCAGGAGGATGTAGACGCCTATGCAAACGGCGACGTGATCGACACGACGCCCGCTTTGCCCCCCAGCGCCCCCTCCGCGCTGCCTCCTGCCGCCGCAGCGGTTCCGGTAAACATGGACACTGGGGAGATTCTCGCGCCTGTTCCGGAGCCCGCAGCGCTTCCCAGGCAGGAAGCTCCCAGCGGTCAGCAGATGATGATGGGAGGCCCTGAGTTCTGATGGAGATCAAGGTGCTCGCCTCCGGCAGCAGCGGAAACGCATACACAATTTCAGATGGTTCGACCTTCCTGTTGCTGGACGCGGGCATCCCCATAAGGGAAATCCAGATCGGGACAGGCTTCCGAATCCGACAGCTGGCCGGAGCCTTTGTGACGCATGAGCACAAGGACCACAGCAAGGCAATGAAAGACCTGGCGCGCCTGGGCGTGGATATCTACACCAGCGCGGGGACCCTGGAAGCGTGCGGTCTCTCCGGCCACCGCTTCCACCCGGTCCAGGCGCAAAAGGAGCTGGACGTAGGAACCTTCCGAATACTCCCGTTCAGGGTGGAGCATGACGCGGTAGAGCCGCTGGGCTTCCTTTTCCACAGCATCGCAACCGGCGAAAAGCTCCTCTACCTCACGGACACCTACTTCGTGCGCTACCGCTTCAAAGGCCTCACACACATCATGTGCGAGTGCAATTTCACGAATGAGGGGATAGCTGAGAGCGTAGCCGAGGGCAGGATCCCCATAGAAATGGTCCCCCGCCTGGTCCGGGCACACATGAGCCTGGACAACCTCCTGGACATGCTCAGGGCCAACGACCTGAAGACGGTCCGGAAAATCTACCTCCTGCACCTGAGCGACAACAACAGCGAGGCGCAGCGCATGAAAGAGGCCGTCCAGGAGCTGACCGGCGTGGAAGTTTATCTCAGTTGAAAGGGGCGTGTATGCAGAATGTCACGGAGAGATATGCCGTATCTGCCGCTGTATGTGCAGGATTTCCTGACCGACGAAAAGCTGATCGAATGCTCCGCTGAGAGTACCGGCGTTTACATTCGTCTGCTCTGCATCATGCACAAGTCCCATGAGTACGGAAAGATTTTGCTCAAGCAAAAAGACAAGCAAAACCCCAAGCAAAATGAAAGCAAAATTTCAGATTTTGCTTACAAACTTGCGAAGCAAATGCCCTGGGACATGGATGTAATCCTTCGCGGACTGACCGAACTTGCAGCCGAAGGAGTCATCACAATCGAGGGGGACGTACTTTTCCAAAAACGTATGGTAAAAGACGGCCAAATCAGCGAAAAACGGGCAAATGCAGGCCAAAAAGGTGGTCAAAAATCGAAATTTCGAAATCCGGATCCAGGGTTATCATCAGGATTTGCTTCTAGTTTTGCTTCGGATTTTGCTCAAGCAAAAATCCAAGCAAACTCTGAAAATGAAAATGATACTGATAATGAATATATCCCCCGTATAGGAAAAGAAGAAAGTATCGATAAGAGGGATACGGTAGGTCGCGCGCGCGAGGCTCCGCCCGATCCCCTTCATGACCAGGAGCTGGCCAAGGTGATCGCCTACTACCAGGACGCAGTTGACCCCCTCCCGTCCACGACCTGTGTGCAGGAGTTGATCGCGTTCAAAAATCGCTTTGGGGCCGAAATCGTGATCCATGCCATCGACCGGGGAAAGGACCAGCTCAAGCAAAAAGTGAACTGGTCATACATACGGGGAATCCTCCGGCGGTACGCGAAGGAGGATGTCCAAACGCTTGGTGATGTTCTCCGAAGCGAGGAGGAATTCGACGAGAGCGTAAACCGGGGCGCCCGGAGCTCCGGCCACGGAGCAGCGGCAAGGCCGAGCGCAAGCGCGGGAGCCATGAGCGATCTTCAGGAAATCCACAAGCTGTTTGAAGACGGCGGGGGCGGGAGCTCATGACGCAGAAGGAAATGACGGAGATCTTCAGCCTGCTTCTTCTGGCATACCCGAATGCGGAAATGTTCAAGGGCGGCGTCGGGAAGCTCAAGCCGACGATCGAGCTCTGGACGGCAGCTCTGCCGGACGTGGATTTCCAGATGGGCAAGCAGGCCGTGATCCGCTTCATCCGCGCCAGCCGATTCCCGCCGACCATCGCGGAGTTCCGGGAAAGCGTGTCCGGCGTCATGGCGGAGATCGAGGGCAGGAGCATGGTGGCATGGAATACCCTGAAAGCGATGATTACGATCATGGGCCGTTCCCCGGCGGAAGCCGTTGCCGACGAAAACACGCCGGAGTTTGTGCGCCAGGTGGTGCGTTACATGGGCGGCCCGGACAAGCTGATCCGTCGATTCCCAGACGGAACCCAAGCGTATGCCTATTATGATTTCCTCGATGCCTATAAGTACGTCGCCCTGAAGCAGGCCGGGAACCCCCTGGATGCCAAAGAGGAGAGAAAACAGATCGGAGGAAGCCGATGAAAAGCATTTCGTATATCTTCAGCACCTTGTTTTTGCTGGTGCTTTTGCTCTGCAACATAGCGCAGCGGGCCGGAGAGGACGCCCCGGAAGCGCCGGAGGCCGAGGAGTCCGGCCAGGTGGTCACCATGGAAGCCGACATGACGCCGAGGCAGACCGTGCCCCCGACGCAGACGCCCGAACCCACCCCGGAGCCGACGCCTGAACCTACCCCGGAGCCTGAGCCGGAAGTTGACCCGGTACGTTTGGAAATGCTCGCCTGTGAGATCTATTCGGAAGCCGGCGGCGACGAATGCAGCGACCTTACCCGGTACCGCTGCGGGGACATTCCCCTGATGCGCGAGCTCGATCCCCGTTTCCCGGACACGCTGGAAGAAGTCCTGACGGCAGAGAGCCAGTTCGGGCGGTGGCATTGGACCGGGATCGTCTGGCCGGAACGGGCCAGCAGAGAAGACGAGGCCGCCGCTGTCCAGCGAGCCTATGACACCGCAAGGGACATTCTGCTCGGAAACCACAGCGACCTGTGGGACCAGGGTTACGTCTGGATGGCCGAGTTTCCCCAGGGCTCGGACATCATCTACGCCGACGGCATCTATTTCGGCCGATGAAAGGAGGAAGTGAAATGTCCAGAAAAATGGCAAGACGCCTTCAGATCATGTTCCGGGTGATCGCGGTCCTCGGATTCATGCTCGTTTGGGGCACGGCGGGAGCGAGTGACGCCGGACAGATCGAGATTCCGCAGATCATTCTTCAAAGCGTAATCGGCTTGGTGATGTTCGCCGGCGGTGCGTATTTCGGAGGGATGACCGTATTGTGAGCACGCAGAATGATGCGCTGCAGCGCTTCCAGGGGCAGCGCTCCCGGGCGATGGGGAAGCTGTTCGAGGACAGGATCGACGCTTCCTTCGCCTACTACCGGGCCCAGGGATTCGCCGACGTGGAAAAGACGCCGGAGCCGATCAAGGTCCTCAGCAAGCCGGACAAGTACATGCGCTTCACGGCCTGCTTCACCAAGTCCGCACAGCCGGATTACAAAGGCACCGTCAAGGGCGGGCGCACCGTGGTCTTCGAGGCCAAATTTACCTGGGGCAAAGAGCAGAGGCTTCACCAAGACGCCGTAACGAAAGGCAAGGACGGCTCGGATGGTCAATGGGAATACCTTGACCGTCATGCGGCTCTCGGAGCCCGCTGCTATATCCTCGCCGGATACATCACCGGCAACGTGTACCGAATCCCGTGGGACGTCTGGAAGAATATGCAGGTCATTTTCGGCCGGAAGTACGTCACGGAAGAAAACCTCGGAAAGTACCGTGTGGGAGTGTCGTGGAACAACACCCTGCTCCTGCTCGGATAAGAAAGGAGCTATTACCATGAGCGAAATTTCCAGATACGAGGAGTATCAGAAAAAGCTGCAGGGCGTATGCGATGCCAACGGGCTTGTGTTCTCCCTCAAGAAGACCCAATACCCCGTGGTGCTTATCATCCGTCCCAATGGCGGCGTCGGCGAGCAGCTGACGATGCTGGAAGATGCAGACACCAAGGGTTTCCGCAGCCCTGACGCTTACATCGCGTTCTATTACGACGAGGAGGGCAACATCCTCGTCGATCCCTCCGGGAGGTTCCAGATCTCCGATACCCTGTTCAGCAAAATCAAGAACCTGTTCAAGAAGCTGTGCTTCTTCTGGCTCATGTTCTTCTTCCGGGACGTGATCGAGAAAAACTCCCTGATGCGGGGCATGATGCCCGTGATCAGGGAGTCCGAAGCCAACGACTCCGGCGACGAGGATGCCGGGTATGGTGAGGAAGACGATGAAGACGATGATGCCGCCGACGGTGAGCCCGACGAAGACGACGAGGGCGCCGAGGGCGGCGAAGCCGACGAAGGGGGTGATGAATATGCGCACATGATCGAAGAGGCCACGCAGCTCGTCAGGGTGGAAAACAAGGCCACGGTGAGCTTGCTCCAGCGGCGAATGAACATCGGCTATGCCAAGGCAAGCCGGATCATGGATGCTCTGGAGGAGCGCGGCGTGGTGGGTCCCTATAACGGCTCTGAGCCCAGGGAGGTCCTGCCTTTTGACGTGCCTGACGATATGGCCGGGTAAGCAGCAAAAAAAGAAGGGCCGCCTTGCCCCAGGCGGTCCTTCACGAGAATCTCAAAATCTACTGAAAGGAGTTCTCTTGTCCGGGATTATAACACGGCCAAGGGAGAAATGCAAGAATGAGTTACTGCGAGGACGCAAAGAAGAAGCTCGAAACCGAGGCCAATGCCGGGAGCTTCGACAGATACGGGAAAGCCATGAAAGGCGAAGTCCTGAAGGCTCTGAAAGAATTCTGCACCCAAAGCGAGGTGTTCGCGGAGGCGGTTGTCAAAGGCCGGTCCTTTGAGGAATGCATGAAGGCCGTCGCCAAAGGCGTAAGCGGCGGGAGCATTTCGGATTTGAAAGCGTTTCAACTGGCGGTGAAGTATTACATGGCCGATGCGGACGTCCGATTCTGTATGGAGATCAAGACCGGCGGCGCCGCTGCCGCAGTTGAGGCTCAGGCGGTACAGCCTGAACCGGAAGCGGCCAAGAGCGTCATGATCGACCTGACCAAGTTCTTCTGAGGAGGTCCGCAGCATGAAGCACGAAAGAGAACTGCTTGAATTGCCCGTTCCTCCGTGCCCACCGTTGGAGCAGAAGGCGGCGGTGGACGTGGACAAGTATAAGCACATCGAATTCCAGAGGTTCCACGCGGAAGCAGTCAGTATTGATGGCGACGATACCCTGACGGTGACCACCTTTACCCAGGAAGGAAAGGCAGAATACCGCTTCTTCCAGCAGAGCGACAAGTGCGGGATGCAGGTCTTTGAGAAGGAGAACTACACCTACGGCAAGAACAGAGAGCCTGGAAAATTCTATTCAGCCTCCATTGATACCACCTGTCCCGGCGTTTTGGGAAGCTGGTGGGGCGGGACCGAGCTGCAGATGTACTCCACGAACGAATCCTGTGAGGCTGTCTATCACTTTCTCGGAAAAACGGAGGCAGATGGGAATTCGATCACGCTCCTTGCCAAGAAGCAGCGCGACATCCGAAAGAAGAAGATTGATGAACGAGATGAACGCGGCAGAGAGAAACTTCGGAAAGCATTTGAGGGCGTGGATAAAGCGATCCCGAAGGAGTTTGAGGCGTTCTGTGAGGAAGTTCCGGCAAAGTCCTTCCGCTATTTCTTCTATGAGTACACCGGAAAAAAGGAACAGCCCGGCATTTGCTCCCATTGCATGAAAATCGCTTCATTGCCGGGCATCAAGGAGTATCAGACGGGGGTGTGCCCGAACTGCGGCACGGAGTTCTCTTATTACAGCATCAAGCGGCTCAGCCGCTCCCACGGCCTCGTCTATCGCGGGAGGGCCGCGTTTCTTTGCCCGGTCAACGAAGACAGAATCGCCATTCGATGCTGCCAAGTGGGGATGTCTCTGCGCGGCGGAATCAACTGGCGGATCGACAAACAGGTATGGGCCTATGAAGAAAAGCGAGGCTTTCTATCGGGTGAAGGAAAGCTGCTTGAAAGGTATTGCAATCCAATTGGAACCACCACAAAGGTCTATGTTGACAACCTTTGCCATGACAGCAGCGTCGATTATGGACCCTCCTACTTCATTGCCCCTATGCACCTCCTCGAAATCCGCCAGCGCATGGGGATCTATGCCCCTCTGGAAGTTTTGGCCGAGCACGGTATGGACGTGTACGCATTCACTCTGTTTGATGCGCCGAAGAAAAATGCGAAAATAGAGTATCTGATCAAGATGGGGCTCTACAAGATTGCCTGCAATGAGTTCACAAAAGGCGAAAACATTCTTCGCAAAGGCAAGAAGGCGCATGAAGTCCTCGGCGTTTCCCCTGATTTTGTCCCGCTGCTGAAGGAAGCAGATCCATCTGCGAGAGCTTTCAAGACCATCCATGCCCTGCATGCGGACGGCATCAAGCTCACTGTCGGGGACATGAAAGACATTGAGAGGCTCAAGATCGGGTGTTATTACGAAAGTCGGCTCGTGGAAATGGCCCTGAGCAGCAGCATCCACAAGGCCCTGAAATACATCAGCCAGCAGGCCCATGCGTTCAACGGTGACGGTGATCATGTATGCCAGGAATGGGCGGATTACTACGCTATTGCCAAAACGCTCGGAATGAACATGAGCGACCATTGTGTGTTTTTCCCGAAGAATCTCCAGGCCGCTCACCAAGAGGCATCAAAGATTTGGGACACCCGGAAAGACGAGGTTATCGGAAAGCAAATGGCGCGCACCGCCAAGAAGCTGGAAGACCTGCGCTGGCAGTTCAACGGTCTTTCCATCCGCCCGGCGGTCAGTCAGCAGGAGTTATTCGACGAGGGCAAGAGCCTGTCCCATTGCGTCGGCAGAGCCGGTTATGCGGAAAAGCAGGCGAAAGGCAGGACAGCGATCTTCTTCATCCGCAAGGTACAAACGCCGGATATCAGCTTTGTTACCCTGGAGCTGGACCTGAGCAGATGGGAGAAAATCCAATGCTACGGCACCCATGATACGCATCCGGGAAAACAGGTTGACAACTTCGTAGCCCGGTGGATCAGCGAGATTGTCAAACCGTCCCGTATGGGCTCTGCCGAAAGAACGAAGATTGCGGTTTGATGCCGCAGAACGAAAGGAGCTACCAATCATGAGTGAGAACACGAATTCCCTTATTCCGTCTGCAGATGCCCAGGTAGGGCATGTGAGAACCCTGGAAATGATCAGCGCGGAGATTCATACCTTTACCGCGTCCATGCTCAACAACATCATTGAGATCGGCCGCCGGCTCTGTGAGGCCAAGGAAATGCTGCCCTACGGACAGTTCGGCGATTGGATCAAGGCCAACACCGATTTCTCCCGCTCCCAGGCCAACAACTTCATGAGGCTTTTCCAGGAATACGGCGCCCGGCAGGGCAGTCTTTTCGGGGCCACGCTGGAGAATGAACAAGCGTTTGGAAAACTGACCTACACCAAGGCCCTTGCTCTCCTGGACGTTCCGGCTGAGGAACGGGAGGCGTTCGTTGCCGATCACGACGTGGACAGCATGTCCACCCGGGAACTACAGGAGGCTATCCGGGAGCGCGATCAGGCAAGGACAGAAGCCGAGGCCGCAAGGAAGGCCGCAGAAGCGCAGGCCAGGAGAAGCGATGAAGAGCATAAACGAATGGCGGAAGAGAACCTCCGATTGCTCCGGCAAAGTGCCGATGATGCTGAGCGCGCCCGAACCTTGGAGAAAGAGCTTGAAGGCCTGAAAGCCCGCCCGGCGGAGGTCAGGATTGATCAGGATGCCATCGACAAGGCCGTGGCCGAGGCGGTGGAGAAGGCCCAGGCGGACCATACCGCAATTCTTGAAAAGGTCAAGGCCGATGCCGAAGAAAAGCGGAAGGCCCTGGAAAAGAAGGTGGCCGCTGCGGAGAAAAAGGCATCCACCGCCACGGAGAAGCTGAACAAGGCCGAGCATGACGCCCGCGTGTTCTCGGATTCGGAAGGGGCCAAAGCGGAGGCCCAGGCTGCCGCGGAGGAAGTGGCCCATGCAAAGGCCGAAGCCGCCCAGGCCAAGGCCGAGGCGGAAAACCTGCGCCGGGAACTGGCCATGTCCGGAGAGGTCACCGTCACCTTCAAGCTCTACTTTGCCGCCTGGCAGCGGGCCTACGCGAACATGATGGACGCTCTGGCAAAGGCTGACGAGGAAACCGCCGGGAGGCTCAAGGCCGCCATCAAGGCGCAGATGAAGGGGTGGGACAATGGCTGAGAAAGCGATCCGCTGGTCCAGGGACCCGAAGGATACGGGCGGATACATCTGCATGCCGCTTGTCCGCCACATTCCGAAAGGACGCCCCGACTGGAAGCTCACTACTTGCCCGGAGTGCGGCGCCGCCTGCTGGCGGCGCCCCTCCCAGGAAGCCTTGGAAAAGTCCGGCTATTCCGCGCTCTGCACGATGTGCGCACTGAGCAAGCAGTAAGCGCATGAGGAGGTTTTCCAACGAGGGCAGCGCTGTTCCGGATTACTGGCGGCCAAGCGAACGGTACATAGGCCGGTGCTGCAGATGCGGGCAGGAAATGCTGAAGAAACACATGGCCACGCTTTCGGCCAGGGTGGACAGCTACCATCCCCTCAAAACGATTGGGCACTTCTGCCCTTCCTGTTATTCCGCGTTCCTGGAAGAATACGAAATCAGCGAATGATGCAGAGCAGAGAGGAGCTACCGCATTATGACTATGACAGCAGAAGAAATTGTCCGGGAATACAAGCAGGCCAAGTACCCGGAGAAGCAAATCCGCATCCTGGCCGATCAGAACTCCTGCGACCCTTCGAAAATCAAGTCAATCCTGAAACAAGCGGGCTGTGAGCTGCCAAGAGCGGGAAGACCGAAGAAGGAAGCTCCCGCTCCGGCACCAGCTAAGGGCGCTTGGTCTGAGTTCGACCCTAAAACGAAAAGCCTTGTTCCGGCTGAGAACTCGCCGATGCCCGTTCTTCCCGCGCCGGAGGGCGCGGGAGAGTTCCAGGATGAACCCCCCGCGCCGGTCGATAAAGCCCCTGCGCTCCAGGTGCGCGGCACTGTCGAGCAGCTCTCGGAGGCTCTTGAGGACGTTCTGGAAGAAGCTGCTGACGATACCGTTTCGGCCAGCGAAGCCGTCCCCCTGATACTCCGCACGTCGGCGGTGGACGTGATTGCCCGCCTGCTGAAAGAGTCCGGGAGGGACGCCGATTCCGGGCAGCGGTTTTCCGAGCAGGTCCGCGGCGTCCTGGCCCTCATTCACGAGGTTGAGGGACGGCTGGGACGAGCGGAGGGGTGACGGTACATGCCGAAGTCCAGAAAGAAGCAGCACGGCAGCGGAAAACAGCGAAAGCCGAAGCCGCTCTCCTACCATCCGATCTATACGGACAAAATCTCCCAGACCGAGCTGCGGGAGGCTCTGCACGATAAGCTCAGCCTCCCGGAGCTGGTGGAGCTGGAAAGCCAGATCCGCCGCATTGCGGAGGATGCGTCGAAAGAGGCTGCCGCCCACGCCACGGAGGAAGCCTACGAGCGGCAGTTTGCGACGATGATGAGGGTCATGAGAGATAGATTTGGATTCGGGAAGAAACGGCTCCACCGGCTATGGGATGCCTGCCTGGAGTACATTCACGAAATCGACGAGGGCTTGCTCACCACGGAGGAAATGCTGAAATGTCTGGAGAACGAGGACGGGATCAAGATCAGATGGACGGTGCAGCGCTGACCATGCCGGAGATCATCCGCCAGCTGAGGGCCATAGCCGACGCGCTGGCTGCTAAGGACATAAATGTCCCTATCTACGACGAGGAAGAGATCTACCATAACTGCACCGTCCAGGTCTGGAGGAACAGCAAAACCGGGGAGGTCAGTATCGGATGGTGGAAGGAGGACGAAGATGATGATGATCTGCAATAATTGTCTGGACGGGTTCCAGATTGAAAAAGACGATATCCGGCATGAGACCCATGAAGGGCTGGAAATTCAGTATTTTCGCTGCCCGTCCTGCGGGTATCCGTATGTGATCCTGGCTGAAGACGAGAAGCTGAAAGACCTGGAGGCTGCGCGAAAGGTGATCGGCAAGAAAGCTCGCGCTGCATACGTCGGGCATTATCGGAAGAAGAGCTTTGCCGCTCTGGCGATTGAAGAGCTCAAGCTCAAAAAAGAAGCAATGGAACTGGCAAGCAAATTGAAACACCGGGCGGAGCATCTGCTGAAGGAGGTCGATCATGGCAAAGTGTAAGGGCTGCGGCGCCGAGATCATCTGGATCGGGACAGCCGGCGGGAAGTCCATCCCCTGCGATCCGGAACAGATTGTCTACTGGGAGAGGGCCAAGGCGAAGGGCAAAGTGGTAACGTCGAACGGCCAAGTCCTCAGCTGCGTCTTTGAGGGCGACCCGCAAAATGCTACCGGCATCGGGTACGTTTCCCATTGGAGCACCTGTCCCTGCGCCGGTCAGTTCAGAAGGAGGAAGGCATGACAATCAAACAGTACAGCGACATTCAAAGGTGCCTTGGGAAGCTGGAGGGTATCGGAGCAGGCCTGCCGAACGACACCGCAGCTTTTTTCTTCGATACGATGGAAGTGCTGGATGCCATCATTAAGGAGCTGGCTCCGGAGGAGAAAGAGCCGGATGGAGCCTGATGAAAAGGAGATCCCGGAGGCCTTGCTTGATCTCATGGAGGATTTCGCCATCATCGGCGACGAGGCTTCTGCCAAGGAGTGCCTGAAGGCATATTTGAAAATCATGGAAGGAGGGCATGACGATGGATAAGCTGAATCCTTGCCCGTTCTGCGGCGACGAGGACATTCGATTAGCGAGGAGCGAAAGAGTCGTGCGGAGTATCACAAGCCGTGTTATATCGATTTCAACGCGGTACAAATATTTCTGCGCAGGCTGTTCATGCGAAACGGGGTTCCGGGTTACTGAGGAAGCTGCCCGCGCAGCATGGGACAGGAGGGCGGACAATGGGGAATAAACTGAAGCCTTGCCCCTTTTGCGGAGGTCCCGCAAAGCTCTACTACGCCCCGGCCAATCTGAAGGACAGCATTCCGTGTTTCGGTGTTTCCTGTGAATGCTGCAAAACCATGATTGGGACTGTGAGAACCGGAGCGACGGATTTCTTCAGGACGCCGGGAGAGGCCAAAACTGCATGGAACAAGAGGATGCCGGAATTGCCAGGGACGGAGGCATCAGCATGGGCGCAAACCTGGGCCAATGCAAATGTGCAGTTACCTCCGGTGGAGCGGGTGGAGAAGGACGAGGGAATCGAAGTCGAAATCAGCGTACCCGTGCTGGGATTGCTTGAAGATGGGTCAAGGATCATCTGCCGCAGGATCGACGAATCGGGAGGGTTCATTAACTGGCACGGGTGGATTGAGGTACAAAGCAGCGGAACCGTGGAGCTTACCCACTGGATTGAGTTGCCGTTAGGCCCGAAGGAGGCTGATAAATCGTGATGATGTATCCCACCTATATCGGCTTCGATCTCGACTTTCCCGCCTATGGCACAAACGGGACTCCGTCGCACAAACACCGCCCATTGTCCAGGAAAAAGAAGCCCATCAGAGCCTATCAGCATAAAAAGAAATCTGTCCGAATGGCAAAGCAAAGCAGGAGGAAGAATCGAAAATGAGAGTGTTGCCTATCCTGTTCAACACCGAAATGGTCAAGGCCATCCTGGAGGGCCGTAAGACCGTCACCCGGCGGGTGATAAAGCCTCAGCCCAATGATTCCTTTGATCGGCATTGGGAGACCTTTACCGACGAGAGAGGCGAAATGATCGTGCTCAGGGCGCCGTGCGATCCGGGAGACATTCTTTACGTCCGGGAAACATGGAGGATCGGCGCCTGGAATTATGATGAAAAGGCAATCGCAGTCGATTATGCCGACGGTACTTGTCGCCTGGAGTGGATTCCGATTTCAGACAAAACAGCCCTTATTAGATACATCAGGCAGTCGATAGAGGATGCTGTCCGGGCAGGGTTACCCGAACAACACTGGAAGCCTGGGCAAGCACCTACGCGATGGCGTCCCTCAATTCATATGCCGTCCGAAGTAGCACGGATCTTTCTCCGGGTGACGGAGGTGCGGGTGGAACGGCTCCAGGAGATTACCGAAGAAGGGGCAACTTCTGAAGGACTGTATAAGGGCTGGAGGCTTGGAGATCGTGGCTCTTTAGCTCTGTCGGCACGGCAGGCATTTATGTGGTTGTGGGGACATATCACAAAGGATTCGCCTGCAGCTGAATGCTGGGCCTGCAATCCCTGGGTATGGGTGATTTCCTTCGAACAGTGCGAGAAGCCGGAGGTATTGTAAGCCCATGTTGGTAATCAGAATTCACGTTGACCGACCTCCGGGACAGGCCATCGGGATCAAGGAGCAGATCGCAATGGATCTTGAACGGTATGGAGATACGCTGGTCGTTTCCGTTGATGAAATCCGGCCAAAGGAAACGGCATACGAGCAGATGCAGCTTGGAGATATGCGGCACAGAAGATAGGAGCAGTCACATGAATCTGGAGGACCTGAACCGGCACCTTGCGCTGAGAGAAAAACTGGATAAGGCTCAGGAGCTGCTTATTTCCCTTCGAGCGGCAGCAAGTCCGGGAACGGCCAAGCTGACGGGGATGCCTCATGCGCCTGGAGTAAAGGACAAGGTGGGGGATCTCGCCATAGAAATTGCGGACCTGTCCTCCCGCATCGAATTCCTGAATGCTGAGCTGGCGCGCCAGGAGCCGGAGATCGAGGACTTTATTGCGGAGATTGAAGACCTGCAGACGCGCATCATCTTCCGGCTCCGATTCCTCCGGGGACTCTCGTGGAAAGAGATTTCACAGATCCTTGGCAAGTTTACCTCTGAGAACAGCGTCAAGACTGCCTGCTACAGGTATTTCCGTGTCAATTCTTGCGACGATGCACCGTGACGCGCTGCGATGCACCGTGACGCGCTGTGACGCGCCATGATGCACCGTGACGCTTGATGATCCTATAGACTGCGTTTAGACTGTAGCCTGTAAAATCCTACATAGCCAGGCGGCCACCCTCCAAGGGTGGCCGCCGAGTTTTTGGGAAGGAGGTCATCACGGCCCTGCGTTTCTCCTTTGCGTGGGGTCATGGTCCGGGCGGACACCGTATCGCCAGCGGTGCCGCAGCGGGCACATCAAAAAAGGAGGAAACCCCATGTTGCCGAACAGACGGCCCAGCGCCGCCCCGGCCCGGAATTCCGGAAGCGAGGCGCAGCGGGCATGATCTACCTGGAAAACAACGTATTTGAAGAAGCTCTTGCCCGGATTCGGTTCATCTATGAGTATCACGATGATGTGATCGTCAGCATGTCCGGCGGAAAGGACAGCACCGTGCTTTTCCACCTGACCCTGCAGGTGGCCCAGGAACTGGGGCGCCTGCCGGTCAAGGTGTTCTGGCTTGATCAGGAAGCGGAATGGCAGGCTACGGTGGACTACATGACCGAGCTGATGCAGCGCCCAGACGTAAAGCCTTTTTGGTTTCAGATTCCCTTTGAGTTCACGAATACCCTATCCCCGGAAAAGAACTTCATCAGCGTATGGAAACCGGCGGACAGGGCAATGTGGATTCACGATCAGCATCCGCTTTCCATCAAGGAAAATCCATGCAAAGCGAATCGCTTTCACGATCTTGTGAACGAACTGCCGGAATACTGCACAGGCTCCGACAACTGCGCCGTGCTGGTGGGCATGCGGATCGTGGAGAGTCTGAACCGTCGAGCCGCGATCACCCAAGGAGCGGCCCGCTTCAAGGGCGTAACCTGGTGCAAAAAGAAAACCGGGCGCTGTCAGGTTTTTTGGCCAATCTACGACTTTACCCACGACGATATTTGGACGGCCATTGCCAATAACCGCTGGCCGTACAATCGCGTATACGATCTGCAGTATCAGTGGGGGCTCACAAAAGAGGCGATGCGCGTCAGCGCCTTGATCCACGAGACGGCTTGGCATTCCATTGAAATGCTGCAGGAGTTTGAGCCGGATACCTACAACAAGTTCATACGCCGCGTCAGCGGCGTGGGGACATTTGCCCACACCTTCGACAGCGGTGACATCATCCCCCGTCAGCTTCCCTTTGCTTTTGCTTCATGGAAGGAGTATCGGGACTATCTGCTGGTTAACATCGTCAAGCCGGAGTATCACGAGCTTTTCCGAAACCGCTGGAAGAACCAGGTCGGCGATGAATGGTATCGCGTCCACGTCAAGGAAATCGTGCTGAACGATATCGACGGGACCAACAATGCCAATGCCCGATCCCGCTTCCGGCTTCGGGAAAAGAAGCCGATATACCGGCAACGTGACGCGGTGCAGTTCGAGCAGTACATGGGGGAAAAGACATGATCAAAGACCAGCCGGTTCACAATGTCGAATGGATACCCATTGAGAAGGTCCATGCGAACAATTACAACCCCAACAGCGTCGCCACGCAGGAAATGAAACTGCTCTATCGCTCGGTCAAGGCTGACGGATACACACAGCCTGTCGTGACGATCTATGACGAGAAGAAGGACCGCTATGTGATCGTTGACGGCTTCCACCGTTACAGCATCATGCGGCGGTACAAAGACATCTACGCAGCCTGTGAAGGCAAGCTCCCCTGTGTCGTTCTCCACGACAAGACCATGAACGATCTTATGGCCTCCACCGTGCGGCATAACCGTGCGCGTGGTAAGCACTCCATCAACGGCATGAGCAACATCGTCATGGAAATGCTGGTCAACGGCGCCACAGACCTTGAGGTATGCAATGAGCTCGGTCTTGAGCCGGAGGAGCTGGTGCGCCTGAAGCACATCACCGGCTACGCAAAGCTCTATGAGGGCAACGTATATTCTCGCGCTGCGATCTCCGAGAACCAGGCGCGCCAGCTCTCCGCCTACAGGAAGGAGGGCTGACCGTGGAAGTCGTAAAGAAAATCGTCATGAAGAAGATATCCGAGGTGAAGCCCTATGTGCGCAATCCCCGGAAGAATGATAAGACGGTGGATCTGCTCGTCAGCGTTATCCCCGTGGTAGGGTTCAATGTCCCCCTCGTGATCGATAAAAGCGGCGTAATCGTGAAGGGCCATGCCCGCTATGCCGCCGCGATTCGCTTGGGCATGACGGAGATCCCCTGTGTAATTACCGACGCCGACGAGGAGAAGATTAAGCTCGACCGCCTGACCGACAACAAGATTTCCGAGTTCTCTGAGTGGATCAGCGAAGACCTGCTCCATGAGGTCGATATGTTGAACCTGGACTTCGACTTCGATTTAGAGGCGCTTGGCTTCCCCGCATTGGAAGATTTCGATTTGCCAGGCTTCCCCTCGGAAGAAGAAAACGAGACGGAGGAGGCGCGGAGAGCACGATATGCGGAATATCTGGAGAAGACCGCGCAGGAAGAAGCAAAGAACACGGCCATCACCACGCAGGCGCAGATCGATAAGGCCAAAGCTGCCGCATCTGACTATGCAGAGAAGCCGGCCAAGTATTTCAAGGTCGTCTGTGAACAGTGCGGCAAGGTCATGTTCATCAAAGAGGGAGACGCCGTCTTTGTCGGAAAAGAGTAAAAAAGCGCATTTCACGGCGCGATTTGGCAAAAAAGGTACTGTGAGAGGCCCCGGACCTCTTTAGCGGGCTCTCCGACCCCAAAAAATGCCTAGTTTCTGAGTGAAAAAACGGCCGTTTCCGTTCCGCTTTGGAGGGAAATCCTACAATATGTATGCAAAGGGGGTGCTTATCGTGAACAATTCTCTGCTGGCTATGTATTTGCTCTGCATTATTTACGCTGGCCGGTGGGCACTTCCTGCCTGTAAGCCGCCCGACCCTGCCCGGGATAGGCATACAGCGAAAAGGCTTTTCGCTCTGACCTATTACCCGTCAGGATTTGTGTAGCTATCTCACGTTGGGCAGGAAACGTACATCGGCACCATGAGCATCCGGGGGCGGAGACGTCTCCGGATGCGTTCTGCTGGCGTAGCTCAGAAGGAAGAGCGGCTGTCTCGTAAACAGCGGGCCGCAGGTTCGAGACCTGCCGCCAGCCCCAGGTACAGATGTCCAAACGCTTGGAAAAGCAGAAGGGAGCTGAAGCTATGGCATCAAATGCGGAGAAGATCATGGATAAGGTCACGGAGGACACCGAGGTCTCTCCGGCAGAGCTGGCGGCGACGTTGCGGCTGACAGGCCGGCGCGTCCGGCAACTGACTGAGGACGGCGTGCTGCGGAAGGCTGGAAACGGGAAGTACACCCTGATCGAGAACATTCATCGGTACTTTTCATGGGTCAATGCCAAGCCCGTCGACGAAGAAGACGTGAGGCTCGAAAAGGCACGCCGCCAGAGCGAGGTTCAGATAAAGGCAAGCCGGGCGATGGTCGCTAAGCTGGAGGCCGATGAACTCAAAGGAAAGATGCACCGCTCGGAGGACGTCGCCGCCATGACGGCGGATCTCATTCTCACGGTGCGCAGTCTTATGATGGCGCTGCCCGGCAGACTGGCGGTTGACACGCAAGCCGCAAAGACTGCAGCGGAGGCCGAGGAGCTGATTCGCGCGGAGGTCTACGCCGCGCTGGAAGAGATCTCCCGGTACCGCTATGACCCGGTACGGTATGAGGAGCGCGTCAGGAACCGCATGAACTGGGATTTCTCGGAGGCCCTTGACGATGGCTAAGGAAACCGAGATCGACAGACTGAACACCTCAATCCTGAAATCGGTGCTGCTGGCCAAGCCCCCGGAGCGTATCACGGTCTCCGAATGGGCGGACAAGTACCGGCGGCTCCCGCGATCAAACGCGGAATCCGGCGCGTGGCGAACGTCCAGGACGCCGTATCTGAAAGAGCCAATGGATGCCTTCACAGATCCAAAGGTGCGGCGGATCGTCATGGTCGCTGCCTCGCAGGTTGGAAAGAGCGAATTCGAGCTGAACTGCATCGGCTATATCATTCATCAGGACCCTGGAAACATCCTGTATATCCATCCGGATATTGACGATGCTCGGAAGTTCTCACGGCTTCGCGTCGGCCCGATGATCCAGGACTCTCCCGTGCTTCGGACTCGCGTCAGCAAGGCAAAAAGCCGGGACAGCGGAAACACGATGCTGTCAAAGACCTTTCCGGGCGGCATGCTGCTTATGTGCGGCTCACTGGTGGCCTCCGATCTGGCGTCTACGCCGTGCCGCTATGTATTCGGTGACGAGCTTGACCGCTGGGCGGCGAGCGCAGGAAATGAGGGCGATCCGTGGAAGCTGGCGACGGCCCGACAAATCACCTTCCATAACTCAAAGGCCGTGGAGGTCTCAACGCCGACGGTGCAGAACGTCAGCAAGATCGCAAAAGCCTATTTTGAGGGCACGATGGAGCGCTGGTGCGTAAAGTGTCCGGAATGTGGCGAGCATCACGATATTCGCTTTTCGGATATCCGCTATACCTCAAATGAGACGGTTGTCCGAGGAGAGAAGCAGTACGAAGTGAGCGATATCTATTACGTTTGCCCCTCCTGCGGCTGCGTGTCCTCCGAGGCAACGATCAAGCGCCAGCCTGCGCAGTGGATCGCGGATAACCCGGAAGCATATCAGCGCGGTGTGCGCTCATTCTGGCTGAACAGCTTCGTCAGTCCGTGGGCTTCGTGGGAATCGACCATCTTGGAATTCCTCTATGCGCTGGGTGACAAAAAAGCGCTGCAGGTCGTGTATAACACGCGTTTCGGCGAGCTATGGGAGGATCGCGGCGACCTGGAGGACGAAGATTCCCTGATGGCGCGCCGGGAGGATTACGGCCAGCGCGAGGACGGCAGCGACATTGAGCTCCCGGAGGGCGTGCTGGTGCTGACCACCGGCATCGACACGCAGGATGATCGCCTGGAGTATGAGGTCGTGGGACACGGTCATTTCGGGGAAACCTGGGGAATCCGGAAGGGCATCATCATGGGCCGCCCCGACGATGATAAGACCTGGCAGGATCTTGACGACGTGCTGGATCACGTCTACCGCTTCGAGGGCGGTGTCGGGCTGCGCAGCTCTATGAACTTCATGGACGAGGGCGGTCACTTCACCATGGAGGTCCGCCAGCGGTGCGCTGCGCGGCAGAGCAAAAAGCTGTACTGCATCAAGGGCATGCCTGGACAGGATCGCCCGTACATCAGCCCACCGAAGAAGCAGAAGATCATGATCCGCAATGAGTTCCTCGGCACTGCCTGGCAGTATCAGATCGGCGTCGATTCCGGGAAGGAAATCATCATGGACAACCTGAAAGTCCAAAGTCCCGGCCCGAAATACTGCCATTTCCCGCGCCGGGACGATTATGGCGCCGGTTACTTCAAGGGCCTGCTCTCAGAGGTCAAGGTCTACGATCCGAGCAAGAAGCAGCCGTGGGTCTGGAAGAAGATCCCCGGCCATGAGCGGAACGAAGCTCTTGACTGCCGGGATTACGCCCTGGCCGCTATGAAAGCCCTCCCGGCCAATCTGGACGAGATCGAGCGCCGGCTGAAAGCGGCGAAGGGAAAGCCCGCGCCTGAAGCTGCTCCTACTCCTGCTGCGCCGAAGCGCCGGAAGAAGGGCCACAGCTCAAAACTGCAATACGACGAGTGGTAACCCGCTCGCATGACGGAGGGGAATCAGATGTCTGTATCTGTATCTGGAACGACCATCACCATGACCAGGGGCGACACGCTCCGCGTGACGGTCGGCATGAAGAAAAACGGAGAGCCCTATACGCCGGACCCGGATGATAAGATCCGCTTTGCGGCGAAGCGGTCCAAGTTCAATATGCAGAAAACGCAGTATGAGGACGCCTCCCCGCTCATCGTCAAGGACATCACCGGGAATCCGCTGCTCCTGGAGCTCGTACCGAAAGACACGGCCAGTTTGGGCTTCGGGGCGTATGACTATGACATCCAGATCACGATGGCCGATGGAACCGTCGATACCTTCATCAGCGGGAGCCTGACACTGACGCCGGAGGTGGACTGATGCATGATACCAGCCTGGACGGGGCGATCTGGGGCGAGCTGACCGTAGCGGCTTCGAGGCCGGAAATCAGCGGAAACCTGACCCCGGACCGTTCGGGAATCGTGACAGGAACCCTGACCGTACCGGAGAACATCATCCCATCCAACTACGGACTGATCACATGGGACGGCTCTGTGCTGACCGTCTCATAAAAGGAGGATATTATGGCTCAGAATGTAACCATCAACGGGGTAACCTACCAGAGCGTCCCGGAGGTCGATATCCCGAAACAGGGCGGCGGAACGGCAAAGTTCTTCGACACTTCCGGCGCAGACATTACCGGCGGCGACGTCCTTGCCGGGAAAACCGGCTTTGGATCCTCCGGATCTGTGTCCGGTAGCATGGCCAATAACGGGAACACCAGCGGCGAGATTTCCGCAAAAGCCGGAACCGTGACGATCCCCGCAGGGTACACCAGCGGCGGAACGGTCAAGATCAGCGATGCCGAGCAGGCCAAGATCATCGCGTCCAACATCAAGAGCGGCGTCACGATCCTTGGCGTTGGAGGTTCGCTTTCCCTGCCGTCGATCTCTCAGGATTCCGGCACCAAGGTCTTGTCCATCTCCTGATCGGGGGGGTGGCATGAGTGGCGCAAAACATTACGCTTCTGGGCGCGAGCTATTCAGCCGTCCCGGCAGTATTGCTCCCCAAGACCGGGGGCGGCACCGCCCGCTTTGACGATACTTCGGATGCCAATGCCGCCGCCGGTGATATCGCCCAGGGCAAGACCGCCTATGTCAACGGCTCGAAGGTAACGGGAACGGCTTCCGGTGGCGGAAGCGGGCTTACGCTCCTTAAAACCACCAGCCTGGGAACACTGTCCACGTCGTCCACGTCGGCGGCCGACACAGGCAAGAGCATGACGGTCACCGGCTACAACGACTACGATCTTCTTGTGGTTGACGTGAGCGTTGATACGCCGACAAACGGCAGGCATACAAGCACGGTAAGTTTCATTCTGCTCACCGGCACATCGAGCGTGGGCACGAAAAACACCTACACGGTCGCCAGCAACAAGTGGAACAGCAAGCTAGGCTCCAGCGGCACGGGCAGCACCCGGCAATCGACGACAGCCTACGGCGTCTACGTCAACGCAGCGAGTGTATCAAGCAGCACAATGACCTTGACCTTCTATTATCGCTATAACAGCAACAGCACAGGGACCCTTAACGGCACATATACCGCGCGGGTGTACGGCGTGAAGCTATACGACCTGATCGGCGGTTGAAGTCCAAGACGGAAGGAGGCCCAGCATGGCCGACAGAACCATCATCAAGCAGCGGCTCTCCTTTTGGGAGGGCGTACACGAAAAGCTCCAGAACGCTTACATTGCTCTGATCGAAGGCGGCGTAAAGAGCTATATGATCGATGACCGGCAGCTCACCCGCTTCGACATTCCCGATCTGAAGAACGAGATCGAAGAGTGTGAGAGGACCATCGACGAGCTGAGAGCCGCGCTGGAGGGCAAGCGTCCCCGCAAGGCCTTCGGCATCATTCCCCGCGACTGGTAACGTGCAGCTTTGGTTTTATACTGGGCAATCGCCCGCGCCGGGAGGCGCGGGCTTTGTCAGCGGGTGTCCCGTGGAGTTTGACTCCTTTCGCCACGGGACGCCCGTTTTATTTATCCGACAGGAGGCGATCACCGATGAACAGCCGCGCACCCCAGGCAAAGGGGTATGGCGAGGCCGGGGCCAGCACCACGCGGCGGGCGCTCAAAGGCTTTACTCCCGACAGCGGCTCGCCGAACGAAGACATTAACCGGAATAATTCTACGCTGAGGCAGAGGGCCCGCCTGCTCTACATGAGTTCGCCGGTGGCCACTGCTGCGATCCAGACCAATCGCACAAAGATCGTCGGCACTGGGTTGACACTGAAAAGCACACTAGATTATGAACTACTGGGCCTGAGTTCGGATGCCGCCAAAGACTGGCAGCGCCGGGCTGAAGCAGAGTTCGCCCTGTGGTGCAAGCAAGAGAACTGCGATGCTCTGGGTTTGAATAGCTTTTTCGGTCTGCAGCAGCTCGCACTGAAATCCTGGCTTTCCAGTGGCGACGTCTTTGTGCTGATTAAACGCAAGGCACAGACGCCACTTAATCCCTATTCCCTCCGCCTTCATCTGATCGAGGCTGACCGTGTAAGCACCCCTTCGGAGTTCCGCGGCGGCGCGATTGATGGCGGAATCGTCAACGGGAAGATTCCCGAAGGCAAGCCCGGTGCCGGCCACATGATCTATGACGGCGTCGAGGTGGACAGCGACGGCCGCGTGGTCGCCTATTACATCTGCAGCGGCTATCCGAGGGAATACACCAGCGCGGACTTGACCTGGACGCGGGTGCTGGCCTACGGCGAGAAAACCGGCCTGCCGAACGTGCTGCACATCATGGACGCGGAACGTCCCGATCAGTACCGAGGCGTCCCTTATCTGTCACAGGTCATTGAACCGCTTCTGCAGCTGCGCCGCTATACGGAATCCGAGCTGATGGCCGCGCTGGTACAGAGTTTCTTCACGGCCTGGATCACTACTGAGACAACGCCCATGGAGATTCCCTTTAACGAGGTTGGAGCTGGTGATATGACCGTCGGCGACGGCATCAACATAGACGGAGGGACCGGCGACAACGCCTCTGACAGCGAAAACGAATACGAAATGGGCCCTGGCACGGTCAATCACCTGGAGCCTGGGGAGACGATCGAGTTCGGCAATCCGAACATTCCGACTGCCGGCTTTGAAACCTTTGTGAAAACGCTGGTGCGCCTGGTCGGCTCTGCTTTGGAGCTGCCCTACGACGTGATTTCAAAGGAGTTCAACAGCTCATACAGTGCCAGCCGCGGCGCGCTGCTGGAGGCCTGGGAGGCCTTCAAGATGAAGCGCGCCTGGTTTGTCGACGATTTCTGCCAGCCTGTCTATGAAATCTGGCTTGCCGAGGCCGTAGCGCTCCGCCGCGTCCGGGCTCCCGGATATTTCGACGATCCTCTGGTCCGTCAGGCGTGGGCCGAGGCTAGGTGGATCGGCCCAGTGCAGGGCAGCCTTGATCCGTTGAAGGAGGCCAAAGCCGACCTGCTGCTGATCAATCATGGCATCAAGACCCATGAACAGGTCACCCGCGAGCGCGGCGGCGGGGACTGGGAAGAAAACGTGGAGCAGCTGCGCAGAGAAAACGAATTGCTGGCTGCGGCCGGCGGCGGTACCGTCGATCCGAACGCAACGGACCCCGAATCGGGAGACGGGGACGGTGATGGCGGTGACGACTAATTTCCATCATCTGATGTCTCTGGGCGTTTGGCGCATGGCCGCTGTAATCTGGAATCTGTGCAGAGACTACTGCGCCTTTTGTCCCCGCAATCTGCGGCGGACATGCAACGAGGACTGCCGGGCGGGGATTGCTGAATGGCTCCGCGCGCCCTACGTCCCCGGATCCGAAGTTTGGAAGGAGAAGGATAAATGACCATTCCGAGCAGAAAAAAGCCTGCTGTGACGCCTGCCGTGTCCATCAAGAACAACGTCTACAGCATGGCCAGTTCCGATGGCGTATCTGCGGAGATCACCCTTTACGGGGATATCTACGAGCAGACGCCCACGGACTGGTACGGCAATCCCATCGAGGGGCAGTTCATTTCCCTGGAAGAATTCCTGAAGGACCTGAAGCAGATCGAAGGCTGCAAGGAGATCACCGTCCGTATGAACAGCTACGGCGGGGATGCCGGTGTCAGCCTGACCATTCATAACCGCCTCCGGGAGCTGTCCCGGAGCGGCGCCAAACTGACCTGCGTTGTGGACGGAGTCGCCATGAGCGGCGGCAGCCTGATCATGTGCGCCTGCGACACTGTTCAGGCAAATCCCGCCAGCATCATCATGATCCATAAATGCTGGAGCTTTATCTACGGCGATTACAACGCCGACGAGCTCCGCTCCCAGGCGGAGAAACAGGATGCCTGGGACAAGATGCAGTGTGAGATCTACACCCGCAAGACAGGGCTCAGCAGCACGGTCGTCATGCACATGATGGCCGAAACAACCTACATGACCGGGCGCGAGGCTAAGGAAAAGGGCTTCGTGGACGAGATCATCGAGGACGCTGAGCCGACGAACATCGCGGCCAGCGCCGACGGGCGCGTTCTTTTCGTGTTTGGCCGCCAGATGCGTCTTGCGCCGGGCCTGTTTGCGCCCGACGGTATTCCCACGGTCACTTCCGAGGCCTCGGCCGCGGTTGAGACAAATACAAATCTGCCGGAAAATCCCGGCGAAGAAGGAGGATCATCCATGACCATCAAAGAATTCCGGACCCAGCATCCGGAGGAGGTCGCTCAGGTTGAGGCCGAGGCCAGAGCTTCCGTCGATCATACCGAAGCGGTCAACAGCGCCGTGCAGGCTGAGCGTGACCGTCTTGCCGGTATCGATGAGGTGGCAAGCCTCTTCGACCCCAAGCTGGTGCATGAGGCCAAATACGGCGAGCACCCCTGCTCTGCTGCGGAGCTGGCGCTGAAGGCTGCTCAGGCGGCAGCCAAGGCGGGCAGCAAGTTCCTGGCCGACGCGCAGTCTGATTCCGAAACCTCCGGTGCGAGCGAAGTCACTCCTGCTCCTGAGAAGGAGGAGGAAACCGCCGAACCCACCACGCCCGACGAGAAGATGGCCGCAGCCCGCGCTTCCGTCAAATCCTATTTCCACAAGAAGGAGGAAAAGTAAGCCATGAAGAATCTGTACAGCAAGGTCGGCGAAATGGAATTTGATGGGCTGATCACCGATCTCAGTCCTGAACCTATCGTTCGTGCCGGCACCATCCGTAAGCTGGGCACCGCCGCGACGCTCGTGCGCGGCACCATTCTGGCCCGTTCTTCCGGCACCGGCGGCGACGGCAAGCTGGTGGTCCTCGGCACCACGGCGGGCACCAACGAGACCTTGACCGCCGACTGCATCCTTTGTGACGACCTGGAGGTCGGCACCGCCGCCGACGAGACCACAGAGGTCTATTACTCCGGCTGCTTCGATCCCGACAAATGCACTGTCGCCAGCGGCTACACCGTGACGGCTGCCGATCTGGACGCCCTGCGTGTCCGCGGTATCCTGTTTAAGGCTGCGTCCGCTGCCAACTAAGGAAGGAGGTTAAACAATATGCCTGCTACTCTCGATTTCTTTGATACCTACACTCTCATTGCAATCAATGAGGAAGTCACGCCCCAGCCCAGATTCTTCAAGGATCGCTACTTCCCCACAGGGGAAAGTGATATCTTCCGCTCTGACAAGGTCCTGACCGAGTATCGGAAGGGCGACCGGAAGATGGCTGCTTATGTCAGTGATCGCGTCAGCGATATTCCCATGGATCGCCGGGGCTATGCCATCCACGAGTACGAGCCCGCCCGGATCGCTCCCTCCCGTCTGCTGACCCTGGACGATCTGAGCAAGCGTGGTTTCGGTGAGGCGATTTATGCCAACTCCAGCCGGGCGGAACGGGCTGCCCGCCTCCTCCGGGACGATATGAGCGACATGGAGCTGAGGATTGCCGCCCGCGAGGAGTGGATGTGCGCCCAGGTCATGCAGAACAACGCCTGCACCATGCAGACCTACATCGACGACGACACCCAAGGTGAGACTCTGTACGTGCAGTTCTACGACACCACTTCCGACCACGCCCACACGATCAGCTCTGCGAACTACTGGGACGCTGCCGGCATCGACTTCATGACGGTCCGCTCCGAAGTCCGGAACATGTGCCGGAAGCTGACCCGGCGCGGCCTGCCCGTTTCCGACCTGGTCCTTGGTGTCGCCGCTTCCGATGCGCTGCTGGCTATCGACGAGTTCCGCGAGCTGCTCGACAAGAACAGCGGCATTTCCATTGGTGCCGTCAGTGAGCAGCTGAGCGCCTACGAGGGCGTTTCCTTCCTGGGCACGATCAACTTCGGCGGCTATCGCCTGAACGTGATCACCGTCGATGAAGAATACGTCGACAATAACGACACCACCCAGAAATTCTTCCCGGAGAAAGCGGTCATGGTCACGGCTCCTGACTGCGGCCACCTGATGTACGGCCAGATCACTCAGATCGATTACGGCGAAAAGGACTACACGAGCTATGCCAACAAGCGCGTCCCCAAGCTGGAAGTCGATCAGGGTAAGGATCAGCGTAAGCTCCGTCTTGCGACCCGTCCGCTGGCCGCGCCCAAGAACTACAGCCCCTTCATCTACGCCTCCCAGGCGGTCAGCTGATCGGGCCAGGGAAAGGAGCTTCTATGAAGACTATCAAAATGATCTTCGGCTCTTACGGGGCTCCCAACGGCAAAGGCAGCGTGAAGCTGATCGACTGCGGGCAGACCTGCGAAGTCGAAGATGCTGAGGCGGAGCGCCTTATCGCCCTCCGCGTAGCACAGGAGGTCGTTGCAACGCCCCAGGAGCACGAGGAGCTGATCGAGGCGGGTGAGAACACGCCCGACGCCAGCGATGCTCAGGAGGGCATTACGGTCAATATGGACCCCGAAGAGCTTTCCACCTGGACCGTAGCCAGTCTCAAGCGGCTCGCCGCAGACATGGGGCTTGACACCTCCAAGTGCAGGGTAAAAGCCGATTATGTCGAGCTGATCTCTGCCGAAGAGTTCCCGGTTGATCCGGAGGACGATGACGACGCCGTGGACGACGGCGAACTGCCGCCTGACCTGGAAGCGGAGGCGCCGGTGGTATGAGCTTCAAGGACATGGTCGCGGAGGACATTCACGGCGTGTTCCTCAACCTGGACGAGTTTGCGGAAAGGCGGACCATCGTCTACGACGGCGTGACCTATCAGGACATCCCCATCGTGCTTTCCGGGCTGAAGGAAAAAGACCGTCGGCAGCTCACTGGCGATCATGCACAAGGACTCTATCTCACGACATCCGTACTGCACTGCGCTCTGTCAGATCTCAATGGCAATCAGCCGGAAAAGGGATCTCGCATCAAGATCAACGACGCTGAGGGCGGCGGGGGCTTCTTCAGGGAGTTCTACATCGTCTCCAGCGTCGTTGAAATGGGCATGGTCCGGGCTGAGCTGGGGGGATATGACGAATGAGCGAAATATACCGAGCCGGAAGCAGTAGGGATGTGGGCCGTAATGCTGTCTATGGCGGTGTTTTCATTGATGCGGTTGAGGACAGTCTTAGCCGGGTACAGAAGATTCTCGCAGGAATATCCGGAGGTTGGCAGCAGGCCGTTGGCAGCGCCATTTCAAGAGCGGCAAATGCAGGGAAAACCGAGGTAAAGCGAGCCGTCACGGAGGAATATACGATCAGTCAAAGCACATTTCTCCAGAACACGAAGAACATCAACCATTATCAGAGGGATTCAGGAGGGAACGTGAGCGTAGTCTTTGGCTATGCGGGGTATGTTCTCCCACTACTGAAATTCAACACTCGATACGGAAACGACGGGAAAATCCGTACACAGGTCAAACGCAGCAGCGCTGTTGAAGCTCTCGAACACGCGTTCGCGGCCCATATGGGATCACATACGGGGATTTATGAGCGAATCGGCCCCACTCGCTTTCCTGTAAAAGAGCTTTTTGGGCCCGCAACTCCGCAGATGATCTATTCCAATGAAGCTGTACTGGACAAGGCAGAAGAAAGAATGGTTGCAGAGTATGACAAGAGAATTGAGCATGAGATCAATCGTCTGCTCAACGGATGGGGAGGCTGATTATGGTAGACAACTTCGATTCCGGGCGTGTGGACTTCCTCTGTGAGTTCAAGGCGTTCACGGAGGCCGCGATCTCGGAGCTTATCATGCCGGTCCGTCTCCAG
>Ga0310786_10000756_pt1 | contig 51805 bp, 92 predicted proteins | sample AusTroGonzalo_MG_FD_203881 | JGI IMG/M metagenome (GOLD analysis project Ga0310786, IMG submission 203881) | Bovine rumen microbial communities from tropical cattle in Woodstock, Queensland, Australia - Gonzalo_03 (v2) (version 2) | ecosystem: Host-associated > Mammals > Digestive system >...
TGCCTTCTCCGTTGCGAAGAAGGGGAGTCCTTTGTCGACTACACTCACGGTGTTCCTTGGTTCCACCGGATACTCGGCCTTTCCGCGCAGTACCTCGATGTTGCGACAGCAATCATAAGGAAAAAACTTTCCGAGCTTCCGACCGTAAAGAACGTGGTCCAGGTTGCGCTCGACGTCAAAGGCCGTAATGTCGGCGGCACGTTCAAGGTGCAGGCGAAGGATGGAAATGTGACTACTGGAGAATTCTGAATATGGCTATCGGAGTAATTCTTGACGAAAACGGAATTTCCGTAAAGAGCTACCGCGAAATACGCGAGGAGCTTGAAAAGGGCATGCAGGGTATTTTCGGTAGCGAGATCATCCTTGACCCCAGTTCTCCAGACGGGCAACTGATCGACCTTTTCGGGTACGCGTACGACGAAGTGAAGGAAGCGCTTCAGGGTGCCGTTTCAAACCTCGACATCGCGAGCGCACAGGGCGTATTCCTCGACAATCTTGCGACTTTGAAGGGCGTGAAGAGGGACGAAGGCGAAAGCGACGATTCGCTCAGGGCGAGGGTGCTCTCGGCCGAGAACAAGGGCCTTGCTACGTTCGATGGAATGTTGACGTACCTGCGCGACAATCTCGGTCCGCTCGTGTCGCTAGAAGAAAATGCCGAACCCGAACCGAATTCTTACGGTGTTCCAGGACATTCATTTGCTGTTTACATCCCTTTGAGCTATTCGTCTATTGAAGACGACGATATAGCGCAGGCAATATGGAACTGCAAGCCTGCAGGCGTGAAGGCTTTTGGCACATCTTCCGGAACGGCTAAGGACATCGTAGGGGGTGAACACAATGTCAAGTTTTTCAGGGTAGAACTTTCGACTCCGTTCTTCATGCGGGTAACGATTACCGAGTACGCCGAAGAAGTCCTCCCGACCGACTACGAATATCAGCTCAAGGATTCTATAGCCAACTGGGCCGTTACTGAATACACGCGTGGAAAGGATATTATCCCGCAGCGAGCCATCCAGGCAATCTACAGGGTTCCGGGTATTGACACCGTCAATGTGGAAGTTTCATTGGATGGCTCAAGCTGGCAAACAACGAGAATCCCTGTTCCCGAAGCAGGATTCGCAAGCCTCCCTGTCGAAAACATAACGATTGTTGGTCCGTAGTATGTCCGTTTTTTCTAAAGATTTGTGGATCAAGGTGAAGGAACTGCTCCTTGAGCAGTACCGTGGAAACCTTCGTTCAGAAATTGAATCCCAGACTTATTTCGACGGCGAAGACGGGACCACGAAGAATTACGTACTGCCTGAAGGCGCTGACAACAGGCTACAGGCTGTATTGAAACTCTCTATAGACAAGCTGCTGCAACCGCTAGACGACGCGTCTATTTATCTGCAAAACGCCATGGATATGGACGGAGCGAGTGGAAAATGGCTTGATCTTATAGGTTCTATCGCAGGAGTTAAACGGGGCTATGGTGAAAGTGATACATCATACAGGGACAGAATCAAGAATGAAGTAGTCTTGAACAAGGGGATTCCCGACGCCGTGATTTATTCTTCGGCATTGCTGTCTGGCGATCCGCACCCGCAGTACATGGACGAGGCCCCGGCCACGTTCTTCGTGTACGACGGACCGGTCTACGAACGGCATGAGCCCGAAGGGGAAGAGCCGTACGACGAGCTGGTGAAGCCCGCAGGCAGGCAGCTATCGCGTGCGCAGGTACGCAAGCTCGCCCCTGCGGGAGTTTTGGGGCTGCCTGGTGCAGCGCTCAACGTGGCAGACCCCAACGAGGAATCGCTGCTCCTTGTCCTCGACCACGAGGACGAGTGGGGAGGCAAGCTGCTGATTTTTGTGGCCGACGACTCCACCATTGAGCGCGAGGTTCTGATTGCGGACAACAACGGGGCAATCGTCGTCACTCCGCAAAGCGTGCCCGTGCGCGTTGTACTGCGTGGACCTTCTGTGCCCTCCATACCCACGATTACTACCGAGTGGAACGGGGTGCCCGTGGACGCGGTGCGCATCAAGGACCTGCCTGCCGCTGGAGACACCAACGGCTACTTCGTGCGCGACTCCGACGCGAGCGGTACCGGCAAGACGGCCGCAATGGACGGCTCGGCCTTTGACGAACTCTGGGACAACACGCCTGCGGAAGGCGAGGAGTAGCTTATGGCGGCAGAACAGCAGACTAGACAGCCCATCGACACCGAGGCCATGCAGAAGCTGATCGCGAAGGTCAAGAAGGGCGATGCGGACAACGCCGCGGCCATCGAGACCGTGGACCGTAAGGGACTCATGGTCAGGAACGGACAGCTCCGTTTCGGGTAACAACTGATTGAGAATTTAAGGCGGAACTTATCATGGCGAACAATCCAGGCGTTAGCGAAGTACAGGACAAGGACGGCGTAATTGCGGACATCGAGGCCAAGCGCTTCGACGGCACCCGCACAGTGCAGATGCAGGGCGATGTCACGGCCTCGCAGACGTGGAACGGCGACTCCAGCACGCCGCTCACGCTGAACGCGTCCATCGGTGCGAAGAAGGTGACGCAGGACAAGATCGGCGACAAGGCGGTCGGCTCCGGGCAGATGGCTGACGGGTCTGTCGGCCTCACGCAGATTGCCGCTTCCGCTATGACGGACTCCGTGTCCGCCAACAACTCGAAGCTCGTTACATCGCAGGGCGTGAACGCAGCCATAGCGGCGGCAACCCTCAACAGAGGCAAGGACTACGGCCCTATGAGTGTTGATGAAATCAACGCTATTGCGGAGACCATCCCTACGGGTTCCACGGTATACGTGGAACACCTCGGAGCTGGTGACGCGAAGGTCATCAACGACGGCTATTCCGACGGCACTATGGCCTCTTTCTCTGTCGAAGTGGGCGAGGACCTCAAGTACTACCGCGCTCCCGACAACTCGCTTCACGGATGGCATTCTACAGAGGCGAACGTCAAGATCAAGCAGCCCGCGAACTATGCAGGCGGCATTGCTGTAGATTCAGCGCAGGACGCGTCAAGCGGATCTGCCGGCATTGAGTTCATCCAGTCGTTCAAGCAGGACACGAACGGCAACATCAGGGATATCGTGAAGGCGCAGGTAGACATCGTGGACTCCACATCGTCTACGAGAACGAACGCCGCCGCCACGCCGAACTCCGTCAAGTCCGCCTACGACCTCGCGAACACCGCCAACACTGGACTCGCGAACAAGCTGGACAAGACTGGTGACGGCAAGGATGTAACGGTCTCGTTTTCCGAGGCATCCACAAGGGCGAACATCGGGACGGGCGAGAAACTCTCCGTGATGTTCGGCAAGATCAAGAAGTGGTTTACCGACCTCGGGACTGCCGCGTTCAAGAACGTTCCCGCAAGCGGCGACGCCTCCAGCACGGAAGTCGTGCTCGGTAGCGACACGCGCCTATCCGCAGGTGCAAGCGCCGTGCAGGACGTCACCGTTGGCGGTACAAGTGTAGTTGACGCAAGTACGAAGGAGGCTGCTCTCGGAACGGCCGCCGGGAAGGACGTGCCTGCGAGCGGCAACGCAAGCACCACGCAGGTCGTGATGGGCGACGATAGCAGGCTTGAGGCGATCACTCTAAATAATGCTAATGACTTGAACGACTGTGTCGGTGTTCACGGCGGAGTACTTCTTTATAAGTGGGCAGCAAGCTCTATGCCGAACAATGCTCCTATCAATGGAACGAGCATTATGGAGGTAGTCCGTACACATAGTACTGACAATTATGTGACGCAAACAGTGTACGTCGCCAACAAAAGCAATGTGTACCGCAGGGAATACCTGCGTGTCAACAGCGTATGGACTTGGACGGACTGGTACGAGTACGCTAAGTCCGCAACCACACTTGCGGGCTACGGCATCACCGACGCCTACACAAAGACCGAGGTCAACAGCGCTCTTGCCAGCAAGGTGACCGGCCCTTCATCCGCCACGGCGGACGACATCGCGGTTTTCGACGGTGCTACGGGCAAGACCGTCAAGGATGGCGGGAAGAAGCTGTCAGACTTAAAAACAAAGCAGACAGCCGTCAGCGACCCAACGGCCAGCGGAACGGCACTCTCGTTCATTGACAGCTTTACGCAGAACGCCAATGGAGAAGCCTCCGTTACGAAGAAGAGCGTTACCGTTGACTCCACGCCTACGGCAGGTAGCAGCAACCCCGTGAGCAGCGGTGGCGTCAAGGACAGCCTGGACGCGATTTCCACGGCTGCAGGTGCCGAGGCAGAAGTGACCGCCGCAGCACTTGACGACCTCGACGAACGCATGCAGTCGGTGGAGGATGCGGTCAACTCCGATAACATCGGCGATAAAATCGCGGACAGCTTCGACGCGCAGGTGCTCAAGATGGGTGGCGAGAACTTGGCCGACCTGCTTGGCGGCAAGGTGGACAAGGAAGCCGGCAAGGGACTCTCGACCAACGACTTCACGGACGCGTACAAGTCCAACGTCGACACGAACACGCAGGCGAGGCACTCGCATAGCAACAAGACCGTGCTGGACGGCATTTCGTCGAGCGACATAGACAACTGGAATGCGAAACAGGCCGCCCTTGAATTCATGACGGACACTGACGTGAACAACCTATTCACTGCGGCATGGGATGCCGCCAACTCGTAGGAGGTGACACAATATGCCTAACGCATACGACGACAAGGCCATCAAGGGTGACAAGCTCGAAAGGCTCACAACAAAGATCCTCGAGAAGGTGGTGGAGAAGCAGGACGCCCTTGACATCGAAATAGACATCGCGAACAAGCGGCTGAAGTTTAACAACGTGAGCTTCACCGTACCGAGCAACGGATAAGGAGAACTGACAGATGGCAAGTTTCATCAACAAATATACTGATGCAGCCGCATACGCATCGGATGCTACGGCCCGTGCCAACATCGGCAAGAGCACCGTTTCGCTAGAGGCCGACTCCGGAAAGGTGCACTTCGACGGCGTGAACGTGGTCGTGAAAAGGCCTAAGCAGGGTGACGCGGTGTATGTTCCGACTACTAGCGTGTACAGCGCGGCCACTCCTGGCAGCGGCGTTACCGAAGGCTCTGTGACGTTCGTCGCTGGCGATACGGTCGATAACGCGAAGATGACGGCGGCGGGGTTCACCGCGATAGGCGTGGTGGCGTCTGTTCGCGGCAGCAAGTGCTACGTGCTGTACAAGAACGTCGGTGCCGCAGGGCCGTTCTTCACCGGCGCGACTTCTTCCTCTTACACGATTCCGTCCGACAAACTCTCCGATGCGGACCTTGCTAAAATCACGGCTGGAGACGCCAAGGACACGCAGGGTCTTGTCGGTTACCGTGCAACATGTAGCGTAGACGTGCTGTTCGCGTGGCTCACTGGTCGTGGCGGCGCGAGCAAGAACGAGGGCTGGAACGGCGGTACGAACGGGTTGCAGAACGACTTTCTTAACGGGACCGACTGGGGTCTGACGCTTGGTCCTGCGGCATCAAGCATTACGGCTCATGACGCCACTACTTACAAGGTGGCCGAAACTATCGCCAAGTTTGGTGCAGGCGAGGTGGGCTTCCGCAAATATTTGGAATCTCGCAGGCTTGCGTATCCGTGCTCGCTGGCGAGCAATTCCGTCGTATTCCAGGACGGCAAGGCTGCGACGAAGGTGCTTGTCGATGCGAATGAGGCCGACAATTCGGCGTTCTTCCGAGTTGCGCAATTTGCCTACAACCATAACCTGACGTGGGGGTCCTACGGTCAGTTTGCGAATGTGGACGGACTTCGCCGTGGCGACTGGTTTCAGCCCGGTCTCGGCATCGTGCAGGATGTTTTCAGGCATGTTAAGTACACACTTGAGAGTCCTGCTGCCGACGTGTTCAATAAGACGCTGTCGAAAATCGGCGGCAGCGCGCTACAGCTCAACACAAGCTCGAATGATTCGCGCTATTGGTTCCCCTTTGTCCGTTCCCGCTCCCATGGCTGGAATTTGTACAACCTCGGGAATTTCTTCGGCAACGGCTCCCTGCTCAGCAACTTTCGGGCGTTGTCGGTCGCGCTCTTGGATATTTAGCCTTCCACCATCTTCGGCGCGGCCTTTGAAGCCGCGCCCGCACCTAAAAAAGGATCTCAAAAGTGTCAAAGAAAGTTGTCGATACTCCGATATACGTGGATACCTACAAGTTGGTGGGTATCGTGTACAACTTGCGCTTCGCCATCCCTAAGCGCGACAGGGCCGTTCTCGGCGACAGAATCCTTGACGCGGCGACTGCGATGCTTGTCGAGTTCACTCTTTCTTACAAGTTGCGCGGAAACGAGAAGGTGGTTCACACGGACAGATTCCTCGCGCATTTTGAAGTGCTGAAAGGTCTGATGCGGCTGTGTATCGACAAGAAGGTGCTGCCTGGGAAAAAGTGCGCAGAATCATACGAATACATACAAAGAATTGACGATGGCATAATTGCGTGGCGAGAAAGGATCGCCCGCGAAGTACGGTCAACGACGGCGTCAAACAATGGCCGTCGTTCCGGCGTGCAAGAACAGTTAAGAGGAGGCGACGGTATCATGAATACCAGTTCCGGCAGTGCGCCTTGATGCAGCTTCGGCTGCGGCGGTTCCCTTTGTCCGTTCCCGCTCCAATGGCTGGAATTTGAACAACAACGGGAATTTCAACGGCAACAACAACCTGAACAACAACAATCGGGCGTTGTCGGTCGCGAACTTGACTAATGCAGGCCGTTCGGTGGATAGTATGGTATTGCTGGATGAATTGCTAGAGACTTATTTCGTTGCGCGTAGCAACAAACGCCGCTCGAGAGACGCGGTGCTGTTCGAGATGTGCTTTGAAAAGTCTCTCGTCCGTCTGTGCAATGACCTTAACGGGCGTGGGCTCGATACTACCCCGAACTATGCCTTCGTCGTTTTTAGCCCCAAGGCGAGGGAAATTTTCGCTACGGCGATGTACATGCGAATCGTGCATCACTACCTGGACCGCAAGCTGCGCCCGATATACGAGGACGTGCTTTCGGACCGTACTTACAACAACCGCAAGGGTAAGGGTCTTCACGCCTGCATCGCTCGCTTCCGCGATGACGTGCGCGAGATGACCTGCAACTACACGCGTAATGCCTGGATAGTCCATATGGACCTCAAGGGCTATTTCCCTAACGCGGATGTCGAGATTGCGCTTGCGCAGCAGTTGGACATTATCGACCGCTACTACATCGGAGATGACGAGGCCGATATTAGGTACATGATGGAATCCTGCATGCGCGCCGACCCTGCTAGAAACTGCAAGGTGTATGTACCGCGCTCAAACTGGTCCGTGATCGCTCCGGAAAAGAGCCTGTTCAACAAGCCGGTGGGAACTGGCGGTGCGATAGGATTTCTTTGCTGGCAAAATGCCATGGGCCACTACATCAACAATGTTGTGAAGTGGCTGGAGACTTTCGGTTTCTTGCGTGTCGTTGTCTTCGTTGACGACATCTACATCGTGACTACCGACAAGGCGAAATTCTTCTCGATGATGCCGGAGATTCGCTCAAGGCTTTCGGCTCTGAAGGTGCGACTGAATGAACGGAAATTCTACTGCCAGCACTATTCGAAGGGTGTGCATATACTCGGTAGTCGCGTGAAGTTTGGTAGGGAGTATGCCGACAACGGAACGATCTGTCGGGCTTTTGCGAAAATCAATGAATGGAAGCGGGCGCGGAATGTGCAATGGAAAACCGCTCGTCTGCTTTCGTCGATGAATACCTACGTAGGGATTTTAAGGACAAAAGATATGCGGAATGTAGCCGAGCGATTCAGGCGTGAAGTGCTGACATCGTTCAGGCGGTATTTGCAATGGAATGACAAGAAGAACTGCTTTGCGCTGCGTGCCCGCTACGGTTTTCGTGCGGTGCTCAAGCGAAAGTATAAGGTGAGGTTGTGATGGCTAGTTATGACTTGAAGGCTATACTTGGTTCTGAAATCCAGCGGCTTTCGCAGAAGGTACTGAAGGCCGTAGTGGATGGATTCTGCACAATCGCGTCTGCGCTATGCAGTATCGAAAAACGTGTGTCCGCGCTTGAGAACGTGGAATTTCCCGAAGGCGGGTACAAGCCGGTGCAGGAACCTGTGGCATCGCCGACGGCGAACGGAACCGCGATACAGTTCATTGACTCATTCAAGCAGGATGCTAACGGTGTCGTGTCTGCTACAAAAAGGACGGTGCGTTCAGCATCCGCTTCACAGTCCGGCGTGATGAGCGCGGCTCACTACTCAAAGCTAGATGGCATAGCAGCCGGAGCCGAGGTAAACGTGCAGTCCGACTGGGACCAGACCGACGACACGCAGGACGACTACATCAAGAACAAGCCCAACCTTGCTCAAGTAGCCACGAGCGGTTCGTACAACGACCTTTCGGATAAACCGAGCATCCCTGCCGCCCAAGTTCAGTCGGACTGGGCGCAGACGAATACTTCCGCAGTTGACTACATCAAGAACAAGCCCGACTTCACGACGTACTATCCGACATACGGCGACAATACCGAGTTCAACAAGATTCTTGCAGCGTACAACGCAGGCAAGAGAATAGTCCTTCCGATAGGAGAGCTGATGCCCTCGTTCGTAGGGAGAGTCCTCGTACCGCTCACGAAAGTAGTTTACGACGGAAACGACGTCCACGCATTCGTATTCGAGTACGTCAAAGACGACATGGTTGGCACTGGTACATCGCGAGGCGAAATCTGCAAGGCCGTCTGCGCTGGAACGCTTTCGGAGCAGTGGTCAATAACATCGTTGACTGCGTACACGGCATACAATGCTACGAACGCGTCAAATGCAAACAATGCCGACATAACTCGCACAGCCGATGCTGCCAACGGTGATAAGCTCCAGATAGGCACAGGCACAGCGGTCAATGTCGTCAACGCCAAGAATGCGACGAATGACAGCCTTGGCGGTTCCATCAAGGACATCTATATATGCGACCTGAAAAAGGTAAATACCTCAACCGAATCCGGATACGTGTTTTCGGGCTTCTCCGTCAAGAATGACGATTCTGCCATAGGCAACCGTAAGTATATAGAAGCCTTGTATTCAGCCTTTCCACATCCGAAGATGTGGTTCCTGCCGATTCCGGTACAGGATTCTACTACGTCAGACAACGTGCACCTTGAGGATATTAACGGTGGGTACTATTCTGTCGCCTGCCACAAGGATGCTGAGCATAGCACGATTATTACAGATACGTTTACTGCTATAGGATATGGTGTATTCGAGATCGACTTTGACTATAGAATTCTGAGAGAGTCTTCCTCATCGACAAGAGTAGGCCTAAAATTCGCTTTATGTGCCTTGTCTAATGCTGGCACAAGTTCTCCTACAAAAAAAGTGAGCGTAAATGATACGACCATTTTCGCTTCTGCTACAGAGTCTTTTGACGGCAGCACTTCGGCTTGGTTCGGAGGACATGTTCACATGATAGGCGACATATCTAATGCTTCAGGATCATTTGCAAGTTCAAAGAGTGTTGCGCTGCTTGCTGGCTTTACTCTTGGCGAAATTAAGATCGGTGGTGGCTATAACACCGGCTACCTTGTGACGGACAACATCACTGTAAAGGCCTACAATAAGCATCTTTAATAAAGGAGAAAGAGAATGGCAGACGAAAATGAACAGGAACAGAGCGTCACTTCGGTATGGCTCAAGCAGGAAGCAGGACCGCTTAGCGGCGACGACATCTTCTACCTCGTCCAGGGCACTGGAAGCGACCGAGACAGGTGGCTGAAACTTTCCACCCTCTCCGCATACATCGCCAGCGGTGGCGTTGAAGAAATGACGCTACGTAGGCTGAAGTTCTCCGGGAATCCAAGCGCAGATACGGAGTTCGGCTACCTTGAACTGGGCTGCGACATAACGAGTTGGGATTTCACTTACAACTAGGATTTTTATTGAAATGAGAGAAAAATGGCAGAAAATTAACTAAGGAGAATTTACCATGGCACAGAACGAAACGACAATATACCTAATCCGCCAGCGCACCACGGAGAACGGGTTTTCCATCGACGCGGACGACATTATACTGATGGACCACGGCACTGGCAGCAAGCGCCACCGTGCCTTCACGGTGCAGGAGTTCATCGACTTCGTGAAGGATGGCAAGCTCGATGGAATGACAATCGGTGGAAGCGGCGAGATCAGGACATCCAGCGGGAATCCTGTAATCAACAACTTCTACGCGATTGCTGCGGGAATCATCGAAGCCGCTGTAAAGTTCAAGGTTGGCGGTTCCGAGTGGGTTCCTGGAAACGACCAGCCGTCCATATACGGCCTTTATTCCTTGGAGGCGGGCAATGTCGATTCCGCAAACGTGAAGGTCGATACCCTCACGGCGCACACATCCGGCGAAACGAGAATTGCGGTGGAGGCTATGCTTGTCAAGAGCCTTACGCAAGCGGCGGAAAAGCTGAATCTTGGTCCTACGCAGGTAAACGGCGATCTAAAGGTGACAGGCAATCTTGATGCTTTCGGCGGTCTCACATTGACTAATCATATTTGGAACGCGAGCGCTGCCGACATTGTTGACAAGATGAACAGCCTTGGAAACGGACAGGTGGCAATCATATTCAACAGCGGCTCAAGCGATGTGTCTTTCCCCGCCACGACAGGTTCTCCTAACCCTCGGTCATTCTCCGTGCCTCACGACGCATCAGTTCTAATTGTGAAATCGGGTGATAGGATTTATCCATGTGGCGGTTTGCTGTAGACTGATATAGGTTAGGATGGAGTAGAGGTCTTGATGTTTGATGGAAAAAGAGAGCACCCTACAAGCGCCTTATATAAAGGAAAGGAAGATTGAATTTGGACATCACTGGGATTGACATAGGAGCTTTCGTGACGGGTGTCGGCGCTTTGATCAAGAGCCTGCACTCGGACCGCAAAGCGGATAATGCTAAGAAGGGACTGGACGAGCGAATGGCCGTCCTTGAGACAGACATGCGGCATCACGACAAGCGCCTTGACGACGGAGATTCCAACTTCAAGGTGCTTGACCAGAAGATTGACCGCAACAACGAGCTGCTGAACCAGCTCATAGGCGAGATTCGCGCCGGGAGAAAGTAAAATGAAGCTGCTTGTGCTGTTGCTTTTCTTTTTCCTGCTTTTCACGCTAGGATGGATATTCTTCGACGATGACGACTGGCACGGAATGAGGTAGTCCATGAATAATCGCCTACGCAAGTCTACACTGAAGGTGACCGGATTCGAGTTCTCTGCTGGTCGACTGCTCTTGGAACGGCTCGAACAGAACCGCGAACGACGCTACCCAATAGAAGGCGGTGTTCGTCTATCCGTATTCACTAACCAAGGGACGCTTCATGTGCAGACCGCGCCAGGTTTCGTCTTTGACGGACGGAGCGGTCCCAGAATCATTGACTGGTATGCTCCGAACCTCGGCTCGCTATACGAGATTCTGTGCTGGTTCGCGCACGACTGCAACGGCTACGGCCAGGACCTGTCCTTCAAGGACACAAACATCTTGCTGTACGCGATGCTGCGTGACATTGCCGAGTACCGCCCGACAAAGTGCGCCACGATCCAGCTTGCTGTGAGCCTGTCCGATTCGTGGTATGGGGAGCCGGAGCATGGCGACTGGTGCTACGCCAACCGAAAGCTCGTTTCTACGATGTGGATCGCGGCATAAAAAAGCCACGGCACGCGTGGTACCGTGGAAAGTTATCGGGTTCGTGGTACAAACAAATATCGTTAAAATTTGGCAAGTTGTCAATGTTTTTGCCAATTTTTTGAGATTTTTTCTCGCGAAACGATACAAAATGTATTGGTATGTGCAAAAAAAGTGTTCATCCATAAAAACAAAAATTGTGCGCCGAAATAAAAACAATTGTTTTTAGAATAAAAATTTTTTTGTGGTCTCTCACATCTATGCGCGAGAAGATAGACGATTCTATCGTCATTATGTTGTGTTGTAACATTACAGAACTTATGGCAACAAGTGGTAACAATTGACTATTTTCGTGATGCCACGAAAATGGTGCCGCCTAAATAAAAGGCGGCTTTCTTTTTATGCCTCTTTCAGTGTTTTCTCGCGTATTTGTGCGTTTTTTGCGAAAGTCCTTTCCCCGATTTTATCTTCCCAATTTAAGAAAGATTGAAGGGACGAGAGATGATAAGGCAACTCCCTAAAAACATCATTGCTATGACTGTTCCCGCTGCAGAAGGCAACGGCTTTGTCCGCTACTCGGTAAAGGGCGAAGTGTCCTGCAAGAAGAACGAGAACAAGTTTAACAGGAAGACGGGTCGTGTCTACAAGACGGGCCGTTTCGTTGCATGGCATAGGGATGCCATGTTGCAGGTGCTTTCGCAGGGTGTTCCTCGTTCCCCGATAAAACTGTACGAGGCCCGTTTCGTTCTATACCACGGAACGCGCAGGCGGGTTGATTCCGACAACCAGGTTTCTTCGCTTCTTGACCTTCTGCAGGATGCCCGCGTCGTTGCCGACGATTGCTGGACCTGCGTTCCGAAGAAGGTCATCGAGGATGTCTACCGGAAGGGCAGACCCGGCGCTGATATCGTGATTGTCCCGATTACGGAGGCCCGTGCATGAAAACAGGTATTTAGAGAACCTTCCCCGGAAATACCGTGGAGGGATTTAACAAGCCAACCTGAAAGGAGATGATAAGATGGCTTACGAAAACAACGAAAAAGACTACGCCAGCAAGGGCGTTGGAACTGCCGGTCTCACCACCGGTATCATCGGTACTGTCGGCACCGCTATTGCAACCGGGCTTCTCGGCGGCAACGGTCTCGGTGGTATCTTCGGTGGCAACCAGAATCCCGCAGCGAATCCTGTCTACCAGCTTTCGCAGAAGGACACTGAAATCGCCTTGCTGAAGGCACAGCAGTACAGCGACAATAAGACGTTCGCACTTGCCGAACGTGTTGCGAACCTTGAATCCAAGGTCGTGTCTATCGAGACTGCCGCCCCGCTGCGTGACAAGATCCTCAGCGATTCCATTCTCAACCTGCAGGCAACATTGTCCCGCATCGCAGTGCCGATGGTGCCGAACTACGCCTTGGCTCCTGGCTACGGCCCGGCCATGGTCGGACCGATGCCGCCTCCGGGAATCGTGCTCCAGCCCGTCGTGCAGAGCGGTACGACTACCACGCCTACCTCTACTACGGCTCAGGCCGCCTAGCAGGGGAGGGTAGCGTATGAAGATTACGCTTGAAGCTGCGATGGATTCTTTCTTTGACTTCATGTCCGAACAGGTGAAGACCATCAACGACGCGCTCAAGCGCGCAGGTGGCCTCATTGCCGTCGGTTCGTTGAAGAATAACCCGGAAAATATCGTTTCCATGGTTAAGCCGTGGATGGAAATGTCCGGGTTCCTCAAGGACGGAATGGTTGATATCGATATGTTGAAGGCTGGGCTTGAAAACCTGTTCGCCACGGAGCCGAAGATTTCGTATCTCGGTTTCGGTTTCGACTCCGACGATGCCGCCAACCTTGTCGCAAAGATGATGTCCAGGGCCACGCCCCCGATGACGACCACCACGACTGTAACGACGACGGAGGTGGAGGCATGACCGAAGAGACAAAGAAAACCTTGGAACGGACCGAAAGGGCGCTCTGCATGCACCTCGACGTCCTTGACGAACAGATCGAAAGGGCGGAAGGTGACGTGAAGGACCACATGGTCATCGACGGTGTGAAGGATGCCGTGAAAAGCATCAAGAACATCCATGAAACGATGATGATGGAGAACGGGAACGGCGCTTCGAAGCAGGCTTCTGCGACCGTTTCTACTGTCAAGTAGAAAGGTTCAGGAATCCTAAAATAAAGGCGACACGGAGAAATCCGTGCCGTCTTTGTTTTACTGGGAAACGAAATCTTTAGCGGGATACGGAAATTCTAAAAGTGTGATTAACACCTTCGGAATCCTTTATTGAAAGAACCTTGTGCAAAATGTTGCCCTGGTCTATTGTTTCCCATTTTGGTTCTTTTGATTTGTCAGCTATTGCGCTCCCTATCCTGTTGTTGAACAGTTCTTCGCTCACGCTAGTTCCGTCGATCGTGTAAAGTGTATTCTTGCTGGCGACCATAAAAACTCCACAATTTTCACTTTATTCCGTATTTCAGTAGCAGCTGGGCGCATTTGTCGGCAGCTTCGCCTTCGTCTCCGACCATCACGCTTTCTGCGGTCACGACAATGTCAGCACCGCCGCATTCGTGGAAACTTTCCGAGACCGGGCCGACGAAAAGCTGTGAATTTTTCCCCTCTGATGCAAGGTAGATTCCGCTGGAGCTGGGTTCGTAACCGGCTTCTTTCCAGCTGCATACCCTTTTCAAGTCCTTGCTGCAAATGTCAAGCAGCTTCCTGTAAACCTCTATTTCAGCCTTGAGCGCCTCGAACGTTTCTTTTTCAGCGATCTGTTCGGCGGCCATCCCAGTAGTTTCTACGGCTTCGACAATCTGCTTTGCGGCTTTTTCCTTTATTTCCTGCTCGTTTTCCTTGCAGCTACAGATTAGAGCGCAGGCGGCAACCGTGCAAAGTATAAGTATTTTAGACATTTTCATCGTGCTTCACCCTCTTTTTGCCTATATCTGAGCGCGGGGCCTTGTTCTTTGAACCTTTCGGCCTTCCGCCCTTGCGCCCGTTCTGGGCGGAAGTCAGTTTTTTTAATTCGCTTTCGGCTTCCTTCTTTCGGAATTCGGGCTTTCTGTGTTCCTTTCCTATATCAGGCCTTGGAGACTTGTTCTTTGCACCCTTCGGGCGTCCGCCAAGCCTAGAAACAGTACCGTCTCGCAAGGCTTGCGAAAGGATTCTCTTTGTTTCTTCAGGCGTGAGTTCTATGCCGCAGTGTGGACAGAAAATCAAAATAAACCTTCTTTTTTTAGCTAAAAATAATTTATTGATGTTTTTTCGGCAAGAGATATAACAAAAAAAATAAGTTTAATCTTATTAAACTATTGTTTTATGTTGTTAAATTGTTTATATTGTGGAGAAACTAAACCTGGAGAAAACAGATGGCATCCAAAAAGCTCGAAATCAAGAACTTCAAGATTGAAGAAGTCCACCCCTACGAAAACAACCCGCGATTCAATAAGGACGCGGTGAGCAAGGTGGCAAGCTCCATTAAGAAATTCGGCTTCAAGAACCCGATTCTTGTGGACAAGAACAACGTCATTATAGCGGGCCATACCCGTCTTGAGGCTGCAAAGAAGCTCGGCCTTGAAGAAGTGCCTTGCATCGTGGCGAGCGACCTCACTGAAAAGCAGGCGAAGGCGCTGCGCCTCGCGGACAACAAGGTTGCAGAATTTTCCACCTGGGACTACCTCAAGCTAGACGAAGAACTCAAGGCCCTCGGCGATTCCTTCGATTTCCAGGACTTCGGCTTCGGCGGCGCTCTTACCGACGATAGCTTCGGTGTCAGCAACTCCGTCGGCGGTTCCTTCGTAGAAACCGACGATATCCCGGAAGTCGCTGATGAAGAATTCCACGAAGAGAACAAGCTGCCCGAAGAAATACAGGGCGTTGATATTTCCGCAGGAGTGCAGGAAAAGATTGTCGGCAACGATGAAGTTCCGATGGAACGCGTCATTATCGTCTACAAGAAGGAAGAACGCGAGGCCCTCTGCAAGATTCTCGGACTGAAGGAAATAAGCAAGGTGCTCTACAGGCTCGATGAACTCAATTCCGAACAGTAGTCCCGGTCGAAATATTTTATGAAGTTGTACAGGGATTATGATTATCAAAAACTTCTTGAAATAGGCAGGACTTCGGAAAACAAGCAAGTCGTGAAAGACGTTTCTTTCACCAGGGTAGTCTACCATCACAATAAAAAAAGCCTGTATTGTGAAAGGATAGAAGATTTCTGTTTTATCATAGGCCAGGTGCAAAAAAATCAATTCCGGATTATCGGAATGTACACCAAAAAGGAATTTCAAGGACGCGGATTTGCTTCATTCCTTTTTAATCGTTGCGTCGAGTTCTGTAAAAAGAAAGGGATAAAAAAAATAACGACTCGGAGCTTGTCCGGCGCTGAATTTTATTGCAAAAAAGGTTTTGATGTCGTTGGTATGAAAGGCAACGACTATCTACTGACGATGGAGATAAAAACATGAGCAAGTATTACGAGAGCCCGAGATGGACAGGCGAGGTTGCCGACTGCTCCATGCCGATGACATTTGACACCTACAGCAACTGCTCTTTCGGTTGCAAGTACTGTTTCTCGCAGTACCAGCGCGCACTCGGCAAGGCGAAGGAAAACTACCTCGAAAAGAAGGTTTTTCCCGTCAACGTCGAGAAGATCAAGCGTATGTTCCTGGAGCCGGAAACATCGCAGTTCGGGCCTTACATCCAGCAGAAGAAGGTCATGCAGTGGGGAGGCTTGTCCGACGAGTTCGACGGCTTCGAGCGCAAGTACGGCAAGACACTGGAACTGCTCCGTTTCTTCAAGGAAATAAACTATCCGCTCTGCTTCTCCACGAAATCTACCTGGTGGACGAAGGACGAGCGCTACATGGAACTTGTGCGCGGGCAGAAAAACTGGAATTTCAAGTTTTCCATTATCACCCTTGACGAGAAGAAGGCCCGAGTAATGGAAGAAGGAGTCCCGTCCCCGATGGAACGCCTTGAGGCGATCAGGAGGATTTCGGAAGCGGATTGCGGCGGCGCTACGTTGCGCCTCCGTCCTTTTATTTTGGGAATATCCACGCCTACCTACCTTGACTTGATCCACGAAGCCGGGCAGCGCGGCGCGACTGCGCTCTCCACCGAATTTTTCTGTGTCGAACAGCGAAGCAATAACTTGAAGGCTCAGCGCAAGATTTTCAACGACCTTTGCGGTTTTGACCTGTTCGCTTTCTACAAGAAGTATTCCGTCGGCTGCGGCTATCTACGCCTAAATAAGAAAATCAAGAAGCCCTTCTTTGACAACATGAAGCAGGCCTGCGACGAAGAAGGAATGCGCTTCTATGTTTCCGATGCTCACTGGAAGGATATGCGCAACAACGGCTCTTGCTGCGGCCTTCCGGAGGATTGGAACTACAGCCGCGGACAGTTCGGCGAGGCTTTGCAGATTGCCAAGAAAAAGGGCTTTGTGAAATATTCCGATATCAAGCCGGATATCGACAAGCTCCTTGGCAAGATTCTGATGAACAGGGCTGTCGGATTCAACATGAATTCCAGCGAAAAGCGAGCCCACTTTTTCGGAATGACTATGGCCGACTATATGCACTGGCTTTGGAATAATCCACAAGCCGGGCAGAACCTTTACAAAATGTTTGAAGGCGTTGTCCGACCCGTCGGAAAAGACGAGAACGGCGACCTGGTCTATAAGTACGTGGGGTAGTGTTGTGGACGTGTCGCAGATGCCCGTTATGAAGAAGGTCAAGGAACTTGAGGACGCGCTTTCTTCCTCGGTTATCGTTGTTGGCTGGCTTGACGATAACGGCGCATTGCAAACCGCACGCTCTAATTTAAAGTATCGGGAAATCACCGGAAGGAACACTCCGGCCTCAAAAATACCGGCGTCCATTGCACTTATTGCCGCTACAATGAACTTCGGTAGGGAAGAAGGTACGACTGCGGAAGGAAGGCATTACCCGAGAATCCCGGCGCGTCCGTTCATGACTTTCGCTATGGAGATTTGGCAAAAGGTTTTTCCGAAGCTCTTGAAAAAGTATATGCCGATGTACATGTCTGGGATGATGTCTATTGACGGCCTGTTCACCGTCCTTGGAGAAAAGGCGAAGGAAGCGGTGCAGCAGGCTATCAATGAAGGCGAATATGCGCCTCTTTCATCCAAGACGGTAGAAGCGAAAGGAAGTAGCGTCCCTCTAATTGATACGGGGATGATGGTCGGAAGCGTAACATTCGAAATAAGGAAGGCATAAATGCAGATGGACCTTTTCGGATATACCAAGAACGAGCCTCAACAGAGGTCGACATCTTGTTTTGGTAAGAACGGAATCGTCACCCTGCGCGGCGACGAGATTTTCCTTTCACCGAAGCAACTTGCGGACAAAATCGGCTACCATGTGCAGACGATGTACACATGGAAGCGGAAGGATGGAATGCCGGTAAGGCAGGCCAAGGTTCGCGGGAGGTGGAACGTGGAATGGCACGAATTCTGCGAATGGTGGAAACAGAAAAAAGTGTAGGTATCTACATTGGCGGACACTGTCGAAAATAAGGGCGAAAGCTATTTCGCTAAGATAGGGAGGAATGGCGGAAAGAAGTCCGGCATTGCCAGGAACGAGCAACGGAAAATCCAGACACTCGCCGTTTCTGTACTTGACACAAAATTCAAGCCAAACAAGAATTTAAAAAATGCCCTAAAGGGAATCGGCATTGATACCAGCGACAAGATTTCGCTGCTCAACGGAATCCTGGCCGTTTTTTCCGGCAAGGCTCTTTCCGGAGACATTGTCGCGGCAAGGTTCGTGTTTGATATTGCAGGCTATACGATGTATTCGCAGGAAAAGAAGGCCAAGATCAAGCTGCTGCAACGGATGGCTGAACAGGGTGATCCCGAAGAACCTGGAACTACAAAGCCAAAGGCCGACCTGGTTGAAATAGACAAGGAAGCGAGGAAGCTGGGAATCTATGCCGACTGACGGAATGATAGAACTTTCCAGGACCAACTTGATGGCGTTCGTCAAGACGACGATGCCTTCCTACAAGATTGGCTGGGTTCACCGCGAAATTTGCGGCCGTCTTATGGAGTTCCTTGTCAAGGTTGAACAGAAGAAATCTCCACGTCTTATCCTCACTATGCCGCCGCGCCACGGCAAGAGCCAGCTTGTCAGCAAACATTTCCCTGCGTGGTGTTTTGGTGTTGACCCCGACATTTCAATAATCGCCAGCAGCTACGGCGACGACCTTTCTAAGCGCGTCAACAAGGACGTCCAGCGCATAATGGACAATCCTATCTACCACGAAGTCTTTCCTAGAACCTGCTTGAGCACGAAGAGAAACGCCGGTGGCTACAACATGGCCATGCGAACGATGGACCTGTTCGAGATTCCGGGCTTCAGCGGCTCGTTCCGCAGTACCGGCGTCGGCGGCGGTATCACCGGCATGGGTTGCGATATTCTATGTATCGATGACCCGTTCAAGGACAGGAAAAGCGCAGATTCTCCGACGGTACGACAGTCCGTGTGGGACTGGTACACCTCCACCGCTTACACCAGATTGAGCCCGGGAGGGGGTGTACTTGTCACCGTCACGCGCTGGCACGAAAATGACCTTGTGGGAAGGCTTCTTGACGCCATGAAACAGGAAGGCGGCGACCGCTGGACGATAATCAACTACCCGGCGGTAGCCGAACACGACGAGCCGCACCGCAAGAAGGGCGAGGCCCTGCACCCGGACCGTTATCCGCTGGAAATGCTGCACAAGATTCGGAACAATATCGGTTCCTATGACTGGGGCGCTCTTTACCAGCAGCACCCGACACCTAGAGGCGGCGGTGTTTTCAAGAAAAATTGGATCCGTCACTGGACTACGCGCCCGAAAGTCGTAGACCGTATGATTCAGAGCTGGGACTTTACGTTCAAGGATGCCGCCAGCAGCGACTACGTAAGCGGCCAGGTGTGGGCGAGAGTCGGCGGCGATTTCTACCTGCTTGACAACGAATGGGGGAAGATGGACTTTGTTGCTCAGGTGCGGGCTATGCAACGTGCTACATCTAAATGGCCGGAAGCGATTGAGAAGGTGGTTGAAGACAAGGCGAACGGGCCTGCAATTATTTCCGCACTCGGTTCGCGTATTCCGGGCATTGTTCCATACAACCCTCGCGGAAGCAAGACTGCGAGGGCTTACGCAATTTCGCCGCTTTTTGAAGCTGGAAACGTCTACTTGCCTCCTATGGACGAAGAACACCCTTGGGTGAAGGGCTTTATTGACGAGATGCTTGCTTTCCCGAACGGGGCGCACGATGACCAGGTTGACGCAATGACGCAGGCTCTCGACACTCTAGCTACGCCGAATGGCGGAAGCGTGCTTGACCTTTTATAACAAAAAAAAACAGGAGATAGAATATGGTAAAGAAAACTATTGCAAAAGGCGGTATTCCCGTCAAAGACGGAGCCTACGAAAACGCAATGACGGGACTCGGAAAAAAAGGAATGGACAAGGCCGCCCATACGAAGGCGTCCCCGTACACTCCGGCGAAACTGATGGAGCTCGCCAGCATGAAGGTGCAGGACGGTATCGCTTCCTTCATCGTCGACGGGTTCCCGGAAGCCGCTCTCATGAAGGACATCTCTATTATTGGGGACAAGGGCGGGGAAGCCTTGAAACTCTTTTACTCTTCCGGATTGAAGAAGGCCATCAAGAAGGCCGGTTCTGCGCTCCGTCTTACTGGCGGGGCCGTTGTCGTTACTGAATACGAAGGCGACGGAAAAGACTTGTCTGCAGAAGCTCCGAATGGCGCGAAGGTGAAGGGGTACAGCGTTTTCTCCGCAGGCAAGGTAGACCTGCAGAGCGGCGATTTCGATACTTCCAAAGACCCTAAAGTATTTCGCTGCAAGATTATCGGCGGAGGAACCGTCGATGTACATCCTTCCCGCTGCACCGTTTTCCACGGTACCGAATTGCCGGACGTTATTGAGAATAACCTCCGCGAACAGTATTTCGGCGTCTCTGCGCTTTACCCTGTCGAACAGTCCTTGAAAGACCTCGCTTCCGTTGTAGGCGCTGTCGTGAACATGGCTCAGGAAACAGGAACCCTGCTGCTCCGCATGAGCAACTTGAGCCTCATGCTCTCCAAGCCGAATTGCGGAATTGACGATATCCACAAGGTCGTAAGCCTGCTGAAGCTCACGATGAACAGCATGCGAGCAGCGTTCGCCGGTAAGGATGACGGTTTCGACATCCTCACACACAACTTCGCAGGTCTGCCGGAAATCTGGAACAAGCTTCTTTCAATGGTTTCGGCAAAGTCGCGCATACCGATGAGTATTCTTTGGGGGCAGAGCGCGACAGGGCTTGCGCAGACGAACGAGGGCGACACGCAGGCTTGGTGTCAGTCGGTCGATATGTGGCGCAACGACTACCTGTACGAACCTTCCTGCAGGCTGATTGCCGACATCACGCGCAGGAACTTGAAGAAGGAATTCAACGAATTCGTATGGGGGGCCGTCGACGAAATGACCCTTAAGCAGGTTCTTGAAGCGAAGAAGCTCCAGGAAGAAACCCTCACAGGCTACATCGACCGTGGCGTGCTTTCCGAAAGGGAAGTCCGCGAAAACGTTTTCGAGAACGGGCATAGCTGGGAAGTGAGCGTGAAGAAAGGTTCTGATCTCCCGGCACCGAGAAACGCCAGCATCTAATAGGAGGAAGGAATGAACGACATCGTACGCTTTGCACACAATGTGGAATACACGACCGGCAAGAAGCGCGGTCGCCATCCCGTTTTCAATTCAAGGATGTTCTACCCGTACAAGGCAGAAATGCGCTTGCAGGGCGAACTGAAAAAAGAGCTTGAGGAATTCATTGCACAGGCGTTCGGTGCCGCGATTGTCGGCGAGACCTTCACGGAGGACTCGCTGGAAGACCTTTCTAACTTGTCCGACGGGCTATCTGAAAACATGCAACGCGAAATCAACTACGCGGCAAACTCCATCGCGAATAAGGTTTCAAGCAGCATAGCCAACATGACGGAAATGACGGTCGGAAGGCCGTACTATCCGCCGAAGGCAAAGGAAAGCATCATCGGGAACTGGGAGTCGAATTTCTCGATGCTCTGCAAGTCGGCGAAATCCGACGCCAAGAAGGAAATCTCCGCGCTTGTTCAGCAGGCGAAGAACGAGGGATGGAATCGCAAGCAGCTAGAGAAGGCTATCAAGGAACAGCTGCCAAGCAAGTATAGGTTCCGTGCGGAGAATATTGCACGGACCGAGACCGGCAAGCTGAATACCGCGATTACGCTCTCGACCTACAAGGAAATCGGCGTTGAATACTACGTTTGGATGGCGACGATGGACGAGCGAGTTCGCCCTGATCACGCCATGATGAACGGCCTGATATGTTCGGCAACCGACCCCGAAGTATGGTACGAAGAGAATCCCGAAGACCCGCTGCACCCGATCGAGCACCGGCGTGACGATACGATGGTGCACCTGCACCCCGGCGAAGATTTCCAGTGCCGCTGCACAATGGTGATGTGGGACCCGGAAATCGACGGGAAGTACGAGGTCAAGGAGCGCCCGGAAGAGGAAGAACCCGAGGAGAAGCCCGAGGAAGAGCCGGAGAACCCCGAACTGGAACAGGCTAGGGAGCGACTAGCCGAGCAGGAAAAGGAGCTCGAGAGCGCAGAGAAGGGCCGAGAGAGGGCCGAGAAGGAGCTGGAACGGGAGAAAACGGCGAGGAAATCGGCGGAAAAGGCCAAAAGGGAGGCTGAGAAGGCTCAAAAGGAGGCCGAGGGGGCACGGAAGGAGGCGGAGCGCAGGGCTGCCGAGGAGGAGCGCAGGAAGCGCATTCTACAGGCGGCGAACGAACGGCACTTGGGGAGGACCAGGCCGGAAGCGGAAGGAATACAGTACCGTTGGGACCTACGGAAGGACGAAAGGAGCTACGACGTCGCCCACCGCGAGTTCTTCAGGCAGGCAGAGAAGGAGCTTGGCGTAAAAAGGGGTATCTCGAAGAGCCATGTCGACGCGAACTCCGGAATGGAAAACCCGAAATACTCGCTCGGTACGCCCGAGTACCAGAGCAACTGTCAGACCTGTGTCCCCGTCTACCTTTTAAGGAGGTGGGGCTTCGACGTCGAGGCGTTGAGCTGGTCTACCTACCAGCGACTCAACTTAATCTGGACCAAAAGGTTTTTGAACGGGGACGGAACCGCTATAGACTTGAGTCGGGCATGGTCTACCGCCTACGACCCGAACATAACGAACAGCGGCTTGAGGAAGTTCTTCGACCAGGCAACGAAGAAAAATGGTATATACGAGGTCTATTGCGCTTGGAAGAACGGTGGAGCGCACGTGTTCTGCGCCATCAGGGAGAACGGAGTCCTCATCCTGCACGACCCGCAATCCGGCCTGGGAGTCAATCCGGAGGAATACTTTCCGAACATGCGCCCGACAAAGGTGTACGCCGAAAGGATAGACGACAAGATTGTCAACTTGAAAATGTTAGGAGCCCTTAAGGTCCAGTAAGCCGAATATGAGTTTCGGATCGCTGACGTGCAAGAAGGTTCCTTCCTTGATCCCATATAGCAAGGGCAGCCCTGTCGGCTCCGGAGTCTCTCCGTAGTCCTGCTTGTGGAAAAAACGGAAAACGAATCCGAAGAGTCTGTCGTAGGTGATGTATTCAACCTCGGACCCGGATTCCTTCGCCTTCTTTTTTGCTAGGCTTGTCGCCTGTTCGATTGTGAGCATGATTCCCTTCCTCCAAGATGAAGCCTGGAGCGCAGCGTTCCCGGCATACAAGTTAAATAAATCTCCCTTTAAAGTCAAGTAAAAAATGCGGCGGCCCTTCCGAGAGTGGGAGATGATAAGAACCCAGGGAAGGAACGCCGCTGCTATACGCTAAACGGCGACGGCGCGGGCGAACACCTGGTCAAATTCGGGGTGGTGGGTCTTTGACATACCGCCTTCGAAAAGGATATCCTGCACGGTAGCGAGAGCCGTTTCGGCCTGGCGAGCGATACCGCCCATGATAAGGGATCGTTCGTAGGCGGCGGTCTTCTTAACGCCGTGCTGGTGCGCGCCCTGGATTGCGTTGTACAGGTTCCATCCGGTAAGCACTTCGAGGCGACCGTCATCTGCCTTGCGGAAGGTCTGGATAACGTTGATAACGGCGCGTTCCCAGTGGTTGCGTGTGCGTTCCGTGATCTCTTCGCCTTCCTTCTTGGCGGGGAAGGGGAGCATTCGGGCCATGGCTTCCTTCGCTTCTTCCATGGTGATACGGCGGTCGGCGAGGCGGTTGTATGCAATTTCGGAAGAGTGGAAAACGCCTTCGGCGAGGTGGAGCGCCTGCGCGACCTCGCGGAGTCGGCCCTGCCCCTTTGCATCGTGGCGGATAGAAATAATTCGGTTGTTCCGGGCCGCGTCGTTGATGGCCTTGGAAATCTGGTTTTCGCAGAAGAATCGGAACGGGGTGACTAGAATCTGCATGCTGCGCGAGCCGTCATGGCTATTCACGACGGAGAGGTAGCGGCCTACCTTGTCGCCAGTAGCACCGATATCCATAGAGTTGCCGAGGCTCACCTGCGCGTAGACGCCGGCACCGTTTCCCCAGCTTCCGATGTTCTTGAAATCGATGTCGGCGATATCGGCCATCTCGCCTATCACACTGAAAGCGTCCTCGTTTTGTACCGGAATATACTGGTCGCTGAAACTGCGTCCGTGGATGACGGCCTCGGCACCGCTCTTATCGGAGCGAACCGGGGTGAACATTCCGGTGGGGACGTAAACGCCGTCGACGAGGGCGAACGTTTCCGCCATCTCGGCCTTGAAATTGAGGCTCTTGGAAGCGAGCGCGGCGTTGACTTTTTCGGTGATATTGGTATTCATGGTTTCATCTCCTTGATGATGTTTCTGTTTGTTTTGTTTCGTGACCTGCCGGGGCGCGGATCCTGGCGAGCGCTTTAGGCCTTTCCCGCGTTGATGATGTCGTTCAGGTGGCTGAGCCTAATTAAGGCGGCTTTGGCGTCCTTCCTGATCGAAATTTCATACGTGCGGGATAGGAGGTAGTTTTTGATGGCACAAAGGGCCATATCAAGGTCATGGTCATTTTCAAGATTCAGCGTCATATTTCACCTCTTTCTTTTGTTTCCGGGCTGATTCCCTTCAACAGCCTTAAATATACCTAAACTTTTTATTAAAATCAATAGGTAAACAATAGATTTATTTAATTTCCACTAAAAACTTCCGTTTGCACACAAATTACGGAAATTGGTTTAAAATTTTTTACAAAAAAAAAGAACGCGCCCCCGATGGAAAGCGCGTTTTTGCCCTTTTTGGCGTAATTTAGCCGTTTGTTTAAATATCCGGAATCGCGTCGACTGCCTTCTTCCTGCCCTCGTCCAGCACCTTGGCGTATATCTGCGTGGTCGTGATCTTGGTATGGCCTAGTAGTTTACTGACGGTAAAAAGGTCTGCTCCGTTGCCGAGTGCCAGCGTGGCGAAAGTGTGTCGGGCGACGTGGAAGGATATTCGCTTCTTTACCCCGGCGGCCTCCGCCCATTCCCTTATCTTCCTGTTGTGCCATTCCTCGCAGGTGGGGAAGTCCGCGAACACCTTGTCCGAATCGTTCTCGCGAAGGAACTTCTGTGCATTCTTGCCGACGGGGACCTGGACGAACTCGCCGGTCTTGTGCTGCCGTAAGAAAATTACGCCGTTGCGTATGTCGGACCACTTCAGGTTGCGCACGTCGGAGAGGCGCAGGCCGGTGAAGCACGAGAAAAGGAACGGGTAAGAAATCCTCGGTTCGCATGGTGTCGCGAGTAGCTGCCTCAGTTCCTCCATTGTCAGGTAGCACCTCTCTCCGGCGACCTTGGATGGCACGAGCCCGGAAAAGTCCGGGATTGTAGTTATTATACCGTCCAGCTTTGCCTTGTGCAGGATCGTCTTGAGGACGTTAGTCTTGGTAAGTATCGTGTTAGATGCGTAGTTCTTGACATTTCTCATCCAGTCTACAAGTTCCGTGTAATACGCCCTGTTGATGTCTACTAGGCGCGTGAACTTTCGGAATTCCTTGATGTTCGCTATTAGTTCGTATCGGGCGTGTTTCGTACCTTCAGTGCGGCACGATTCCGATTCCTTGATGGCGTAGTCCACGAAAAGTACGTTCGGGTCGGAGTGCCGGACGCTCACGCCTAGTTCGGCTTCTTCCAGTTCGCGAGACTTCTTCCGTGCGAACTCTTCCGCCATTGCCAGGATGTTCGAATTTTCTATCTTTTGGCGAGCCGTCTTTCCTTTAGAAAGGTAAAGGTTCAGCGGCTCCCTGATTCGCTTTCCGTTGATTCTGTAATTGATGAACAGCGACTCCGAACCGTCCGACAGCTTACGCCGGAAGACGGTTACGCGCTTTCGCGAGACCGGGACCATAGAGACTACTCCTTCGTCTTGTAATTGCAAGTGACCAAGACGAGACCAAAGTTACATAATAATGCGCAACCAAGCGTTAAAGGGTAGTCCTTCGGTCCTGGTTTTTGAACGCTCTTTATACAGTTTGTTACGTTTTGACACATTTTGTCACGTACTCGAAGCGAAGAGTCCCTTTGGCACTATAAGAAACAGGAAAACGGCTGCAACCCGCATAAATAAAGGGATTGTAGCCGTTCCTGTTTTCCGAGGAATATGCCTCGCGTGACCAAAACGTGACCAATATTAAATTTTCTTTGATTTCTGTGCCCGTTTCGTTACGGATAGTGTCTTGTAAATCTGGTCACGCATGATTTGGGCTACGAAAAATCCCGCCGGTTGGCGGGGTTTCTGTTTTTTCATTTAAATCCTACAATCCCTTCTCTTGGAGGCTCGTAATGTAGCGCTTTTTGTAATCTTCTTTTTCTTGCGTTCAGTTTGTTTGGGTGTTTTTTGTAGAATCTTAAACTAAATCGTTGTTTGTTCTTTACTGCGCACATCGCTTCGTAGGCTACAATTTCTTTTAGTTGTTTTTTTATATCGTTCATCTAATTTCCTCCAGCTTCCTGCCGCAAAACGGGCAGTATTTGATTTTGAACTTTCCCAAGGCCGTAAATCCGTCTGGATCGGCGAGACCAAAACAGAACTTGTTTTCATCACGTTCAAAAAAAGTGGCGTATTTGTAGTCGTCGCTATAAAATCCCCCTCTTGCGGTTACTCCTTGGCAATACAGACATTTTACCTGATCTTCTATCAGGCTTGGATTCGGTTTTGATATTTCAAGGTTGCCGTCGAATTCCGAGAGTTCTTTTCCGTCAAATGAAATTTTAACGCCTTTAATGTTAATTCCGGTCATGATTTTTCCCCTCCTACGTGTCTATCGCAATGCGGAACGTGTGAAGGTTGCCGTCGTTGCCGTGCAGGTTTTTCACCATGATGATTTGGTGGACTGCGGATATATGCGTCCACGTGCGTTCGCCCTGTGGCAAGTCGTAGTAGCCCGTGTTTCCGATGCGTTCCTTGAATTCAGCCTCGTCGACCGTCATGCTGTCAATAGTGTATAGTATAGCCATATAGTCCTCTAGTCGTCCCAATGCTTGAAAATTCCTAGAGTGTCGCCGTCGTCTTCTTCGGCTTTCCGCTTCCAGTAGTCGCGGTCTTCTTCAAGCCGTTTTACTTTTTTCTCCAGGTCCTTGATTTGCTCATCTTTGCTTCGAGGGTCAAAGATGCCAAATTCTCCCGCATGCTTAAGCGCAAACAATCTTGCATCTTGCTTTTCGTCGAACTTGAACATCTTGATGTCGCACGAGGCCTTACTTATACCGTTCTCATTCTTGAGCGTCTGGTAGAAAACGAACACGACCGGGAATCCGTTAGTCTCTCCAAATTCGGTCAGCCGCTTGTTCAGGTCGCTGTCGATTCGCTCCGAAAGGATGTCGAGCATGGATTTTGTAGGCTTGAAGATGTCGGGTTCTCGCGGGATTTCGATGCGCTGTTTTTCTTTCGGTTTATGGTTCAAAATTGCATCGTTGGCGCGAATAAGTCCGTTCATAACGGATAAAGCGAAGGCGTCTCGCTCGTCGTCGTGATGGTAAAATTTCTTTACTTCATCGATTATGTTATCGAATAAGCTCATTTTCTTGTTCCCTTTTCTTGAATATACAACTTTACCAGGTGACCGTCAAGGTCAGCACCCCGGCGGCAATCCAATACACGAAGTGTCGGATGTCGCCGTGAATCAGGTATGGAATAGAGGCGCAGAAGTCCAGGCAGATGAGAATGGTGGGGAAGATTCGCGGGTCGATGTGTTTCATTTAGCCCCCATTTTCAAACCAATTAATAATCCTGTGCAGAACGTTTCTAGTGCGCCTGCCGCAATTTCAATTCTTTTATTCCGTTCTTCAAGTTTTTCGTCTACACGATATTCAAGTGCGTTACGGATTAGTCGAATCCGTTGTTCAAGTTCCATTTCAAGGTTGATGGATGGCTCCGGAGTCGGGAAGCCGAAATCTGGCGGTTCAATCATTTTCCCACCTCCCCGTCAAGCAGCCGGACGATGACCGCTTCGAGCGACATCTTCTTGTGGTCCTGCGATTCCATCTCCATTTCCACGCGCCTCTTGTGCAGGCGTTCCAGGGTGGCGTCCGTGACGACCACAGACTTATATTTGCGTTCAGCCATTATTTTGCCTCCATCATCTTTTTGAAACACGGGGCGCAGATATCCACTTCCTTTACAATCCTGCCCACGTTTTTAACGTTTTCAATCTTGGTAACGGTGAGGTGGTAGACTTCGCCCTCGTCGCTCCTGTTTTTCAGGCACATGTCGCATACGTAGGTCATCATCGTTGCGCCTCCTTGTTCGCCCATTCAATGAAATTGTCTCCGCAACCTTTCCAGTAGTCTACCGTGCAGGTTTCTTTTGCCGGACATTTCTTGCAGTCGATAGCCCCAAGGAACCGAAATTCATCATCGTCAACATCCTCGCCGTTGTCAATGATCAGGTCCTCCAGCTTAATGTTCTGTTTCCAATTTTCGAAGTTTGTCATGCGGTCTCCTTTCTGTGCCTGTTTTTCTTTTTCTTGCTGTCGATGTACTCCGCCTTCCAGGCGTCGAAGGCTACCGTGGCGGCCTTGTCTTCCTCGGTAAGGAGTTCCGTACCGAGTTCGACATAATCGGGGTCCCAGCAGCAGCCCTGCGTTTCGTGGTATGACTTGTTGATGTTGCTTACGAGACCCTTGATCGTGGTAATCTGGTCCGCCGTCTTTATACGGTGATTCCAGCTGCTTGCGCATTCAAGCGTGTAGGAAAAATCGTCGCGGAGCTGTTCGATGGTGCCGACCCAGAGGGTGCGGCGACCGCGGTGTTGCTTCACGAGCGCTACGATTTTGACTTTCGCCTGTTTCATCTTATCATCTCCTTGATTTCCGTCCGGGCTTCATCGCCCCGACACTCTAAATATACCTAAACTTTCTATAAAAAACAATAGGAATAAAACTGGTTTATTCCACTTTTCCAAAAAGCTTCCGTTTGCACACAAATTTGTTAATTATGTTTATAAATTTTTACAATTAAACAGCTCTAAAATTGGCGTTTTTGGCCTAAAATCGGCAATTACATCCATGTTAGGGAAAAATTCAGTACCGCTGCCGAAATCCAGTACACCGTCATCTTCGCGTCGCCTTCGAGAGCGTAGGGAATCGCCGATATCAGGTTTAAAACGATAAGAACCGTGGGAAAAAATTTCTTCATCCTGCCTTCTTTATTTCGGGGATTTCCAGCCCGTGTTTCTTCCTGTACAGGTAAGTTCCGTATTTCATTCCGTGTTCGGCCTCAAATTTAGCCCTGAACTTCACGACATACCCGTAAACGTCTTCAGGGTGGGACTTCTGCCAGTTGCAGCACTTTTTATGGTTTGCCGCTTTTCCCTTCTCCGTCTTGGAGTATCTGCGCGAAGCAGCTTTCTCCGATTCTGTACACCTGCTTTTCCCGGCTTTCGGAATATTGGCCGGTTCGACCAGCCGACGACGGGCTTCAGCGTAAATGTCTGTTTTTACTTCCATTCCCTTATTCCTAAAAATTTATAGGATTCACCCTTCTTGACTCCATGTACCTGTCAAGGTCCTCACGCAGGAACTTGGTGAACTTCCCGTCCTTGATGTGCGGAATCTCCCTTGCGCGTACTCGGTCCGCGAGAGAGCGCTCCGTTGTCTTGAGGTAGTCTACCGCCTGTTCGAAAGAGAGATACCGCTGCTCCGGGTGCATCATCACGTGCATGGCCTGTATGATGTCGTTGCGCATCTGCTCGATGTCATTACGCGTTACGAGTTCGTCAGGTGTCATTGTGTTTTCCCTCCGTTTCTTGCTTGTGTTCGATTCCCATGAAAATGTTCAGGTTCCTGTGCGCCCGTATTTCGAGCATCGTCCCGCACCATAGCGCGATGAACAGCGCGCGGTCTTCTCCGTAGAACAGGAACGCCGTCGTGAAGTAAATCGCTAGTGCCAGGTATATGTATGTGAACAGCCTGTCGATCATTTCGTTTTCCTCTTCTTCGACTTGTCCTTGTTGCAGAACCACTCCTGTTCCTCCGCCCACCAGCCCTTCGGTAGCTGTTGGAGCAGCAGCGAGGCTTCCTTGCGGTCCTTTTCGGTGAGTTCGCGTCGGTCGCTAGGACCCATATAGTAGTAGTCCATTTTTAGGTGTACCGCCTCGCAGATTTTAAACTGGTGCTTGGTTAGGTTAATCATCGTTTAGCTCCAATCTTTATAAGCAATCCAAAAAACAGACCTAGAAGAAAAAAGATCATACCGCAGAATAAATAGTCAATCATTTATCGGCCTCCTTCCAAGAACCATAATGAACGGTTCGGCACATCGTCACCGAGTCTACTTGCTTGCATTCTTTCCCATCTTCGTAAAAGCAAAAATGGAGTAGAAAGCAAGCAATGAACCCAATCCAATATCCAATCGTGAGTTTCATTTCCTTCTTCTCCTTATCTGGTAATAACAACCGCCAAACGATATGCCAAAGGAACAAGCATAATCACAACATTCTTCCGTGCGGCAACTCCTGCATCGAAATTCGCTGAATCTGTAACCAAGGACTTCGCATCCCTTCACAATCGGTTCTTCGCATACGTGGCACTTACGCATTCGCTTGTGAGCGTTCCTGATGTGGTTGTGGCGGTGACCGCCTTTCATGTTCGGGCGGTAATGCTCGACACATTCGCTGTACTCGAAATCTGTTAAAGCATGATGTACTTTATTCGTGACGTAGCAGCCGTTGCCTTCATATTTTACTTTCGATGTGTGCCAGCTAAACTTTCTCATAGGCTCGTTTCCTTTTGGAAAGGTGCCAACCTGTAATCCATTACCTTGTCTTCGAGGAAATGCGCTATGGCGTAGATTCTATTGTCTTTAAGAATCGCACGGACGGGGGAACCCTTGAGCTTGTTCCAATGATTCACACCAGCAACTTCCATAATTCTGAAAATAGCGGTCATACCCTTTTCCCACCCTTCCAGCTTGAAGTCGCCTTTTGTTACATGAGCGAACGAATATCCTCCAAACACTACACCGCCACATGGAAGTTTAAGCTGTATGTTTACTGTAGGGTATTCTTCGGTAGTGATGTCGGCGTTTTCAATCAACGCGTTTTTGATTTCGTATCCGTTCTGGATATACATTTCTATAGGATTCATTTCCCTTTTCTCCCGTTGCGCTTGATGCGCTGTTGCTTGGTGTGGTTTAGGCTACGTGCGTAGTCCATGGGCGAGTACGATACATCGAGCGCGTATCCCAGGCTTTTGCTCGCTGCTGCCATTGCCATCTGTAATGCCGCTGCATGCTTGCTCATACATCCACCTCCGTGTAGCACCAGCTCTGCGGCGGGCGTTCAAGGCCGAAATCTGTAAGCTGTTTAGTGGTGTCAAACTTGCGGACTTTGTAGAATTTCCAGCCGAAAATCTCTTTATTCTTGCCAGCGTATTTCTTCAAATCTTCAAGAGGGACACATCCTCTGTCAATTAGGACTTGTGCTCCGTCTCTAAGTTTTTCATCTTTTGTGATGCCGAAAATCATTGAAAAGTAATGATCGTACATAAAGCAACCAGTAATCCTTTTCACCGGAGCGGTTTCGTAAAGAAAAACCTTTTCTATAAAGTCGGCGTTTGGAGTGTTCTTTCTCCATTCCAAGGTCTTCTTTCCTTCGTAAATCAGCTTTGCCCACTTGGGGTGTATGGATAGTATTACGTTCATTTGTCCTCCTTCGGAGCCTGCGTCAGCGGCTTCCAATACTTGACCTCATCGCAATGTCTGTCGCCGCAGAAAGGGTCGTTATTCCAGTAGCCTCGCCATTCGCTAATTTCACGGTGAAAAAAGCCGTTTGATACAATGAAGTCCATACCCTCCATTTCTTCGGTCGGCTTTTCGTCTGGGAACTTTCTCCAGCGGCGTTCTTCTTCAAGCTCTGCGATTCAGACCTTCATCCTTTCGTTCTCGGCCCTCGTCTGCTCTATCTCCTCCCAGTGCAGGCGTATTTCGTCGTTTTCGGTCACGCGCTCGCACAGGTCGTGGTTCAGCTTCTCCAGCTCGGCTATGCGCTCTTTCAGGCGCACGACTCCGTCGAGTACATCGCATGCCTGCTCCATCATCCCGTGCGTGTTGAGGTGGTGCAATTCTATTGCCATTGTGTTTTCCTTTGTTTTGATAGGTGGCTGGCGGGGCTCGAACCCGCACGTTGAGGCTTGAACTTGCTGGAGTTGCCCCGATGCAGTAGGCCAGCACCCACGCATCCGCTCTACCGTTGAGCTACAGCCACTAAATAGTGTTTTCCTTTATCATTCCGACCGTGTAGTGCGCCCCGTCCGGGTCGTCCCAGTCCTCGTTCAACGATTCTGCATAATCTCTAGCCTGCAAGAGGTCTGCGGTCTTGTAGACTACCTTCTTGTCGCCGTTCATAAAATTCTTGATTACTGCGTACATCACTTCGCCTCCCATACTTTCTCGGTTCCGTCCTTCTTGGTGAGGACGAATGCCGCCTTTAGATTTCGGAGCGTGTATTCTCCGATAATCTTTGTCTTGCCGTCAACTTGGATCGTGTAGTGATACCATTGGCAATAGCAGGCTTGGTAAAAGTCGCTAGGGCCGAGGTTCCATTCTGTCATGACCTCTTGTGCAAATTCACGATGTGTCATTTTGCTTTCTCCTTTAATTTCTCGGCAATCTTGAGCCAACTCTTACGCCATTTATTGTAAAATCCTTTTGCTAATTTGTTGAAATCATCGTCTGTAATGTCTTGATTTTCGATTAACTCAATTCGCTCTTGTTCCAACCTGCACAGCTCAGCCATCGCCAAGCACCGCTTGTATTTTTGATGTTTTATGATGGTGTCAAGTTCTTTGTACACGGAATTAGATTCTGCTATTTGACGGGCGGCTTGCTCTATGCACATCCTTACTTCTCCGGCAAGGTAATACTCGCAACCGTTTTTCATTATTCGGGGCTTGAGTAATTCTATAGGTTGTATAGGCTTGTATGCTTTCAGTTCCAACACTTCATCTCCCCGTACTTTTCTGCCATCGCTCGGCACTTGCGTTCAACGTTTTCCCAAGCCTTCTCGTTAGTCTTGTATCTAACGAAAACTCTGTGATGTGCCCAGTTCGCACACGCCTTGTACAGCGCACGTTTCAGCCTGCGCTCACGCATACCAGCATCAACACTCTCTGCGTATGCAGTTGCCTTCGCATCCTCAAGTTTCTGCTTGAGTTCCGCGATGGCCTCGTCAACCTCCGTGGCCAGGCATACGCCTATGACCTTGCCGTCAACGCGGATCATCTTGTAGTTAAGTTTATCGCACTTCATTTGTATTCCTCCGCTTTAGCCATTAGCATCAAGTAAACGTTGTCCCATTTAGCACACATTTCAACATTATTTTTAAAGTGATATTCAAATGCTTTGTCTCTTGCTCTCAAAGCCCTAGCAAGCCACAGCGCCCTCTTAAGCCGGCGCTCGTTGGATTCCAGCTCCTCAATCTTGGCGTTCATCTTTGCGATGTGTACGGTGTGTGTCACATCCATATCCTTGTACTGTTCTTTCAGCTCCGCGTTTTCCTTCTCTAGCTCCGCGATTCTGGCCTTGAGTGCGGCCACATCGTCGGGGCTCTGCGCGTGCAGCATTTCGGTGTTAATCGGCATTAGATTCCTCCAAAAAGTTCTAATTGTTCAGTTTTATTGTTCATCACCTTCTTTAGCATATCCTCAAGTCCATGCCTCTTCATAATTGTTTCATAGAGTTTAGGGTGGTTGCGCCTTGCATATTCAATGTTACTCGAATCCTTGTGCGCGATAGGTACGGGACAAAACATACACCCAGTTCTTTTCAGTCCGGCATCGGAGTACATCGGGGACAGCCTTATTCCGTTTTCTTGCACGTAACGCAGCACATCGGATTCTACCCATAATGAAAGCGGCGTGGACTTGTGGCGCTCACCTACAAAAGAATTGCACCCGCTTTTCATCCATCCAACAGCACGTCTAAATGATTCCTCCGCACGTGTACCAATAAACGGGCTTTTGCCATTTTGCTTTTCGTAATTACGCATCGGGATTTCTTTCATCAGCTTGCAGCAATTGGGTGAAATTTTCACGCCACATTCCAGTAGGTATGCCCAGCGCTTGAAACGTGCCTTGTAGCGGTTTTCTTTACCTTTAAGGTCGAGTCCCTTGAATCCGTTAATAGCATAATTGCATCCATTTTCCGCATCCTTTACATACATGGCAACTTCTTTGCTGGGGAACACAATGCCGTCTTCCTTTATGATTTTCGGGAAATGCTTGATGGGGTAGACTTCGGTTACGTTTTCAAACGTGCGGACAAATTTAACCTGCTCTGGAAATTCAATTCCGGTATTGGCAAAGACGGCGGGAACATTCGGATAGATAGAGCGTACCAGGTGGAGCAAGACAAGCGAATCCTTCCCGCCGCTAAAGCTGATATAAACGCCGTTTTCGCCTTCATGTTCGACGAACTCGCGGATAACATCAATGGCATGAGACACCTTCCATTCATATGGCATCTTTTTTTGCAGCCTTCGGAGTTCTTCGGCGGGTTCTTTCTTGAGGTCTTTGATAATCTGTTCGTCAGTCATAAGCAATTAGTTTTAATTTCCGTATATCCTTGTGAATAGTGCCACGGCGGGACTCGAACCCGCGACCTTCGCTCGATTTAGGGGACTTGTCTCCGATACTCTCTTTGCGCCCGGTCACCTGCAACGCACTAACCTTCTGTGCTACGTGGCGGTTGTTTTTAGGTTTCGTCTACAAGTTTCTTGATCTGGTCGCCAAGCATATTCTTGTACACTTCAAGCTGCTGAATCTGCATCTCTGTGAAAGAAACGTCAGCGCCGTTCTGCTTGTCGGATTCAACCTTTTTCCTATACGTCTGAATCTTGTCATAGGTTATGTCGCGTTCCAAGGCTAGCTTGCAGATTCGTTCGCTGGGAGTGTCGACGTGGTTGCGCTTCGCTTCGAGAATGTCCTTGAGGAAGTCGGGGAAAAAGGGTTCTTTCTTTTCGTTGTTGTTATCCATTGTTGTGTTCCTTTTTGGTTAGTGGTTTGTTGGTTGTTTATTTGTTGTATGGTCAAAGCTGGATTCGAACCAGCACGCCCGTTTGCGCGCGCGGGCAGGGACTTGCAGTCCCCTGCGTCTAACCGTTGCTTGCTAGGCTTCCGCCATTTGACCTCTGTTTCATTTTTTCCTTTTAATTTCGTGTGGTGTAAATTCTTTGCAGTTGTGGCAATAATGCCTCGCAGGGCTTTGAACTAGGATCGGCCAATCTCCGTATTTTTCCTCGTTTCCGCAGCGCGTACATTTTAGAGTTACTTTCGGGGCCATCTTTTCGTAAAGCGCGCAATACCGATGATTCTTTTTGTCGTAGGTGCTCCAATATTCTTTAAATGAACAGGCTATTGAATCCCCGTCAGGATGTAGGCCCCTGAAGAATTCGCAAGTCTGGCAGTCTTTTCGTTCCCGGCTCATTCCTTGCCTCCGTTGATTTCGTTCTGCACGAATTCCATCATCCTCAAGATCACGGCGCCGCACTGCGCGAGCTCATTGACGGCGTCCTCTTTATGCCCTAGCTGGTAGGCGTTCATGGCCTCGGCAAACTCTTCCAGGAAGATGTTCTCGCCGTAGTACGGCGGTGCGTACTCGTCGTTGCGGCTTTTCATGAGCGATTCAAGGCGGTTCCAGTCCGTCTGTTTGTCGGCAAGCATGTCGCAGAATTTCGGGTGCTTTGTTACGGCGCGGGAAAACTCGCGCTCAATCATGTTGCGGAGTTCAATAAATTCTTTACTCGTCATACGTACCTCGCTATGTACATCACGATCCCTATAACAAACGCAAACACAGTCAGCACAGCCGCCACCATGAACGCGATGCCTGCCGCCCAGATGAAAAGGTTCTCGAGTTTCTTCAGCATGTATTCCACCCGGCTGTTTTAGACACTCTTTTGTTCGGAGGACGTCCTGTTGACGTTCCAAGCCTTTCGAGCTGCGCGCTTGAAACCTTCATTGAAGTACGCAAAGAATCCGCCCTTCGTGTCCTCGTATGACGAAAAGCCTGCGATGAACCGTCTCTTGTCATAAGGATCGGTGATTCCGTACTTCATGGCCTCGTCATTTTCAGATTCTATACACCTGATACGGTTTTGGCCTTTTTCGAGTGCGATAATTACCCGCATCTGAATGGATTTCTTGATATTCATTTTTCGTTTCTCCAGTAATAAAGTCTACAGCCTCTAGCACGCGGAATGCGTGGTATAAAAATGGGAAGGTCTAGAGGCTGTCCGGCAGGGTGTAATTCATTGCTCACGTTAGAAGAAGTTGTTTCGTGTTGATGATTGTCCTGCCGTATGCTTCTGCCCACTCGGTTACAGAAGCGGTTCAATTGTTGCCCTCCGGGCGCGGTCGCATGTTTACGGGACAGACCGACGAAGAAAGTTTGTGTTGTGGTCTTGTGTCATGCGCCCATCGGGCTAGCGGAAGATGCAGGACTCGAACCTGCAAGCGGTTTCCCGCGTCTGGTTAGCAACCAGATTCCTTACCAGTTAGGCTAATCTTCCAGGTTGCCACACTTTCCCTTGGCGGTAGTGGCCACCGCTTGCCGGAGACACGGCTAAAACGGGAGGTCGTCCTCGAAGCCGGATGCGTCGCCCTGCGCGGGTTGCTGCGCCTGCTGCGACTGGTCGTAATTCTGCGAATAGTCGTATGACGGGGAGCCCGACTGCCCCGATGTTGCGCCGCCGCGAGACGAAAGCAGCTGGAACGTAGAGAGGTTGACTTCTGTGCTGTAGCGCTTCTGTCCGGTGGTCTGGTCGGTCCAGCTACGGTTCGTGAGTTCGCCTTCGACATAGAGCGTCATACCCTTGTGGATTCCGAGCTGTTCGAAAATGTCCGCCGTCTTTCCCCAGCCCACGATGTTGTGCCAGTCAGTCTGTTCCTTCTGTTCACCGTTGTTGTCGCGGTAGCGACGGCTTGTTGCCAGTGAGAACGAAACACGCTTCCGGCCTGTTGCGCTTGCGCTAATGACGGGGTCCTTCCCGAGGTTTCCGATGAGCATCACTTTATTCAGATAAGCCATGTTCTATTTTTCCTTGAGTATTAGGGTCTGCTGTTTACTTTTGTCCGCCTTGGTCGGCACCACGTGGGAGCGATGCCCCGGGTACCCATGCCGCGCCGCCCATTGCTCCAGGGCGTACACGCGCCTGTAGGTTTCGGAACGTAGGCCGAAAATCTTTCCTACTATCGACGCGACGGGGTACTTGAGGGGGAGTTTCATTATTACTTGACCGTGAGGGTGCGTTCCTTCGGCTTGATGACGATGCCGTCGTGGAAGAGCTCCAGCATCTTTTCGGTGGTAATGCCTGCCGCCTTCTGCATTCCTGTAACGGTCACGGCATCGAAGAGCTGCTCCTTGGTGGTGAGGCCGCTGTCGATGAGGCTCTGCGCGATGACGCGTGCCTGACCATCCTCAAAGGCGTAGGTGTAGCTCTGCTTGCTCCACTTCACGTTGGCGGGGAGTTCTTCATCCGTGCCGACATTGTAGGTGTGCTTCAGCGCTTCCTTGATGCTGGCGGCGGTCTTCTCCATCCACTTCTGGACTTCTACCAGTTCGCGGAAGCCTTCGGTCCGTGCGTTGCGATGGAGGATGAAGTCGGCGGTCATTTCTTCGTCCATCTCGATGCCTGCGTTGGCGAGTGCGAACTTGTAGGCTTCCAGGGCCTTCTCGCTCGGCACGATGTTCTTGAGTTCTTCGGGGGTTACGATCATTACTTCCTTGCTAGCCATTATACGGCCTCCTTTTTGATTTCATCTTGAATGGCCTTGAAAACATCGCGGCGCTTTTCGGGTTCCACGTCTGCGGCAGCGCCGTATCCGTAACTTGTCATGATCTCTTCGTAAATCTCGTTGTGCGTGGACTTGAGCTGCGCCATGGCCTTCACGAATTCTGCCTTCTTGTGCGGATCGTCTTCGGGCTGCTGCGGGTTTTTCGCCTGCTGCTGGGGCTCTGCGGGTACTTCCTGCAATCCCTGCTGCTGGAGCCTGTCTGCGCCGGTCATGTGTTCGGGGAGTTCGTCATTGGTGTAGGGCATCCCACCGAAGTCCATCGGGAAAGCCCTGCGGAAAGCCGTGGCGATTGCGACCTTCTCCAGCATCATGCGCGGCTTGCTTGCCCATAGCGAACGTCCAGTAGAGTATTCGCTCATCCACACGGTAGACGTGACCGGCATGGTGCGGTCCTTGCGGTAGACCTTGCAGGTGCATCCCATCTCGCCGTTAACCACCTTGAACTCGGTTTCGAATCCGTTGTAGTTGGGGTTCATCTCGGCACGCTTGAGATACACCTCGTAGCCGGTGACGATGCTCATTACGGTGCCGCCTTCCTTGTTCTTGTAGGTGGTGGCGTAGATTTCGCGCTTGAAGGGGTTCAAGCCGAACGCGGATGCAACCGCGATGAACTGGTCGCGCTGCGCGTTCGTGAGCTTGTCAGTGATCGTGTTGAGGTAGTCGTTTAGGAGCTTCGCCGTTACCTGGTTCTGCTCGTTGGTTGTTGCTATTTCATTAGCCATATAGGTGTCTCCGTTTATTGTTTATAAGTTGTTCTAAATGTTGACGCGCTATGCGCTGGCCGCCATGGCCTGCTGTGTCATGACGATGTCCAGGTCGTTCTGCGCCGATTCCATCGCGAGGCGCATGCAGTCGGTGTAGTCCCACGACCTTGATGCGGGCTTACGCCCAGCCCTGTAGAGTGCCACGAGTCGCCTGCAGCGGCGGTTGTACCTTTCGGCCATCTTGTCTGCCGTGGCCTGTAGAATCCAGATGTCTTTGATAGTAGTCATTTTCGTGTCTCCTTTTTGTTTTTTATTCCGTTGAAATTCCCATGGTCGCAGCTGTAGCAGATGAACTTTTTTCCATCGAGCCTGCACATCTTCTTCAGGCCGCACTTGCTGCATGTCGTGTACTCGTTGTATTCAGGATGCGGGGAGCTCATAGGCAGTCCTCGATGATGCCGATGATGCAGAATGCCGCCACGGTCATTACCACGATGGCGTAGGGTGCGAGCTTCTCGATCAGTTCCCTGCGGAGGCGCCTTTCGGAACACCACTTCGGCGACTTGTACTCGTTGAACTCTATGAGTTCATGTATCCCATCGGGCGCGTTGGCGTTCCTTACGAACTTGCTTGTGCTTTCCATTCCTTCTCCTTTCATAAGAGCTTGTTCTTCCTCAATAGAAGCTTTCCAACCGGGTGCAGCGGGCTTCGCGGGTTCTCGCCCCATTGCCCTCCGCAGAGTTCCTGCAGTTCCGGCATCACCTTCCGCTCGAAACTTTCGTGCAGGCCCGGGTTGCAGTAGTGTCGGCACATCCCTTCGCCGGTCATCACGTAGGCCCTGACGAACTCGTCGTAGATTCCGAGGTAGATGGCGTACATCTTGACGGTTTCGCGCACGTTGACCGCCTTCATAAGGGATTCCTGGTTCATACGGCGTTCCTTGCGGTCACGGCATCGACTACGGCGCAGTCGAACGCCCCGTCTATTGCGATGCTTTCGTTTCCTTCCCTGAACACGAGCAGCTTCCTCATTGCGGAAAGCAGGGCCTCGCCGAAGATTTTCCGGAGTTCCGTTTCGCTTACGCTGTTGTGGAGCGCAAATGCCTCGTTCTTTACTAGGATTCCCATATCGATAGTCATCTTCATGCGCCGCCTTCCTTCTTCATCCTGTTCTCGGCCCTCTTCCTGCACCATTGCGTTGCATAGGCCTTGATGCTCACTACCTTGTTCCCGTCCTTGTCCCTTCCGCCGCGTTCGGCGGTTGCGTTCCAGCATTCACCGGCATCGTCAGGGTCGAGCCCGTTGTCCACGGCCCACTGTATGAACTCTTCCTTGTTCGCGAACCGTCCGGAATTCCTTGCTGTTGTCACTGCGGCCTTTTTTGCGGCCCTTGCGGCACCGCTCTTCCTTCCGGCCTCGGCTCGTTGTTCGTGGTTCTCGGCGATCCTTTCCTTGCACCAGTGGACCATCTTGGAGCCGAACGTGTCGGTGTCCTCTGCAAGTTCCTCGAGGTCGTCCATCGACTGCTGCACGTCGCGCACTATCTGCTCCGGAGTCATCTTCCTGTAGTGCTTGATGAATTCGCGGAACAGCACCTTTGCCCAAAGTTCAGCCATTGCCGAACACCCTTATGATTGCTTCTGAAACGACTGCGGAAACGGAAGATCCAAGGCCCTTGTCCCTCCTGGCCTTGTCGACCTTCTTGGCAATTTCGTAGGCCTTCGACGAGATGCCGACGACCCTCGTTTGCGTAAATTCAGGCATATTGGTTCTCCTTTTTTTTGTTAGGATTTTAATAACGATGTTAAAAATATATAAATAAAATTAAGAAATTGTCAATAAATTTTGTAAAAAAAAATATAAAGCATTAAAATATTTTTTAAATAATTTATAGATTTCTAAATTTATGCCCGTGAAGAACGTCGAATGGAAAAAGTTCCTTGACAGGAAGGGAATCAAGCAGGCCGAAGTCTCAAGGCTTCTCGGTACGTCTCCCGCGATAGTGACTGGCTGGGTGAAGGAGAAGAACGCACCGGGCTTCTTCTACCTGCAGAAGCTTGCGCAGATTGGCATGACCGCGCAGGAAATGTTCGGCGAAGAGATTGGATCCGCAATGGTCCGCAATTCAGCCGTTTCGCCGACGGCGCTCAACCCGGATGTGTACGACACTCCGGAATTCAGGGAACGCGTGCAGAAGATTGTAGCGGAGATGGAACGTGATGCCCGTGGTAACGAAAACGAACAAACCGTTAATTTTGTTAACGGGATTGAACGGGAACGAACGAACCTGAACGAGATTGAACGAATAAGTATAAGTATAAGTATAAGTATGAGTATATTGTTATTTAAGCATTATCTTTCATTTAACCTTCTATCTCAATTTTATTTATAAAACCCTCAACTCTATCGCGCGCGAACGCGCGAAAACCAGAAAATGGAACAAGGCGAAAAGAACTGCATCGATTTCGATTCCTTCCTCAGGCGTACCGGAATGAAGTTTTCCGACCTTTCGAAGAAGGCGAACATAAGCAAGCCGATGCTTTCCGTTCTCAAGAAAAGGAATGCCGCCCCTTCATACGAGACCTTGATGAAACTGCACTCCATGGGAATGACGTCGGGGGAGATGTTCGGGTGCGCCCCAGGCTCCATGCTTACCGACGAGGACTGCGAGCGGATTGCAAGAAGAGTTGCGGAGCTTGTCGCCGGAAGGAAGTAGATGTCAAGGAAGACCAGGAGATTTTCGAGGGAATGGCTGGAGGAGGCGCTGATGCTGTCGCTTTCCTCGGTCAAGGCTGGTGAAGATGCCCTGCGCGTGGCGGAACGGTTGCGCGGCGCTCTTGAGGACTACGTCAATTCTTCAAGGCGTAGCGGAAATAGCCCTTGACGGTTTCGGATATTCTTTGCATATTTTGTGCATCCCTCCGTTGAAAATAAAAGCCTTACCGTGGAATTTCCCTAGGCGACAATCTTTCTTATCATCTCGATCGCCTCTTCCACGGTAAGGCCGTTCTTTCCAAGCAACAGCAGTACTGCGTATATCCTCGTTATCTTTTCCATGGCTGAAACATTTCCCTATTGTTTCGGTGTGGATTTTTTTTCGTTGTCTTACAAATATAATACAATTTATCATAATTTTGGTATTTTTTATGTTAATTTTTTAAAAAATTTGTATTTTAAATAAAAGTTTTTGTTATATTTACGCCATGTTCAAGGTAAAGGAATTTGTCGCTAGGCTGGGTATAACCCAGAAGGAACTCGCTAACCGAATCGGGGTCAAGCCTGAAACGGTCTATAAGTGGGCTGCGGGCACCAACAATCCCGTTTACGAGGACATCATCCTCCTCAAGCGAATGGGCGTCACTGACTACGAACTCTACGGCGAGGTTTTCCAGTCGCAGATCGATGCGTACAAGGAACAAGTCATGAACTCGGTCGATGTATTCCTCGAGAACATAGGAATTAAAACCAAGAAGGAGAAAAAATGACCGCTGAAGAAATGGAAGTGTCCTACTGCAAGGCCCGTATCACGTGCATGCGTTCTTTTGTCCGTTGGCTGCGCGAGCATGTCAAGACTGCCGAGGATGCGAAGGCGCTTGGCGTAAGTGACGAGATCAACCTTTCCCTCACTCTCGGTGCCATGAGGAAGGCCGACGAGGAAATCACGAAGGAGCTGGACAACATCATGCTCATTTCCGAAAAGGAACGGAAGGAACCGAACGACTCCAGCGAGCCGAGGGCCGCAGAAGTACAGCGATTGACGGAATAAAATTTCCTCCTTACCAGAAAACGAAAGGACGGCAGCGATGCCGCCCTTTTTTTTGTGTCTTTTCGGTTTAATGAGGTTGAATTTTTGTTCAATAATGTGGAATTACTTCCGTTTTGGGCTGAATTTTTTGTTCCTGTGGGCCTGTGGGCCCGTTTTTCGTCTCGGGGGTACACTTTTATAGGCTTTTACGAAAAAGGCCGCAGAGGGCCTTAAAACGGCCTTTTTGTCGGGTTCAGTAAAACCGGCTTCGAACCGAGTTTTTTGTTCCCCGTTTTTAAGCGAATTTAAGCGCATTTTATCGTGTTCTACAGAAAACCCCGAAAGGGGGGTCGCGGCCAGTAACTTTGGGCCGTATGAACTTCAAGGACAGAACCCTTTTTGAACCGCAGAAACTGGACCGGACGCCCGAAGGATACCTCACGGCGTTCATCCGCTGCACCTGCGCCGGGGTGTTCCGCTACGTGGGCAAGGACGGCAAGACCATCGACCGCGTACTCCGCCCCGAAAACGAGGTGGGCGACCCGGCATCCGTGGCTTCCGCCAACTCCAAGCCCGTCACCCTGAAACACCCGAACGAGATGGTCGACGTTAAAAACGTCAAGAAGTACGAAGTCGGATTTACCGGGACAGACGCCTATTTCGACGGTATCGACCTCTGGATCACCATCACGATTACCGACCCCAAGGCCATCGAGGCCATCGAGAAGAAGGAAGTGCAGGCCGTTTCCATGGGCTACGACGTCCAGGTGCTCGAAGAGAACAAGGACCCGCTGAACAACTGGCGCGGTACCGAGTACAGCTTCGTGCAGCACGGAATCCGCTACAACCACCTTGCGCTCGTCTATGCCGGTCGCGCGGGCGAATCCGTGGAAATCACGGTCGGGGACTCCATCGAAGAAATTGTCAAACCACAAACTGCCGGTAAGCACCCGGCAAAGGATACCACAATGGCAAAGAAGAACCTGCTCATTGACGGTGCCGTCTACGAATGCGACGAGGCCGTGGCCGAACGAATCGCCGGGCTTGAAAAGAAGCTCAACGACTCCGCCGTGGCCAACAAGTCCGCACTCGACGCCGTGACGGCAGAACGCGACTCCGCGAAGGCCGAACTCGAAAAGACGACCGCCGAACGCGACGCCGCACAGGCCGAGGTTAAGACCCTCAAGGAAAAACAGCTTGACGAATCCGAAATCGCAAGGCGCGTCGACGAAAAGATCGCCCTTGTCGAGAAGGCCAAGGGCTTCGGCTGCGAAGTCAAGGCCGAAGATTCCGCGCTTGACATCAAGAAGGCCGTGATCGCGAAGGCTTTCGGCGACAAGATGGACCTCAACGAAAAGACCGATGCCTACGTGGAAGCCGCTTTCGACTCCGCATGCGTGAGCCTCGGCACCGCTGGCGGCACCCCCGCTGCGGACCAGTCCCCGCTCGCCCCGCACTTCGCCGGTGTCACTGAAACTTCCTCGTATGACACCGAAGACGCCTACAAGGCTATGAAAGACAAACTGGCCGGACAGGCCGCAAAGAAGGAGGCCTAACAATGGCTGATTTTCCCGCTGAAATGAACGAAGGCAAGGGCCTCCCCGGTCTGCTCTTCCCGTTCGTACCCCATTCCATTGAGACCGGCATTCTCCAGGACAACAAGGACGAAATGGGCGGTTTCCCCGTTTATTCCGTTGTCGGCCAGACCGGCAAGGTGTATGCTGCCAAGCCCGCTTCCGCTGACGCCGTTGCCCGCGTTGTCGAAGTCACCATCGGCGGCACCGTTGCCGAAGGCGACAAGTACTCCGTGACCATCGCCGGTACCAAGTACGAAGTGACCGTCGGCAGCGGGGAAGGCGCTTCCGATGCGGCCTCCGCTCTCGCTACTGCCGTGGCAGCCAACGCAAACTACGGCGCTACAGCTTCCAGCGGCAAGGTGACCATCACCGCCTCTACTGCTGGCGCAGCCCGCAACGCCGACCAGTTCATCGTCGGCAAGGAATCTACCGCCGGTACTATCGAAAAGAACGAAAAGACCGCCGGTGCCGATGCCGTCGCAGGTGGCGTGTTCGCAGGTATCGCTTCCTACACGACCGCCGAAACGATGCACCTCGGCTACGAAAAGGGCGACCACGTGAACGTCCTCAAGAAGGGCCGCGTGTGGGTCAAGGTCGCTGGCGAAGTGCTCGCCGGTCAGGCCGCCTACATCAACAATTCCACGGGCAAGATCACCGCCAACAGCTCCAGCGCTACCGCTATCACTGGCGGCGTGTTCAAGTCCAACGCTTCCGACGGCACTCTCGCCGAACTGGAAATCGCCTAAAGGAGGTAATCACTCATGGCTTTCAACTCTAAACAGAACGCTCTGATTCTCGCCCTCTTCGGCGTGATCGCGAACGAAACCTACGGCCTCGAACGTGAGGCACTCCACGCAACCGAACTTGTGCCGATGCAGACCGGCATCGACGAATGGATTGGCTCCTGGGGCTACAAGACCGTCTCCGAAGTCGGTATGGCGAAGTTCATCGCCGACTACGCCGACGACCTGCCGCCCGTCGGTCGCTTCCTCGGCGTGAAGAGCATCGGTATCAAGACCATCGGTATTTCCTACTCCTACTCGGAAGTGGAACTGATGCAGTACCTCACTGCCGGTGTCAACGTTTCCCGCGACGACGCCTCTTCCGCCCGCCACTTCATCGACAAGAAGGTTGACGAAGTCATCCTCGTCGGCGACGAAGAACAGGGCGTGACCGGCTTCTTCAACAACGAGAACGTGACCGTGGTGGAATCCGCAGCAAACGCCGCCGGAACTTCCACCAAGATCAAGGACAAGTCCCTTGATGAAATCGTTGCCACCGTCCAGGCCATGGTCGACAAGGCATACGACATCAACAAGGGAACCATCGTCCTCGACTCCATCGTGTTCGACCACGAAGCCTTCGCGCACATCGCTACCAAGCGCGTGAGCGACAACGACGGAACCACCATCTTGAACTACCTCAAGACCGTGTTCCGCGAACAGGGCATCGTCAACTGGTCCGAAAACCGCAAGCTCGACAAGATGGGCACCGGCGAAACCGGACGCGCTATCCTCTACAAGAAGGACCCGTCCATCCTGTCCTACGTGCTCCCGATTCCGTTCCGCCAGAAGGAACCGCAGGCCCATGCATTGCACTACAAGGTGCCTTGCTACGCCCGCGTCGGTGGCACCGTCATCAAGAACCTCAAGGGCATCGTCTACTGCGACGGCATCTAGCCCTGAATGATACTCGTTTCTCCAGGAACGGGCGCGGGGGAGATCCCCGCGTAATTCCTGGGGAGGCGTGTCTTTTTAAAAACCGAAGAACACCTGGAGAAATAACGACATGAAAAAGATTTACATCAACCGCACAAAGCACGCCATCTGTTTCGGTAGCACCATGCTGCTCCCCGGCTCCAACGTTGCCGAGGAAATCGACGAGAAGAAGTTCCCGTCCATCAAGGTGCACATCGAAGCCGACAACATTGAGGTCTCGGAAGACCCCGCAAGTGCGGTACGCGATGCCAATACGCAGCAGGCCGTCGATGACCTTGCGAATATGGACCCGAAGAACGAGGCGCTGCAGAAGAATGCAGGCAAGCGCAAGGGTGTGCTTGACAAGCTCGACGAACAGGCCAAGGCTGCCGCCGCCAAGAAGGCGAAGCAGGAAGCCGAAGAGAACGGCGAATCCGAAGAAGGCGAAGGGGAATAACCTATGGCGCTCACCCCGGAAGAACGCGAAGAACTCATGACCTACCTTGACGATAGGGTAGCGAACAGCCCGCGCATTGAGGCGCTTATCAAGGGCGCGGAACTGCGCGTCGGCCGCTGCTATTTCGGAAAGGCTTTCGTCTATGCGCTCTCGCTCATGGTGCAGCACAAGGCCGCCCTGCTTGATATGGCCTCCGGCGGTGTCGCCGGTCCCGTTACGAGCAAGCGCGAGGGCGACCTTTCCGTAGGCTTCGGCACTGGCGGCTCTTCCGGCAACAACGACCTTTCCAACACCGTTTTCGGTCAGGAATACCTTGAACTCCTGGAACAGTACAGCCCGCGCCCGGGCGTGACTGGTCCCGTTTTTTGCGGAGGGCTCGACGGTGGCGACGCTGTTCAATCGTGCTTTTGAGTACCTGCGCCTTGACAGGCCAACGACGGACCTTCGCGGCAATGTCGTTCCGGGAAACCTCACTACGAAAGAGGTTCGCGGCACCGTGCAGCCGCTGAACGGCAAGGAAACCGTACCGGCAGTCGCCTTGAGCCGCAACACCGGCACCGTCAAGGTCTACTCCAGCGAGCGGCTGGATTTCCGTTCCGAAGATGGCGCTGGCCTCGGCTACGTGCGCTGCGGCGGGCACCTCTACGAACTTGTTGACGAACTCCCGAACTTGAATGGCCTTATCGATCACTGGAAATACATCGCTTGCCTGGTCCCGCAATCGCAGGTACCGGCTCAACTGAAGGCGGTATGATATGCCGGAAGGATTGCAGGAACAGAAGGTGCTCGAAGAAAGCGCGGTGGAACGCATAAAGGGTTCCATCGTCGAGTACTTCAACCTTCACCCGCTCATAGACTGCCCGTTCCATAAGGCTCCTTCCAACATCCCGGCCCCGGTCGGAAAGTATGTGGCGGTGCGCGTGGAACAGGTGGAACAGCACGGCTCCGAGATGCAGCCGCCTCCGGGACAGGGGGCGACATTCGCGTTCCAGCAGGTCGCTACAATCGCTTTCATCGAAGTGGAAGGCGACGGCGAGGCGCTGCGAATGGTGCGGAACCTTGTTCAGCGCAAGGACTTCCGTGATAAAGCCGGTGCTGAAGCCGGATTCAGCGTCTGGGACTTCTCCAGCATCGTGCCGGTAGACACATTCGACGGGGAATTCATCGTGCGGCAATGGCGCTTCACCATGCGAGTGAATTTCGCAGACGAGTTTACAGAGGACGTTCCGAGAATCGAGAGCGTCGAACCTTTAACACTAACAGGAGAATAGACAATGGCTGAAATTATCGACCAGATTGTCAAGATTAGCATCCAGGACGCCATTTCGAGCGTCACCACGGTGGATGTAAACACGGTGGCCATTGTCGGCCGCAACGGAACCTTCGCAACCCGCGTCGTCGATGTTACTCCGGCGCTGAAATCCGGTACATCCGGTGCGGAAGGTTCCAAGAAAATCACTCTCAATATCGGCAATGAATCTTTCGAAATAACGACCACCGCATCCGATGCCATTGCCGATGTCATTGACGACCTCGTGGATGCTGTCAATGACGATACGGACGGCTCCAAGATTTTTACCGCTACCGACGGAACTACAAAGCTTACCCTTACAGCGAAGGCTGTAGGCTACAACGGTGCAGAAATCACCGTGAAGAGCCTCGACGAAAACATCGTCTTCAGTTCTTCTTCCGTTGCCGAAGTCACTGCTGGCGTAGGCACCCTCGAAGCGTTCGAAACGGCATCTCCCAAGGCCGTCGCCGAACGCTGCGGCACAGATTCCGAAATCTACGCGATGGCTTCCGTTTTCTTTGGTATGGATTCGCAGCCGTCCCGCGTCGTGTGTATTCCTGTAGCACAGGGAGCTGAAAATAGCGCCCTGCTCACCGCAGTCAAAGAAGCCGCAAACAACTTCACTTTCTACCACATCGCCGTTGCAACGAACGATACCGCTTTCGCAAAAGGACTTCTTACAGACCCTGCAACAGGATGGCAGGCTTGGCTTTCCGACGCAAAGAAGGTCGCTGAAATCCAGGTTGCGGATGCAAGTGGGCTAAAGAACCACGGATGCAACCGAGTTTTTGTTGTCAAGCACAACGAGACACAGGACGGACAAAAGGACTTTATCTGTGTCGAAATTGCAGCTTCCCGTTGCGCAAGCGACTCTGCCCGAGGAACTTTTGCACACAAGAAACTGAAATTCGCGAAGCCGGATTCCTACACCGTAGACCAGTACAACGAATGGATTGATGCAGGCATCAATATCTATGTCAAGGTCTCCGGCGAGGCCCGACTGTTCATGGGCACCACCTCCGATAACGAACACTTCATCGACCAGATTATCAAGGACGATTGGATCCGCTTCAACACGCAGAGCCGCATCTACCAGCTGCTCGGCGAAGGCAACGACGGCAACGGCGTGAACTATGACGACGCCGGTATCGGTGCAGTGGCCGCCTCCGTGCTGAACGTGCTCAATGTTGCCGCCGACACGGACCACCAGTATGTAATGGCTGATTCCGCGAGCGTGGAATACAAGCCGTACAGCTACCTCGTTGCGAACTACCCGGAAGATGTGCGCAAGCGCAACCTGCCGCTTATCAAGGGACGCTATGCCCGCATGAACTCCATCCACACCGCCGTGCAGGTCGAACTGCAGGTAACTCTCTAAGGAGGAATGATTATGTCGATGTTCAGAACTTACGACCACACCAAGGTCAATATTTCGCTCAACGGCGTCGCACTGACCGACTTCAACGGCGACCCCACAATTTCCAAGGAAGGCCCTGACTTCGAGACCGTGGAAGGCTCTAACGGTGCTGTGGAACGCTCCCGCATGGTGCGCAACCTCTACACCGTGACTCTCCCGATGATGCAGACGAGCCCGCAGATCAACGCCATCGAGACGATGCGAATCGCTGACGAGAAGACCGGCGTGGGTCCGTACCCGTTCGCCATCACCGACCTCAACGGCGTGTATGTTCTCATGGGCGTTGCATGGATTCAGAGCATGGGTGACGCGGTGAAGGGCCGCCAGGCGCAGCCGCGCAACATCGTGCTCCAGGTGAAGGCAGAAGCCGCTTTCGAGGGGGCATAGTAGCTTATGACTCCTATCAATTTCAAGGTCGGCGATGAAGAATACCAGCTTCTCCCGCACACGGGCTTCGAGGCCATCAACCTGGACCGCAAGGTCCTCGGCCTCATCGGCCGCATGGCACGCAGCGGTGAGGAAATGTCCGACGACATGGGTGCATTCGCCGTTCTTGCCGATACGCTCTCCGAGCTGGGCGATTCCGAGTACAGGTGGATTGTCGGCACGACTCTCAAGAACGTGACGGTCGTTACTCCGGGCAAGAAGAACACGACGCTCAAGGATATGGACGTCATTTCGGAACATTTTGCTGGCAGGTACAACGACCTTTACGCGGTGCTTATCCAGGTATGGAAGGAGGAGAAACTGTCCCCTTTCGCGGTAGCCCCGAAGACGGAGACAGCGGAGACGAGTGGCAGCTGAACTACTCCAACCCTATTGTAGCCGCCTTTAGCGCAGAGGACGCATCGAACATCGAGGTTTTGGGAGATGTGGGCACCCTGCGTGGCGGCGCGGCGGAATATGTGCTGATATGGAGGATAGTCTCTGCGGCCCATGTTCCGCTTTCTGATATAGAGGCGGAATGGACATTCGAGCGCATGGTCAGTTTCGGGGCATACCTCGGCATGCAGCAGGACTACAAGAGCGCGTGGAGCGAGATCTACGAAAGCAAGGCGGAATCTGAAGCGAGGAGCAGGTAATGGCAGAAGAGTTTGTACAGGTAGTAAAGCTAAAGGTGGACGACAGCGAACTGCGTGCCGCCATTGAGAATATGCGTAGTGCTTTAGGTGACGGCGTAAATGTAAAGTTGACCGCCGGTCTTGAAAAGGGCCTGAAGGATGCAGGCAAGGAAGCGAACAAGACCGCCAAAGAAACAGAGAAAATTGCCAAGGGCACGAAGGACGCCAAAAAGGAGACCGACGGTCTCTCAAAATCGTTCAAGGGAATGGCAGGTGCTGTAAAGGGGCTTGTCGCGGCCTATGCGGGATTCAAGGGAATTTCCGCAATTGTTGGTTTTGGGAAGGGCAGCATAGAAGCCTTCAACGTGCAGAACCGTGCCGAACGTATGCTGGAATTCGGAATGAGGCAGAACGGAACCGCCGAAAGGGCCGATGAACTGAAACGTTACGCAAGCACGATACAGGGCCGAACAATTTACGGCGACGAGGCTATGCTCTCTGCGGCCGCCGGTTGGCAGAATAAAATACAGGACGTTGAAAACAGCAAGAGAATGATGGACCTTGTCGCCGACTTTGCCGCGAAGAGCACTGGCGGCGGAGCAGTAGACGCCGGGGCAATGAAGGGATTTTCCCAGCAGCTTATGCAGGCCTTGTCGGGAAGGGCGATAACGCTAAAGGCGCAGGGATTCGATATATCCGCAATCAACGAATTGCAGGAAATAAGGAGGAAGGGCGGAAAGGTCACCGAGGACATGGAAATTGCCGCCCTAGAAAAAGTCCTTGCTCCTATCAGGGGAATGGCGCAAGAACTCGCCAATACCGACGAGGGAAAAATCCAGCAACTGAAAAACACTATCGGAGACATGCGCGAAGAGGTGGGCCGCCAATTGATGCCGGTCGTTTCCAGGTTGGCCGAAAATATCAGGAAGAACCTGCCATCGCTGAAGAACCTTTTTGAAAGCCTTGGCAAAGTCTTTGAAAGCCTTGTAAATGCCGTGACAGAAAATATTGGGACCTTGAAGACCGTTGCCGACTGGTTCTCCGCCCTGATGCGGTTTATCGGCGACAACCTCGGAACCATAGTCGCATTCGGTGCCGGCATGAAGGTTCTCGGTGTGGCGATTCCTCTAGTGAGTGGAGGCATTGAAGGCCTTTCTATTGCACTGAAGGGCCTCGTGGTTGGCAACCCGCTCGGAGCAGCTGCGGCAGGTATTGCGGCCCTTGTCGGTGTGACTCTTGCTATCCGGGAAAAATTGGAAAAATCAAGAGAGGATAAAAGGTTCGAAGAAGCGGAAAATGCCGCTAAAAAAATGAATGAACGTGTGAATTTCAAGGCGAAAAAAGGCGCTGAAGGTTATGCACAAGAACAGGTAGATAAAGCAAGGAACGAACTCAAAGACAAGATTTTAGATTATGCAAAACTGCATGGTGGTGCCGTGCCACAAGAGTGGCTGGACGCTCTTAATTCTGATAGAGACGGAATAAAACATGATTACATATTGAAATACCGGCAGGGCAATAAGTGGACAAATGTTTACGGCGTAGGTTCAACCGGCAAGGTGATCGACCCAAAAACGGGCAAGGAGTTTGACCCGAGCGTTTACAGTTACGATCCGAACGCGCTTACGAAAAAACTCCAGCAAGACCTTAAATTGCAGGCCAAGGGCGACACCACCGTCAATAATGTGAAAGTCACCAACAACATCACGACCGATTCCGATATGACTGTAAGAATTATCAAGGACCAGCTTCGTGTATTCGCTACATCCCAGCTCAACTTCACGAGCCGCACCGCTGCGGCAAAGGCGTTCGCTGTATGATTACGCTTCCGTACCAGGGAATTGTCAACCAGGCTGTGGACTTCTACAACCGTGAGAAGGT
>Ga0310786_10000757_pt1 | contig 51801 bp, 41 predicted proteins | sample AusTroGonzalo_MG_FD_203881 | JGI IMG/M metagenome (GOLD analysis project Ga0310786, IMG submission 203881) | Bovine rumen microbial communities from tropical cattle in Woodstock, Queensland, Australia - Gonzalo_03 (v2) (version 2) | ecosystem: Host-associated > Mammals > Digestive system >...
GATAGCTTGTGATTTATTTGTAACTTTGCGCAGTCAAATTTATGTTGTGTTGAAAATGGAGAAAGTCTATGCACATCGGACATTTGGGTTGGAAGCCAACATAATTGGCTGCGCAACATATGAGCTGAAGATGGGTAAGTTTAAACCTGAACATTTGGGACAACTGAACTTTTATCTGGAGGCTCTCGACAGGGATGTAAAGAAACCACACGAGAATCCGAGTATTGGTGTGTTGCTTTGCAAGGACAAAGATGACGAAGTGGTGGAATATGCGCTGAGTCGCAGCCTATCGCCGACTATGGTGGCTGAATATCAGTTGTGTTTACCTGACAAAGCACTCCTACAACAAAAGTTACGTGACATCTGCGAATTTGAAGAATCAGCAATTTAGTTTTTATCTTCGCAGAAAATCAGCGAGTCGTATAATCTGTTGAAAATCAAAGCGTTCTTATCTTCGCAGAAAATCCCAAGCCATAGGAATGATGATAAAGGAGTATCTTGAAATACCTGTTGTGGGGAAAGTCAGTGGGCTCACACTGATAGTCTACCCACAATCCTCGAATGCCAAAGTCTTTGAGGAGAGTGAGCCGTATGCTGGAGAGTCAAGACATCAGCTATTGGAGGGATGTACCTATGCTTATGAGCTTGTGAACAGGCATGACGGTAAAAGCTATCAGTTTGAAACTCAAAACGAGATTGTAAAATATCATCCCAACAAGTCACTTCATGCTAATATGGGTACGCTGGTTACTGGTATTTATGTTGGCAGTCTTTCATTGAACGTCTGTGATGTAATTAGTGGTGAAAAAGTGGGGAGAGTGAGTCTTGAAATAAGAAGCATAAAAGCAGAATATAAGAAAGAGTATCGATTGATGCTTGAAGATATAGCAAGATATTACACAGACTTGGTTCTTCAGCAAGGTTCGCCAGTGACACAGAAACTGGAAATTGACCAAAGCTGTTCTTCGCAAACATTATACCAACGATTCTCTTTCGTGCGCTCATTGGTTGATAGCGACGCATTCTCAGAAGCAATCCACAAAATAATATCTAATCCCGTGAGGAAATGGACGGATGCTAACATTGAGCGAAATATCGTGGGTGTAAAGCGTCTTAGCCGTAAGAATATTCGTCAGATTGCATCGAGTACGGATAGGATTCAACTACCGATGGGAATGCGAACGGGTATGCCGGAGGGCTTGACCAGTGTCCCTCGGAGAATAGAGGTGGAATACAAACGCGACACAACGGATTGCCAAGAAAATCAGTTTGTAAAGTTTGTGCTGCGTACCTTAGTGAACTTCTGTTCAGACCTCCAGATGCTTCCCAATGCTACAGAGCGTTTGAAGGCAGAGGCAAAAGAGACGACAGAATGCCTGTATGAGCATTTGGACAACCAGTTCTTCCGTCAGATTTCGCAACCCTCGCACATGAATATGAACAGTCCAGTCTTGCAGCGCAAGGAGGGCTACCGTGAGGTGTTACAGGCATGGCTGTTGTTTGACTTGGCTGCAAAGCTGAACTGGAGTGGCGGTGATGATGTATATGATGCTGGTAAGAAAAATGTGGCGACGCTTTATGAATATTGGTTGTTCTTCAAGTTGCTGGAACTGGTGAGCGAGTTCTTCAATATCGAACCACAAGCCATGAAAGACTTAGTTCAAACAGATAGCGATGGCATCAATTTGAGTCTGAAACAGGGTCAGATGAAAATGGTGTATGGAAAGCAAGAGACATTTTCTCGTATATTGAATGTTGCTTTCTATTACAACAGGACTTTTAATAAGGTATCTGAGAACAATAATCCTATCCACAAGGCCGGTAGCTGGACGATGACCATGAGGCCAGACTATACTCTATCGCTATGGCCTGGCGAGATTGACGAGGAGGAAGCTGAGCGTCAGGAGCTTATGATACACATCCACTTCGATGCAAAATATCGACTAAATAAGGTGTTACTTGAGGACAAGGATGTTGGAACAAATATTGAGGACGATTTAGCAGAAGAAAAGCGAGAGCAAGAACTAAAGATATATAAGAGAGGTGACTTGTTGAAGATGCATGCCTATAAAGATGCCATCAGACGAACAAGCGGTGCTTATGTTCTCTACCCAGGCGATGAAAATAGAGAAATACGAGGATTCCACGAAATTATACCTGGTTTGGGCGCATTTAGCGTTCGTCCAGGCCATTGGCAGGAGGATTCTGTCTATTTGAAGCAATTCTTGGCAGAGGTGAAAGCCCACTTAATGGACCGCACGTCTGATCGTGAGAAGCTCTCGTACTATCAGTATGATGTACATCTAGAACCAAACAAGTCAATGACGATGGAAAGTCTGCCTGAAGCTGAGGGCGAGAACCGTGACTTCCTGCCAGATGAAACGACTGTGCTTATTGGCTATTACAAAAACCAGGAACATCTTGACTGGATTATGAAAAACTGGTTATACAATGGACGTGCAGGAGACAGAGGTGGTGCTATTGCAGTTTCAAAAGAAATCGTCACGGCACGGTATATCCTGCTACACAATGGCAGGGAAGCTATTCTTCATAAAATCAACGTGGGTGGTCCCAAGGTCTTTGGCTATAAGGAAATGAAAGACAGGGAATATCCTTTTAACCCAAATGAAAAGAATGAGGATAAAATATATCTAGTATTCCGCTTGAATCAAAAGGGCATTGAGAAAGAACTACAGAAATATGAATGGAATCCAGAGGACATTAAGAAGTTGAAACTGACACGATACGGAAAATTCGATGTTATAAGATTGACAGAGCTGATGAAGGTTGCGAGAATAAAATAGCCTGTAGATATGACGAAACGCAAGATATACGTAGCAAGCAGCTGGCGCAACGAATACTACACGGAGGTTGTCGCCAAGTTAAGGGAGGCAGGACATGAGGTGTATGACTTCCGCAATCCGCCATCGGGTGACCCTGGCTTCAAGTGGGCCAGCGTGAGCGAGGACTATATGGAGTGGACGCCTGAACAGTATCGTGACATGCTGCATCACCCCAAGGCTGAACGGCAGTTCCACAACGACATTGAGGCGATGGAGGCTTGCGACACTTGTGTGCTGGTATTGCCCTGTGGACGGAGTGCCCACACGGAGGCAGGATGGTTTGCAGGTAGGGGCCGGACAACGATTGTCTACATTCCTGAACGGCAGGAGCCTGAACTGATGTATAAGCTGTTCACGGGCGTTTGCTGCTCGATGGAAGAATTGATAAACACCCTAAAGTGATATACGACAATCCGCCTCTATGCCAGAGCAGACAGCATAGAGGCAGATTCCTTTTGGGTTATACAATAAGCGAGAGTCGCTTTGGGATTGGGTCGTAGGACACCTTGTGCTTAAAGCTGATGGCGGTACCATCGTAAACAGCGGACACATCTATACCTTTATATATTAGGGCGTCGATCAGGGCCGTGTCGTGGGCTGCACGTTCGGAGGTCCATGCGTTTGAACCTACAATCTTATTGAAATACTGAACTAACTGACTAACTGGGATAGACGACAAAGGTACAAAAACTTTTGGAGAAACCAAAACTTTTACTTAACTTTGCAGCAGGATTAGAAGAAATGGCAGGAAAGTGATTTGCTAATTTTGTGGCATCAAATAATGAGGATTATGAAAAAAGTAATTGTTTCAATGGTTTTGGCTTGCTCGGCATTGGTGATGCTGAGTGGGTGCGTGGTGTCGGAAGAGAAGCTGAATGACAAGGTGACTCAGGGCATCGTGGAGTATGAGCAGGAGCACGGAAACCGCTTGGAGGTAACTGACCTGAAACTTGAAAAGAGCGAGGGGAAGAACTACAAGGGTGTGTTGACAGGCAAGCTCAACGGCGAGGATGTGGTCTATGATGTGACTGTGGATGATTCCGGCAGCGACTTTGATGTGGACTGGGAACTAAGGAAATAACAAGGTTGGCCCCGGAAGTGACCGACGAACTTTACCTTATGCCGTCGGAAATTGAATAACAAATGCATGAAACAAATAGAAGTTGTAGCAGCGATTATCCGTAAGGGAGATAAGATCTTCGCCACTCAGCGAGGATATGGCGAGTGGAAGGACTGGTGGGAGTTTCCTGGCGGCAAAATGGAGGCTGGGGAAACGCCAGAGGAGGCGCTGAAGCGGGAGATTCGCGAGGAGCTGTCGACGGAAATCAGCGTAGACGAGTTTCTGTGTACTGTTGAATACGATTACCCCAAGTTTCATCTCACCATGCATTGCTATTTGTGCTCGTTGCTGACGGAGGCGCTACACTTGAATGAACATGAGGCGGCGAAGTGGCTTACGAATGATGATTTGAATAGCGTGAAGTGGTTACCGGCAGATTTGTTGGTTATCGAAGCATTAAAGAATAGAGAAAGAAAAAAGTGAATATGGGTAAATCCTCGAAACGGCAACGGCATGCCAAGGCTGCGATTAAGCAAGAGCAGAGCGGTGCTTGCATCAGTTCTGCCGAGAGTGAGCAGGCTCGGCGATCAGCCAACATGGCGGCGATTCGGTCGAAGGACACGAAGCCAGAGATGATTGTGCGTCGTGGGCTGTGGAAGAGAGGGTTCCGATACCGTTTAAACCATAAGCGGCTGCCCGGGCATCCGGACTTGGTGCTGAAGAAATACAGGACGTGCATCTTCGTGAACGGGTGCTTCTGGCATGGACACAATGTGGCGTTGCCACAAATTGATAATGGACAATTGACAATTGATAATTCCGCATGTTGTAAGATTCCGAAGACGAATAGGGAATTTTGGGTGGCGAAGATTCGCAGGAACAAAGAACGGGACAAGGAGGAGCAGAAGAAACTGGCGGCGATGGGTTGGCACTGCATCACGGTATGGGAATGTGAGCTGAAACCTTCAAAGCGAGAAGAGACATTGGAGTCTATCGCTTTTACCCTGAACCACATCTGGCTGCAAGACCATCAAGCGAAAGTCGTATCCTATCCGAAACGGGAAGAAGAGGATATGCAGATGCCAATGGCTGCGGAAGATATAGAAAAAGTCTGAGAGAATTAATAAAAAGAAAAGAGTGAAGAAATTTGGTTTTTCTCTCAACTTTTCGTAACTTTGCACCCGAAAACAACACAAACGAATCATAATAAGTAAGATGTATGTGTGGAATAGTAGGTTACATTGGTAAGAAAGAGGCTTACCCAATACTGATTAAGGGCTTGCGCCGGTTGGAATATCGTGGATATGACTCAGCAGGCGTGGCGTTGATAAACGACGGCGGCGACTTGAATGTCTACAAGTCGAAGGGCAAGGTTGACAATCTGACAGAGTTTTGCAGCGACAAGAACGTGAGCGGTACCATCGGCATCGCCCATACGCGCTGGGCGACGCACGGCGAACCATCGTCGCGCAATGCTCACCCGCACTATTCGCAGAGCCATAATCTGGCCATCATCCATAACGGCATCATTGAGAACTATGCCGACATCAAGGAGAAACTGATAGCAAAGGGCGTGACGTTCGTAAGCGACACCGACACCGAGGTGCTGGTGCAGCTCATCGAGTACATCATGGTGAAGAAGAACATCGACCTGCTCGAGGCCGTACAGGTGGCACTCTATCAGGTTATCGGTGCATACGCCATTGCTGTCTTGGACAAGCGCGACCCTGACCAGATCATCGCTGCCCGCAAGCAGAGTCCGTTGGTGGTCGGTATCGGCGAAGACGAGTTCTTCCTCGGCAGCGACGCCAGCCCCATCGTAGAATATACCGACAAGGTGGTCTATCTCGAGGACGGTAACATCGCCGTGATCCGTCGCGGCCAGGACCTGCATGTATTCAGCATCCTCGGCGAGGAGCAGGAGCTGAAGGTGAAAAAGGTTGACATCGACCTGGGCCAGATAGAGAAGAGCGGCTATCCGCACTTCATGCTGAAGGAAATCTTCGAGCAGCCCGAGTGCCTAACCAACTGCATGAGGGGCCGTGTGAACGTGGAGGCCGATCATGTGACGCTCTCGGCGCTCATCGACTACCGCCGCCAGTTGCTCAATGCCAAGCGTGTGGTCATCGTGGCCTGTGGCACGAGCTGGCACGCCGGACTCATAGGCAAGCAGATGATAGAGACGCTGTGCCGCATACCCGTCGAGGTGGAGTACGCCAGTGAGTTCCGCTACCGCAACCCTGTGGTGACTGAGAACGACGTGGTGATTGCCATCAGTCAGAGCGGCGAGACCGCCGACACGCTGGCTGCCGTGCAGTTAGCCAAGGAGAAGGGTGCCTTCATCTATGGCATCTGCAACGCCATCGGTTCTTCTATTCCCCGCGCTACCGATACCGGTACCTACATCCACGTGGGTCCGGAGATTGGTGTGGCGTCGACAAAAGCTTTTACCGGTCAGGTGACTGTCCTGACGATGTTCGCATTGGCATTGGCAGAGGCAAAAGGCACTGTTGACCGACAGGAATACCTGAAGATTGTCAAGGGTCTAAGTGAGATACCCGTAAAGATCCGCGAAGTGTTGCAGACCAATGAAAAAGTGGCTGACCTCGCGCGTACCTTTACTTATGCGCATAACTTCCTTTATCTGGGTCGCGGTTTTTCATTCCCTGTAGCTCTTGAAGGTGCCTTGAAGCTGAAGGAAATCTCGTATATCCATGCCGAGGGCTACCCCGCCGCCGAGATGAAGCACGGTCCGATTGCGCTGATAGACAGCGATATGCCTGTTGTTGTCATAGCTACGCACAATGCCATGTACGAGAAGGTGCTGTCGAACATTCAGGAGATCAAGGCCCGGCAGGGTAGGGTGATTGCGCTCGTATCTAAGGGTGACGATACCATCGCAAAGATTGCCGATGAGGTCATCGAACTGCCCGACGTGTTGGAGTGCCTTGAGCCCTTAGTAGCCACGATTCCACTCCAGCTGCTGGCCTATCATGTTGCCGTCTGCAAGGGCAAGAACGTGGACCAGCCGCGTAACCTCGCGAAGTCAGTAACCGTAGAATAATTGTATCGGAAGTCCTTAAAAAGTGTGAAAGTTGTGCAATAATTTGGTAATTTGGAATTATTGCATTACTTTTGCACTCAAAACGAATCTATATGGAAGCTGGAAATACTTTTGAATCACAAATTAACCGCAGTGATTACAAGATACTGATTGTGGACGATGTGGTCAGTAATGTGCTGCTGCTCAAGATTCTGTTAACCAACGAAAAGTTCCAGGTTTGTACGGCCAATTGTGGTAACATGTGTATTGAGCAGGCCAAGTCAGAACACCCTGACCTGATACTGCTTGACGTCATGATGCCCGACATCAATGGCTTTGAGACGGCAACCATCTTGAAACAGGATCCGACGTTGCGTGAAATTCCTATTATCTTCCTTACGGCACTGAACAACCCGTCAGACCTGGTACACGGTTTCCAGGTGGGAGCCAGCGATTTCCTGACCAAGCCCTTCAACAAGGAGGAACTGGTCATCCGTGTCATGCACCAGATAACTGTGGTGGCCGCTAAACGACTCATTGAGAAACAGAACCGTGAATTGCAGGCAACCATTTCCAACCGCGACAAGATGTACAGCGTCATAGCCCACGACCTGCGTTCGCCCATGGCCAGCATCCGCATGGTGCTCAACCTCGTGGTGACTGCCGTGTCGGCCGACACCGTCGGCCCTGAGCTCTTTGAACTGCTGGACAAGGCTAACCGCGAGTCAGAAGAGGTTCACGACCTGCTGGACAACCTGCTGAAGTGGACGAAGAGCCAGACGGGACGTTTAAACGTCGTGCTGCAGGACCTCGACTTGAACGACATCGTTCCAGGCGTGGTCGACATCTTCGAGATGATAGCCCAGACCAAGCACATCACGCTCAACTATACCGGTACAGAAACACCGCTCATCGTGCGTGCCGACAATGACATGCTGAAGACCGTGGTGCGTAACTTCATGTCGAACGCCATTAAGTTCTCGCCCGAGAACTCGACCATCGAGATAAACATGAGCGTGGAGAACGACTTCGCCAAGATCAGTGTCCGCGACCACGGTGTGGGTATCGCCGCAGACCGCATCGGCACTATCTTCCATAAGGGTGAGACTACCTACGGTACAGGCGGCGAGGAAGGCTCAGGCCTTGGCTTGCAGCTCTGTCAGGACTTTGCCCGCAAGAATGGCGGCGATGTGATGGTCGAGTCAATAGAGGGCGAAGGTTCCACTTTCAGTGTCTTTGTCCCGTTGAAGAAGGATTGACGTTTATTTGAAGGCGTAGTTTCCCTTAAACAGCGTAGAGCTCGGCCTTCTTCTCCTTGATGGCCTCGTCGTAGATGTAGTCGTCGTAGGTCATCAGCTTGTCGATGATGCCACGAGGCGTCAACTCGATGATGCGGTCGGCCACTGTGTTGATGAACTCATGGTCGTGCGAGGCGAAGAGGATGTTTCCCTTGAATTGTATGAGGTTGTTGTTGAAAGCCTGAATCGATTCCAGGTCGAGGTGGTTCGTCGGCGTGTCGAGAATGAGGCAGTTGGCATTCTTCAGTTGCATGCGTGCAATCATACAGCGCATCTTCTCACCACCAGAGAGCACGTTGACGTGCTTCAGTACGTCTTCTTCACGGAAAAGCATGCGTCCCAAGTACGACTTCATCACCACTTCGTTGCCCGGCCCCCATTGTGAGAGCCAGTCGACGAGGTTCATTTCCGACTGGAAGAACTCCGTATTGTCTAACGGCAGGTAGGCTGTGGTGATGGTGACGCCCCACTTGTAGGTGCCAGCCTGTGGCTCGCGGTTGCCGTTGATAATCTCAAACAGGGCGGTCATAGCCTTGGGGTTGTGTGACAGGAAGACGGTTTTCTGTCCCTTCTCGATGGTGAACGACACGTTGTCGAAGAGTACCGTTCCATCGGGATCGACAGCCTTCAGGCCTTCCACCTCTATAATCTGTGTGCCCGGCTCGCGCTCCATGGCGAAGATAATGCCTGGATATTTTCGCGTCGATGGCGTAATCTCCTCAACGTTAAGCTTTTCGAGCATCTTCTTTCGAGAAGTGGTTTGCTTCGATTTTGCCACGTTAGCCGAGAAACGGCGGATGAATTCTTCCAACTGCTTACGCTTCTCCTCGGCCTTCATCTTCTGGTTCTGAGCCTGACGCAGGGCTAACTGCGATGACTCGTACCAGAACGAATAGTTACCTGAGAACAGCGTCACCTTGCCAAAGTCAATATCGACAGTCTGTGTCGAAACAGCATCGAGGAAGTGACGGTCGTGAGAAACCACGAGCACGCATTGCTCGAGGTTCGACAGGTACTCCTCCAACCATTGTACAGTGTCAAGGTCGAGGTCGTTGGTCGGCTCGTCAAGAAGCAGGTTGTCAGGATGTCCGAACAGTGCCTTGGCCAGCATCACACGTACCTTTTCATTATTAGAAATGTCACTCATCTGCTTGTAGTGCTGCTCCTCCTTCACGCCGAGGTTCTGCAGCAGCTGCGCAGCCTCGCTCTCAGCCTCCCAGCCGTTCATCTCGGCGAAGGCCATCTCCAGGTCGGCGGCACGCACGCCGTCCTCTTCGGTCATTTCGGGCTTGGCATACAATGCTTCGCGCTCCTTCATGTTCTTCCACAGCGGCTGATGACCCATGAGCACCGTATCCATCACCGTGAACTCATCGTATTTGAAGTGGTCCTGTTCCAGCACAGACAGACGTTCGCCGGGCTGCATCTCGATGGTTCCCTTGTTGGGCTCCAGCTCACCGCTGATGGCGCGCAGCAGTGTAGACTTGCCCGCACCGTTGGCACCGATGATGCCATAGATGTTTCCACTCGTAAACTTCAGGTTCACGTCTTTGTACAGAATCTTTTTGCCAAATTGGATAGCCAGATTTGTGACTGTAATCATGTCTTATTCTTCCTTATTACATTAAATTTGCGTGCAAAGGTACAATTTTCCGGGGAGTTAAAGGAGTTAAAGTAGTTAAAGGGAGTTAAAGGACAAGAGTTTTGTAGTAAAAATCGTATCTTTGCACTCTAAAATGGCCAAAAGCTGTAGAATACTGCCTTTCGTACTGATAGCCTTGCTATTGGCATCGTGCTCAGTGACAAGGTACGTGCCTGACGGTATGTACCTGCTCAACGACGTGAAGATAAAGATTGACGAACAGGCTCCAGAAGACGGGAAAAAAATCCGTCATGACCGTCTTGACCCAACGCAGCTGAAGAACTACGTCCGGCAGAAAGGCAATTCACGTTGGTTCTCGGCCTTCAAGCTGCCGCTGGCTGCCTACTCCCTTTCTGGCCGTGACTCAGCCAAATGGGTGAATCGTGCACTCAAGTCGATGGGCGAGGCTCCCGTGCTCTTCGACAGCACTCAGGCGCGGTTGTCGTGCAGCGACCTGCAACAGCATCTGCAGAACGAAGGTTACTTGGATGCCCAGGTGGAGTTGTGGACTCGTAATCGCGGAAAGCGCATAGATGCCATCTACAAGCTGTCGCCTGGCCAGCCCTATTATCTGCGGTCGGTTCACTACGACATTCTTGATCCGCAGATTGAACAACTGCTGCACCTGTCTGACTCTGCCAACCAAGGATTGCGTGCCGGTCAGCCTTTCAGCGTAGCAGACTTGGACGCGGAACGTAAGCGTATCACTAACTTATTGACAGAGAACGGTTACTACAGATTTCACAAGGAGTTCATACACTACGAGGCCGACACCACCCGAGGCGGTCGGGGTGTAGACCTGACGCTCAAGCTAAACCGACTGCGTGTGGGCGAGGAGGGTGCCGATACCCTGCATACCCGTTATCGTATAGGCCAGATAACCTATCACAGCGGTGCTCCTGAAGACACCGTCATCCATCTGCGCCACCACGTGCTGACAGAGAATACCTACCTGACGCCCGGCCACTATTACTCCAGCAGCGACCTGCAGGACACGTACAACCACTTCGGACGATTGGGAGCTGTTAAGTACACCAACATCACATTCAAGGAAGACCCTGAGCAGGCATTGCTCGACTGTGACATACAGCTGCAGACAAACAAACCCTCGACGCTCAGTTTCCAGCCCGAAGGCACCAACACGGCGGGTGACTTGGGAGCGGCGGTATCGCTGACCTACCAGAATCTCAACCTGTTTCGCGGCTCGGAAAAGCTGTCGGTAGAGTTGCGTGGAGCCTACGAAGCCATTCGCGGACTGGAGGGTTATCGCAATCAGGATTTTGTGGAGTACAGCATGGCAGCACGCCTGCAGTTTCCGCGCTTTATCATGCCGTTCCTCAGTCGTTCTATCCGGCGTAGCATCAATGCTACCAGCGAGGTATCATTGCTCTACGACCTGCAGGACCGTCCGGAGTTCCACCGTCGCGTGCTGTCGGCAGGATGGCGGTACAAGTGGAACCCGATGGGGCATCACGACTCTTACCAGTTTGACTTGCTCGACCTGAACTACGTATTCATGCCCTGGATCTCTGAGACGTTCCGGCAGCAGTATCTTGAAGATGTCACATCGCGAAATGCTATACTGCGCTACAACTACGAAGACCTATTCATTACCAAGATAGGCTTCGGCTTTGCCTACAACAATGGGCGCATAGCCGTGAAGACGAATATAGAGACCTCGGGCAACCTGCTCAATCTGGGGTCACACATTTTTGGTGCCAGCAAGGACGAACACGACCAGTACCGCCTTTTCAACATTGCCTTCGCTCAATATGCAAAGGGCGACATCGACTTCACCCGCAGCATCAGACTTGACTACAATAACCAGCTTGTGCTGCATGTCGGCTTCGGAGTGGCCTATCCATACGGCAACTCCAGCGTGCTACCCTTTGAGAAGCGCTATTTCTCGGGCGGTCCCAACTCTGTACGTGGCTGGAGCGTGCGAAGTCTTGGACCGGGCAGTTTCAAGGGTCATGACGGTGCCATCGACTTCATCAACCAGACGGGCGACATGAAGCTTGACCTGAATGCAGAGTACCGTGCACACCTGTTTTGGAAACTGGGCGGCGCACTCTTCATTGATGCAGGCAATATTTGGACCCTGCGCGAGTACAATGAACAACCTGGTGGACAGTTTCGGCTCGAGGATTTCCCAAGCCAGTTAGCCGCCAGCTACGGTTTGGGGCTGCGCTTCAATTTCGACTACTTCATCGTGCGCTTCGACTTAGGCATGAAGGCCGTCAACCCTGCCTATAAGGAGGAAGACCAGGAGCACTATCCCCTGATACATCCTCGCTTCAGTCGCGACTATGCTTTTCACTTCGCGGTAGGCCTGCCATTCTGACGAGCCAGTTGCCATTGCGGTTCACCAGTGTCAGCTGGTACTCGCCATCGTCGATTAACGTGCCGCGGCCACCGATGGAGTCAAATTGCAGGTAGTTGTCCACCTCGACGGTCACCACTACGGTAGAGTCATCCGTTTCCGAGTAGTCCATAACTTCCACTAAGGCCTCCTCACCGTGTTCGTTCAACTGTTTCACGTCAGCTTCGCCGATGTTTGACGCAGCAAACTTCAGCCATCGGCTGCTCTCAGGCGTCACAAATCGTTCGGCTTGCTGGAAATCATAGTTGAAATATGCCTCGGCAAAGCCTGTTACGCAATCATTAATCTGCTCTTCCTGACTCTTCTTCTGACCATCGCAAGCGGTCAGCATCGCCAGCGTCACTACAATGAATAAAGCTAAATTCTTCATGCCATAAATCTTAATAAAGTACAAAGGTATGAAAAAATAGGAATAAGAATTCACTTTTAAGAATTATTTTGTGTACTTTTGCAAAAAATAAACAAAACAAATGCTGAAATTCATATCCATGGGGAGCGGAAGCAGCGGCAACTGCTACTTTCTGTTTACCGAAAAGGATGGACTGATAATTGACATAGGAGTAGGAATTAGAACACTCAAGAAGCATTTCCGGGACTTTGGCCTCAGCCTGAGTTCCATTCATTATGTGCTGATTACTCACGACCATGCCGACCACATCAAGTCGGTGGGCAGCATCAGCCATGAGTGTCACCTACCCATCTATGCCACAGAGAAAGTCCACGACGGCATTGACCGTAACTACTGCGTGCAACGGAAACTGCCGGCAGACATGAAACGCTATGTCGTGGCTGGCGAGTCGCAACAACTGGGCGACTTCCTTGTCACCCCCTTCCATGTGCCTCACGATGCTTCCGAGAACGTCGGCTATTGCATTGAGACCGAGGGTATCACCTTCTGCATCATGACCGACGTCGGTTCCGTCACCGACGAGATGCGCTCATACATCACACGTGCCGACTATTTGGTCATCGAGGCTAATCACGACATCGAGATGCTCAGGAATGGCACCTATCCGCAGTACCTCAAGGACCGCATAGAGAGCAGTAGTGGACATTTGAGCAATGTCGAGTGCGGAAAAATGCTGGCCGAGAACATGAGCGAACAGCTAAAGCAGGTGTGGCTCTGTCACCTTAGCGAGGAGAACAATCACCCCGAACTTGCACGCAAGACCGTCGAGGCCGTCCTGCGCTCATACGGTATCGTGGTGGGAAAAGACATCAAACTCGAAGTCCTGAAACGCAAAATGCCAACAGGTATCTTCGAGCTGTAACTATTGCACAAAAACTATACGTCTATGAGAAAACAACTATTAGCAATGGCTCTGGCCTGCTCTGTAGCGAGCGTCTCGGCCAGTGATGGTGTGGAAATCCGCCGCAACCAAGTGGGCTGCTATCCTCAGCAAGAGAAAGTAATCGTGGTTGAGGGTGAGAATCCGGGTAATAAAGTACGCATCACGACGCCCAATGGCAAGGTGGTGAAGGCGAAGTCTGTACGTAAGGCAGTCTCGCCCTTGTCGCAGAAGACACGCTATGTGGTGGATTTGGGCAACCTGACTGCTACGGGCGACTATCGGGTGAACGTCGGTCAGGAGTCGTGTATCCTTAGAGTCAGTGAGCAGCCTTTCCGCGAGCTCGCGAAGTCTTCGCTGCGTCTTTTCTACCTCGTCCGTTCGGGTGTAGCTATTGATGATCCTGTCTACGGCCGTCCCGCCGGTCATTTAGATACCCGTGTGACTGTCCATAACTCAGCCGCCTCGCCGCTTCGTCCCACTGGAACTGTCATCAGTTCGCCGTTTGGCTGGTACGACGCTGGCGACTATAACAAATATGTGGTGAACTCTGCGTTCAGCATCGGATTGATGTTTGCTACCTATGAACAGCAACGCACCTACTTCGATGGCCTGCGCACGGACATTCCTGAGAGCGGCAACACCACACCCGACTTCCTGGACGAGATGATGTTCAACCTGCGTTGGTTCCTGACCATGCAAGACCCTTACGATGGCGGTGTGTACCACAAGTTGACAACGCCTAACTTCGAGGGTTTCATCATGCCCAAGGATTGTCGCCAGCCCCGCTATGTCGTAGCCAAGAGCGTCACGGCCACACTCGACTTCGCAGCTGTGATGGCCGATGCTGCCAGACTATACGAACCCTATCAGCAGGACTATCCGGGCTTCAGCGCCGAGGCAGCTGCAATGGCAGAGCGCGCCTATCAGTGGGCGAAAGCAAATCCTACGGCTTTCTATCATCAGAATCAGTTGAAAGATCCTGCCGTCAGCACCGGTACATACGGCGACGGTAACGCCCGCGACGAATTCTTCTGGGCAGCTTCCGCACTCTGGCGTCTCACCGGCAAGCAGATTTATCTTGATGATGCTGTGCAGTACAAACCGCAGCAGTTCACTACGCCTTCGTGGGGTAATGTCGCCTCGCTCGGTGCCTTCGAGTGGCTGGCAAACACGCATGCCACTGCCGACGTGAACACTTTGCCAGAAGCAGGACGTACACTGGGTGCCGACATGCTGACCCAGCTCTCGGCCTACTGCGACAATGCTGTGAAGGGTGTCGACGAGTCCTCGTTTCAGTCGCCATACGGCAACAGCCGACGCGACTTCGGCTGGGGTTGTCTGGCGGAACATTGCTGCTGTCAGGCCTTAGCCCTGCTCTATGCTGACGAAATGACAGGTACAACAAAATACCGCCGCTATGCCATGCAGAACGCCGACTACCTCTTGGGCCGCAACGCGACGGGCTACTGCTTTGTCACGGGTTTTGGCGACAAGAGTCCAATGCATCCGCATCACCGTCCCTCGGAGGCTGACGGCATCGAGGCTCCATTCCCTGGCATGCTTGTTGGCGGACCGAACCCCGGACAGCAAGACAAGCGCGACATGCACAACGCCGTCTATCCCTCGAATGTACCCGATGAGTCGTACATCGACGACTACGAGTCATACGCCTCAAACGAGATTGCAATAAATTGGAACGCCTCGCTTGTGGCTTTCGTCTGCTGGCTTGATGCCCTGTCTCGTTAGTCTTCCGGTAATTGCGAGTTCTTGCTACTGAAAGAGCGTAAGAACTCGCTCTCAAAGTTGGGCGTCAGTACACCTTTCCCCATTGCTTCACGAATCTCCTGCATCGTCCAGAAACGTCCACCGTCGAGTTCATCAGTCGATGGGCAGATGTCTCCGTCGTACAAAGTTCGGTTTACATACACCAATTCACGTTCACGCTTGCTTTCAAACACATATTTGTCAATGAACTCCGGGGTGAAGTCGGTGATGCCCAACTCTTCACGCACTTCACGACTTAGTGCTTCTTCTGGCGTTTCTCCGAAATCAATGTGTCCGCCAACGGCTGTGTCCCACTTCCCTGGCTGTATATCTTTCCACTCTGGACGGCGTTGCAGGTAAATGTCACCCTTAGAGTTGAACACATGCAGATGCACAACAGGGTGCAGCAGCTTTGAGCCGCTGTGACACTCGCCACGTGTAGCAGAGCCAATGACTTTGCCATCTTCATCCACTATAGGGAATCTTTCCAACTGGTTATCCATAATTATTATTGCATGGGAATCCGCGACACCAGCAAATGAAGTTATTTGTAGGTGATGCGGCTGACACCCTGGTAGTTGACAGACTTCTGCTTCTCTAAGAATTCCATGATAAGGTCGGAAGTCTGGAGGTGGGTGTAGTGAATACCTTCCATATCAACGTCGCTGCTGGCTGCCACATAGCTGTTGGTTGCCACAAGGTAAGTCTTCTTACGATTCAGTTCTCTGCCGTCGGGTAATGTCAGTTTGAACTTTCTGATGCTTTTTCCGTCGGACGGATCGATGGTCAACTCGGCGTGGAGTCCACCAAGATGGGGGAAGTGGGTGGTAGACATGCGGCTGTAGGACTGAAGTAATTGGAAAAGCTCATCGCCTGTCAGTTTCAGCACTACGGCCTGGTTGCCGAATGGGTCGATGTGCAGGGCATCGAGTACGGTGATGTCGCCAGCTGCCAAACTGTCGGCACGTATGCCACGTCGGTTTTCAATGCTGATATCTGCTCCCGTACCGTCTAAGAAAGCATCGCATACCATGCATCCGATTTCGTCAATCGATTTGAACGGGGTCACGGCACGGGCGAGAACTTCCTGAAAGACCGGATTGTCGCTGAAGAAGCGCACCATCTCCTGCACCAGTTTGTTCTTCTTTTTTATTTTTCTCAGGTCGAAGTACTGCGCCCGCTTGTCTGTTACCCGCCCGCTGTCGACGGTGAGCGTGACGTATGTCACATAACGCAGCAAGTTTCGGTTTTGGGTTACCAGCACGCCGTTGTGAAGCGGCTCGTCGGCTGTCAGCTGCTTATGTGTATGGCCGCCAAGGATAAGATCTAACCAAGGATAGGCTTCGGCCATCTTGACATCATCCGAATAACCGACGTGTGAGAGCAGTATGGTGACATCGCACTCACGGCTGAGCCACTCGTAGCGGCCTACTACCTGCATGGGTTCTTCAAACCTGACGCCATGCAGGTTCTCTGGGTGGGTGTCGGGACGGCCCCATCTGTTTACCTGTACGGCACCGACTACGCCCACTTTCACTCCATTGACGTCGAAGACCTGAGTGGGGACGGTGCGGATGCCTGTCGTGTCGTCGGCAAAAACGTTGGCACAGATGTAGTTGAAATTGGAAAGGCCGATAAGCCGTGGCAGCGAATGGACATCAAACTCGTGATTGCCCAGGGTTGAGGCATTGAAGCCCACTTGGTTCATCAGTGCCACCATCGGGTATGCCGGTATCTCATACATGTCGTTTAGGGGATTGCCGGTACGGTTGTCACCAGCCGAGAACACAAGCAGGTTGGGATCAGCCGTGCGCAGGCTGTCAATCAGTGCCGCTAACTGCGGGAAAGCATCGATGTTGGAGTGCATGTCGTTGACTGCCAAAATATGAATGTCGCGTCTCTGGCCGTATGCGACAATGGCCAGCATCAACGTCAACAACAATATGTATGCCTTGTTCCGATTAAACATCTGCTTCTTTATGAATAGTTGCTCCTGAAACTTGAGGAGCGGGATACGGGAATCGAACCCGCCTCCCAGGCTTGGGAAGCCCGTGCACTACCGATGTGCTAATCCCGCTTGCGAAGAAATAAGTTTGATGGTGTTCCTCTTCAACTTTTGAGCCGATACCCGGACTCGAACCGGGGACCCACGCATTACGAATGCGTTGCTCTACCAACTGAGCCATATCGGCGTTCCCTGTTGCGCTACTTGAGGCGCAGGCTCCCGAAACATGCTTTACAACGGGCACTTTTTTCGTTTGCGGGTGCAAAGGTACACATTTTTTTTGTTACCAACAAATTTTGCACACTTTTTTTTCGCCTTAAGATGAAATATCCGAGAAAAAGTGTTAGAAGGTAGGGAAACAGGGTGGGGGCGACTTATAAAATTAATGTTCGCGCGCGTGATATTGTGCCTAAACGGTATTGACGGCTTGCTTGACATGACAAAACTTCGGGTTTTGTTTTGCCGTTTGAAGAATTCTTGCTACCTTTGCAGGCAAAAGGGAGAGAATGGCACGGTTTTTGTTGTCTTCTCGACAGAAACTTTAAATATACGTTTATCATGACAGAAAGAGATATCAACATTGAAGAGACAGAGAACCTGGCAGACGAACAGGCTGAGGTGGAATCTGTTAATCAGGCAGATGAGAATATTGTCGCAGACGCGGAGGACAGCGAGTCAGAAGAGACGGAAGCCAAAGAAGAGGCTGATGCAGATGCAGAGGCTACAGACGAGGTTGCAAGTCTCAAATCGCAGGTAGCAGACCTTCATGACAAGTATCTGCGCTCGGTCGCAGAGTTCGACAACTATCGCAAACGCACGCTGAAAGAGCGCGCAGAGTTGATACTGAACGGTGGCGAGAAGGTGCTGACTGCCATTTTGCCAGTAGTCGATGACATGGAGCGTGCCATAGAGAACGGTGAGAAGACCGAAGACCCGCAAGTGCTGCGTGAGGGCATGGAGCTTATCTACAACAAACTGATGAAAGTGATGGAGGCACAGGGTGTCAGCCGCATTGAGACTGAGGATGCCGACTTCGATACCGATGTTCATGAGGCTGTGGCTATGGTGCCAGGCATGGGCGACGATAAGAAGGGTAAGGTGATAGACTGCCTGCAGAAAGGGTACAAGTTGAATGATAAAGTAATCCGCCACGCCAAAGTGGCAGTAGGACAATAATTAATGGCACAGAAAAGAGACTACTACGAGGTACTTGGCATAGATAAGACCGCCTCAGAAGATGAGATTAAGAAAGCCTATCGTAAGATAGCCATCAAATACCACCCTGACCGTAACCCCGGTGACAAGGAAGCCGAGGAGAAGTTCAAGGAAGCTGCCGAAGCGTATAATGTGCTGCATGACCCGCAGAAACGTCAGCAGTATGACCAATTCGGCTTCAATAGTCCTTTTGGTGCCGGAGGTGGTTTCAGTGACTTCGGTGCAGCGTCGATGAATATGGATGACATTTTCTCTATGTTCGGCGATATCTTTGGCGGTCATGGCTTTGGAGGCTTTGGCGGTGGCGGCAAGCGTCGTCCACAGCAATATCGGGGTTCTGACCTACGTCTGAAAGTGAAACTGACGTTAGAAGAAATCAACCAGGGTGTCACCAAAAAGTTCAAGGTGCGCAAAGACGTTCCATGCAGTCACTGTCATGGCACGGGTGCTGAGGCTGGTTCTGTTAGCGAGCAGTGTCCTACGTGTCATGGTTCAGGAGTCATCACTCATACTACACAGAGTATTTTCGGCATGATGCAGACACAGGGCGTGTGTCCGACCTGTGGCGGCGAGGGTTCTGTCATCAAGGACAAGTGTCATGCCTGTGGCGGTGATGGCATCGTCAAGGGTGAAGAAGTGGTGGAAATCAACATACCTGCCGGCGTGGCCGAGGGAATGGTAGTCAGCGTGCCCGGCAAAGGGAATGCCGGTCGGCGCAATGGTGTAAACGGTGACATTCAGGTGTTCATTGAGGAAGAACCGCACACTACTTTTGTTCGTGACGGCAACGATTTGATATACAATCTGTTGCTTGATTTCCCGACCGCTGCACTCGGCGGTGACATTGAGATTCCGACCATCGAAGGAAACAAGCTTCGCGTAAAAATAGAGAATGGCACGCAGCCAGGTAGGACCCTGCGGTTGCGCGGTAAGGGACTGCCCGCCGTGCAAGGCTATGGTGGCAGTAAGGGCGACCTGGTGGTGAACATCAGCGTCTATGTACCGAAGACATTGAGCCGTGAGGAACGGATGGCACTTGAGCAGTTCAAGACCAGCGACAACTTTAAGGGTGACAAGCAGACACGCGACTCCATCTTCCAGAAATTCAAGAATTACTTCAATTGATTTGAAGTCTGAAATCTGAGGTTAGAAAATGACATACAAAGAGACTTGTGAATATCTGTTCAACCAGACGGCCAATTTTGAGAGTCAGGGGAAGTCGGGCTATAAGCCTGGCTTAGAGACCATGACGGCACTTGACGAACATTTTGGTTCACCCCATGCCAACTTCCGCACGATTCACGTGGCGGGGACTAATGGCAAGGGGTCGGTCTCTCATACGCTGGCCTCCATGCTTCAGGTGTGTGGCTATAAGGTTGGCCTCTATACCTCGCCCCATATTTTGGATTTCAGCGAACGCATCCGTGTCAACGGTATACCCATCAACGAGGACTATGTGATCAACTTCGTGGAACACGACAAGGAGTTTTTTGAACAGCGGAAAGCCACGTTCTTCGAAATTGCCACGATGATGGCCTTCCAGTATTTCAGCGATAGCCATGTTGACATCGCTGTCGTTGAAGTCGGGTTAGGGGGGCGGCTTGACAGTACTAACATCGTGCACCCCGTCCTGTCTATCATCACTAACATCAGTCTCGACCATACTCAGCTGTTGGGCAATTCGCTGGAACAGATAGCAATGGAAAAGGGAGGCATCATCAAGGCTCATACTCCCGTAATCATCGGTGAGGCACTGCCAGAGACACGTCCCGTATTCGAGGCGTTGGCAGCTGAGTCCAGTGCCCCTGTCATCTTTGCCGAAGATGTACCCGAAGTACTCTCGGCAGAACCTGTAGACACCGAAAGCTGCGGTTTCCATTATGTCACCGCCAGTTTCGGCGAGTTCAACGGAGAACTTGGCGGCATCTATCAGGCGAAGAACACCGAAACCATCCTTGCTGCCGTCAGAGAGCTGATTCGACAAGGCTTCCTCTGTCAGGGTGAAAGTGATGAGAACAAGAAGGTTTTTAACAGCCAATTGGGTTATGCCTTCTCGGAGGTTAGTAAGTTGACAGGCTTAAAGGGTCGTTGGCAGCAAGTGGGTGTCGCTCCACGCATTGTCTGTGACACCGCCCATAATGTCGGAGGCTGGAAATATCTGCATCAGCAGTTGGCTGCCGTCCGTTGTGAACGCATGCACATAGTGTTTGGCATGGTTGATGATAAAGACGTGTATGGTGTCATGTCACTGCTTCCAACACAGGCAATTTACTATTTTACCAAGGCCAGCACCAAACGGGCACTATCAGAACAGTCTGTGCAGGTCTTAGGGTCTCAGCTTGACCTTAACGGAAATTGTTATTGTTCTGTGCGTGAGGCGTTTATGGCAGCGAAGAACGCTGCTTCCGAGAATGATTTCATCTTCGTTGGAGGCAGTTCTTACGTCGTGGCCGATTTCCTGAAAACTTGCTTTTAGTTGTTTTTAACACTCTCGTAAACGTTTTTTTCGTTGTTTCTTTCGTTTGTTTGGTTTATTTTTTGTTACTTTGCAACAGAAACTATAAACTTAAAGCAAAACGATTATGGTGAACACAAACGAAAATGCGAATCTTTGTGGTCTGAAGCGGGAGAACTTCCAGGCCACTGTAAATGGAAAAAAAACAGATCTGTACATCTTGCGCAACCGCAAGGGGTACGAAGTTGCAATCTCTAATTATGGTGGTGCTATCTGCGCTATCATGGTTCCCGACAAGGATGGTAAAGTTGCCAACGTGATCCAAGGACACGACAGTATCAAGCAGCTCACCAGCGGTAATGAGCCTTATCTTTCTACACTCATCGGACGCTGGGGTAACCGTATCTGCAAGGGTCAGTTCACGCTGAATGGCAAAGAGTATCAGTTATTTATCAACAACGGTCCTAACCATCTTCATGGTGGAGCTGTGGGCTTCAATGCAAAGGTCTGGGATGCTCGTCAGATGGGACCGCGCTCGCTGGCCCTGCACCGCATTTCATCGTATGGCGAGGAAGGTTTTACGGGTGAAGTGGACGTGACAGTTGAATTTACTTTCACCGACCTGAACGAGCTGGTGATTGAGTATCTGGCCTCTACCAACAAGAAGACCATTGTCAATCTGACACACCACGCCTTCTTCTCATTGGCAGGTACTGCTGATCCTACTCCTACGATTGACGACCAGATTTGCGAGATAAATGCAGACTTCTATCTGCCTACCGACGATACAGCCATACCAACTGGTGAAATTCTGAAGGTCGATGGCACACCGTTCGACTTCCGCACACCGAAGCCCTTTGGTCAGGACATCAATGCCGACAATGAGCAGATTAAGTTTGGTAACGGCTACGACCATAACTATGTGTTGAACAAGAAGGAAGAGGGCGAGCTCTCGTTTGCTGCCCGTGTAACAGAGCCCAAGAGCGGCCGTACACTCGAGGTTTATACCACAGAACCTGGCATGCAGCTCTATACGGGTAACTACCTGAATGGCTATAAGGGTGCCAACGGTGCCACATTCCCCCGCCGCTCAGCTGTTTGCTTCGAAGCTCAGCACTTCCCCGATTCACCGAACCGTCCTTACTTCCCCAGTGTAGTGCTGAATCCTCATCACCGCTACAAGCAGAAGACAATCTATCGCTTTGGTGTTGTAGAGTAATTAGTTGCTAATCAATAAATTATTATAATTATGTCACAGCAAAAAAACAACACCCAGATAGTAGCCATCGTAACGATGTGCTTTATCTTTGCGATGATTAGTTTCGTCACTAACATGGGTGCCCCCTTCGGCAACATCTGGGGCTTCACATATCCCTTTGCCAAGGCATGGGGTAACTTGATGAACTTTGCAGCTTATCTGTTCATGGGCATTCCGGCCGGTAAGATGCTTATTAAATATGGTTATAAGAAGACTGCCCTCATCGCCCTCATCGTGGGTATCGTAGGTCTCGCCTTGCAGTATCTGTCGAGCATCGCCGGAGCTGGTACCTATGTATTCACCTACGACAACATCCCCGTGGCACTCAACCTGCTGATTTATCTCCTTGGTGCCTTTATCTGCGGTTTCTGCGTATGTATGCTCAACACTGTGGTGAACCCCATGCTTAACATTCTTGGTGGTGGTGGTAATCGTGGTAATCAGTTCATCCAAATTGGTGGTACCATGAACTCGCTCACTGCTACGCTGACCCCGTTGCTGACAGGTCTGCTTGTGGGTACCGTAACCGAGAATACCAGCATGACCGACGTGTCGCCCCTGCTGTTCATCGGCATGGCCGTCTTCGCCATTTCATACGTCATTATTAGCCGTGTGGAGATTCCTGAACCCACACTGGGTAAGGAGCAGCCGAAATACGAACGCAGCCCTCTGGCTTTCCGTCACTGTCTGCTCGGTGTTATCGCCATTTTCTTCTATGTCGGTGTTGAAATCGGTATCCCCATGGAGCTGAACTTCTACATCACTGACCTCGGTTTTGAGGGCTCTGCTGCCATCGGTGGTACACTGGCCGCCAGCTACTGGCTGATGATGCTCATTGGCCGTGCTTCATCGAGTGCTATCTCTGGCAAGGTGAGCACCTCATTGCAGATGACCGTTGTGTCTTCTGTGGCCATTATCCTCTTGCTCATCGCTATCTTCCTGCCTGAGAGTGTCAGCATCACTATCAGCGGTCACGATGTACCCATGAAGGCCATCTTCATTGCTGCCTGCGGACTCTGCACCAGTATCATGTGGGGTGGCATCTTCAACCTGTCAGTTGAAGGACTTGGTAAGTATACTGAGGCTGCCAGCGGTATCTTCATGACAATGGTCGTTGGTGGTGGCATCATGCCGCTCATTCAGGAAGCCATTGCTAAGAGTGCTGGTCCCATTGCCTCTTACTGGCTCATCATCGCCATGCTGGCTTTCATCCTGTTCTACAGCACCATTGGCTGTAAGAACGTAAACAAAGACATTAAGGTCGACTAATATCTTTCATTATTATAATTTAAATCGTAAATCAACATGATTGACATTGAATTTGTAAGAAGCCGCTTCATCAAGCACTTCGACGGCAAGACGGGAAACGTCTACACCTCACCCGGTCGTATCAACCTCATTGGCGAACACACCGACTATAACGGTGGATTCGTGTTCCCCGGTGCAGTGGACAAGGGCATAACAGCAGAAATGCGCGTCAACGGTACGGAAGACACTGTTATGGCATACGCTATCGACCTGAAAGACCGTGTTGACTTCCACCTCAACGATCCCGCAGGCCCCAAGGCTTCATGGGCACGTTATATCTATGGCATTGCCAAGGAGTTCCAAAAACTGGGCGTTCCTGTCAAGGGTTTCAACATCGCCTTCGCCGGCGATGTACCCCTCGGTGCAGGTATGTCTTCCAGCGCCGCTATGGAAAGTTGTTTCGCCTGCGGTCTGAACGACCTCTTCGGTGAGAACAAGGTGTCGCAGTGGGACATTGTGCTTGCAGGACAGGCTACTGAGCATAACTATTGTGGTGTGAACTGCGGTATCATGGACCAGTTCGCCTCTGTCTTCGGCAAGGCTGGCTGCCTGATGCGTCTTGACTGCCGCAGCCGTGAGTTCGAGTACTTCCCCTTCAAACCAGACGGTTATAAGCTGGTATTGCTGAACAGTAAGGTGAAGCACGAGTTGGCCGGATCTCCCTACAATGACCGCCGCAACTCTTGCGAGAACGTGGTGAAGCACATCCAGGCCAAGCATCCGGAGGGAAAGTTCGAGACTCTGCGTGACTGCACTTGGGAACAGCTTGAGGAGGTTCGCGCCGAGGTAGGCGAAGAGGACTACACCCGTGCTCACTTCGTCTTGGGCGAAAAAGATCGTGTGCTTGCAGTCTGCGATGCTTTGCTGGCTGGCGATTACGAAACAGTAGGTCAGAAGATGTTTGAGACACACTACGGTCTGTCTAAGGAGTACGAGGTCAGCTGCGAGGAACTCGACTATCTTAACGACCTTGCCAAGGAGAACGGTGTCACCGGTTCACGTATCATGGGCGGTGGCTTCGGCGGTTGCACCATCAACCTCGTCCGTGCCGATCTCTATAATAAGTTCATTGCCGATGCTAAGGCTAAGTTCGCTGCCAAGTACGGCCATGAGCCCGAGGTTATCGACGTCGTTATCGGCGACGGCTCGCGCCGCCTTTGCTGATTCTCTTCCTACGAATAAGTAGCGACAGGTACGCTGGAAAATCTCACCGGCGTACCTGTTTTGTGTCTTTTTTACCCATTTTTGTTGACTTTATAGCAAAAAGAGTGGGGTTTTATGTAAAAAACATGGGCAAAAGTTTTTGTTATATGAGAAAAGTTTTGTAAATTTGCACCGAAAAGTAGTTCCTTAAAGGAACAAGGTAGTTGAAAAAGACGAAAATGAAGTTGAAAATAGCCATACTTCCAGGCGACGGCATTGGTCCTGAGATTATGAAACAGGGCGTTGCTGTGCTTGATGCCATTGCTGCCAAATGCCACCATGAGTTTGAATATGAGGAGGCATTGGTGGGAGCTACGGCCATCGAAGAGGTGGGCGACCCGTACCCTGCCGCTACGCATGATGTCTGCATGAAGGCCGACGCCGTGCTCTTTGCAGCAGTGGGCGACTTGAAGTATGACAACGACCCGACATCGAAAGTGCGTCCAGAACAGGGATTACTGGCCATGAGGAAGCAGCTGGGGCTGTTTGCCAACATCCGGCCGGTTGCAACATTCCCCTGTCTGTTGCACAAGTCTCCTCTGAAGGAGGAATTGCTGCGTGGGGCCGACTTCGTCGTTATCCGCGAACTGACGGGTGGTATGTACTTCGGCGAGAAGTATCAGGACAACGACCGTGCATACGATACGGACATCTATACGCGCCCTGAGATTGAGCGCATTCTGAAAGTAGCTTTTGAGACCGCCAGGAAGCGCAAGAAGCATCTCACTGTGGTTGACAAGGCCAACGTTTTGGCATCGTCAAGACTGTGGCGGCAGATAGCTAAGGAGATGGAACCCCAGTATCCTGATGTCGTGACTGACTACATGTTCATCGACAATGCCTCGATGCGTGTACTGACAGAGCCGCGTTTCTTTGATGTCATCGTTACGGAGAACACGTTCGGCGACATCCTGACTGATGAGACCTCGTGCATCACAGGCTCGATGGGGCTCCAGCCGTCATCGTCATTGGGTGAGCACACACCACTGTTCGAGCCTGTTCACGGTTCGTGGCCGCAGGCTAAGGGGCAGAATATAGCCAACCCGCTGGCACAGATTCTTTCGGCAGCCATGCTGCTGGAGCACTTCGGCCTAAATGGCGAGGGGCAGCTTATTAGGGAAGCTGTCAACGCCTCGCTTGACGCCAATGTTCGCACCCCTGAAATCCAGGTGGAGGGTGGCGCGAAGTATGGTACCAAGGAGGTAGGACAGTGGATCGTAGACTATATCGGGCGTCACGCTTAGCGTGGCTCCATGGAAGAGAACAATAGAGATAGAAGAAATGATAAAGACCACATCTTATTCATTATTCTTTTACTTTCTATTCAGCTTCGCTCAAAGCGTGGCACAGAACAACGTCTGGAGAGACTCGTTGGCAACGCTCAACAGCGAGATAAGGAAAAATCCCAGCTCGACCGACCTGCGGTTGAAGAAAGCTGCGGTGAACATTGAGTTGAACCAGTGGGAGTATGCCGTTGAAGAATACGGCAATGTCTTACGACTGGAACCGAAGAATCTGGCAGCGCTCTATTTCAGAGCATACGCCTATATGCACCTTCGGCAATATGCACTGGCCAAGGCCGATTATGAGACATTCCTCTCAGTGGCTCCCGTCCACATGGAAGCTCGGCTCGGACTGGCTACGGTTAATGAAAAGATGGGACGTGTGACCGACGCGATAGACGAACTGAACCGTCTTGTCGAGATGTTCCCTGACTCAGCGGTGGTGTGGGCTGCCCGCGCCTCGTTCGAAGCTACCCGGCAGCACTATGACGTAGCGCTCTACGACTGGGGCGAAGCCGTCAGCCGGGAACCCATGAATGTGGACTATGTGGCGTCGCAGACTGACGTGCTGTTGGCATTAGGCCGGCGCGACGAAGCCCGTAAACAACTTGAAGCCGCCATCGAGCGCGGTATACCCCGCGGGGTGTTACGTGAGTGGATAGCGCGGTGTAAGAAGAATTGAAATTCATTATATTCTATAAAGGAAGATGATGCAGAAGAACTATGGACGATTCAGGCTCGCAGCAATATTCTCATTGCTCGTGTGCCAGTTGTCATTTAACCCTGTCGGAGCGCAGCGTCTGACTATCAAGGAGATAGTCGACGGTGCCTTCCGTGCCGAGACCTTGTCGAAGGTGACGCCGCTGAGCGACGGGGAGACATACGCCCAGATTTCTGCTGACGGCCAGCGCATCGTCCAGTATTCGTTCAGTACCGGCAAACAAGTCGGCGTTCTGTTTGATGCCGCTACAGCCCGCGGCCCGAAGGTTAGCCGTGTGGATGGCTATATTATGAGCCCCGATGGGAAGCGCCTGCTCATCCAGACTCAGACGCGCTCCATCTACCGCCATTCGTTTACGGCACAATACTATATCTTCCTGATTCAGAACAATAAACTTGAACCGCTCTCCGAGGGTGGTCCGCAGCAGACTCCGATGTTTTCTCCTGACGGAAACGTCATTGCCTTTGTGCGCGACAACAATATCTGGTTAGTCAAGCTGCTCTATGACAATGCCGAAAGTCAGGTGACGAAGGACGGGAAGCAGAATGAGATTATCAACGGCATACCCGATTGGGTGTACGAGGAGGAGTTCAGCTACAATTCGGCTATGACCTTCACCGCCGACTCGAAGCAGGTGGTTTGGGTACGTTATGACGAGAGTGATGTGAAGCAGTACTCCTTGCAGTTGTTTAAGGGTAGCAATCCTTCACGCGATGAATATGCAGAATATCCTGGACTGTACAGCTACAAATATCCGGTGCCGGGTGGCAAGAATTCCCGGGTTCAGGTGATGAGCTACGATATCAAGAGCCACCAGACCCGAACCATGCAGCTGCCGCTCGATGCTGACGGCTACATTCCCCGTATCAAGGCCACTGCCGACCCTGCTAAAGTGGCTGTATTTACCCTGAACCGCCATCAGGACAATCTGAAGATTTACTTGGTCAACCCACTTTCCACCGTCTGCCAGATGGTGGTTGAGGACAAGGTAGACAAGTACATCAACGAAAACGTCTTTGCTCATGTGAAGATTACCGACCACAACATAGTGCTCACCAGCGAGCGTGACGGTTATAACCATATCTATCTCTACAACATCAACGGACAGTTGGTACGCTCCGTGGGCGATGTTCTGCAAGGAACGCGCCTCGGCGGTGCAGGACATACTGTCGTTACCGATTTGTACGGCTACGACGAGACGACGGGCGACATCTATTTCGCTGCCTTGAACGACGGTCCCACTGATCAGCAAGTGTTTGTGAACCATAAGAATGGCAGGACAGACTGTCTCACACCGAAGCAGGGCTGGAGCAGTGCCATCTTCTCAAGCAACTTCAAAAACTTCCTCTGTACGTGGAGCGATATGAACCATCCTGCCACCTATACCTTGTGCAACAATCAGGGCAAGGTACTCACCACGCTCGTCGACAACAAGAAGCTGGCCGACAAATATGCCAGCTATGACATGGGTACGAAGGAGCTGTTTGTGCTTACCACCAGCGAAAGTGTGAAGCTCTGTGGATGGATGGTGAAGCCTGCCGGGTTCAATTCCTCGAAGAAATATCCCGTGGTGATGTACCAGTATGGTGGTCCTGGCTCACAGCAGGTGAAGAACGCCTGGGACATAGGCATGAGCGGTGGCGGCGCTATCATGGAGCAGTTGTTGGCTCAGCAGGGCTATGTCGTTGTTTGTGTGGACGGTCGCGGAACGGGTGGCCGTGGTGCCGACTTCGAGAAGTGTACCTATCTGAAATTAGGCGAGCTGGAAGCTAAGGATCAGGTGGAGACGGCTCTGTGGCTCGGTCAGCAGTCATGGTGCGACAAAGATCACATCGGCATCTGGGGCTGGAGCTATGGCGGATGGAACACGTTGATGTCAATGTCCGAGGGACGTCCTGTCTTCCGAGCAGGCATTGCCATTGCACCGCCCACCAGCTGGCGCTTCTATGATACCATTTATACTGAGCGCTTCATGCGCACGCCGGGCGAGAACCAGTCGGGCTACGACACGGTGAATCCCATCAGTCGTGCCTCACAGCTGAGCGGAGCATTGCTGCTCTGTCACGGTCTGGCCGACGATAACGTACACTATCAGAATACAGCCGAGTATGTCGAGGCACTTGTCCAGGCCGACAAGGACTTCCGGCAGCTTGTCTATACGAACCGTAATCATAGCATTTATGGCGGTAATACACGCAACCACCTGTTCCGCCAGTGCCTGAACTTCTTTAATGAGAATCTGAAATGAGCAGTATAAAAAAGATAGTCCTCATAGCGCTTATCCCGCTGTCTGCCTTGTCGCAGTCGCTGCAAGTGGAGGTGAAGAACCCCACTGCCGACTACCGCGAGGAGCTGGTGACGGTTGACGCCGCCACTGTCGAGCAGCGTGTAGGCCGGACCTTCCGGGTGTTAGAGGCTGCTGGGCTTGACGTGCCCTATCAGTTGACGCACGATGGACAGCTGCTCATTGAGGCTTCGGTACGTCCGAAGGGCACGGCGCGCTTTACCATCTGTCCGGGTACGCCTCCGGCCTTCAAGACGGTTTGTCATGGTGCCCTCCATCCCGAGCGGAAGGACGATCTGGCGTGGGAGAACGACCGCGGCGCCTACCGTGTCTATGGTCCGGCTTTACAACGTACTGGCGAACGCTCGTTTGGCATTGATGTTTGGACGAAGAACACGCCAGAGCTGGTGGTTGATGACCGTTACCATATCGAGGATGTCGTGATGATGCCTATCGTCGACTCCCTGCGGCGCGTCGACCGCCGCCGTGGCGACTCGCTCTACCGCATCAATAGCTACCATCACGACCACGGACGGGGACTTGATCCATATAGGGTGGGGGCAACCTTAGGCTGTGGAGCACCGGCTCTGATGTTGGGCGACAGCATCGTTATGCCCTATTGCTTCCGCGAATATGAGATACAGGACGAAGGGCCGCTGCGCTTTACTGTCCATCTAATATATAATAAGGTACGCGTACAAGACGATGAGGTCGTTGAACACCGCATCATACAATTGGACAAAGGGTCGAACTTCAACAGCATGACCGTCTGGTACGAAGGGCTCAGACAACCGACAGACTTATGCTCTGGCGTTGTCATACAGCGTGAAGCCCCGGAGCCAGTGGTGCTCGGTGCCGACTTTGTCAGCTATACCGACCCCACCGACCAGCCCAATGTCCACCAGGCCCCGCTCTATGTGGCGGCATTGTTCCCCAACGGGACGGTGACCACCCGGCGGCACAGGGGACATGCCTTGGGCGTGCTGTCAGACTACGACGGACAGCCGTATACTTACTACTTTGGTTCTGCATGGGCCAAGTACGATGTGAGGACACCAGAGGAGTGGAATGACAGGATAGCGTGGTACATGCGCTCTCTGAAGCAACCGCTGCTCGCAACAATAGTGAATAAAACAATGTGATTATAACCCTATTTATTAACTTAAAATGTTTTTCTTATGAAAAAAATCTTTTTATTTGCAGCAATGGCACTGATGACATCGACGATGGCACAGGCCAAGGGTGAGTTCGCCAACACGACGATGATTGATCAAATTGATGTTGACGCACTTACAGTGACAATTAAGGGTCGTGTTGCTGAATCCTGGGCAACAGTAGAAGACGCACTGACCACTTATGCTGAGCAGCCGGCAGAAGATGCCATCGCCGCTTGGAGTCTTGATTTGTTAAGCACCTTCGAAGGTGGCGCTATCGATTTCGATGTTGAGGGTGCAACCGTGCTGAAGAAGGACTTCTCTGCTAACATCATTTTCGTTTCTAACGGAACATTTGTAGCCAGTGAAGACGGAGCTGTTCTGTATGTCAAAGATGGCACTAAGCAGGAGCAGATTGCTACGCTGACTAATGGTTTGCTGAAACTGGAGAACAATGATGCCGTAAAGGCTCTGCTTGGCCAGGACATCGTTATTCCTATGACCATCCAGATTCTCTACAATCCCAATCCTGTCAAGAAGGAAGTGCAGAATGTTGAGGGTGCTGACTTCAACGTCGTGCTGAAAGCATCGCTGCCCGCAACTGTTGAGGCTACAGTTTCTTCAGTTGGTGCCGGTGGCTACAGCAGCCCATACGCTCTCGACTTCACTTCGTTGAAGGCTAAAGGCTTAACCGCTTACATCGGTGTTGGTTTCGAGAATGGAGCTATCCAGCTGATTGCCGTTGACAAGGCTCCTGCAAAGACCGCTCTCTATCTGAAGGGGCAGGGAACATTCGAGATTCCGACCTTGGCAAAGGATGAGTCTTATTTTGTCAACATCTTCAAGCCTGCTGTGGAGAAGATCGACGTTGAGCCGACTGTAACTGTTGGTGGCGAGACCTACAAGAACTACTCCTTCAACAAGAGTCAAGCAACAGGTGATCCTACTTTCTATCCCATCACAGCTACCAAGTCTGTTGGTCCTAACAAGATGTATCTGAGCATGCCAGACTGGGCTGAGGCAGGTAAGACCAGCGCCTCTACTGGTGATGCTTCTGTGAAGATTAGTGACGCTAAGGTGGCCAGCTTCAGCAGCGACAAGGATCTTGACTTTACAGGTGTTTCTGGCTTGAAGGCATTTATTGCTGCAGGCTTTAGCAACAATTCAATCGTTCTGTCACAGGTTAAGAAGGTTGCAGCCGGAACCGGTCTGTATCTGAAGGCTGATGCTGCTGGAACCTATACTATTCCTGCTGCTACAGGTGCTGTTCCTTATTTTGTGGACGCATTTGTCGGTCTGCCCGCTGGCGGTACTGTTCATCCTACAGAGACCATCGATGGCGTTGAGTTCACAAACCTGAACTTCGCTCTGTCTACGAGCACAGGTGAACCTACATTCTTCCCCCTCACTGCTGACAAGACCTACAGTGCAGGCAAGATGTATCTGCAGCTTCCTTCCAGCTTGATTCCTACAGCAGCTCGTGGCATTGGCTTCACATTCGTAGATGCTGAGGCTACTGGTATCAGCGAGGTTACTGAGAGCGTGAAGGCTCAGAACAACGAAGGCATCTTCAATCTCAACGGTCAGCGTGTCAGCACCCCGAGAAAGGGTCTGTACATCATCAATGGCCGCAAGATGCTGATGAAGTAATCTTGAACATAATTGTTTAAACTCTAATAGCTGGGCAGCGGCGGCATCTACCGTCCGCTGCCCATTATTATCTAAAAAAGAAATGGTCAGCAAGAACCAGATAAAACTCATCCGGCAGCTGGAGCAGAAGAAGTTCCGCCGGCGTGACGGACTTTTCGTCGCCGAAGGGCCGAAAGTTGTGGGTGACTTGTTGCGTGCCGGCTTCCAGCCAACAGCCGTCTATGCCACTGAAGAGTGGGGTGGGGCAGAAGCGGTCTTCTCTGCTGGTGACAGCAACGTGTCCGATTCCATTATGCTGGTCGGCGATGACGAACTGCGGAAGCTCAGTTTCCTACAACATCCGCAACAGGTGCTGGCGCTCGTCCCCATACCTGAGTCTACACGGGAAGTCTCCGTTCATGGGCTTTGCCTGGCACTCGATGGCGTTCAGGATCCCGGCAACCTGGGCACCATCATTCGCATAGCCGACTGGTTCGGCATTTCCACCATTTTTTGCAGTGAGGGTACTGCCGATGCCTGGAACCCGAAAGTAGTGCAGGCTACCATGGGCAGCATTGCCCGCGTCAACATCATCTATACCAATCTGGCACGATTGATAGACAGCGCACAGGTACCTGTCTACGGAACCTTGCTCGACGGTGAGGACATTTACACACAGCCGCTATCGTCCGAAGGACTTATTGTGATGGGCAACGAGGGTAACGGCATCTCCCCTGACATCCGCAGTCGGATTACTCACCGCCTGCTGATTCCCACTTTCCATACGGGTGATACGGCCGAGAGTCTGAATGTGGCAATTGCCACAGCCATCACCTGCTCGGAGTTCCGTCGCAGGAACCGACATTGATCTTGCTCTCAAAACGAGAGGGCTATTCCTCAATGTGCGACAGCGAGTGGGCGAACGATACGAAGAAATTGGTGACCGTCTCGCTGGGATAGTACTTGAAGTATCGGGCTGACCGGCGCACGTGCCACATCATAGCCTGCGAGTTTGAGGTGTGTACGAAGATGTTTTTGCCCTGTGAGAAATACCATTCCTCTGCATGCGAATTCTTCTGCTCCAAGATTTCCTTGATGCGGCGTTCCATTTCCTCGTCGCTGACTTCATTCATAAATGGCAGTTCTTCGGGCTGGAAATGCAGCAGTTTCACCAACATGATGGACGCCATCTGAACCATCTGTTTCAGTTGCAGGCTTCCAATCCATGTCTGCAGCTGGTCGAAGTCTACGCGGCGGCCTGTCTCACGCAGGGTGATGCCCAAGTTGGTGATACGCTTTACGGGTATACCGGCATTCATGAAGAAGCGGGCTATGCCCAGCAGCTGCAATAGTACGTGGCGTGTCTCGGCAGTTGAGTGCTCATCGTCAAGAATATTCTGCAGCTTATGGTTCAGTACGGGGTGGGTCAGACGGTCTGCTTGTAGCATTTCATTCCGGTCGTCATCGTCTGTCTGTGTGGTGGCGGTGCTCCAGTTTTTAATCAGTTCTTCAGGTACCTGTACAAAGAACTGGTCGCTGCACCGCTGCAGACCCTGATACACCCATGCGGCCACATCGTGCATTACTGAAAGCTGGTACAGCCTGTTCCACTTCCATGCTGAGAGTGGTTCTATCTGTTCCTCCGTCCCAAAGGCACCCGAGCGCAACAAACGGAAGAAATTACGTTCGATGATGGTCATTCCACTGTTATCTGCCATAGTCGTAGTTGTTAGGTTATGAGTATCTGCGCGGATAGCGCAACAGGATAGCCAAAAGGGCTGCAATGCCGATGGCAAAAGGATAGTACAGGTAGGGTAGGATGGCTACGGGGTTCAGCTGTGCCAGTCCTGCCGCCATGAGCATCTGTGCTCCGTAGGGTATGAGTCCTTGTGTGAAGCAAGAGAAAGTATCAAGAATGGATGCGCATTTCCGGTTGTCCAGACCGAACCTGTCGCCTATCTGCTTGGCAATGCCTCCTACGGTGATGATAGCCACCGTATTGTTGGCAGTACACACATCGACCATCGACACAAGTGCCGCTATGGCCAGCTCGGCACCGCGCTTGTTGTTGACATGGCGCGTCAATAGCCGGATGATGCAGTCGATGCCTCCGCCGTGCTTGATAAGTTCCAGCATGCCGCCGGCCATCATGGTGATGATGATGAGTTCACCCATGCCGATGATGCCGTCGCCCATCGCCCCAAACCAGCCGAACACGTCGTAGCTGCCGTTCAGCATGCCTATGACACCTGTCAGCACAATGCCCAGTGTGAGTACTGCCATGACGTTCATGCCGAGTATGGCGCATATTAGCACGACAATGTATGGGATAACCTTCATCAACTCTACATCTGGCACCGACTGTGGGGCATGGACTTCAGCGCCGAGGAACAGGTAGACGACAAGGATAACCAACGCAGCAGGTAGGACGATAAACGAGTTGACGCGAAACTTATCCGACAACTTGCAGCCCTGTGTAGACGTGGCAACGATGGTTGTGTCGCTGATGAACGACAGGTTGTCGCCGAAAAACGAACCGCCCACCACGACAGCAGTCATCAGCGGTACCGAGGTGCCTGTCTGCTCAGCCACGCCTGCGGCTATCGGTGTCAGTGCCACGATGGTGCCAACGCTGGTGCCGATACTCAGCGATATGAAGCAGGCCGCCAGAAACAGTCCAGCCAGAAGCATCTGCGGCGGCAACAGCGACAGCGTCAGGTTCACCGTAGCGTCGATGCTACCCATCGTCTTGGCCGAATTGGCAAAGGCGCCCGCCAACACGAAGATCCAGATCATGAGCATCATCTGTCCGGTCGCGGCTCCCTGTGAATAAGTGTCTATACGCTTGCGCAGCGGCATGCCGCCACTGATGATGATGGCATAAATCGAACTGACCATGAAGGCAACGGTGATAGGCACTTTATAGAAGTCGCCGGCAATGATGCTGGTAACCAGATAGAGTACGATGAACACCGCAAGCGGTGACAGTGCCAATAGTCCTTTCTTCATATCACCTTTCAAAAAAATGCCCTGTAAACGAGTTGTTTACAGGGTGTCTTCTGTAGTCGGTAAGGGAATCGAACCCTTATGCCAAGATTGAGAATCTTGTATCCTAACCGTTAGATGAACCGACCGTTAGTGAAGCATTCTCAAGCGCCCCCTGCGGAAGGAGGGGGATTCGAACCCCCGGTACAGGAACCCGTACGGCAGTTTAGCAAACTGCTGGTTTCAGCCACTCACCCATCCTTCCAAGAATGTCTTCGAGCCTTCAACCAAGGGGTTATCTCTCAAATGCGGTGCAAAGGTACAACGTTTTTTTGACATCGCCAAATATTTCTGCGTTTTTTTTTGAGAAAACTGCAATTTAGCTTTTTTCTGGCACTGTCGTAGTCGGTTTTGGCCGAGTTTCCGGGATTTTATGTTTATTGATAGGTAATCTTCTGGATAATCTGTCCGGGGTCGACAATCGAAAGTGTGATGACGTGGCCAGTGTTCACCATTGTCTTGTTAAGCGGCAGAGTGAGGACGAACTCCTTACGGTTTTCCAGGACTTGCAGTTTCCACTCTGGACTCCACTCGGTGAACTTGTTCTCGCAGACGACAGGTTTGCTGCCGTCGATGCTGACTGCAAATCGGTTGGAACAATCACTGGCAACTGGCCACATTGGCACCACGGAGATGCAAAGTGCGATGGAGTCGACATTCGTGGGAAGCGTATTGGCAGGGATGGCGATGTCGATACTGGATGTTGTGTGCCTGTTGTCGAGCGGCTGACCTAACTGGAGTGCCTTCCAGTCGGTGCCGATGCCGTCGAGCAGACGGAACGGTTCGCTGACGGTGAGTGCTGAGATATCTATCTTGTTGCGGAACTCCGGATGCTTTTGGCTGTCTGGCAGACGATAGGCTTCTGTTGGCTTGTCGGTAAGCTCGGGCATGAGGTGGTATTTTGCGGTGTAGCCTGGCGGTACTTGCGAGATCATCTGGCTCCACTTCCCGTTAAGCAGACTATTGTAGCGCTTGCGCAGCTGTTCAATCTCCTGGTTGGCATTGCGCGACTGCTCGGCAAACGTAGTATTGCCGGTTTCGTGGTTCCTCTGTGCATAGAGGAACTTGCGGTTCATCTGATAGGCGGAATGTACTGCATAGCCAAGCATCTCGAAGAGGGCGGTGCGCTGTTCTGGAGACAGTTGGCGTTCGATGTCATCGTAGGCAAAGCAAATGTCCTGATAATCGGCGAGCCTCTTCTGTGCCGTACCTGTCTGGAAAGAGAAGTCGGTATCGTGCAGGCGGTTGTACTCTTGGCTATCCCATTCGTATTCGTAGCCCATGAATTCTGGTTTACGGTCCCAGGCGAGACGGTAGTAGTTGTCGAGGATGAACTGGAATGTCGTCTGGTGTTTCCCGCCGAAAATCTTGGCCAGCCATTCGGCTTGACGGGTGTTTACGTTGCCGTATGTGAACGACTTGAAGTCGTAGGCCATGTCCATGAACATCTGCATTTCTATCTCCATGGGCTTGATGTCGCCCACGTTGAGCAGCCAGTAGCGGTCGGCGCCGGCTGAATAAGCCTTTAGCAGCTCCTCGTACATCAGCATGGGGGCGGTCGTGGCAATCCAGAGGTTATCATGGGGCGTGCCGAGATAAGAGATGTGGTAGTACACGCCGCTATGGCCGCTGCGTTGCTGTTCGGCAGCGTTGCTGACGCGCTTCATGTATCCGTAGTTATCGTCGGGCCACACGAGGGTGATGTCCTCCGGCACGCGCAGTCCGGCATCGTAGATGTCGAGTGTCTCCTTGTAAGGCACAAAGATCTGCGGCAGACGTTCGGGCTCCTGATGCTTGTACTTCTTGAGAATCTCGCGCTGCTTGCCAAAGACTTTCTCGAGTGTCCGGGCGCGGTCCTTCGGGTCGGTGCTGCCCTTCATGGCTTCGTCGTGCAGGCCACGCATACCCATCGTATATATATTATTGTATTGGGCGGTCTCGCGGATGCGGTCGTCAAGTTTCTTCAGGATAGTTGCGCTGTTGGTTTCGTAGTTCCATTCGCCGTCGCGCTCCTTGTTCCACTCCGAGGGTGCAGCGTTGTTGAAAAGCAGTGGCTCGCAGTGGCTGGTGGTAATCATAATGCCCCACTTGTCGGCCATCTGCTGGCTCTCGGGATGACTGTAGAAAGCCCCTGTGCAGGTGTGCATGGCCGGTGCAAGCATGTTGCCTTTCAGTCGGAGAATCAGTTCGCAGACGCGGTCGTAGGTCTTGGGTCCGATGTCGCCCAGCTCCTTCTCAAACGTTTGTGCCGCCCAGGTCTTCAGCCCCCAGTCCTCGTCGTTGATGAAGATGCCGCGATACTTTACGCTGGGCGACTGGCTGACATAGTTTTCTGCATAGCCGTAGACGCGCTTGTTGGTCTTGTCGACGGGAACATCGGCAAACCAGTACCACGGGTTGACGCCTATCGCCTCGCTGACATGTAGCACACCGTAGGCCAGCCCGCGGGCATCAGAGCCTGTGATGTAGACGTTGCCGTCCTTCGTGTCGATGGCATAACGCTCCCAGGAACCTCGCAGTTCGCTGTGACGGTTTGTGTATTTCGTTGTAGCAAGAACGACTTTTGCTTTTCCTTTAGCGTTTTTGGTGTCAGACTCTGATACGTATGGCTTTATGCCCGAGACACGTTCGATGTCATCGGCCAACACCTGCGCAATATGCTTCACTAACTGCGCGTCGCCTTTATGATACACGATGGTGGCCTCTGTCAGATTGACAGCCTGGGTTGTTCTTGACTCTTGGGCTTGCGCTGTTGCACTCAGCAACAGGGCTGCAAAGGTCAGTAGTTTGATTGTTTTCATAATCATTATCATTATATATGATTTCTATTAATTTGCAAAATTGTGCGCAGCCGCTCCCCTCCCATGTAGGGTTGGGGTTGGGGTCAGTATCTCTCTCTGAAGCAGGATATTACAGACCCCACCCCTGCCCCTCCCCTCGAGGGGAGGGGAATGGCTGCGCGTTGTTTCTTCAATTTATAGAACATACCTATAAAATGTTCATAATCTCGCGCAGACTTGATACTATAAAGGTCGGAGCCTGAGGTGAGTCATTTGTCTCGACGTTCCAGCGGTTGAAAAGCAGGGCATCGATGCCGGCGTTCAGTGCGCCGAGAATGTCGGTCTGCAGGTTGTCACCAATCATGAGGGTGGTAGTGGGCATCGCCCCGGAGCGTTGCAGGGCGTAGTCAAAGAATGCTTTCGAGGGTTTGTTGACACCTGCATCCTCGCTCAGGATAATGGTGTCGAAGTAGTCACGCAGACCGCAGGCCGCGAGTTTCTTGTATTGTACTTCATGGAAACCGTTGCTCGTCATGTGCATCCTGTAACCTCGCCCTTTCAGATAGTCCATCAGTTCGTGGGCACCGTCAATTACGCCGGGCTTCGTGGCGCAGAAGTCGAGAAAGCGGTCGCTCATTTCCAGGCAGAGCGCTTCGGTGACCTTTATCCCTTGCCCTGTACTAAGCGGACGGCGGAAACGTTCAACAATCAGGTAATCACGAGTAATCTCACCTTTCGAATAGCGGGTCCAAAGGTCGATATTGGCCAGCCAATAGGCGTCGTAAAATGTCTGCGGGTCTTGGAAATAGCGTTCCAAGTGGAAGACTCCGAATGTCTCGCTCAAGGCTATTACAGCATTGCCGTGAGTGTCGTACAGCGTGTCATCGAAGTCTACGAAAAGATCTTTGTAGTGCATATATTCAATGTTTTGTATTTCACGTTTGTGCTTATTTTTCTTCCTTTTATTGTTTCTATGGCGCAAATATAGGCATTATTTTCCATTCCTCCAAATCTTATGCCATCTTTTATATTCTTTTCCTTCCACGATTCTATTAGCACGATTCGATTAGTGAGTGAAGCTTTGCATGCTGCGACAATAGTGGGTGAAGCTTCCAAGCTTTGCATGCTGCGACAATAGTGGGTGAAGCTTCCAAGCTTTGCATGCTGCGACAATAGTGGGTGAAGCTTCCAAGCTTTGCATCCGGCAACAATAGTGGGTGAACCTTCAAGCTTTGCATGCTGAGACGTAGGGGCAGGCCCTGTGCCAGCCCGCACGCCGGAACGGCGTTTTTCCCGCGCGGAGGAGTAAGATTATATGGAAACCAATTGGCACTAATTATGATAAATTTATCCCAATTTGTGCTTATTTGTTTCCAAAACTGTAAACGCCGTGACCGCCGTGCGGGCTTGCACGGGGTCTGCTCCTACATTTTCAGATCTTGTTTTTTCAACAATCTGTCACTTTTTGTGCTAAACTATTGATAATTAGCAAGTAACATGCAGTGTAAGATTTTTTTAATCTTACACTAATATCACTTTGGCAATCACATACAAGATGTAACAGCGGATACGCTTATCTTTATGTGATATTATCTTGTAAGAATGGGCGTGCACGACAGCAAAGGTTCGGCCTTTAAGGTTGAAGGGATATTACGTTAAAAAGTAAAACAACTTGTTTTACTATTGCATAGATGCCTTTTACGACTGCAAAAGACGCCTTCTGAGGAAGTAAAACAAGTTGTTTTACATCGTGATATAGCAGTGTAAGATTGTAAATAACATACACTGCATGTAATCGCCTGATAATAAAAAAGATAAGAGCAATAGTGTAAGATTATACAAAAGTTACAAACTTTCTGGAGGCATCCAGAACGAGATTTACGTCATCCGCAGTCAGCTTGTGATGTTTGATTTCGATTTAGCCAAGTATATATGAAGACACTTTACTGGAATCGTTGACACCTTTACTGTAATCGTCAGAAACGCCCTGTTCATATCCCTGAACATCTCGCAGATATTCCACGAGTATGGTTTCCAACTGCTTTTCACTTACGCCTGTTGGTATATTCGTATTTCACTTTTATCGTTTCATTTCCTATTCCAGACGATAGTGGCACAAAAAAGAACAAGAAAGCAGACATCACCGTCACCACTCCATTTCCTATCTACTTGTATTAATCAGCCACCGTATGCAAGGCGTAAGCCTTGTACCGCCACGTTTGTAGTATGGCTAATGGCGCAAATGCTCTCAGCAAGGTGGTTCAGGTAATGGAAACGCTCGTATGCGCTATTAAACGTCGGCATATCCTCTGGCCAAGGAGCGATGATAAGAAGCGAGCCGTAAGCGCAAGCCTCGAAACGGCTGCGCTCAGGCTTCCAGTAGCGGCCAATAGGTTCGGCCTGCACGTGAATCAATCGCAGCTTCTGTTCCAAAGCAATGTTCTTTATCCGCTTCTCACATTCAGAAATTCCAGGAGTGACCAGCGCATCTCCGCCCTGAGCTGCTGCGATGAGGTGTTGGCTCTCTGTACGCCAGAAGTCAGTATCTTCCGTGGGAACACCATTGGTGCGGCGATGGAACATCACCTGATGCTTCTCCGGCTGACGAAGGAGGAGCATATTGCCAAAGGCACTGTAGCGCGTGCCACCTATAGTGAGGCATAATGCCCGCTGGAACGAGTCAGGATACTCGCGTCGCATCATGTAGCGGAGTGGATTGTCACGGAGGTAGCGCTTCCAGTTCTCCAATTGTCCGTCGCGCATGAGGATGTGGTCGTTGTAATTGGGTTCAAAAAGAGGAGGGCGAGACGCTGAGGCTAATGCCGCAGACACGGTGGCTCCCATATTCCACCAAGCGCGACTGACACCGCCCTTGAAGGCACCGATGACGATACCCAGGTGCTTGCCTTTGGGTAATGGCTCGTTGATGCGGACTATCAGGTGCAGATGGTCGGGCATGAGACATACCTGCCAAATATCGACCATCGGATAATAATGATGTATCTTCGGAATCTCGTTGTCAAGGACAGCCTGCCCAAGCACGGACGGCTGAAGCCGGGGCTTTTCGCCACCGGCCTTGGTTGTGCCCACAACTTCTCCAAAGAGGGGAAGCCTACCGGCAACCACCATGGTCACCTCGTATGTCCCTGGCACAGCATAGTTGTGCCCAAACATTCGTCGTGTTTGACAGCCTTCGGTCATTATTCTCCGTAATTACCTTGCAAAGGTACAGCTTTTCTGTTACACTACCAAACTTTCACTTTCTTTTTCTTGTGCCACTATGTCAAAGACCTCTGTTGCCCAAGGCATTCTTGCACTCAGGGAATCAGCCTCAGCTTACACCGTTTACGGCGCGTCGGCGATACTTGATGCAAAAGTACAAAATATTTCGTGCTGTGCGGTTGAAACCTATCCGTTTTGTCGCGACATAGGACTGTTCTGTAGTGGGTGAAGCTTCCAAGCTTTGCAACTGTAGTAGGTCGGGCCTCCGAGCCCGACAACGGCAGTAGTTGGATGAAACGATGTTGCGATGCCTGCCGCAAAGCTTGGAAGCTTCACCCACTACCTTAGCGGCTGCCACGCTTGGAAGCGTGGCCTCCTACAACCGCACAGCTCGAAATATATTTGATACCATGACAAATTCCCATCAATTTTACACATTATTTAATAGATAGACTTCTTTCTTAGGGCCGACAATAAGATCTGTGGAAACGCCGAAGTCAGGAAAAGAAACAAATAGGCACAAATTTATCATTATTAGTGCCTATTTGTTTCCAAAAATTCTCCAAAGACCAATATGGGTTAAACTAAAAGAAATCAAGTTCGTTGGCGGGGGCGAGCCCGTCTGGATTACCGTCAAGTAGAATTATTTGAATGCGTATTTGTAACCTTTAATTCTTTCCCATGCACCTCGGGTGAAGTCTGGAATGGCGACGGGTGCAGAACCGTTCTCTAAAGAGATGCGGGTCAATGGCCCGAGGCAGCACCACTCAGCCATATCGTAGACGTCCATGTCGAGTGGGAGTCCGTTTTGCAGGCAGTAGACCAGGCGGTAGTCCATGATGAAGTCCATGCCACCGTGGCCGCCCACCTTCTTGGCTTTCTCCTCCAGCTCTTTGACGAATGGCGGTAGGTATTTCTTCAGCATCGCCTCACACAGGCTGTCGGGCATGGCCGCGTGTGCATTCAGGTTCTGGTAGTCGGCAGACTCCTTGCCTTTCAGCTGGTCGGAGCGGAACAGCAGCTGATGCTTCGGATACTTGCTTGCATAGCCGTCGGAGCCAACAATCTGGTACATGCGGCTGTAGGGTCTTGGGGTGAGCACGTCGTGCTGTATGAGCATCGTCTTGCCCTTCGCGGTACGGATGAGCGTAGAGGTCTGGTCGCCGTTCTGGAAGTCGGGGCAGTCCTCTCCTGTCAGCTTCTTCGCCACACGCGGACCATTATAAGGCTTCGTATCCATAGCCACCAGATATTCCATGCGGTCACCGCGATGAATGTTCAGCAGCTGGCAGTCGGGGCCTATACCGTGGGTGGGGTAGATGTCGCCGCGATGCTTCATGTTGAAGTCCAGTCGCCAGTTGTTCCAGTACTCCGTCCAGAAATCGTCAAGGTTGTGCTGATAGGCCCCCTCCACGTGTAGCACCTCACCGAAAAGCCCCTGCTGTGCCATGTTCAGGGCTGCAATCTCGAAGAAGTCGTAGACGCAGTTCTCCAGCATCATGCAGTGCAGTCGCTTCCGCTCGCTGGTGTTGATGAGTTGCCAGATTTCTTCCAGGGTCATGGCGGCGGGCACTTCGATGGCCACGTGCTTGCCATGCTCCATCGCGTAGAGTGCCAGCGGCACGTGGTGTACCCAGTCCGTTGCGATGTAGATCAGGTCAATGTCATTCCGCTCGCACATTGCCTTGTATGCCTCGGTGCTGCCGCTATAGGCTGTGGCCCGTGGCCGTCCGTGCTTCTCCAACAGTTTCTGGCACGCCTCAACACGGTCGGCCTCCACATCGCAGAGTCCCTTCACATCGGTACCCTCTATCTGCGCAAATCGCTCTACCGCTCCAGGACCACGCATGCCCAGCCCGATGAATCCAACACGTACAGTTGCCATCGGCTTGACTCTCAGCTGTAGCACATCCTGTTGCCCGGCTGGCCGCGCAGGCACCTTTGTCTCAATCATTCTCGACTGGGCGTTGATGCCCGTCAGTCCTGACAGCAACACCACTGTCAGCAACAGAAAATTCAATCGTTTCATCATCTATATTTAAACGTTTGCGTCCCGATGGTCACTTGCTACCACCGGGACGCAAGAACTTATTGTCTATTTGTCTCCTAATACTATGCAAAATTATCTTCTGCCACCAGGTGCACCAGCACCACCGGCTCCGGCAGGACGAGCACCGCCGCCAGCACCAGGAGCACCGAAGCCGCCAAAGCCGCCGAAGCCCTGCTGCGGAGCAATCTCGGGCTCGCCGAAGAAGGAGGCCTCAGCATCCTTGTCGTTCAGCTTGAAGACCATGAACTTCGGGGTCTTCTCGGTGCAGGGCTGCCATACGCCGCCCTTCGGGCCGTTGGGGTCGCTGTACTTGGCGAAGTTGGTCCAAGCGGTCAGCATCTTTTCTGAGAGATCCCAGTCGCCCTTGGTCCAAGGACGCCAGCAATGTTTCAACGACTTGAACACGAACCAGAGGTCGCTAGAGTGGAAGGCACCGCGCAGACGCTGAGTCACCTCGGGATGACTGCCATCGTCGGGCAACGGACGGGCAAACTCGTAAGCCCAGGCCTTGCCGCCCTTCTCGGCGCGAACCTTACAGAACTCGGCAATGTTGGGAGCCATGTTACCCATGTCGTTGAGGGTGAAGCCAATCATATAAGGAACATCGGCCAGCGTGCCCTCGCGGGTAGCATCGTCGAAGCTCTTCACACTGACATAGCCGTCGAGCATCGGCATATAGCCCATACCCATGCGCATCATGCCGCCGAAGCCGCCCTGCTGCTGTTGCTGAGGGCTGTTGGCCTGCTGATACTGCTGATAGATGGTAGGCAGCGCAAAGACGGTCTCGGTCGAGGCCTGACGCATTTTTTGTAAGTCGGTCATGCCTGCCCAGTCGAACATCTTCTTGGCGTTGTTGGCTGCATCCTCGATGGAGCCGCCGCTGTATCGGCCACCCATCATGCCGCCACCGTTAGGATTGGGAATGCTCAGACCCTGGGCACTCATAATGACAGCTTTGTGGAACAAGCCGCGGGCCAGAGGTGACTCACAGAGCGTGCGCACGCTGCCGCCGCCGGCACTCTGTCCGAAGATGGTCACGTTGTTGGGGTCGCCGCCAAACTGGGCAATGTTCTTCTTAATCCACTTCAGGGCCTCAATCTGGTCGAGGATACCGTAGTTGCCTGAAACCTTGTTGGGACTTTCCTCAGCCAGCAGGGGATGAGTCAGGAAGCCGAAGATGCCGAGACGGTAGTTGATGGAAACGAGTACCACGTCCTTGGCACCCCACTCCTGACCGTCGAACTCAGGCTCAGAGCCGAAGCCCTCGCGATAGCCGCCACCGTGAATCCACAGGGCCACAGGCAGCTTCTTGCCAGCCTGACCGGGAGCCTTGGTCCATACATTCAGATACAGGCAGTCCTCGCTGAAAGCAGCCTCCTTGCCATAGCCCCACTCGGTATAGTAGCCACCAGTGTACTGGATAGCCTGATAGCTGGGACGTCCGAAGGTGTCGCAAATCTTCACGCCCTTCCAGGGTACGACGGGCTGTGGAGCCTTCCAACGGTTCTCGCGGATGGGAGGTGCGGCGTATGGGATGCCACGATAGACATACACATCAGGATGATCGTCGGCCAGAACACCTTGTACCTGACCACCTTCAATAGTTAACACTGGGTTCTCTGCAGCCTGTGCAGACACTGCTACCATGAGCAGAAGCGGTAATAATAGTTTTTTCATAATAGGTTTTGATTAATCGCCGCAAAAATACAAAAAATTCTCCGTATTACCATACCCTTTTGCTAAAAAACTGCAAAAATTTGTGTGATTTGCCCATAATTATGTAATTTTGTCCCCTGAAAGCGACAAATCTTCGCAGGTTTGTGGCAGAAAAGACAAAAGTAACAAAACACATCTATCTATATTATGGAAATAAAGACAATAGGTTTGGCCAGCGACCACGCCGGCTTTGCATTGAAACAGTTCGTGAAAAAGTATCTCGACGAGAAAGGCTACCAGTACAAGGACTACGGTACGTACACGGAGGACTCTTGCGACTACAGTGACTTCGGCCATGCACTGGCCCGTGGCATTGAGGCTGGCGAGGTTTATCCCGGCATTGCCGTCTGCGGTTCCGGCGAGGGCATCAACATGACGCTGAACAAGCACCAGTCGATACGTGCCGGACTGTGCTGGATTCCTGAGATTGCACACTTGATTCGTCAGCACAACGATGCCAATGTGCTGGTGATGCCCGGCCGTTTCATCGACGAGGACATGGCGCGCAAAATCATGGACGAGTACTTCCAGACCGAGTTTGAGGGCGGACGCCATCAGAAGCGTATCGACAAAATACCCTGCTAAACCACTCATCCGACCATGCTAAAGGAAATACTTTCTGTCCAACAGCTGCAGTTGCTGGACCAGCTTATTAGTGAAAGCCAGAATATACTGATTACTTGTCACCAGAGTGCCGACGGCGATGCCATCGGCTCGTCGCTCGGTTGGGCTGAATATCTGAGATCAAGGGGCAAGGAAGCAACTGTCATTGTGCCCGACATTTTCCCTGATTTCCTGCTTTGGATGCCCAATTCCGAGAAAATCATGCGCTATGACAAGCACCGTGAACAGGCCGACATGTTGTTCAAGATAGCCGACCTCGTGTTCTGCTTAGACTATAACGTGCCCAGCCGCGTCGACCAGATGGCCGATGCCCTGATAGCCACGCCGGCAAAGCGCGTGCTCATCGACCATCATCTGGGGCCTGACGTTCCGGCGGTACTCACCATCTCGCACCCCGATATGTCGTCGACCAGCGAGCTTATCTTTCGTATTGTGTGGCAGATGGGCGGCTTCGACGCGATGGGCAAGCATTTCGCAGCACCCATCTATTGCGGCATGATGACCGACACGGGTGGGTTCACGTTCAACTCATCAGACCCCGACATTTTCTTCATCATCTCGCAACTGCTGACGAAGAAAATCAACAAGGACCGCATCTACCGCAATGTCTATCATAATTTCTCGGTAGACCGTCTGCGGCTTACGGGCTACGTCATGTACAAGAAGCTGGTCGTAGATTCGGAACGGCATGCCTCATATTATACGCTGACACGTCAGGAACTGCGTCGCTTCCACTTTATGAAGGGCGACGCCGAAGGACTGGTGAACATGCCGCTGCAAATCAAGAACCACAAGCTGAGCATTTCGCTGCGCGAAGATTCCGAAAAGGACAATCTGGTGTGGGTGTCGTTGCGCAGCGTCGACCAGTTCCCATGCAATGAGATGGCCACCGAGTTCTACAACGGCGGAGGACACCTGAACGCAGCTGGCGGACGTCTGTATTGCTCGATAGAAGAGGCCGTGAAGATTACCCAACAGGCCATACTCCACTACGAGTCCCTGCTGAAATAACTAAACAACTGAGCAAACAAAAACTCACCAGATTCTTGCGAATATGGTGAGTGTCAGTTATTTATAAGATTGTCTACTGCATATCGTAGACAACCTGCATCAGGCGTTTGCCCAGTTCGTCGGCCTCCTGCATGGTCTGCGCCTCGCTGTAGACGCGGATGATTGGTTCGGTGTTCGACTTGCGCAAATGAACCCACTTGTCTGGGAAGTCAATCTTCACGCCATCGATATCGTTGACGTCGGCGTTCTTGTCCTGTGCAAACATTTCCTTGACTTTGACGAGAATGGCATCAACATCGGTCTCAGGCGTTAGGTCGATGCGGTTCTTGGCTATCTGGTAGTCGGGGAACGTGCGGCGCAGCTCAGTGGCGGTTAAGCCTTTCTGAGCCAGTGACGACAGGAACAGGGCGATACCAACCAGCGCGTCGCGGCCGTAGTGGCTTTCGGGGTAGATGACTCCGCCGTTGCCCTCGCCGCCAATGACAGCTCCCACTTCCTTCATCTTCGTGGTGACGTTCACCTCGCCGACTGCTGCAGCTGTGTATTTACCGCCATGATGCTCAGTAACATCGCGCAAAGCACGGGTGGAAGAAAGGTTGCTCACAGTGGTAAGTAATCTTCCATTGCTCTTTTTCTCATTTTCCAACACGTAGTCGGCCACGCTGACCAGTGTGTACTCTTCGCCGAACATGGTGCCGTCTTCGCAGATGAAGGCCAGACGGTCAACATCGGGGTCAACGACGACGCCGAGGTCGAAGCCGCCTTGTCGCATCTTGTCCATGATATCGCCGAGATTCTTCTCCAACGGCTCGGGATTGTGGGCAAACTGACCAGTACACTCACCGTTCAGAATCTCGTAATCGACGCCCAGAGCCTGGAACAGTTCCGGGAGGATGATGCCACCAACGGAGTTGATGGTGTCGGCACAGACGCGGAAGTGACGCTTACGAATGGCTTCCACATCAGCCAGACGCAGCTGAAGCACACTCTCTACGTGGCGCTGGTTCATGGTGTCATCCTTGACGACGCGGCCCAGCCGTTCAACGGGAGCGTAGTCGAAGTCCTCGGCTTCGGCAATACGCAGCACCTCGGCACCGTCAGCAGCAGTCAGGAACTCACCCTCGCTGTTCAGCAGCTTCAGGGCGTTCCATTGTGTGGGATTGTGCGAGGCGGTGATGATGATGCCACCGTCGGCTTCATGCCAGCGTACGGCCAGTTCGGTGGTCGGTGTGGTGGCCAGACCGATGTCGATGACTTCGTAGCCCATGCCTACCAATGTGCCGCAAACCACGTCGCGCACCATGGGGCCGGAGATTCGTCCGTCTCGTCCAACGACGATGCGCTTTCCTTTGATAAACGTGGCGTATGCCGTTGTAAACTTCACGATGTCTAACGGGTTCAAAGTGTCACCCGTGCGACCGCCAATCGTGCCGCGGATGCCTGAAATAGATTTTATCAGTGTCATATCTTAAAGTTCAAAGATCAAAGTTCAACGTTCAAAGTTCAAAGTTATCTCTCCCTCTGGAATGTGATTTCATAATAGTATGGATAGACATACTGCGAGGCGGTGCTTTGTCCCTGCGAGTGAGGCACGATAAGCCGTACTTTGGCCAGTTCATCGTTCTCTGTTACCTGCCGTCCAATCTTGATGTAGGGTAGGGGAGCCAACCATCCCAAGGGCACGCTGCCGCCGTAAGCCTGATACATTTTCCCTTCAGTGAAGCGGGCAGTATAAGTGCTTCCAGAACGCTGTACGTACATCTTGTCAACATCATAGACGTAGTAGACGTGATTGTAAAGGAACTTTGTAGAGTCCTCAATGTTAGACTCTAAGAAGCGACAGAGGATGTTCACAGTCTCTCCGTCCTGAATGTAATCACCACAGCCACGACGCACAATCTGCATGTATACGCCACTCTTTTCGAGCAAGACAAACTCCCGATTGGCAATGCTCGTAGAGTCGCCCTGTGCATGGAATTGTGTTTCAGGAATGATGTTGAACGCAGAATCAGCAATGAACTGGCTGATAGCGTCACGTTCTTTCTCTTTCTTTTCGCCGTATGTCTCGTAGTCGTCGCAGGCGGAGAATGTAAACAGGCTCATCAGGCCTATCAGTGCTATGATGCTTTTCTTCATACTCATCTTTTTAATGTTGTGCAAGAGGCACGCCTTCTTAACAAGTAATTCCCGAAACCCTTTGTTTATGCTGGTTCCAGGAATTTCTGCGAGGTGCGAGTTGGTGCACCTCCGAATCATTTCAATTAGATAATTGTTTGACGGTGCAAAGATATATATTTATTCTGAAACTACCAAATATTAAGGGAGAAATTTTACATTCTGCCTTAAAAAAGTCTATTTGAGTCCGAAGATACGCTTGTTGTATTCTTCCTGTGTTCCTGCGTCGATGCCTTGCTCGATGCATCTTTGGTAGATTGAACCGGCAAACCATTGGTCTTTGATGTTCTTCCTGAAGTGTTCCAATTGTCCTGGATCGAGTCCTTTTCTCTGAAGCTGATAGAATATGTATGCGACAAAGTCTTCGTCTTTGTTTTTTACTGCTTTTCTACCTATGCTCGTCGCCAGCGGCTTTAGTGAGCGCAGTATCTCTGTTCGTGTAGCTATTGACGGATGGTCGTTGTGTTTTGTCTCTGGTGTGTCGCCGTAGAGTTGCTTCAGTTTCTCCAGTGCTAAGATCATGTTTTCTCCTTCCATCCCCACGAATTCCATGAACCGGTAAGCGATGATGTCGGCCTGTATCTCTTCTTCGCGTGAGTACCTGTATTTGTATTTTTCCGTTGCGTAGTCTGCGTAATCATATGCTCTCTGTAGTATTTTGTCTGCGTTGGCAATGAGTTCGTTGAAGTGCTGTGTGTCTTGTCCGTTGGCTGAGCCGTAAGTTGCCGTAGCAGCAAACACACCGACGGCCATTGAGGTTCCTATCTCTGCCCATGCGTTGTTTCTGCGTTGTTTCTTGGCTTTTTTGTAGAGTCCTGACACAACATGCATGTCAGCATAGTGTGCCATCTCGTGTGCACATACTGCGAGTAGTTCTGGGTAGGTGAGTTGTTGGAATGCTCCTTTGTTGATGCGCATGAGCCCGAATGCATCCATGCTGGCATTGATAGTATTATTGTCGATGATCCTTATGGGTTGTTTCGTTGCGAGCTCCCTGATTCCCAGATCTGTTTTTAGCTTTTCTATTGTTTCTGTAAAGTCGGATATTGTTTTGTCGTGTTGGCTATTGTATTTTGTGGCGATTGCCAGTACACCACACGCATCTTGGTAGGCCTTGTCTTTTTTCTGGTAGGCTTTATCGATTTCCCTTACCCTATTACTGTTGTCGTGTATAGCTTTCCAGAATTCAGTTGGTGTTATTCCGTTGATATTCTCTACAATTTCTTTTACGTCGAGCTTTTGTATATATTTCTTTGTCTTTGCGGTTTGTGCAGTAGTCGTTATTACGATCCCTGCTATCAGGATGGTTGTAAAAAAACGTTTCATAATGTTTATTTTTTGAGTTGCTGCTGCAAAAGTTAGTGGTTTTCCAAAAACAAGCAAAGAGGGGAGAAGTTTTTCATACTCCCTCAAAATTTGTCTGTTTTACTTTATGATCCTTGTCATTCTGATGGCTTCTGCCATGGCATGGGCCTTTCTTGGTATAAAATTACATTTCTCATAGAAAGGTACAGCGGTATATTCATAGTCGGCATCAACAAGAGCGTTTACACTCAGGTATTTACAATTTGGGTGTTCTTTTCTTGCTTTATTGTCTATCCATTGTATGATGGTTTCGCCGATACCAGTCTCCCTTAAATCACTCCTGACAGCAAGATACTCTATTTCAAGAGCTTCTAAGCTATACCTTTTTCCGCCCGTTATCTTAAACTCCAGCGGTTTTTCTCTTAACGCTGTCATTGCGACGATCTGCCCGTTTTCCTTGATGACATAGCTTTCAAGCTCTTTCATTCTATTAATTTTATCTTGAAGATGATTGTGGATATAATCGTCCATCTGTTTGACTCCACAATAAAAATTTGAAAGAACAGACATGTCATCCGTTCTTTCATAAGTAAGTATGTGTTTGTATTCACACATAATTTAAGATTTCTTGCTTGCTTTTATGCAACCAGGCTCACCATAGACGCTCCTGTACTCTTCATACAGTTCGTCGGCGTACTTACCCGTTATTACGGGGTCTTTTTCCTCAACTCCCAGCATAGTTTTAATAGTTTAGTTGAACCTCACGCAGTTTTAATCATAGAATAAGAGGCATGATTTGATAGACTAAATCTTTGCGTAGTCCTGAATCATTTTCTCATAAGCATTTTTTGTATGTTGTAACCATTTCGTTTGCAAAGATAGGATATTTATGTGAAACTTGCAAAGTTTTTGGATTATTTTTTTATGTTTTACGCAAACTTTTCCAGTTTTGGACTTATTGTAACATTATTATATATGCGTGCGCGAAAGCGAATTACGTATATTTAACTGTTAGTTAATCATTTGTTTTGTATCTTTGCAGCGCTTTTAGTTTTTCATAGTAGTAGTTTGTTTAGTTTGTGTTTTGAACGTGAGAAGCAGGCGTGGAATGCTAAGGGAAAATACCAAGCGAGACACGTGGAGGTAGAAAGTACCGATGTCTGCGTCTGTGGCAGACCGCTTCGTAGTAGTGATTTAATAAGTAGGTGGTACTCTTATTAAGGCCGGGGGATTTTTATTGTATCACCACGCCCCGCTGTAAAGGTACGACATATCCAGATACGCTTTTTCACAATATTTCCAAACGCGGTGTAAATATATGTGTGCGCTACAAATGCGCTACAAATATTGTAAACGCCAATAAAAGAAAAATCGGAACCCCCGATGTGTAAAGGTTTTCCGATTTATGCGGTGAGGTGCGTGGCGGATTCGAACCGCCGTTGACGGTTTTGCAGACCGTTGACTAAGCCACTCATCCAACGCACCATTTTACTGAATGCGGGTGCAAAGGTACGATAATTATTTGAAACAGCCAAATTTTTAACTTTCTTTTTTCTTGTCACACACTTGTTTTTTCAATTTGCAGCCGTCGCATCCATTGCAGGAGGCGTTCAAGTCGCAGCTGCTGCATCCCGTGCATGGATTGTCGGTGTTGCGCAAAGTACGACTGATTCTCCAGCAGGCGTATGCGACAGCCACCACGATGATGATGCCGACGAGGACGTATTGCAAGGTCAGTTGTGGTTCATCCATTGCGCAGTTTTCTTAACAACACCTTGTTGATGGTCTGTATGCGGCGGCCGCTTCGTTCTATGTCTTCGCGTACATTATTTATATTATTGAAGAAATCGCTGAAAGCGTTGAGCACGGGGTTGGGCTGGGCTTGGTCTTCAGAAATGTCGGGGTTGGTGACGATGCGTATGCCCAAGTGTTCGATGTTGATATCTACGTCGCAACCTGTCATAATGGGGTCGCCGTCGTAATGTATGGCACCGGGCTTGTTGCGGTGAATGTGCAGGCGGTCTGTGCGGAAA
>Ga0310786_10000758_pt1 | contig 51777 bp, 69 predicted proteins | sample AusTroGonzalo_MG_FD_203881 | JGI IMG/M metagenome (GOLD analysis project Ga0310786, IMG submission 203881) | Bovine rumen microbial communities from tropical cattle in Woodstock, Queensland, Australia - Gonzalo_03 (v2) (version 2) | ecosystem: Host-associated > Mammals > Digestive system >...
GGATTCAAACTGCCGGCATCAAACGATATTTCAGGATTTGGATACAGCGAATATGCGCCGTGGGCATTCATTCCGGATGCAAGCACAAGCAATTCGAATTATACGACTTACGTCTGCGACCAGGTCAGCTCGAACTCTTCGGCCTGCCCCGCGGGCGTCGGTGGCAGCTTCAACGCGTACGCGGGCTGTGGCCTGTTCTACTTCTACGCGTTCAACGCTGCGTCGTACGCCAGCGCCAGCCTCGGCTCCCGCCTCCTTTACAAACCTTAAAAGGGGGACCGGGGGAGCATTCCCCCGGACGTAAAGAGGAGCGCGAAACCGGGAGAAAAACCGGAAACATAAACCAATGCAACTGTAAATCCGGGACTATCCGCGCCCTGTAGCTGAGGCTCTGCGACCAGGTCAACTCGAACACTTCGGCCTACCCCGCGAACGTCGGTGGCAACTACAACGCGAACGCGAACTATGGCCTGTTCTACTTCAACGCGAACAACGCTGCGTCGAACACCAACGCCAACCTCGGCTCCCGCAACCTTTTCGAATTATGGAAAATAACCAATTGCGCGGATAGTTCCATGGCGCTTGCCAAAAATATCGCCGTCAAGGCAGAGCTTAGTAGGGGTCTCGAAAAGCTCTGAGGCGAAAAGGAGGATCAATGCCGAAAAGAGCCGGCCGCCTCTACGAGCGGATGCTCGACCTGGAACTGATCAGAACGATCATCGTAACCGGAAGCAAAGGAAAACGGCACCGCCGGGACGTAAAGGAAGTCCTTTCGGACGTGGATGGATATGCAGAAAAAATCCTGTTCCTCCTAAAAAATGACCTCTATGTCCCGACGGTTCCGCGGAAGATCCACATCTTCGACAAATCCTGCCAGAAAGAACGTGACATAAAAGTTGTCCCGTATTATCCGGACGGCATCATCCAGCAGCTTGTGGTCCACGCAATGAAGCCTGTACTCATGCGCGGGATGTACCACTGGTCATGCGCCAGCATCCCGGGAAGGGGCAACAAACGGGCGGCAGACTATGTAAAGAGGGCGCTCAAGAGCGACACGAAGAGGACAAAGCATTGCGGAAAATTCGATATCCACCACTACTACCCGACGATCTGCCGCCGGAGAATCATGCGAGCACTCAGGCGCAAGATCAAGGACGAGAGGTTCCTGCAGCTTGTGGAGTCGATCATCAATTCTGATCCGGATCCGGGACTCTCAATCGGCTTCTACATCAACCAGTGGCTCGCGAATTTCTTCCTGGAACCGCTCGACCATTTTATCTGCGCGCTCGACGGCGTGGAATATTACGTCCGCAATATGGACGACATGGTTATCCTGGGGCCAAACAAGAAAAAGCTCCACAAAGCACGGGAACAGATCGAGAGGTATCTCGAAACAATGCTGGGCCTGAAGCTCAAAGCCAACTGGCAGATCTTCCCGGTGGATTCAAGAGGCATAGATTTTGTGGGTTATCGCTTTTTTCACCACAAAACCATTTTGCGCCGGCGCAATTTTAAGAAGCTCCGCCGCAACGTACGCGCGGTGTGGAAGTTTATAAACACCGGGAGAAAGATCCCGTTCCACACGGCGGCGGGGCTGCTGTCACGCGCGGGCCAGCTCAAACACTGCAACGGCAGGAATATCTACGAAAAATACATCGCACGGATAACAGAAAAGAGATTGAAAACGATAATCAGCCTGCACTCGGAAATGCGGGCGGAAGGGAGGATGCCATGAGTATGAGGGTTAACCTGGCGACAGGGTCGACATTCCCGATTTCGGAATTTGGACATGAGCACATCGTGTTTGTCAGAAACACGATTGAAGAATGCCGCCTGGTGGAAAACGCATTGATGGCGGACGGGGCACTGGACGCCGTGACTGTTGAAACGGACGGGGAAACGATTGCAAGCATCACCGGGATGCGGATCGCGGGAACACAGACGGTCGCAAACCTCGACGGATCAATCACCGAGCATATCTATACGTCCGGCGGGACGTACGACCTCGACGGCGGAGAGTACGCACAGGCGGGCAGGATCCTGCTCGGGGAAGAGGAGGAGTGATCGGGGATGGATACAGAAAAAATCACGAGAGCGAGGATCCTTCGGGCACAGATCGAGACCATGGCTCAGTCCCTCGACGACAGTACGGCCGTGGATGTCCCGGAATTATTCCCGGAATGGAATCCGGAAAGCTGCAGCTATGCTATAGGAGACCGCGTGCGGCATGAGGGGACGCTCTATAAAGTGCTCCAGCCGCACACATCACAGGCGTCATGGACGCCGGAAGCGGCTCCGTCGTTGTTCGCGCAGATCCTTCCGGGCCAGGACGGCACTGAGGTTGGCGTCTGGGAACAGCCGGACAGCACCAATCCTTATATGACGGGAGACAGGGTGCACTACCCGACGATCAATGATCCCGTTTACAAGAGCAGGATCGATAATAACGTCTGGTCGCCTGCGGCATACCCGGACGGGTGGGAACAGGAGGAGACATAAAGAAGCGGGAGGAAATACCATTGGAACACGAACTGATGGAACTGGTCACAGGCGGCCAGGTTGCCGCCTGGATCCTGATCGCTTTCCTGGTTGGATATTTTGTTTACAAAGAATGGCCTGACTTCCAGCGCCGCATGACCGGCAGGGCCGTAGAAAAAGAGAGGGACGCAGCAGCGGACAAGACCGTCAACGCACGCCTCTCGGCCATAGAGGACGACGTCCGGCAGATAAAGGAAAAGCTCGAAAGAGATTTCACGAGGCTGAACACGATGGAACGCTGGAAAAAAACCATAACAGGGATCGCGGAGGACTCACTTGAAGAGAGACAGATCCTGATGGAGGCGATGCTCGGAGTTCTGGGCGGCCTGCAGGAAATTGGGGCAAACGGATGCACGAAATCTGCGGAAACTACGATCAGGAATTACCTAAACCGGAAGGCACATGACAAGGACGACACAAAGGTCAGCGAGTAGGTTGTAGGCAAAGCCGATAAAACGAAAGGAGACTTAAACCATGAAAGTAGAGCTCATGAAACTGGGCGTGCAGATCATTACACTTCTTATCACGGCATACCTGGCACCGGCGGTCCTGGACTGGCTCGCCCAGAAGTCTGAGGACGCCAGGGAAAACCGCGTGAAGGACTGGGCTGTTAAGGCGGTCCGCGGGGCGGAGCAGGTATACCGGGATTACGCCAAGACGGATCCTTACGGCATAAAGCGCAGAAATTACGCGCGGGAGATTATCCGCAGGGCGAACAAACGGTACCGGATGGCACTTACTGAGGACGATATCGACGCACTGATCGAAGCGGCCGTGCAGGAGCTCAGCATCGCAGGGACGTACGTTTTAATCCAGGAGCCTGGGCAGGAGACGGAAGGGACGGCAGAAAACAAGTGAAACACGGGGCTTTAAGCCTGGTCACAGCATAACCGCACCGCGACAATGAAAAAAGATCCGGAGCAAGGAGGTACATAATGGCCTATATCGTTTGCCTGGAACAGGACAAAGTGCCCGGCACACTCAAAAAAGCCAGACCACGAGATCTCGTAGTAATTGACACAGACGGCATCAAGACGGATTACATAAGAGCTGCCTGCGCCCGCGGCGTGTGGGTATATGGCTATCTCAATGCCGGAGCCCTGGAGAAACAGCGAAACTGCTACAATGCCCTGAAGCACCTCAGAATCGCAAAATATGATGGATGGGATGGCGAATACTGGGTGGACGTGACCGCTCCGGAGTGGGGCAGCCATCTGTATGAACTCGCAAAAACCATCAAAGCGGCCGGAGCGATCGGCGTCTATCTCGACAACACAGACATTTTTTACATGTGCGGTCATGGCTTTGGGAAAAACGCAATGCGGAAACCGCCATCAAAAGAAGCCGTCTACAAAGCACTTGCCAGTGACATTGTAAATCTGGTATTTGACGTTGGTCTCATCGTCATGCCCAACGGCGGGGATGTGTTCGTCCGCAGATTCGCGAAAGAATTCCCGGGAGTCATCGCAACGATCAACCAGGAAGGACTGTTTTACGAGGATTTTAAAAAGCAGTCTAAGTCCGAGACTGCATACCGGAAAACCTACATGAAGGACATGCAAAAGGCAGTTTCCGGCAAAATTCGCGGAATTGAGTACTGTAAAAAGGCTTCGGAAATCGCATACGTAAAAGCTTACTATGCCGCACATGGATGGGATGTTTACATCTCAAAACACAAAAATCTGGAAGGTGATTAGATGAGTAAATGCACAGTTTTTGAATTACTCGAAGCGGCAAACCATTTTGACGGAATGCCTGGAATCAACAAATACGTTGATAAAATTCTGAAAAAGCACGGGCATTCATCCGGTGATAACGCCGGATGCACAGAAACGGTAATGGCGATGTTTTACAGCCTCGATGCTATTGAGTGCGTCGGTGGGTTTGCCAACAACAACAAGCCACTGCTCAAACAGGCCAAAGAAAAAGGCTTGTGGCACAGCGGCAAATCCGGCATCCTGCCGGGGGATGTTATCATTTTCGGACGCAACGGAGTAAGCAACCACACAGAGCTCGCGATCGGGGACGACCTCGACATTTCCGGAAACTACAACGGAGGCTGCTACCGCAGGAAACGTTCCTCGCACAGCAGCGACATCCTCGGATACATCCGCCCGACATATAAGGCGATGGACGCAATGGACGACCTCCAGGCCGCCATAGCCGCCTCAGACGTGCTTATTGGAGTCTATGGCATCAACGACACCAGAAAGCACTTACTGAGCGTTTACGGGGCGGAGAACGCGGCCAAAATACAGTCTGTGGTGACAGACGCGATCTCCAACGGGGCAGAGGATAAGATCATTGCCATTGCCTGCATTGCCGATCACTACGGCAAGGACCCGCAGCGGAGCAAAAAGATCGGAAAAAGATGGGCGGACAAGGTGCAGAAGCGTATCAATGCCATTTATGACATGCGCGGAAAAACTGTTGAGCATGCCGCCAAACTGGTGATCAACGACCAGTTCGGCAAGGGGAAAATCCGGGAACTGCTCCTCAGATTCTGCGGCTACACTCCAAAGACCGTGCAGGATAAAGTAAACCAGATCCTCGGGGCGGCTCCGGGGTCCGAACCGGCATCGGAAACAAAATACCGGATCCATGTAGAGCACTTTTTCAGGAAAGATCCGAATTATTACGGCGCCTGCACTGCGGTTTATCAGTATGCTGCGGACGGGAAAACGATCGAGAAATGCGTCCTGATCGACACAGCGCACTCTTCGACCGCAGGAACAGTGATCGAGGACCTCAGGGCCCAGGGTGTGAAACAGATCGACGCGCTTATCATCTCGCACGCCCACGGCGACCACTACGGCGGTCTCGGCAAGATCGCAAAAGCATTCCCGGTAAAATGGCTGTACCTTCCGGACGCGACGGAGCTTGACAAATACCAGAAAGGCTATGGCAATAAGCTGCGGAGGCAGGCAAAAGCGGTCGCGAACCACCGCTGGTACAAACCCGGAGACAGCTTTATCACCGGCGGGATCCGGTTTGACTGCCTCTATCAGTGCAAAGCCAAAGACCTTAAAGAGCACGACGACCACCATTTTGTCAACGACCAGTCTCCCGTCTGCATTATCACCTGCGGGAATTTCGTCTGGCACACTGCCGGAGACCTCCGCAACCCCGGCAACAACCTTTTTGTTGCCGACATGAAAAAGTCGGGGAAAAACATCAAATGCAATGGCGCGGAGTTCCACTGGCACACGGATGCCAACGCGAATAACGATACGCTTTTCCGGGCGATCCGCCCGGAGATCTGTGTGAGCAACTACAACCGCGCGAAGTGGCACTCCGGACGCGACAGGTCCAAAAAGAGGGCTGAATCTGTTGGTGCTCACTGCTATGCGGTTGCGGATGACGGCAGTGTTTATATCGACATTCAGGGCAAAAAAGCCGTTGTGACCACCAGCAAAAGCGGAAAACACGACATTTATACAATCTGAGGAGGCACGCATGAGCATGCAGGGAGTAGATATCGCAAGCCACCAGGCTGCGATGGATTGCACAAAGATAAAGGCAGACTTTGTGATCGTTAAGGCCACACAGGGGACGACTTACATAAATCCGTGCTTTACAAAGCATTACCAGCAGGCCAAATCCGCCGGGAAACTCCTCGGAGCATATCACTATGCATCCGGCGGGAATCCGGCACACGAGGCGGACTTTTACTTGTCTGTTGTCAGCACAAGGGCGGGCGAGTGCATCCTGGCGCTCGACTGGGAACACAATGTCCCCGGAGGCGAGAACCCGGTTTTCAACACTAAAGGAGAAGTAGAGTGGTGCCGGAAGTTCGCAGCGCGGATCCACGAGAGGACGGGCGTCTGGCCGTTTATTTACATGTCTGCAGGCGTCACCAGGCGCCGGGACTGGTCGCCGGTCGCGGCAAATTGCCCGCTCTGGCTGGCACAATACGGCAGCACCAGGCTGACAGACTACCAGACAGCGCCATGGACGGACGGCGCGAAACTGGGAGCGTGGGGGCGTAATATTCCAATCCACCAGTACAGCCCGTCCGGATCCATCAGCGGATACCGGCAGAGCCAGACGCACAAACTCGACATCGATATTGCGTACATTACGGCCGAGCAGTGGAAAGCTTATGCGGCGGGAAAGAAGAAACCTGCAGAGGTTTTGTTTCCGGAGAAGACAGATACAGACCTCGCCCTTGAAGTGTGGGCCGACAGACACGGCGGAGGATCTGACAGAAGGACGGCACTGGGATCCCGCTACGATGCCGTCCAGCAGGAGGTGACGAGACTTGGCAGCGCGAATATTTCAGCGATCATGCCCGAGTTGAAATATTACGAGGAAAAGCACGGCGCCATTTTCAAAAAATAATATACCCACGGAGACGGCAGGTGAGAAGTTTAAATGATTTATCTCGGCATGAGCTGGAAATGCTCATTGATGACTGGATACTCAACGACAGAAACCGCAGGATCCTGTACCGGAGACTGATCGATGGGGTGCGGTTTGAACCACTTGCGGAAGAGTTTGGGCTTTCTGTAACTCAGGTGAAAAACATAGTTTATAAAGCGAGGCACCGCCTTTCGCAGCACATCACATAACCGAAAAGTGGACAAAACCCGTACTACGGCTTTATCGCAGTAGGACGGGTTTTACTTTATTATGGGGTGACAGCAGGAGGAAACAACAAATGTATTACAATCCATATCCGGGATACCAGACACCCTATCAGGCTGCTTTCCAGCAGACTGCCCAACAGCCGCAGCTCCAGCAGGAACAGGTAACCCAAGTAAACGGAAAAGCGAGTGTCGAGCAGATCCAGCTCGCGCCGAATTCGAGCAAGCTGGTGATGGACACCACAGCGCCGATCGTCTGGCTGTGTATTTCAGACGGGGTCGGAAGAGTGACGGCAACACCATACGACATAACCGAGCACAAGGATTTGCCGCCGGTTGACTTATCCGGGCTGGAACAGAGACTTGCGGCAGTGGAAGCGAGTATCCGGCAAATAATGGAGGTGAAACAGACAAATGGGAAACCCGATGCTCCAACAGCTTAATCAGGCGGGCTCAGTACCTGCAAAAACGGAAACAAACATTAACGGCAGGATGGGGATAGGCGCGCAGATCAGACGGGCGATGGATTATGTCCGGGAGAACGGCGGGGACGCACGGTCGGCGTTTTACAGGCTGGCAAGGGAAAAAGGCGTGGATCCGGAAAGCATCCTCCGGGGACTCCGTTAAATCAAAAATACGCAAAAAATTGAATTAAAAACAATATTCACCCGACAGATATAAACCGCAAGTGGCCATAGCGGGTTATATAGCAAGTTTATAGCAACATTATAGCAAACCGGCCGTCCGCCGAGAGGACGGCCGCTCACCTGCAAAAGATACAGGAGGTTTCTATGGACAACGGGCTTAGTCCTGCGGATATTTCCGCGCTTACCGGGAATGGAATCAACGGCGGCTGGAACGAGATGATCTGGCTGTTTGCCATCATCGCCCTGATGGGCGGAGGCTTCGGAGGCTTTGGCTTCGGAGGAGGAAACGGCAACAGCAACGCCATCCAGGCAGACGTGAACAGGGGGTTCGACAATCAGAACCTGCAGGCACAGACGCGCGACATTCTGGGAGCGGTCACAGGCGGAACGGCACAGACCATCGCCGCGTCCACACAGAACGCGCAGAACGCCATCAATGCGATCAAGGACGGCAATGCAAGCGTGATCCGCGAGTTTGGAGTAGTCGAGAGTGCGCTGACCGCGCTGGGAGGGAAGCAGCAGGAGTGCTGCTGCAATACGCTCAGAGCTATTGATGCGGCCAATTATAACGGCGCGATCAATACGGGCGTCATCACAAACGCGATCGGGCAGAACCGTTACGAGGCGGCTCTGAATACCGCATCGATCAACGAGAAGGCAGCGGAAAACACCCAGAGGATCCTTGACGCGATCAGTGGCAACCGTATCGCGGATATGCAGAACCAGATCAACGCCCTGCAGCTGCAGAACGCCACGGCCGGTATGCTCCGGTTCCCCCAGGGGTGGAGTTACGGCGCGGGACCTTTCCCGCCTATTTTCGGCGGATGCGGCCAGAACATCTGACATAAACGCCCTTTCGGCGAGGAATAACCGCGGAGGGGGAGGACCCCTCCGTTTTATTTTGAGAGGAGCAGACAGCAATGAGCAGATCACTCATACAAACAGTTAATCAGTCCGAACAGGCTATTGCCGAAAACGGGATTTTTGCACTCGGAACTGTACAGCGCAGGTACGGCAAAGACCTGCGCCTCTCCGGGAACGGCATCGAGGCAACGGGGACAGGATATTTCTCCATCACAGCCTCTGTTTCCATCGCGCCTACGGCCGCAGGAGCGGCCACAGTGGCATTATACGACAACGGGGTACAAATACCCGGTGCGATCGCATACGGAACCGCGGCGGCCGCAGGTGACCCTGTAAACCTGGCGATCGTTTCCACCATCCGGAGAGGGTGCTGCTGCGCAGGTGCAGACAGCTTGACGCTCGTCCTGGTTGAAGGAGCAGGAACTGCGCAAAACGTCTCCATGCGTGTAACGGAGGAATAAATCATGCGAATCATTCAGGAGCTCGCCGAGATGATCGTGGAGGAAACGGAGGGTGCGGAACATTATATCACACGCGCCCTCGAGGTTAGAGAAAAATACCCGAAACTGGCGGACCTGCTTTATAAGCTCTCCGGTGAAGAGATGCAGCACGTGAGCACGCTCCACGAGATGGTCACAGCAATGATCGAGGAATACAAACACGATCACGGAGAGCCGCCTGCGGACATGCTTGCAGTCTACAACTACATCCACCGGAAGCAGATCAGGCATGCGGCGAATGTAAAAGCCAGACAGGCGCTGTATAAGTGAGCGTAGAGCCTCCCGGGCCCGGAGACTATGCAAAAATGGGAACTGTTCGGAAAAACGAAACAGTTCCCATTTTTTTAAAGGTTAAGCCTTTCGGCCTCTTCTCTTATCAGCCGCTTGATCAGGGCTGTTCTGCTCTCGCCGGTGTGCTCGGAAATCCGGTTCAGCAGATTCATGTCTTCGGGCTTCATTTCGAATATTGCACAAATATACACGTGTATATTTGTGCAATGTGATATATCACGCAAAACTGCACATAAAATGCATATATGAGGCGTGCTTATCACGTTTTTGCTTGGGTTCGAGTCCCACCGCCGGCAGGAAAATAGAAACCCGCGTAAATACTGAGATATAGCTAAAACCCAGTGTTTACGCGGGTTTTAGCAGGAAATATATTTCCGGAATCAGGAAAAATATTTCCGATTTAAGAAATATTTTTCACAACTACTGCACACGAAATTGCACACGCGGCGCTCAGGCACCGAAGACGCCGGCGAAGTGGCTGCTCATCTTGTCCTGCTCGGCTCTCATGACGTCCGGAAGCGTGTCGCGGTAGACACGCTTCATGACGTTATCCGTTTTCCAGCCGCCCATCTGCATGATGTAAGCGTCGGGCACGCCCAGAGCATGGGCGATCGAGACGTAGTAGTGCCTGAGGTCGTGGAAGCGGAAAGGAGTCTCACACCCGCAGGACCGGACCGCGCGATAAAAGCGGCTGGTGATCTGTTCGGGGCGGAGCTTTACGACGCGCCCTCTGGCCGGGATCGAGATCTGCTCCAGGACAAAATCCGGGAGGATAATGGTCCGGTTGCTCTCGTCCGTCTTCGGGACGGGCTTGATCACCCAGAAATCGTCCTTATCCCTCACCATGGATTTGGAGATGTGCACGCGGTTGCCGGAAAAGTCGGAAGCTGTGAGCGCGCAGATCTCCCCGCGCCGCATGGATCCAAAAGCGGCAAGCAGCACAGCGGCCAGAAGCTCCGGACGCTTCCGGATGTGATCGATAAGCAGCTGCACCTCGGCATCGCAGGGCGTGTGCAGCTGAGGCTTCGCACTGGAAGGGATCACCACATCAAATGTCCGCCCGCCGCAGTAAGTAACGGCACTGTCAAAAAGCCCGAGGACGTTTTTGATATACTTTTCAGAGCAGTCAGCTGACATTTCGTTGACCCACATTTGCACCTTTGTCTGCGTGAGCTCCGGGAGCATCTCGTAGCGGATCGGAGCGATGCGTTTCTTTAGATAATTTTCATACCCGCGCACGGTCGACGGGGAGAGCGCTTTTTCCTTTGTGTCGATGTACTTGCGGACCGCATCGTAGACGGTGATGTTGTCGCCTTTGTCCTCGTGATCCAGCGCCCATTCGGCGGCCATGCGCTCACACTCCTTCTTTCCCTTCCGGGACGGATCCGAGCACGTAAAGGATTTTCGGATCGCCTTTTTCTTTCCGTCCACGATCTCGTAGCCGACGAAAATCTGGCACCTCCAGGAGCCGGATGGCAGTTTCTTAGCTTTGGCCATAAAAAACCTCCTTCAAAGCGTAGAAAATTAAAGCCCTGAAGGAGTATAATGATCTTGCCCGGATCCGGCTCCTAAAGGGCTGGTATCTATATTTCCGCTCGACCTGTTGCAGCAGGCCGGGCGGTTTATTTATCTTCTAACCTTTTCTGTTCTCTTTCGATCTGCTTAATGCTTTTATCGGGAGTCGGAAGATCTTCAGGCATTGTACCACCGAGCTCTTTGATTGTCTGGCGGACCTTGGCGCCTACTTCGAAATGCGTCTGATTTGCGGCTTCTTTCCCTTGGATATGCTCCCTCCGGAGCTTCTCTTCTGTTTGGGTTACGCGAAAAAGATTGGCCGCAAGCTCGGCGCCGCCCATGTAATCGAGTATCTTCTGACTTTTCTTAAGCCTTTTGCGGGCGTGGATCTCTTTTACACCAAGTCCATCATATAGGCCCCTGTATCCCATATCGTGGAAAATGGCGAAATCGCGCGATTCTGAAACACCTGCCTGTCGTGCCGCGTCAGAAAGAGATTTGTTATATTCAGTCATCTGCTTACGGATGGAAAGACGTTTTTGGTCTTCGGAAAGAGAATCGTAGTTTTCGATCAGTTCCTGCTGTCTGGTTTTGACTGCAAAATAAGTCTGTCCCTGCGCGATAATCTCTTTCCGGGGATCGCCGTTCATGACGATCAGGTAGCAGGCATAACGGGAAAGCTCTATGTCTTCAATCTCTTTTTCACCATACGAACCTGTGTTCACCATTTTGCCAACGTCGGCAAAATGGTCAGCCGGGTCATTTCCGCTCTTTTTGCATGCTGTTTTAGCCCGGGCTATTACTTCCGAAAAGCGTCTCCATTGAGAATACCCGAGCGCCTTCTGCAGCTCCCTGGCATACCAGAACTCCTGGCCATTCTCATTAACGTGTTTAATGCTTTCGAAAGTGGATTCACCGTTATCTACATAATCAGGTGTATAGAAGAAAAACATGGCCGCCTCCCGTCCGGTTTTTCGTTTGCGGTTCGTGCGAAAACGCACGCAAAATCACACGATAAGACAACTAAACACACAACTTAGTCAAAGCTTGGCACAACTTAGTCAACAACTTAGTCAACAATTCCAACACGTTGAAAACGTTGCAACTACACCTTTCTATAGGAAAACTCCATTTTCACTTATCTCAGGAGAGCCGCAGGAGAGCCGGCTGTTTGCGCCGGCGCAATTAAGGCTTTTTTACACTGCGCTCGAGATATCGCTTTGTGAAGCTCCGGACTCGCCCGCCTGTTTCTTCTTCTCCCGAAGTTGCCGGATCATTTCTTGTTCTTCCGGCGTAAGGTCTGTAACGGCAGCGGGCAATGGTTCAGCGCTCCCGCGTTGCTTTTCTGCCATGCTCTTTCTTTTTATATCGTTAATCACATCGAGAAGGATCTGCCAGTCCTCTTCCTCCAGGGCTGACAGAGCGGCCGCAAACTGGGTTTTGAAGGTCTCGTTCACGCCCTGGATCCTGTCCACGTATTCCCGGATCTCCTGATCACGGGATTTTTTTATGAACGGCTCGCCTTTCCCGGTGCGGAGCCATTCTTCCGAGACGTTGAATTCTCTACAAATCAACGAGACAACCATGTCGGCAGGAGCGTTCCTCCCGACCTCGTAATTCGTAACTGCGTTTCTTTTTATGCCAAGACGATCAGCAAATTCTTGTTGTGTAAGTCCGAGCATTTTTCTCAGCTCTTTTAATCTTTCACTCATATCCATACCTCCTACATAAATTATATTCCATATTTTCGGAACGGTCAATAAAAAAGGTAACAATAACACAAAAACATATTGACAAAGGTAAGAACAACACGTATTATAGTAACAGAAACACATATTTAACAGCAGAAAACCATTATACTCCTCCAAGTGAATCTTACAGAAGCCCCGTCGCATTCGCGGCGGGGAGAGGTGAGGAAAAGTGACTGAGAACGGGAACAAAAGAGCGGAGAGGGCAAAAGCTCTCCGATACAAAAAGCCGATCGCGGCAAACCTGAACCTGTGGCAGATCCAGCAGGATATAGAAGAAATGCAGGAGACCTGTTACGACATCCAGTGGTGGATCGACAGTACAGGCGAGGAAACGCTCCTCGCCAATATGGACGGGGACGAAGATGAAGCCTATGAGTTCAAGATGGCATTCTCGGATCTCGAAGCGGAATTGACCCAAATGCAATATGACCTGCAGGATCAATGGATCCCGGAATGCTTTGACGATCTTGTGCCGGCTATGCGTTACAGAGGTGATGGATACCTCGGGTACGATTCGTACGAAGGAGATTATTTCGGAATCGAACCAGGGAGATACGACTGGGCGGAAGAGGAATCAGAAAAGCGCGTCTGCCGGCTGACAAAGAAAGAACTGCTCGAAGCGTGCGGGCAGACACTGAGAGTGATCACACAGTTCGTGGCGCTCAAATACAGATACGACTGCCTAAAGACCGCTTTTGACGTGATCAAAGGCGAAAACGTGAAGCTGATGCAACTGTTCCGGGCCATCGAGGAGCAGTATGAAAAGGCAAACACGGCGACTCATGGATTTAGGTTTTGCTACGGGAAAGAGGACGATGCCCTTGACCGAATGCTGTGGGAAGTCCCGCAGGAGTACTGGATTCAATGAATGATTGCATGAATGAAAAATACCGCAAAGGCCAATTTATCAAATGTAACGACAATGAGGAGGTCAGGCGGGTTTTAGAGGAACTCGGGAAAATAGAAGGTCTCCATGCCGTCAGGGCGTGGGAAAACTGGATACGCATAACGGAGGTGCAATATGACGAGAATTAGGGAAATTGATCTGGAAACATGCGGCATGCCTTTTGACCAGGGTGGATGCCATGCAACGGGCCGCGAGGTCGCCCGGTGGGTGCATCCCACGAACGGCGGGAACCCGGTGCTCTGCTGGTTTGCGGAGTTTGAGGGAGACGATACCGTCGGCCTCCCGACAACGGAATAAGGAGGGGCGGGATGAAAGGAATATGGAGAACGTCGACGAATGTCATCGGCGGCAAAGAGATGTATCAGGTGTTCAGGTCCTTGAATTACGAGGAGCCGGACCACAGCGGCAACAGGGAGGTCGCGGCCACACTGGCCGCAGAGGACGAAGCCCTCATCATGGCCGCGAAAATGAACGAGGCAGAGGGCCTCCACGTCTGGGTCGTGAGTTACCTGATCCGCAGGAAATGCAAGGCCGACGATATCCTCGATTATACCGTGGAGGGGTACCGGACGGCCGTGATCTCGAAGCGGATCAAGGACGCTTTTATCGTGGGGTTCGGCGCCGCGATCGGCCTGCACTGCGCCAAGGTGGAGGATATCTTTATCACCGGCATCGACATTGCGGATGTTGACGCCGGTGTCCTGGTCGGCAAGGCCAGAGAGGATCCACTGGCGGACTGCATCTGGCCGGAATGAGGGAAGAAACAGCAGAAAGGGCGGACGACCCGGAAGGGGTGAGGAACGAGATTTTTATGAAAACAAAAAGGGAAAGAAGTAAGGGGTGCCACACAGGGCGAAACCACATAATTATTACCGCGATAGTGGAAGGGGAGAGGGAACAAGATTGCTTGAAAAAAGAGATAGAAAAAGCCGTCAGGAAACTGAAAAAGCTTTCTGACGGCACACACAAGGTTACATTCGATTCCTACATCAGTATTCGAAATAGTAACCATCCGGGAGAGTAACTGCTTCGACTTCCTCGAAATTAACACTGAAATTTTCCATCGTAATTCCTTCGAAATTAACTGAGGGGAATTCGAAATCATCATCCGGATCGAGTTCATGCATGGTCACATACTCGAAGCCTGCTTCTTTCAATTCATCGAGCTTCGAGTACAGATCGGACAACCGATACACAAACATGTCGAGACCTCCTTTCTGCAGACTTGGGCGTTGGCAACGCCCTATATAGAAATTGTATCACGGAGGAGAAAAACGAAATGTTCTTTTTCTACGATGAAATTAGGAAAGAAACCGCAGAAAAGGCAGACGATCCGGTCCGGATCCGCGGGGCCTACAACCTCAAGGCTCCGGGCAGCCGCATCCCGGAATTTGAAGTCACCTGTCCATATGGCGATATCGTCCTGATCATCGCCATGCTCCGCGACTACGTCTCGTGTCTGGACGAGGTCAAGGGGGACGACATAAGCTATCGGGCCTATTACCGGGGGAGATTCCTCGGGATGGCCGACCGGCTGAGTAAGCAGATTGGCTACGACTACGACAAGGCACTGCAGAAATGCCTAAAAAAACGGGCAAAAGAAGACAACAGCGACGTCGGAGAGGAAGCCATGGCACTGGCCCTGAAATACGGGGCCAGAAGGAAAAAGGAAAAAGAAAATGAAGGAAAGGAGGGAGAAGAGAGTGAGCGAACTTGAGAAGGAAGTCTTCCGGGCCATCGAGGAAGCTGAGATGGACGAAGGCGACCTCAAGCGGATCCTCGGCATCGCGGAAGGGGTGAAGCTCCAGAGGGACCGACAGGAAAAGGAAGAAAAAGAAAAGCAGCGTCCGGCATGATTGCGCCGGCGCAAAAGAAAGGAGAGGAACATGGGATTTTTGCAGGAAAAACACGGAATTATGATGCTGGGCCGCACACCTCCCGGGACATGCCCGATATGTGCGGTGGAACACGATCCGAGGCTGCCGCATAACAAGGACAGCCTCGCGTATCAATACAAGTTCTACGACCAGCACGGCCGGTTCCCTTCGTGGGCGGATGCCATGGCGCACTGCGATCAGGCGATGAAGGAAGCATGGACCGCGGAGCTGGAAGCCAGGGGAATCGATGTCGGGCACGAACCGGAGACGGAAAGCCTGGAAGTGACGGTTGAGTTGACGGAGGAGGGCACTTGATGAAGGAGGTCTGTAAGAACTGTTCCCACTGTTATCCGGCATACAAAGGCTATGTGTGCAGGAAGGGTGCCAAGGACAAGAAGACCAAGGCACAGGCCACCTGCGAGGATTTCAGGCCGAAGTGATTCCTGCCGGCGCAAAAGAAAGGAGAGGGGGTGATCAGCTGTGACAACGGCCGAGATGTTGTTCGGGACGGAAATCAATACGACGGCGACCGTCAACCTCGCGGCAGCGGTCGGCGTAACTCCGCGGACAATAAATAACTGGAGACGGGATCCCGAAAAGATTCCGTGGGGCAAAATGAAAACCATAATCAGGATCAGGAGCCTCTCCGGGGATGACCTGATCAGGATGGCAAAAGAAGGAGGAAGGATTGGAAAAGGAAACAAAAGAAGCAAGAGAGGCTCTTGAGCAGATTCGGGAGATCTGCCGGGAGGAGAGAATGGACGACCTTGCCGCGAGGGCAAAGAGGTACCTCGACGGGATCCGCGCTCTGAACGAAAACATACCAGAGAACGAGGGAGTACGGGATGCGGTAGCACTTGCTACCAGGGACTTCGCGGGCTGTACATGGGAAATGGCAAAGGATATGTATTCTGTCGCGGTCCGGACAGGCGGGATTGCGGCGGAATACCTGGAGCGACCTGAGTTGCAGGCACACACGCCGACAGAGGAGGAGCTCCGCGACATCTACCGCGAAAAACGCACGAATGTCACGGAGCCTGAGGACAAGCAGCATATCCTTGACCTGCTCGTCCCCGCCCTGCAGGCGACGAGGCACCTGGAGAACCTGGTGATCCTGAACTATGACGCTGAGACAGAATGCGTAAAAGCTTTCTTTTCCTCAGAATACGGGGGATGCGTCAAGACCGTCAACGTCGCCTGTGACAGCGGCATCGCCATGATCCGGGACGTTTTAGGGGGCCTCGGATGACCAGCCGGGAGCTGGTGCTCCGGGCACACAAGGAAGGGAACCAGAAAGTGAAGTCGTGGATCCGCAAAGCCGGCGGCATCAATGCCGTGACCGAGGAGCGGGCCGCGCGGATCGTAAAGATCTGCAAGCTGAAGGAAAGGAGAGAGAACTAAGAGTGGTAACAGCACAGATAATGCAGATGGACCGGGACGAAGGATGCGCCTTGGAGATGGCCGGAGATGCCGCGATAACCATTGTGGCCAGACCGGACGGAAAACAGGACACGGAATTCGGGATAATGGTGGCCGGAAGGGCCAACAATGCGGAACTGAGCATCACGGTGGCTAATGCCGCCGCGTCCGTGATCCGGACAGTGGCAAAGAACATGGGCCTGGACGGAGTGGGAGTGAGGCTCATGGCGGCCAAAGCCTTCGAAAACAGGATATTCTCGGTTGACGGCGAAGAGGGAAAGGTGGTGATCAAAGAAGAAATCAAAGAACTGAGACCGGAAACAGAAAGGAGGAACGATTGAAAAAGAGAAAAGCAAAATGTTCGGTGGTTATTCTGGCGGCAGTATGGGCGCTGCTTATACTTGTCCTGATCGCGGCGCTCGCCGTGGACGCCAAAGAGCCGGAGCCGACGATCGAGAGCATCTCGATCACCAGCGTCACCAAAAAGCCGCTGAACGGCCTGGTGGAGAAAAACGGCCACATCTTTATTTATAAAAACGGGAAAAAACAGACGGGCTGGGTGAAATACAAAGGCAGCACATACTACCTTCACAAGACCGGATCAAAGAAATATCCGGTCGGATCCGCGACCATGGGTGAAATGAGGATCCGCAACGGAAACAAATGGTATGCGATGGGCGACTGGGGCAAGCTCATCACCGAGGACTACTACGTCAGGAAGGGACGCTTCAAAAAACGTCTCTGTCTGAAGCTCCGGCCTGACGGGACAGTCCAATTTGTTTACAACACATCGGCCTGCTTCGGCTACCGCCGCTACTCCACATCCCTCAGGCGGTACCAGGAGAGCCAGCCGGATAACAGCTGGAAGACAGTCGAGGGCATGCAGTTCTATCCGGATTATGTAGACCATCAGAGGTGACGGTTGAGGCATGGATCTGCCGAAAGGGAAAGGGAAACGATGAAAAAGAAACAGATCAAAAAGCAGCTTCGGAAAATGATAAAGAAGCAGGAAAAGATCCTGATCGACATGCGCTGCCTCATGCTTGGCGTGGAGGAACCGGTCCGGATCGAAATTCAGAAAGTGAAGCCGGAAAAGCTGCCTCTTGTCGAAAACTGCGATTTAAAGAACCGGGCTGAAATGGATCCGCAAAAGGAAAACGGCTTTCCTGTTTTGCGGGAAAGCGGGTGCTCGAAGGAACCGGCCGAAGAGGATCCGGGAAAGGAAAGCGCCAAAGGCATATACGGCGTGAAGTGGGATTATTCGGATCCGAAGAACAAGCCGGAGCGCATCGGTGAATCAAAAGGGTGGGATGATCCTGTACCGGCATCGGACACACAGGGTGAGGGATCGTCGCCGTTCGACGACATTTACCCGTGGAAGGGCATGACTGTCAGCACGATAGTATCGAATAGTGCCAGAATCACGGAACGGGAATTAAAGGGAGCTGTGACAGATGAGATGGTGCACATCCCGGAATTTTATTACCGGGCTGTGAAAAACACGGAAGAAAAGACATGGACATGGGAGGTGTCCGACATCCCGCGCAACGGATTCGAGAAGCATCCGGGTTCAGGCCTTTACGTGGGACGCTACCACACGTCTGAAAATAACGGGACGCTCAGATCGGTGCCTGGCAAAAGGCCGCTGACGGACACATCACAGACCGAATTCAGGGAGAGGTCGAAAGAGAAGGGCGATAGATGGGGGATGCTGAGCCTGGAAGCCTGGTCCGCGATCCAACTCCTTTACCTCATCGAGTTCGCGGACTTTGACAGTTATGCGCGCCTGGGAAGCGGATACACAGATGAGGAGAACTGGAAAACCGGAGTGATGGGCCAGACTGCAGGAGCGAACTATCACACGATCAAAAGAAGCGGGAGATCGAACATGTACCGCTGGATCGAGGACCCGTTCGCAAACTGCTTCGACTGGATCGATGGGTTTGAAGGAGGGAGAAAAGGGACCTTTGTGAACGGCGAGGCAACGGGAATCAGCCTCCCTGATCCGGAGATCATTACGGGGTTTGGCTATTCAAAGGCCTGCCCGTGGGCCTTTATCCCGGACAGCTCCGGAGCGGATCTGCATGAAGGGGCAGCGGGGTTCGTTCTCTCGAGCACTTCGGCCTACCCCGCGGGCGTCGGTGGCTACTACAACGCGGGCGCGAACTTTGGCCTGTTCTACTTCGGCGCGCTCAACGCTGCGTCGAACACCAGCGCCAGCCTCGGCTCCCGCCTCCTTTACAAACCTTAACAGGGGGACCGGGGGAACATTCCCCCGGCGTGAAGAAAAGCACACAAAAGGGGAGTGGTGTAAACGGCGAGCACACACAGGAGATCCGGATTCAAATCCCGGCTCCCCTTATCCGAGAACGTCCGCGCGGAAAGAGAAAAGCAGGTTTCATCCGGAGCAGTCCTTACAAGAGCACCGGATCCGTCCCGGGAAAAGGGATAAGCGGGAAAGGCCGGGCATGAAGGCTGCAAGGCCCTCCCGCTGACGGGGCTTAGCACAACGGTGAATGCATGGGTTTTTGATGCCCAGTATCCGGGTTCGATTCCCGGAGCCCCGGCTCCGGCTTTTACAGGCAGCCGGTGTTTTTCAAGAGGGTTTTCGCTGCGGTAGTCCCTACAAGAATCGCAGCACCGGCCCGGGTAAAGGGATAAGCGGCGGAATGTGGCATAGAACATCTCCATAGCATGTCCGCCGCCGCCGACGGGGAGTAGCTCAGCAGTAGAGCGGGATCCAAAAGAAACGCGTCGCGGGTGCAATTCCCGCCTCCCCGGCTGAAGATCTTCAAAATGCAAACAGAGGAGAGGTGACGATATGTTTGAGAAGTTTGGAGAATTTGATTCCGCGCAGGAGCTCTGCGAGCTGGCGAACAACCTTTTTAACGAGGGGGACACAGCCAGTATCAAAGCGCTCGGAAAAGAAAACGGCCTCGACGAGATGATGGTCGACATGTACCTCGAAGGCATGGAACCGCTCTTCGTGGAAGCGGAAGAGGCGGCGGTCGGCAAGATTGAGATCGAGGCGGCCGTCCTGAAGCCGAAAGACATCATGGTGGACTGGGTGAATTACATCAAAACGTCCAGCATGGAAGACAGGAATCTCGCCATTGCGGTCCGCCGGAAGGGCAAGAGCCTCAAAGGATGCATCGGAGCGCTGCTGAAATGGGCTTTTGCACACCAGCAGGATATCGACAAGGACATCCTGAAGGCGGCAGGCGTGCATGCTAGAAAGGTGACGCTTGGAATGCCGGGCAGGGCAGAGGCCCAGAAGATCATCCGGGACTATTACATGGGGAAAGGGAAATGAAGAAAAAAGAACTTGAACAGATCCCGTTCCCGGATGTCCCGGAGGAACTGGTGGCGTCTGCACAAAACGATCGCAGGGAGGAGCGGGAATATAAAGACTGGGACGGCAAAACCAGGAAGGTCAAAAGCTACTCCACAAGGCTTTACTTCTCGGCGGAAGAGGCGGGCGGTAAGCTGATCGTCCAGATGTGGACGAGGGCCGGATTGGCCAAAGGGGATTATGAACCGAAAGTGGTCGTCTACATAGACCCGAAAGGAGAATGGGTATCCAACGTTAAAGGCCGCTGGACGGAGAGCCTGCTGTGGAGGATCCGGGAGGAGTTCCTGACGCAGCGGGAAACACATTGCCATGTCTGCGACGATGTGCACACGGAAACCGGGACAGCTCTCTGCAATGCGGCGCTGAATACGGATCAGGGAACGATATACGAATCCGTGGTGAAATGGCAGATAAGGGTCAGGGAGGAAAAGAACAGGGCTGCGGCTGCCAGGAGAAAAGAAAAGTGGGACGGCATTATGGCACTCGTCCCGGACCTGCCGGAAGACTTTGAAAAGTGGCTGGAGGACGTCGGGACGATCGACGACAACTTCCTGCTTTTCAGGCGGGCGAAAGAGGGAGGATTCGAAGTGTTTTGCACGCACTGCGGAAAAACGACCCACATGGACGCGCCGCCGAAGCATAACCCGGGACAGAAAACGGCCTGGAACCACAAGGTTAACCACGTGGCTTATTGCAAGGGATGCGGACACACATTTGAAACGAAAAAATGGGGCGTACAGAAGCGCCTGAGGACAGATAACAGCGTGATCCTCCCGCAGGTCGCAAAGGACGGAAGCGTGCTCCTGAGAAGGTTCGAGGTTATAAAGAGTTTCTCCAGGACAGACGCGGAAACCCCTTTTTCAAAATGGGAAAAGAATGCCTTTTTCAGCGAAACCAGAAGGATCTTTGTCAACAACGAAACCTTTGCCTCGACAGATTCGTTCACTTTCGAGACGGTGCCGGCATTTGACGGAAAAATCATGTGGAGGCGGAAAAGGGAAAACAGTTATAACGGCAGACAGCAGCCGCTGACGGCGGGGACCGGAAAGCTCTACACGAACAATTCCGCCGAGATAATGGCTGCGACGAAAATGCCGGAGATCCTGTATCGGAAATGCGGCCGCACGAACGGCGACTGGCCTCAGACACAGCTGAGGGAGCTGGCAAAGAAAAAATACATCGAATACCTTGAAAAGAGCGGGCTGACAAGGCTGGCCGAGGAAGCCATGGAAGGGAGGCTGAAACCGGCTGACAAAGACGCGCGGAACCTCAAAGAACTGCTGGGCATAGACGGACAGCAGCTGAGGACGCTGAAAGATATGAACGGGTGCGAAGTGACGCTCTCCAACCTGATCGAGCTGAAGAAACGGGGAGAGAAAGTCGACCAGGAAACACTGCTTTACATGAACAGCAACAGCATCCGGATATCAAACCTGCAGACGGAGCGCACAGGGATGTCGGTCCAGCGCACGATGAACTACCTGCGGAAACAGGCGGAAAAAGAAGGAAGGAACTTCACGAACATCCTATTCGAATACAGGGACTATATCGAAATGGCTTTCGAAATGGGCCGGGACATCACGGACGACATCATCCGGAGGACTCCGGATCTCAAAGCAATGCACGATCGTTATGCGGAGGAGAGAAACAGGAGGAAGGAAGAAAAGAAGCGAAACGTGGCCGATCTTGACTTCCGGAACATCGCCGAGAGCTTCGCGGAGAATAAAAAACATTTCGGCTACGAATTAAGGGGGATGATGATCGTGGTGCCGAGAAAGGCGTCCGACATCATAACCGAGGGCCAGCAGCAGCACCACTGTGTCGGGGCGTCAAATACCTACATGAAAAGGATGGCGGAAGGAGAGAGTTTTATCCTTTTTCTCAGAAAAAAAGAAGCGCCGAAAGAACCGTATTACACGCTGGAAGTGGAATGGGGCGGCAAGATCAGGCAGAGCTACGCCGCCTACGACCGCAGGCCGGACGCGAAGGAGATAAACGACTGGCTTGCGCACTTTACCAGGGAAATCGGAAAACGCGCCGAGAGGGAGAAAAAGAAGGCTGCCGCGGAGCAGACTATAGCGGCAGCGGTGTAAGGAGGGGTTATGGAATATGTGCAGATGACGATCGACGAATGGGCGTCGCTCAAAAAAGAGATTGCGGAGGAATTCGCCAGGGCGTCGGCCTCTTTTGTGCGGATCGGCTACCTGCTCCGCAAGGCAGAAGACAGCGAGGGCTATAAGAACGACGGCTACGAGACACTCGCCGAATGGGCACAGTCAGAGCTCGGCCTGACCGCCACCTACGTCTCGCGCTTCAAGGCGATCAACGCCAAATACAGCGTGGACGGATACTCTGACCGTCTCAAAACGGAGTATATCGGCTACGGATCCGCGAAGCTGGGCGAGATGCTGGCGCTCCCGGATGCGGACATGGGGATGATATCTCCGCAGACCAAGCGCCAGGACATCCGGGATCTCAAGGAATTCAATCGCGAGGCTCCGGAAGCGGAAGACGGCGAGGCGTGGGCGCGGGATATGATGGAGATCCTCCCGGACAGCGTGATGGTTGCCCTCATCGCTTACCACTACGACGGGAAGCTCACAGGCCGGAAGTGCTGCGAGATCGTAAACCCGGGAGGGAACAAAATGCTCAGGACAAAGGCGGCCATGATCGCCATGTCTGAGCAGGGGCTGATCGTCAAGACCTTCGGCCCTGCCGGCGGCCGCAGGCCCGTCTCGTGGGACGAACTGGCACAGTGGATGAACGAGAAGGAACCGTTCCGGGCGATGAAGGCCGAGGAGCCTCCGGAGGAAGTTGTACCGGAACCGCAGAAAAGTGATCAAACCGCACCGGAAAGTGATCAAACTGCTCCAAAAAGTGATCAAACTACTCCGGAAAGTGATCAAACCGCTGCGGAAAATGAGCAAAGCGCTGCGGAAAATGGACAAACCGATCCGGAAGGCGGCGTGGAGCAGAAAACGGATCCGCAGGGAGAAATCGTGCCGGAACCGGAAAAGGAAACGCCGCCGGCAGAGGCTCAGGCGCCAATTGCGCCGGCGCAAAAACCGGCAGGATCCACGGCTGAAAGAGACCTGCAGACCATGATCAAAGGCCTCGACAAAGCGGTAAAAGGAAAGAACTGGGACGCCGCCCTCAACCTTCTGGAGGGGATCGGGGCAGCGGTCCGGAAGCTGAAGAGGCTCAAATGAGGAAATCAGGAGGGGGTGAAGCGTGCATGCGTGCGGATGCGGAAAGATCATCAGCGATCGCAAAACAATGTGCATCGCCTGCATGTGGATGGAGGCACAGAGGAGGGCGGAAAAAATGAAGGCCATCAAACAGGATCTCCATATCTGCCCGCAGTGTGGCAAAGAATTCTGGACGGGCAAAAGCTACCGGCGGTTCTGTTCGAAAACGTGCTGCGATAAATATAACCACAGCCTGATCGAGATCAGAAAATGCGACGCGTGCGGAAAGGAATTCGAGGCCCGCAGGATCAGCCAGGCAAAAAAATGCCCGATCTGCAGAAAGATAAGGCCTGCGCACAATAGCACCGGCAAAGCAAGGACGAGAAAGTGTGCGTTTACGGCAAACGTGGACAACAGACCGGACGGCGCCTGTGAAAAAGACATGTGGATGGGAGATCTCGGGCACATCCCGGTAAGCCGGACACAGCTGACAAAAGCGAAAGCCAGGATTAGGATCCCGCTGGAAAAACTTCCGAAGCCCATGCTGGAGCCGACGAGGCAGTGGACCGGCGAAACGGCGGAAGACATTGCCCTCAGGAAGCTCGCACGGCAGCAGGAGCACCAGAAGCAGTATTTTAACCAGGACAAAAAGCGCAACTGCCACCCTCGCGACGGTTACACCATGGAAGAGGATGCGCTTATCCTCGAAATGGACGACGCGGGCTCGTCGCTCGAAGATATTGCCAAAATGATCGGCAGGGCGAAAGAGGGCGTGAGATACAGGCTCAAACGTCTCAGGAGGGACCAGGATGATCTGCGAAAGCTGCTCCAGAATACGGCAGTGCTTTGAGCGCCGGGGAAAATGCGCCTCCTATCAGGCGGCGCCGGAAAAAGAAAAGAAGCTCGCCCAGGCGAGAGATGCGATTAGGAGGATAAATGATGATTGGCATAGGGTGCATGGGGATGGCGTTACTTATGTTACTGCTCGCGCTGGCGGAGACACATCTCCGGAACTTGGAGCAGGAAGAGCTGTTAAAAACGAAAACGCTGGAAGTCAGGATCAGGTGGATCAGAAAACCGGAAAAATACCAGAAGATCGAGACGGACTGGAACAGGATCCTCGACAGTACGGAGGTGAGAAATGATAACAATAGAAAATATGCTGTTCAGCAGGTTGAGAAATGATATTTCAGAGGGGCTTAACGACGCCCTCGAAAGGATGCTGAAAAACGAGGTGGACGAAGGCAAGGTGTCCTGCACGATCAAGATCTCCATCTCCGAAAAAGAGGTAACAGGGACTCACGGCATGGCGCGGATCGCAAAGCTCCCGTTTTTTGAACATAAAGTCAAAACTGCCGTGACAAACGGCAGAAGCATCGAGGGCGGCTGCGATCCGCAGAAGGAGATCGTCCTGACCGAGACCGGGGAACTGGTCATGCGGGCGATGCCGGGCGGCCAGATGTCACTTTTCGGCGGAGACGGCAATGATTAAATGGCCGTGCGGCATGTGCCCGTCGTGCTTCCAGCGCCGCGCGTGCCCGGGACGCGCCGGATCCGGAAGGGGATGCGACAGCTACCTCGCGCCGGAACCGACGCGCCGCGAATGGCCGGAGATCTACAAAGAAGCGCTTGAAAAGCTGGACAAGGCCCGCGGGCCCATCAACGAGGCCAGGGCGATCGGGAGAGTAAAAGCACTCAAAGAGGCGATGATCGGAATCCATGGATTCACACCGGAAGAGGTGGAAAGGATTGAAAAGGAAAGATGATATGCATCCAGATGCCGGGGGCGGCGATTTTCTTCCCGGACGAAGAGATCACGGAATCGAAGGCGATCACATCCGGCGGGATGCCGTCGATCGCCTTCAAGGCTGCCGGTACCGGCGGCCTGCAGTTTATCAAGCAGTACACGTCAGAGGCAGACCGCAATGCCGTTATGGAGAGCTTAAACGCATCGCGGAATACACAGGAAAAACCAGAAAGCCCGACGGAGATCCTGGCCAGACGCATCGAGGCCACCGAGGAAGCACTGGAAGAGATGCGCAGGCAGCAGAAGCAGGAAAAACCGAAGAAAGCCAAAAAGACAGCAAAACAGCAGAAGAAAAAGGAAAAACCGTTCCTCCCGCCGACCCAGGAGGAGATCATCTCCTATATAAAAGAGAAAAAGATCGATGAAGAGCTCGGCGTCGATGCGGAAACCATCGCGGAGTCCTTCCGGTGCGTCTACGAATCGGAAGAACCCACAGGCGAGAAGGACGCGAACGGCTTTACCGTCTACAAATGGAAAAAGGCAAACGGGGATCCTGTCCAGGACTGGAAAGGCTGCCTCCGGACCTTCAAGGGCAGACAGGCCATGTGGGACGCGAAGAAAAAAGCCTCGGGATCCGCCCCGGGAGCCTCCGGCAAAAAGAACCAGTTCCTCGCCTTCGAACAGAACAGCTATACGGACAAGGAACTGGAAGAAATCGTAAACAGCTCGGTTGTTTAGAACATACCCATTCTTCTACCGACCGATTTTTAAAAATACCGGCCGGCTGAGCTGTCCGGCCGGATCAGCGCCAAAGAACAACAAACCAACAAATAACAAAAAGAAAGGAAAACCTACCTTTAGCAGCTACCTACACTCACTGACGATGTCTGTAACGTTAACCGGCAGGGGCGGCGCGGCGCTGGCCGCCCGGAAAGGAGAGGAAAAGTGAGGACAATAAAAATTCAGAGGAACACGCTTGGAGACACAAGAACAGCAACGAAAGTCCCAACAATCGACGAATTTAGTACTGCAAACAGAGACCATGCAGGAAATGTTGAGGATATGCTGACTGCCATTACAGAAGAAATCAGAGTCAGGAAATCTAATCATGACCGCACAAAGCGGTTTGAACCGGAAAAGAGTTTGTTTTACCGGGAACTTTGCGCAACGATCGAAGGAAAGATGGATTTTGTTGCGGATGGAGAATGGTATCCGATGCACTGCAGAACCGAACGACACCACCTCAATGAGCATTGTCCTGACGACGTGAATCTGATCGATGTGATCGAGATGATCTGCGATTGTGTATGCGCCGGCATGGCGAGGACAGGGACTTTTCGGGCGATCGAGATCTCGTCGGAAATTTTGCAGAAGGCAGTGAAAAACACTGCACAGATGTGTGTTGACGCAGTTGAGATACAAGAGGGTGAGGGATGAGAATACTGCTTGGAATTGCAACTACGATGGTGTGGATAATGATCCTTGTCATTGCCGCAGCGACATTTGGCTTATACATTTCCAACGACGCACAAGTGCTGAGCACGGCGATCGTCTTTGCCGGAGTGATGGCAGGAGGGGACGGATGACCGTACAAGAGTTTTATGACTGGTGCAAATACCATAAATGCGAGGATGCCGATATGGAAATCAGTTTGAAATTTGCGGGACTGGATATGAAAGGCATCACAGTGACTGAATTGATCATGTGCAGCCTGCGGGGAAAAGCGTGATTATAACAAATCGAATAACAAAAGCGCATGTGAGGTGGCGGAATAGGTAGACGCTAATCGAATATACCGGGCAAGTCACGAATGAAATAGACCGTAAGGCATACAGAGGGGCTTATGCTATGCATGGTGCAAATCCATGCCCTCACATAGGAAGGAACGAGAGAAGGAACATGGGTAAATATTGCAGATCAAACAAGCCGAGCAGATTCGGCAGATGCAGGAGCTGCGGAGCGCCGATCATGTGGATCCGCACCACGAGGGGCAAACGGATGCCGGTAGACATAGAGGAAAAAAGATTCTATCCGGACCCACAGGGAGAGGAACTCTACATTATGGAAGATGGCCACACCATGAAGGGGACGCCTGCGCCTGGGGGCGGGGAAGACCTGCCTTGTGTGGCATCCGGATTTACATCGCACTTCGCAACATGCCAGGACGCGGAAAAATTCAGGAAGGGAGACGCTGCGCCATTAGCGGCAAAGAGGAACAAAAAGAATGAGCTGGTCAAAGGAAGATGCGGACAACATAGCACAGGCGTTAAAAACGTTTGAAAGCGGAGAGCTTGACAAAACTTTTGCTAAAATCGCCAATGTAACATATGACTACACAAAGCGGGTAAAAGAAGCGTTCCGCAGCTTGGCCCTCAGCCTGCAGGAGGCAGGCGAGGCAATCGGGGATCTGGCAGAGATAGCCAAAGAGCCGGAAATTCCGGACGACATTCCCGCACTCAAAAAGCAGATCAAACACTGCAAGAATCCGATGGAGCTGAAAAGGCTTAACAGGCGGCTTAATGCCGCACTCAAACAAAAAAGAAAATGAAGGACATCAGCCAGGCGCCCGGGTGCCTGGATATTTATTAGCCGCGCTCCGGCGCGTTTTATCAGTCCATAAATTTATTAAATTTACGACAGTCAGCGGGTGGGTTATGCATCTCAGGAGAAAATATCGGACCCAGAACTCAATAGAGGTGGTGGAATTCAACTCTTCGAAATGTCCGGGGAAATCGAAGCAGAGAGGACCGAAAACAAAGCCCACACCTGAAGCTGTCGCAAAGAATAATCAGCGGAGGAAGCAGAGGGAGTGCTCCCGGATGGTCGAGGCTTATTTTAACGAGGACGACGGGGCGCTGACGCTGACGTGGGAAAAAGAGAAGCGGCCGAAGGACATGAAAATGGCCATAGCGATTTTTGGAAAATTCGTGAGGTGGCTTAAACGCGAATATGCCAAACGCTACTACGACCTCTTCTGGATCCGGAACATTGAGGTTGGCCCGCGCGGGGCCTGGCACGTCCACATGATCGTCAACCGGATCGAGGGGATGGAACTGTTGATCAACGACTGGTGGACGACGAACTGCGGCGGGGTCTACCTGCAGTATCTCAGAAACTGGAGACACCAGGGCAAAGACATCGGCGAATATATCTCAAAGTCGGCCAGGACGACGAAAGAAGTGGTAGAGTCCTCGTGGGGGCACTCCCGGAACGTGAAAAAGGTTGAGCCGGAGGAAACGAAGATCACCGGCCACCGCATGAGCGATCAGCCGCGCGTGCCGAAAGGCTGGTACCTCGACAAGAATACAGCCTACAGCGGGGAGAGCATCGACGGCTATCCTTTCCGGACATACACGCTCAGGCGTCTGAAGCCGATCCCGATAGACCACAGACTGAAGCCTTCGCAGATCAGGAAACTGCAGAAGGCGAAAAAGAGGACGAAAAAATGCAAAAAGAGATCATAAGGCAGATCCTCAGGAAACTCGACGCGCACAGGGGCGAGTGCTGTGCGGCACTGCACAAGGAATCCTGCATCATCGCGTCGCAGGAGGGAAAGCTCCCGAGGCTGGAAAAATGCCGGATATTCACTTTTCTCGGGGACGACAAACAGGAACTCGGGAACATTGTCGTGATGAACTGGCCGGACGCGGATGAGATCAGGGATTATATCAAAAACGACATGAAGCTGTCGCGCTATCCTCGCGGCGCGGAGGATCCATCCTGGCTGGTCGAAGTGTGGACGCGATGAAGCATACAAACGGATCGATCATGCAATCGCCCTTCTACGGGCGAAGCTGTTATCTGTGCGCACTATGGCAGCGGGACTACTCGGAGAAAAGCGTCCTGCACAAGCACCACGTTTTCATGGGGCCTCTCAGGAAGATGAGCGAGAGAGAGGGCTTCTTTGTGTGGCTGTGCCCGGAGCACCACGTCCTCGGAAAGCATGCGGTGCACAGGGATTATGACGTGTGCCGGATGCTCCAGCGCACGGCGCAGGAGATCTACGAGGCGGACCACACGCGCGGGGAATTTATGAGACTGACAGGCAAATCGTATTTATGACCACAAAGGCGGCAAAAGCATATTATGACTGCAAAAGAATATCTCAAAAAGCACGCGAATCATAAATCGGACATCAGTGACATGGAGTCGAGGATAAATGAGCTCAGGCAGAGGAAAAAGCAGATCCACGCATTGAAGTTCGGGACGCCGCGCGCAAAGCGGAAAACGGACCTGTCGGACGCGGAGGCCGCGATCGATGAGCTGATAAGGAGCTACGAGGACAGCATCAAGCAATGCGTGCGCCGTGAAGAGGAGATCGGGAAACGGATCGGTGAGCTGATCGATCCGGAGGAGCGGAAGGTGCTCAGGCTCCTGTATGTCATGGATAAAAAGCTGACGTGGTACGAGATCGCCGAAGAACTGCATGTCTCGAAGCGGACGGCGCAGAACATCCACGGCCGGGCGCTGCTGCATTTCCGCATGACGTAAAGTCTGCACACATTTACCACGCACATGGTTGTAATATGCTATCAGGCAGATCAGATGCAAGCCACATAAGTTACCTCTCCTGAAGGATGGCGGGACGCGCACGTTCGCGGCCCGCCATCTTTTTGCAGACAAAGACAAACAGGGACAGACACAGGCGGCCGGGCAGGCACGGGGCCAACAGGGCACCCGCCATGCCGCGGCCGTTATTTTTACACCGAAAGGAAATGCGATATGCCGAGAATGCCGAGACGCCCGTGCCGCGCGACGGGATGCCCGAACATGGCGGAAGAGGGAGAAGCCTACTGCCGCGTCCATCTGCCTGAGCGCAAAGCGAGGATGGAGACGCGGGGAGCCAATGCCAGAGGCTACACGTACAAGTGGCAGAAGGCGTCGAAGGCTTATTTGAAAAAGCATCCGCTCTGCGCGGAATGTGCCCGGAAAACGCCGCCGAGGTTTGAAAAAGCGACGGTAGTCGACCACATAATCCCGCACAAAGGCGACAAAAAACTGTTCTGGGACAGGGAAAACTGGCAGCCGCTGTGCAAGCAGTGCCACGACAGGAAGACGGCACGAGAAGACAGAACAACTGTTTATCACTACTAAAATAATCTGACAATTGAGGGGGGAGGGGCGGTTAAAATCTCAAAACGGGCTATATATCCAGACCGACCTCCGCCCTTCGCGCGAATTTTTTGGAAATCAAAGAGGGGATTAACCTGCCGGAAAGGGGGTTGAGGGTGGCGAAAGACGGAACAAACAGGGGCGGACGCCGGCCGGGAGCCGGCCGCAAGAGGAAGGCGCTCGTGGAAAAAGCGGCAGAGGGCCAGGACCTGAAAGTGCTCGATTTCGGCCTGGAGATGGAGCCGGGGGAGATGCCGGAAGGAGCTGAGATCCCGGCGGCGGAAATGCCGGAGCCGTCGGAATACCTGTCCGCGAAACAGACAGACGGAAGCGAGCTCAGGGCGGCGAAGATCTACACGGAGACAATGGATTGGATCTGCAGGAGGGGGTGCGGGACGCTTGTGAACCACAGGCTCGTGGAAAGCTATGCGGACGCGTTCGCGAGGTTTATCCAGTGCAGCGAGGCGGTGTCGCAATACGGCCTGATCGGCAAGCACCCGACGACGGGAGGCCCGATCGCAAGCCCGTACACACAGCTGGAGCAGCAATACCAGAAGCAGGCTTTCATGCTGTGGTCCGAGATCTGGAGCATCATCAAAGCCAACAGCCTGACCGCTTTTGAGGACCTGTCGAACGTGGACCCGATGGAACGGCTGCTTTCGGGGAAACAGGGATGAACGCGGCGCGGAGCCTGATGTGATGGATGAAAAAGCTTAAGAAATACAAACCGACGAAATTCAAGGCGCGGAAATCGAGATACGACCAGGAAAAAGCGGACCGCGCGGTGACGTTTATCGAGAACCTGCCGCACACGAAGGGGATCTGGGCCGGAAAAAAGTTCGAGCTCATGGCATGGCAGGAACAGATCATCCGGGACTTGTTCGGGATCGTAAAGCCGGACGGATACAGGCAGTTCAACACGGCATATATCGAGATCCCGAAGAAAAACGGGAAGAGCGAGCTGGCAGCGGCTGTCGCGCTCTATCTCCTCTGCGCGGACGGCGAGCAGAGGGCGGAGGTCTACGGCTGCGCCGCGGACACGTCGCAGGCAGCGATCGTTTTTGACGTTGCCGTCGACATGGTGAGCATGACACCGGCGCTGAACCGCAGGATAAAGATCAACAAGTCCATAAAGCGCCTGACCTACCTGCCGACGAACAGCTTCTACCAGGTCCTCTCGGCAGAGGCATACACGAAGCACGGCCTCAATGTCCACGGCGTCGTGTTCGACGAGCTTCACGCACAGCCGAACAGGCAGCTTTTCGATGTCATGACAAAGGGGTCGGGAGACGCGAGGCAGCAGCCGCTTTACTTCCTGATCACGACGGCCGGCAACAACGTGGAGTCGATCTGCTACGAACAGCACCTGAAAGCACTTGACATCATCGAGAAACGCAAAAAGGACCCGACCTGGTATCCGGTGATATTCGGGGCGCCGATGGATGCCGACTGGACGGATCCGAAGGTGTGGAAAAAGTCGAACCCGTCGCTCGGGGAGACGATCAGTATCGACAAGGTGAAGGCGGCGTGCGAATCAGCAAAGCAGAACCCGGGCGAGGAAAACGCGTTCCGGCAGCTCCGGCTCAACCAGTGGGTGAAACAGGCGGTCAGATGGATGCCGATGGAGCTCTGGGACGCCTGCGCGTGGAAGATCGACGAAGCGGAGCTTGAGGGGCGCGTGTGCTACGGGGGCCTCGACCTGTCGCAGACAACGGATATCACCGCGTTCGTGCTGTGTTTTCCGCCGCTTGACGAGGACGACAAATACATCTTCCTGCCGTTTTTCTGGATCCCGGAAGAAAACGTGGAGCGCCGTGTCGTCCGCGACCATGTGCCGTATGACGTGTGGGTAAAACAGGGCTTCCTCATGGCGACGGAGGGGAACGTCATCCACTACGCATATATCGAGTCATTCATCGAGATCCTCGGGAAGCGGTTCAATATCAGGGACATAGCGTTTGACCGCTGGGGCGCTGTGCAGATGGTCCAGAACCTTGAAAACATGGGCTTTACGGTGGTCCCGTTCGGACAGGGCTACAAAGACATGTCCCCGCCGACAAAAGAGCTGCTAAACCTCACGATGGAGCAGAGGATCGCGCATGGAGGACACCCGGTGCTCAGGTGGATGGTGGACAACATTTTCATCACGCAAGATCCGGCCGGGAACATCAAACCGAACAAACAAAAATCCACGGAAAAGATCGACGGGGCCGTAGCGTCGATCATGGCGCTCGACAGGGCGATAAGATGCGGCAACGACAACGGAGCGTCCGTTTACGATGAACGGGGGCTGTTCATCATTTGAGGGACAGAATGGGAAAGAAAAAAGACTCACAGGCGAGGGCAAGGGAAAAGCCCGCAAAAGGAAAGAAAAAGGCAAAGGCATCCAACTACATCCCGGGGATGGGATGGAATTTCTATTTCGGGAAGTCGACAGCGGGGCAGAACATCACGGAATACACGGCCATGCAGATGACCGCGGTCCTGTGCTGCGTGAAGATCCTGTCCGAGGCTGTCGCCCAGCTCCCCTTGCACACCTACCGCTACATGCCGGACGGCAGCAAGACAAAGGCTATGGATCATCCGCTCTATCAGGTCCTGCACGACGAACCGAACGAAGAGATGACCTCATTCGTTTTCCGGGAGACCATGATGGCGCACTTGCTTTTATGGGGCAATGCCTACGCGCAGATCATCCGGAACGGCAGAGGGGAGACGGTAGGGCTGTACCCGCTCCTTCCTGACCGCATGATCGTCGACCGGGACGAAAAGGGGCATCTCTACTACCAGTACTACACATCCAACAAGGACGTCCCGACGATGGGAGACGGGACAGTCATCCTGAAGCCGTCAGACGTCCTGCACATCCCCGGCCTCGGCTTTGACGGGCTCCTGGGCTACAGCCCGATCGCAATGGCCAAAAATGCCATCGGGATCGCGTCCGCGTGCGAGCAGTTCGGGGCGTCCTACTTCGCGAACGGCGCGGCCCCCGGGGCGATCCTCACGCACCCGAATGTGCTGAAGAACCCGCAGAAGATCCGGGACGCATGGAACACGGCATTCAGGGGGCCGGCAAACTCGAACAAGGTCGCGGTGCTGGAAGAGGGCGTGACCTATACGCCGATCACGGTCAACCCCTCCGAGGCACAGTTCCTGCAGACACGGAAATTCCAGATCAACGAGATTGCGAGGATCTTCCGCGTGCCGCCGCACATGATCGGGGACCTGGAAAAGTCGAGCTTTTCCAACATCGAGCAGATGTCGCTGGAATTCGTGATGTACACACTGGATCCGTGGATCATCCGGTGGGAGCAGGGCATCCACAAGGCGCTGTTCACTCCGGAAGAGAAGAAAAAAATGTTCGTAAAGTTCTCGGTCGACGGCCTTCTGAGGGGCGATTACGTAAGCCGCATGAACGGCTACGCAATCGCGAGGCAGAACGGATGGATGAACGGGAACGAGATCCGCGAACTGGAAGGCCAGGACAGGATCCCTGAAAAAGAAGGCGGCGACCTGTACCTGATCAACGGGAACATGACGAAGCTTGCCGACGCCGGAAATGCCTACGGGAACAAGGGGACGCTATGAAAAACAAAAGGAGGACTGGCCCTGTGAATAAATTTTGGAGATGGGTAAAGAACAAGACGCCGACCGTCACGAACGATGGAGGCACACAGGGGGAAGGCAGGACGCTTTTCCTTGACGGCCCGATCAGCGACGAACAGTGGTGGGGTGATGAAGTGACGCCGAAAGCGTTCCGCGACGAACTGTTTTCGGATTCAGGGGACGTGACGGTATGGATCAATTCGCCGGGCGGATCAGTTTTCGCGGCAGACCAGATCTACAACATGCTCCGCGACTACAGCGGGCACGTGACTGTCAAGATCGACGCGATCGCGGCATCGGCGGCGTCCATCATCGCGATGGCCGGGGACGAGGTCCTGATCTCGCCGGTGGCGACGATGATGATCCACAACCCGGCAACGATCGCGATCGGGAATGTTGACGACCTCGAAAAGGCGATCCAGATGCTGACGGCCATCAAGGAGTGCATCCTGAACGCCTACATGCTCAAGACGGGAATGTCGCACAAGAAGCTGTCTGACATGATGGATGCCGAAACCTTCCTCGACGCGAAAGAATGCGTATCCCTCGGGTTCGCGGACGCGATGATCGAGCGCGTGACGGAACAGTCTGCAGAACCTGATCCCGGGCAGCCGGAAGAGGCGGAGGACGGGAAAACGGAAGAGGCAGCGGCAGAAGAGGCAGAGGAGCCGGCGGCGGAAGAAAAACCCGAACCCGCCGACGCATCGAAGCCGCAGAAGGCATCACTCCTGTTTGCCGGGATGGCATTCTCCACCGACCGCGTCGAAAAGATAACCGCTTACTGTACAGGGCAGATGCCGAAGCCGGAGCCGGCTGCGAAAAAGGAGGATCTGCTCAACCGCCTCAACCTTTTGAGGCGCGCGTTTTAGCCTCAACCTTTTGAGGCGTGCGTTTTAACGACCAACAACCGAAAGGAGATAAAAAAACATGACTATTCAGGAACTTTACGATGCCCGCGCAAAAGCATGGACAGCCGCTAAAAACTTCCTCGACACCCACGGAGAGACGCTGAGCGCGGAGGATGCCGCAGCCTATGAACGCACGGAGCAGGAGATCGCGGATATCACCGCACAGATCGGCAGGCTCCAGCGCCTTGAATCGATGGATATCGAGATGCAGGCCCCGACATCTTCCCCCATCGTGAGCCGCCCTTCCGGCGCCGCGCAGCCGCAGACCGGCAGGGCGTCCAGGCAGTATGCCCTCGATATGCTGACCGCGATCAGATCCAATTTCACCAAGGTCACCGACGTCCTCGCGGAATACCCGGACCAGAACGGCGGTTACCTTGTCCCCGATGAATGGGACAGACGCCTGATCAGCAAGCTCGATGAAGAAAACGTCATGCGCGGGCTCGGGACACGCATCACCACATCCGGAGAGCACAAGATCAATATCGCGGCCTCCGCACCTGCGGCGAGCTGGATCGCGGAAGGCGGGGCGCTTTCCTTCGGGGATGCTGCTTTCGAGCAGAAGGTCCTTGACGCGCACAAGCTCCACGTGGCAGTCAAGGTCACGGAGGAACTGCTCTATGACAACGCTTTCGATCTTGAAGGCTGGCTTATCAATGAGTTCGGCAAGGCTCTCGGGAACGCAGAGGAAGCTGCATTCATCACCGGAGACGGCGACGGGAAGCCTTACGGCGTTTTTAATGCCACCAAGGGAGGCAGCAGGATAGACGCGATCTCCGGAAACCTCAAAGCCGATGACGTGATCGGCATCATCTACGAGCTGAAACGCCCTTACAGGAAGAATGCATCCTTCCTGATGAAGGACCAGACCCTCGGAGCAGTCCGCAAACTGAAGACGGGCGACGGCCAGTTCCTGTGGCAGCCTTCCTTCCAGGCCGGCGAGCCTGACAAGCTCTGCGGATACCCTGTCTACACTTCTGCTTATGTCCCCACGATGGATTCCGGGAATCCGTTCCTTGGGTTCGGCGATTTCTCTTACTACAACATCGGCGACCGCGGTACCCGCTCCATGCAGCAGCTCCGCGAACTGTTCGCGGGCAACGGCATGATCGGCTACGTCATGAAGGAGCGCGTCGACGGGATCCTGACCATTCAGGAAGCCGTCAAGGTCATGACGGCGGCCTAATCACCGGGCACATCGAGACACGGAGGTGAATCATGAGCGAATATACATCCAAAAACTACACGGAACAGGGCGGCGAAGTGACCCACATCGGGGGGACGCTCCAGTTCGATGAAGGCGGAAAGCTGGCCGGCGGACTCATGCCGAACCAGGCAGCGCAGTCCGGCGATACGGCAGGGGACGCGAAAGCGTCCATAAACGCGCTCCTGAACAAACTGAAGAACGCCGGCCTGATGGTACCGGACGCATTCACCATGACATACGCGGCGGTCACCGACAGCGTGGAAGGCCGCGCGGACCGTTCCTACAACACCGGGAAGATCTCGGGCGTCGTAGTGGATGACACTGCGCACACCATCACGATCACCCTGTCCGCGAAGGTGTCGGCGCTGAAGGATTTCGAAGCCGGCAGCGGATGGGGAAAGCACAAGTGGCTCGGTATCGGCCTCGGCGTCGGGATCTCCCCCATCACCGGCCTTTACTACAACGGGTCCGCACTGACTGCGGACGACGTCTCCGAAGCGACGGACCAGTGCGGCCTGAGCGCGGGTTATTTTGTCCGCTGGGTGGCGGCAGACCTTGTCCTTGCCGGCGACAACTCCAAAAAGTCCAAGGATACGTTCACGCTGTGGGCGGACGGTTATGCGGAAACCGCTTACAGGCTGATCATCGTTGAGCCGTCGACATGACAGGAAGGAGGGACGGCGTGATCGTAACACTTGAAAAAGCGAAAACCTACCTTCGCGTCGATTCCTCCGACGAGGATGCCCTGGTGGCGTCTTTAACAGACGCCGCCGAAAGCCTCGTGGCGGACGCGTGGAGGCTTACGGCGGCAGAATTTGCGGACACGGGGGAACGAGGGGAACAGGCGGCGTTGTTTGCGCTGGGCTATCTCTATGAACACAGGGAGGAGGCTGACCACCACGACCTGACCCTGTCCCTCCGCGCGCTCGGCGTCGGCATCAGGAAGGCGGAATTCTAAATGCATATTGCGGGACTCAGAAAACGCATAACGTTCCAGAAAAACACGCTCGTGGTCGACGCGAACAAAAACCACAGGAACGAATGGAAAGACCACTATTCCTGCCGCGCGACCGCTTCGAAGATTGGAGGCAGCGAGACAACGGATGCCGTCACCACGGAGAAGGAGGTGATCGATTTCACGGTCAGGGCGTGCTCGGAGCTTGCCGGGGCTTCCCCGGACAGGTTCCGCATCGTGTGCGACGGGCGCGTCTACAACATTATCTACGTCGACCCTATGGGCTATAAGGGCAACAGCCTGAAATTCCACTGCGAGACGGAAAGGCGGCGCGAATGAATACGGTCAGTATGGATGAATTTGCGAAAGAGATAACCAGGACGCTTGAGGAGTACTCGGACCGCACGACAGACATCCTGTATGACGAGATCAGAAACGCCATCAACGTGGCGAGGAAGGAAGCACGTGAGAAATCGCCCGGCAGAAGCTCCAAGGTGTACTCAAAAGGGTGGCGGACAAGGGTGAACAAGGAAAGCTCCACAGAGGCGTCAGCAGTGGCTTTTGCCGGAAAACTCTCGCCGATCACACACCTTCTCGAATTCGGGCACGCAACCAGAAACGGCGGACGGACGCGGGAGTTCCCGCACGTTGCGCCGGCGCAAAATGCGGCGGAAGAGTACCTGGACCGAGCGCTCCCGAAACGGCTTGAGTCCGGAGAATGAACAAGGGGTAAAGCATGACTTACAGTGAGATCGCGGCGGTGGCAGAGGAAACCGGGCTTCCGTACGCATACGACCATTTCGCGGAAGGGGAATCCCCCGAGCCGCCATTCCTGGTTTTTATACTTCCGAGAGAGACGTATTTCTACGCGGACGGACGTATCTACACCAGGACAACCGCGCTGTATTTCGAACTGTATACCGACGCAAAAGACCCGACCGTCGAGGCTTACGTAGAGGCGGTGCTGCAGTCGCACGGGATCAATTATGAGAAATCGGAAACATGGATCGAAACAGAAAAACTCTATGAAGTGATTTACGAAATGGAGGTTCCTTATGGGGAACAAGATTAAATACAACATCAAAAATGTTCACGTCGCCAAGCAGACCTACACAGGCGGCGTTTATTCTTACGAGACCCCGGTAGCGCTTCCGGGTGCAGTAAGCCTGACGCTGGACGCGCAGGGCGAGGACACCCCGTTCTACGCGGACGGCGTTGTTTACTACAGGTCAAAAAACAACAACGGATATTCCGGCAGCCTTGAGGTCGCTTATGTACCGGACTGGTTCCGCACATCGATCCTTCAGGAGCTGACAGACATCAACAACGTGCTTGTGGAGAAATCCGACCAGAACGAGGACGTGCGGTTCGCGCTCCTGTTTGAGTTTGACGGAGACGTGAAATGCATCCGGCATGTCATCTACAACGTCTCGGCCTCCCGTCCTTCCGTGTCGTCCAGCACCAAAGAGCAGACCGTGACGCCTGTGACCGAATCACTGAGCATCGCCGCGGATCCGCGCGACGACAAGCTCGTCAAGGCCCGCACTGCAGATAACACGAGCAACTCTGTCTACAACAACTGGTACGGATCGGTATACGTCCCGACGCTGGCGGCGTAAGAGAGGGGGTCTGAATGTCTGAATACATCCCGGGGGCAATGCATGAAAGGACCATCATGGTCGGAGACGTCCCCGTCCGCTTCCGGTCAGATGCGTCGACCCCGAGGGTCTACCGCCTCATGTTCGGGAGGGACATCTTTAAGGATATGGGCACGCTCGTAGACTCGTTTTCAAAATCCGATGAAAACGGCGAAGACGGTGAAAGTGGAGAAGGCAGCGGGGAAGGCTTCAATATCCCGGACACGGGACTGGAAGCGCTTGAAAACATCGCCTACTGCATGGCCAAACAGGCGACTCCGGACATTCCGGAAATAACCGAATGGCTGTCGCAGTTCGGGATGTTTGATATCTACAGCAGGATGGGGGACATCATCACGCTGTGGGGGATCAACACGCGGACACAGGTAGCGTCAAAAAAAAAGAGAGGAAGACGACGCGGGAAATGACCACGCCGCTCTTCCTCCTGCGGTGCATGGAGATGGGGTTGTCGGTTTCAGACCTTCCGCTCCTGACCGTCGGCATCGTACTCGACATGGCCGCAGAAAAAGCAAATGACAGCTTCGAATACGAAGAGATCGCCACCCAGGACGACTTTGACAGATTTTGACGGAGGCTGATTTATGGCAAGCAAGAGAATAAAGGGCCTGACAGTCGAGATCAACGGCTCAACGACAGGACTGGAAAAGGCGCTCGGAAAAGTAAACTCCGCAGTCGGGAACGCGCAGGCGAAGCTGAGGGACCTGAACAAGCTCCTGAAGCTCGACCCGTCCAACACAGAGCTCCTCGAACAGAAACAGCGCACCCTGAAAGAAGCCATCGGCGCGACCAAAGACAAACTCGAAACGCTCAAAAAAGCGCAGGAAGACGCCAGAAGATCCCTTGCGGAAGGGAAGATCGGGCAGGACCAGTTCGACGCGCTGACAAGGGAGATAATCGAGACTGAGAACGCGCTGAAAGACCTCGAAAAGGAGGCAAAGAACCTCCCGTCCGCCTTCCAGGCAAGCCTGCAGGAAACCGGGAAAAAGCTCAAGGAAGTCAGCGGGAAGATCCAGGAAGTCGGCGGAAACGTGACGGAAGCCGGAAAGACACTGACGGCGGGGGTCACTGCTCCGATAGCTGCGGTTGCCGGCGCGTCCGTGGCGGCATGGAACGAAGTCGACGCCGCGATGGACACGGTCGTCAAAAAGACAGGGGCGTCGGGCGAAGCCCTGGAAGACATGCAGCAGCGGGCCAAAAACATTGCAGAGAGCATCCCGACCGACTTCCAGACGGCAGCGGATGCGGTGGGCGAGGTCAACACCCGATTCGGCCTGACAGGCGACGCACTGGAAGAACTGTCAGGGAAATTCGTAAAATTCGCGGAGCTCAACGAAACGGATGTTTCAAACTCGGTCGATAAGGTCCAGGCGGCCATGGCTGCGTGGAATGTTCCTGCGGAAGACGCAGGGAAAGTACTCGACCTCTTCAACAAGGCCGGGCAGGACACGGGCATCAGCGTAGATAAACTTTCCGACCTGCTCAAGGCCAACAAGACCGCGCTTGACGAAGCCGGGCTTTCGATGTCCGATTCCGCCATGTTCCTGGCAAATCTTGACAAAAACGGTATTGATGCCGGAACCGCGCTGACAGGCCTGAAGAAAGCGCTTCAGAACGCGACGAAAGACGGCAAAACATCAAAACAGGTCCTTGACGAGCTCCAGCAGAAGATGGGGGAAGGCTCGGACAAAGCGGATGCATATGCGGCAGCGGTCGAGGTTTTCGGCTCTAAGGCGGGCCCCGCGATCGCGGACGCGTGCAGGGAGGGACGCCTGTCCTTCGAGGAACTCGGGACCTCCATGGAAGATTTCGCGGGGAACGTAGAGCAGACCTTTGACCAGACGCTGGATCCCGTGGACGAGCTGAAGATGTCCATGAACACGATGAAGGACCTCGGGTCGGAAATCGTGGAGTCTGCCGCGCCGATGATCGCCGAAGCGCTCGGGATGGTCCGCGACGTAGTTAAGGATCTCAAAGAAAAATGGGACGGCCTCGACGACAACCAGAAGGAAACGATCATTAAAATTGCCGGGATCGCGGCGGCAATCGGCCCTGTACTTTTGATCCTGGGTACGGTGATCACCACGATCGCGCACATCGTCGGGGCGGTTGGCGCGGTTATAGCCGTGCTGGGCGCTCCGCTGCTGCTGCCGATCGCGGGGGTAATTGCCGGAATAGCGGCCCTGGTGGCCGGAGGAGTCTGGCTCATCAAGAACTGGGACAATATAAAAGAAAACGCCGGGAAGCTTGTAAAAAGCTGCAGTGAAAAATGGAAAAATTTCAAAGAAGATACAAAAAAGAAATTCGACGAGACGAAGACGGCGGCCCTGGCAAAGATGGATGAAATGAGGACCGGAGCCATTCAGAAGGCGCACGACCTCAAAGAAGGGGCTGAACAGAAAATACACGACCTCAAAGAAGGGGCGGTACAGAAAATACACGACCTCAAAGAGGATGCAGTCAACACATTCGGCGAGATAAGAGACGGGGCAGAGCAGAAAATCGAAGATGTCCGCGCAGGAGTGGTCCAGAAATTCCAGGACATGAAAGACGGGGCGGTCCAGAAATTCCAGGAGCTCAGGGACGGCTTCGAGGACAAGGTGTCCGGGATTGCCGACAGGGTGCATTCAACCTTCGACAACATCAAAAGCTTTATCGAAGATCCGATTTCCTACGCAAAGGACTTTGTCCGGAACGCGGTAGAGGACATCAGGGGGTATTTCAATTTCGAATGGAGCCTCCCGGACCTCAAACTCCCGCACATCACTATCGGTGGATACATCGACGTACCGGTCCTGGGGACGATCCCGGATCCGAACCAGATCTATGTTGACTGGTACGCAAAAGCCATGAACCGAGGCATGATCCTCAACAGCCCTACCATTTTCGGGATGCAGGGGGGAAGGTTCCTCGGAGGTGGGGAAGCCGGCAGCGAGGCAATTGTCGGGACGGACAGCCTGCAGTCGATGATCCAGCAGGCGGTCCGGTCTGCAGGGGCCTCGGAAGTCATCAACTGCGGAGGCGTCGAGATCATTGTAAACGCGCCGTCCGGCATGGACGTCCGGCAGCTCGCCAAAGTCATTGAATCACAGATCAATTCCAATGTGCTCCGGAAGAAAGCGGGGGTGACCTGATGAGGGAACTGACCTATAACGGCATCAATCTCAAGACATACGGCATCCGCGTCTCAGGAGGCGGGGAATGGGAAAAGCCGGCCCCGGATATCACCAGGACGCAGGTGCCGGGACGGAGCGGGGATCTGATCGTGTTTAATAACCGCTACGAGAACGTGGGCATCTCCTACACGCTCAGCATCGTGTCGAATTTCGACAGCAATTTCGCGCAGGCTGTCGGGATGCTGCTGTCGAGCCCGGGATACAAAAAGCTCACGGACAGCACACATCCGGGCGTATACAGGATGGCACTCATTGAGACCGGAATCTCTCCATCCATGTCGCCGTCCGGCAAAAACGGGGAGTTCGAAGTCGTGTTCAACTGCAAACCGCAGATCTACCTCGACAGCGGGGACACGGAGCAGACATTTACGGCATCCGGGACGATCACGAACCCGACCGCATTCCCGTCACTGCCGCTCATAAGGGTCTATGGCAACGGCACGCTCTCTGCAGGCGGTGCGTCCATCACGGTCACAGGCAACACGTCAAACTACATCGACATCGACTGCGACATCCAGGACGCCTATCGCGGCACGACAAACTGCAACGACAAGATAACGCTGGGAAGCGGGAAGTTTCCCAGGATATCATCCGGCGCGAGCGCGGTGACGATATCAGGCGGCATAACCTCCGTGAAGATCACCCCCAGATGGTGGAGGCTGTAAATGAAACCTATCCTTTATCCGGAATCGGAAACCAATTTCACAACGAACGGATTAGGCAGGCTGAACCCGCTCATGTGCCATGTCACGAAAGAACGGAACGGGCAGTATGACCTCGAAATGGATATCCGGATAGACGACAGGCACTATGCGGACCTCAAGGAATACCGGATAATCTACGCGCCGCATGACAACACGAATCTCTGCCAGCCGTTTGAGATCTACAAGATCACGCGCCCGATCGACGGCGTTGTGACCGTCTTTGCAAACCATGTCTATTACCGGACCGCGAAAACAACAGTAATGCCCTGCACGGCACAGTCGTGTTCTGCGGCCATGTCGGCGATAAGCTCCAACATCGCGGGAACGTCGCAGTTCACGCTGTCCACGGACATATCGGGATCCGGTACGTTCACGGTGGAAAAGCCGGAGAAGATGCGCGACCTGCTCGGAGGCATCAGGGGGTCGCTCCTCGACGTCTACGGCGGAGAATATGTTTTCGACCACTTCAACATCATCCTCAAATCGGCAGCGGGATCGGAAAAGAACGTGACGCTGCGCTATGGGAAAAACATCACCGACCTCAAAAAGACCACCGACTCATCCAATATCTGGACGGGCATCGCGCCGTTCTGGCTCGGGACCGACGGCAACTCGACATCGCTTGTCACGCTCCCGGAAAAAGCCGTTTATTCCACCGAGGAGCCGAACTATCAGTACAAGATGGTCATCCCGATGGATTTTTCGGACGGATTCACCGGAAAGCCGACAGAAGCACAGCTCCGCGCCAAGGCAGAGGCCTACGTGCAGAACAATGCCCCGACCGGCATCCCGTCGAGCATAGATGTGTCATTTGTGCAGCTGTGGGAGACAGAGGAATACAGGAACATCGCAAACCTTGAGCGCGTGAACCTGTGCGATACCATCACCATCGAACACGAAGCGCTCGGCGTCTCCAACAAGGCAAAGATAGTCCGAACCGTCTACGACGTGCTCAATGAACGCTACGTGGAGATGACCATCGGAGACGTCAGGACGTCACTCGGGGACACGATCGCGGCAGCGGCAGAGGCGATAAAAGAAGTCGCCGTATCCAAATCCGCCCTGCAGATGGCGCTCGAAGCGGCGGCAAAGCTCATTAACGGCGGCCTCGGCGGGCATGTCGTCATCAACACGGACTCAGACGGGCACCCAAATGAGATCCTCATCATGGACACCGACAATATCAACACAGCCGTGAACGTCCTGCGCCTGAACATGCTCGGGATCGGCTTCTCCGTAAACGGATACAACGGGCCGTTTACGAGCGCGTGGACGATCGACGGGCATTTCTGTGCGGACTTCATCACTGCCGGGCACCTCAATGCCAATTATATCCAGGGCGGCACGCTTGTCATGGGCGGCAGCAACAACGGCAACGGCACGATCGAAGTTAAAAACGCACAGGGACAGACGATCATCCTTCTCGACAACGGGGGCATTGATGTTACGGCCGGTACCATCCACGGCCCGAACATCATTGTAGGAGGCGCAGGCAATGCGAACGGCATATTTCAGGTCCTTGACGGATCGTCTCCCGCAAATGAGATATGCAGGATAGACATTAACGGCATTAAAAACAGCCAGCCGGTCAAGATCTGGAACCAGGACTTAACCGTCAGGGATGCCCTGGCGGAAGTAACGACAAAAAAAGCCATGATGACTTTTTTTGTCGAATCAAAACTGCGGGGGTTCATTGGGTGCGAAACGACACTGGACATTGGGCAGTCCGCGTTTTTTGATGAACAGAAATTCTATGTCCTTGGCGGGAAGGCGATCATCATCGGACTTGCCTGCAATTCGTCGGGTTCAACATCGTTCACACAGAGCAACTACGAATGCCTGGTAATAGACAGGGATTCAAACGGAAACATAAGGATCAAAGCACAGAAACCGTTTTATGCAAACGGAGGGGTTGTCCTCGGGAATTTCAAATATATTACGCGGGATGGAGATAATTCCGAGGCGAATATTCATTTCGAGGAAAGCAGCCCGCACACAAACCTGCACCTGAAGGGATACAACGTATATCTCGCGGCCGGATACAAAGCGTTCTACAACAACCAGGAAATCGCCGTTAACGGCAGTTCCTCCAGGAGATATAAGCACAGCATAAAACCGTTGGGGGATGAGGCGCTTGATCCGCACAGGCTGCTCAAATTAAAGCCGGCACAGTTTGTTTTTAACAAAGGGCATCCGCTCCAATACAGGGACATGGCCGAAAAGACTCTTCCGGGATTTATCGCGGAAGATGTTGCGGAGATCTATCCGTCCGCGGCGATCGTGGATCCGGAGACGGGGCGGGTGGAGAACTGGGACGAGCGCAGGATCATCCCAGGGATGATTGCCCTCATTCAGGAACAGCAGAAGGAAATCGAAACGCTCAAACAGCAGGTCCGGGAACTCTGCCGGCCTGCAAAGGAGGGACGCCAGTCATGATAACACACAGGTTGCAGGTGGACATGTGCCCGGGAGGTTCCGCCCGGCAGGAGCTGATGCTTTCACAGCGTGATACGGACGCCATGGCAGCCCTCGAAATGTTCGCATCAGAGGGCGAGCTGACAATCGAAAACGGGACGACCGCGAAGATCGCAGGCACAAACAGCGCGGGGGAGGAAGTGGAAATAAACGCCACACTCGACATTGCAAACTCTAGCGTGCTGTTCAGCATTCCGTCCGAGATGACGGAATACGCGGGGACGGGAACCTACGAGATCGTCCTCACAAAAAACGGAAAGCAGCTCCGCAGTAAAAACATTAAAGCAGTAGTGGAAAGGGCCGCATAAGACCATGATTAAATTTTCGAAAAAGATAGATATGGTGCCGGGAACTCCTCCCGCGAGTATCCATCTCAATCAGTATGACGACGACGTGGTTCTTGAATTTGAATTGTTCGCGTCAAGCGGGGAGTTTACCGTCGAATCCGACACTGAAGCCGGCATCCGCGGCACAAAGCCTGACGGGAACGGTATTTCCATGGAGGCGACGCTCACAAGCGAGACGGACAGTCAGACGAATGTAACCACGAACTATGTCACAGTGGCAGTGACGAAGCAGATGACGGCAGTCGCCGGTCCCGCGCAGTACGAACTGACACTGACGAAAAATGAAAAAGAGCTGAACACGGCAAACTTTACGATCATTGTGGAGCGCGCTGCGCTCGACATGGACACGCCGCACTCGGGCTCGGTGCTCAGGGAGTTCGTCGCCGTAAACGATAACTATCAGGATATTGTCGACGCGGCCGCCGCCGCAACTGCCGCGAAAGAGGATGCGGTGCAGGCAAACGCGGACGCACAGACTGCGAAAGAAGCTGCGGAAGGCTCCGCCAATGACGCTGCGGGCTCTGCGCAGGACGCCTCTGACGCCCTGACGGCCGTCAACAGCGCGAAGCAGTCCGCCATCGACCAGATCGACGAAAAGGCCGCGCAGATCGCGAGGCTGACGACGAATGCCGCAACGATAGCGGCAAATGCCGCGCAGCGCGTGAATGATATCGAGAACCAGTATTCGGGTGCAGAGGCGAGGATACAGGCGCTTGAGCAGAGGATCATCCTCCTGGCACAGGATGCGGAAAACCACGTCGCTGATGGATATGTGGAGAACGAAGTTGCCATCTTCGAGAACAGCAGCGGTGACAGGCTGTTTACCATCACCGGAATAGGTGGAGGCAGCGGAGGCGGAGGCGGCGGAGGTGACGCGGTTTCGTCCGTGATGACATTTGAAAATGTGTCGGGATGGCGTAGCAAGAATGTCGCAACCGGAAAACCCTGCCCGTTTACATTCGGCTGGACCTCGATGGACGGAGAGATCGAGACGGGCCCGGGTGTACTGCAGGTGGTAGTCGATGGGAACACACGCACATCGCAGGAAGTGCAGCAGGGCAATGTGACAATTGACCTCGCGCCTTACGTGAATGTCGGCACAAACTCCGTGACCATCAAGATCACCGACGCGGACGGCAATATGCGCAGGGCGAACCTGACCGTCACGGTCGCCGAGATCACCCTTTCGTCCACCTACGACGCGTCCGTCCCGGTGGAAGGGCCGTTTACATTCTCCTCGACACCGACCGGGGCAAACCTGCAGAAGACATATTATTACATCGTCGACGGAGTGACCATAGGGACAGCCGTTACGAGCGTGTCCGACAGGCAGGTGAGTTACATGATCCCCGCGCAGTCCCATGGCGGGCATTCACTGAGGGTGTATTTCGAGTGCGTGATCAATAACGAGACGGTCCGCTCAAACGAACTGTATTACGAGTTTATCGCCATCGAACCGCTGAATGATGACAAGATCATCGTCTCGTCGTTTGACCAGCAGACCGCGCAGCAGTATTCCGTGATCCCGTTTTCGTTCACGGTTTACGATCCGTTAAATCTGGAGACAAGCGTCTCGCTGTACGCCAACAACGTCCTGCTCACGACGCTTACTGTCGACAGGACGGAACAGTCCTATCCGTACCGCGCGGATGACCACGGTGCGCTGAATTTCCGGATCCAGGCGGGGACAGAGTCGAAGACCCTGACCGTCACGGTAGAGGAAACAGAGATCGACATACAGGCGGAAACGGAAAACCTAAAACTGTACCTGAATGCCGCGGGCCGCGCGAATACAGAGGAGCATCCGGAAGTCTGGCAGTCAACTGCGGGCGGGACGACCGTTTCGGCGACGCTTACGGATTTCAATTTCGCCTCTGACGGATGGGGCACTGATGACGACGGCAACCAGAGACTGAGACTTACAGGCGATGCGCGTGCGGCGATACCGTTTAAACCGTTCGAAAACGACCCGCGCCCCGGAGGCCTTACGATCTCGGTCGAGTTCGGGACCTCGGACGTCATCGACTACACGGCCCCGATTATCACATGCATGGACGGCGGACGCGGCTTCCAGATCACGCCGGAAAGCGCGATGCTCTATTCCAACGAGTCGCAGATGGGCTCGTCCTTCAAAGAGGATGTGCATCTGAGAGTGGATTTCGTCATCAGCAAGCGTTCAAACGGGCGGCTCCTGAAAGTCTACACGGACGGCGTGCAGTGCGGATCCGCGCAGTATCCGGACGGCGATGTGTTTATCCAGGGGACGCCGGCCGGAATTACTATCGGTTCCAACCTCTGTACAGTGGATATTTACAACATCCGCATTTATGACAATGACTTGAGCAGCGACCAGATCGTCGACAACTGGATCGCGGACACACAGGACGGCGCGTTGATGCTTGAGCGCTACACGCGCAACAACGTCTACGCGGCCGGACAGATCTCCGTATCGAAACTGCCTGCAGACCTCCCGTACATGATCATCAGGTGCGCCGAGCTCCCGCAGTACAAGGGCGACAAGAAAACGGCGACACTCACATTTATTGACCCGGTGCATCCGGCGAGATCCTTTATTTCGAGCGTACAGCTTGACGTACAGGGTACCTCCTCACAGTACTACCCGAGGAAAAACTACAAGTCGAAGTCAAAAGAAGGTTTCGAAAGCATATCGACAGGGACTGTGTCATCAAAGTACGCCATGAATGATACCGCTATACCGGCGAAGACATTCACCTTCAAAAAAGATTTTGCTTCCTCTGAAGGAGCGAACAACACCGTTCTGGCCATGCTGTTCAACGAGGCGAACCCTTACCGGACAGCCGCGCAGATTGAAAATAACAAAGTCCGCCAGTCCGTCCAGGGCTTCCCGATGGTGGTCTTCTGGGACAACGGGACAACGACGACTTTCGTCGGGAAGTACAACTTCAACGACGACAAGTCCTCTGAGGAGGTTTTTGGTTTCGTGAACGGAGACGAGGTGTGGGAAGTTTCCAACAACACATCTCTCAGGTGTCTCTGCAAGAAAGCGGGTTTCAGCGAGATGGGCGTTGATTCAAACGGCAATGTGATCCCTGACTGGTATAACGATTTCGAAGCGCGTTATCCGGATACTGATCCTGAATACAGGGACGGCACTCAGCTGGAAGCATTCCTTGAGTGGATTGCCTCGACGGACTCGACGGCGGCGACAAACGAGCTGCTCGATGAGCCTGTGACATACGAGACGATCGTGACGACCTACGTCCCGGTAACGGATCCTGTCAGCGGAGCGGTGAGCTACATCGAAGCGCATACGACACAGGATGTTACTTTCACAAATGATACTGCGGAGTACAGGGTCGCGAAATTCAAGGACGAGGCGCCGGGCTTTATCGAGATGACGTCGCTCCATTTCTACGCGAACTTCTGCGAACTGTTCCTTGGCGCTGACTCGCTGGCAAAGAACAATATGTTCGGGTTCATCGGCACAACTATCAATGCAGGAGAAGAGGAGGGTGAATAATGAGCACAGCTGATATAAGAAAAAAACTTGCCCTGCTCGGCTACGACATGGACACGTTCCTCGGGATCAACAACGAAGGTGAGCTGGTGTTTAAGGCCGGTATGGAATATACCGACCATCTGGCAGGCGGGGCAAACATCTGGAACGGGCAGGACAGTGTCCTGTTCGTGAATGAACGCCTTGCCTTCCAGGAGGAACGCGCTGCGCAGTACAGGTCGCTGAGGCAGTCCGGGGCGCTGTCGTATGCCAAAGTCAAAAAAATGTTTGACGACCACCAGTCCGTCTACCCTGAGCGCATCTGGAACGAGGACGGGCGCTTTTCCTACGAGGTGCCTGCGCTGGAAGGCGGAAACGCTGCCTATCTCCCGGATTTCCTCGGGAACAAAAAACACCAGCGCGACAAGTTCCTGTTTGAGACGTTCTGGTATTTCGATTCAAAACACCTGGCGGGCGACGCACTATCAAGCGTCATCACGGTGCGTTCTTACGCGAAAGCAAATGTCACGCTCACGCCGTACCAGGACCTCTATGTTACCTGTAAATTCGGCTCCTATCCGGTGCAGGCGCGCACTACGCGGGGCGTAGCGGCGACGCTCGTGTGCCCCGTGGACACGCTTAACGACACAGAGACGTATTTCTACGCGGCAGAGAGGCTGTCGGATATCGGTGATATCTCCGGGCTGAAACCGGGGCTTGTGGACATCTCAGCAGGAACAAAGCTCCGCCGGCTGAAAGTCGGAGACTCAGACCTGTCGTATGAAAATACGAACCTGAAAACTCTCACCCTCGGCAACAACAGGCTGATCCAGGTCATCGACGCACGCGGATCCGTCGCACTTGGGACGGGCAACCAGAAATCGGTGGACGCCTCCGGATGCACAAATGTAGAAGAGATCTATTTCGACAGGACGGCCGTCACGGGCGTCGTCCTCCCTGTCGGCGGCATCCTCAAAAAGCTCCACCTTCCCGCGACCGTGACGAACATTACCATCCGCAACCAGAAAATGATCACGGAGTTTGTCTGCGCGGGATACACCAACGTCAACGCGCTCCGCCTGGAAAACAGCGAGAGCACGGCGGTCAGCTCCCTTGCCCTGCTGAACCTTGTCCCGGCGGGCTGCCATGTAAGGATCACGGGATTCTACTGGGAAGCACAGGACGCACAGGAGATCGGCGACATCCTCGACCTGCTCGACACAATGCAGGGCATCGATATCGACGGACAGGGACGCGACATTTCCGTCAGCAGCTGCATAAACACGGTTTCCGGCACGATCCACACGGAAAGCCTGACAGGTGCAGAAGTGGCGGCATTTAACGCGCGCTACCCCTACATCACCATCTCCGCAGACATGACCACTTCCTACCGCCGCTATCACGACGAGGACGGCACGCTCCTGAAAACCGTCGAGTGCCATGACGGCACACCGCAGGAAGGCCCGCCCACAGGCATGTCAAAAGCCAACAGCGCGGATGGCCACTACTCCTACACTTTTGCCGGTTGGTCAAAGACGCAGGGCGGCACGACGCCGGACGCCGACGCCCTCGACAACGTCATCGCGGACCGCGACCTTTACGCAGTCTATACCGCAACGGTCAGGACCTACACCGTCACCTGGAAGAACAGCGACGCCGCTGTCCTCGAAACCGACACAAATGTCCCGTGGGGCACGACACCGACATACAACGGGCAGACTCCACAGAACCCGACGTCCGGAGGCGGGCCTTTCACCACGTGGACCCCTTCCGTCGGCCCGATCACAGGAAACACGAACTACATCGCGACCTACACGCCGGCCTACAACGTGTATTTCTACAACGGCTCGACGCTGCTTGACACCGTGCAGGTGCTCCAGGGCGGCAGCGCAACTTATACAGGGGCGACACCTCAGAAAACGGGTGTCGCAGACCCATCACTGTACCAATTCACAGGATGGTCGCCATCGCCGACAAACGTACAGGGGAACCTTTCTGTATACGCTCAATTCAGACAGCTGGCAGCGGCGTGGGAGGTGCCGGGCTTCGACGCTTCGGGAGCTTATGCGGTCCAGTGGCACTATGGACTCACAATGCCGGATCTTTCAAGAGGAGGACTTGCGGCATCATTTTCGGATCCGTCACCAGCGACTTCTCTTGCAGGGAGCGGTTCATCGCCGTTTGACAATATCCTGCCATGGAGCGGCATGAAACGGTACTGCGTGATCAGCGGTCAGCTGGTGCCAGACACAGATCCGTCGTTCGATGAAGAAACCTACGACACGGTCGTGTACATTCCGGAATTTTATTACAAGTCCGAGAAAGACACCGTGAAACAGATGTGGACATGGGCGGTTTCGCCGACAGCGCTCCCAGGATACACGAAGCACCCGGGATCCGGACTTTACGTAGGGCGCTACCACACGGGTGGCTCATCATCGGGAGTCTACTCCAAATCCGGCGTGAATCCGCTTGCAAACACGTCGCAGACAAATTTCCGGACATACTCCGCGGCAAAAGGCGCCGGATGGAGAATGCTGGATCTTGCCGCCTGGTCGGCAATCCAGATGCTCTATCTTGTAGAGTTTGCAAACTTTGATTCGCAGACAATGCTCGGCACAGGTTACAACGTCGGATCAGTAGGAGCCATGGGCGGGACGGATGATGCAGCCTACCACACACTCAAAGCTTCGGGCGCACACAACCAGTACAGATGGATCGAGGATCCGTTCTCGAACGTCCGCGACTGGATCGACGGATTCATCGGCTCGAAAAACAGCAACTGCTTTGCAGCTGCAAACAACTCTTACACGGGCACAACAACCGACCTCAACGACCTGGGATTCAAACTGCCGGCATCAAACGATATTTCAGGATTTGGATACAGCGAATATGCGCCGTGGGCATTCATTCCGGATGCAAGCACAAGCAATTCGAATTATACGACTTACGTCTGCGACCAGGTCTACTCG